>JAEAME010000118.1_pt1 | contig 108707 bp, 117 predicted proteins | sample 8958731 | NCBI WGS metagenome assembly JAEAME01 (sample SAMN16933194, study PRJNA681113) | bioreactor sludge metagenome | isolation source: anerobic bioreactor sludge (Control) | place: India:Bengaluru | collected 2018-10-24
AAAATGCTATAAGGCTAAATCCTATAGCGGTTTTTCCGAGTTGTGTAATTTTTGCTACTTTAATGGCGTTGTTTATGGCTATGTTTGATGCCCAGTTTAAAACAACAAAGGAGATTGCAATGACCAAGATGTTGAAGATGAAACCGGTAAACTCTAATTCTGCCATGAAATCTCCCCCTTCTTTTGAACCATTTATTCGGTTCCTTAACTTTTTCGGATACATAGGAAAAGGTAGAATCAATATTTTACCTTTCCCGTTCTTTAAAAATGCTAATCTTTCTAATTGTAATTTGTATTTATTTCTCTGATAGACCTGACTTTAGGCTTTAAAACTTGTCTCAGAAAACGCTGGGTTGCGTGGTCTTTTCACTTGTGATGTTTGACCGCTTTGGAAACTGGCGGAGGGTATGCCGTTAATATTATTTCTCTGCCAAGTGTGCCGTCGGTTCCTGGACCACAATATTTTGATGCAGGATGAAAATAGGTTACGAAAGCATCAAAACCGTTTCCTTCTATAATGCTCTTTGCTCCGGAAGTGGACTTGATTGCTGACACAACGGTCTTAAGTTTGCCATAACCTTCGACCAGAACAGCCCCGGCTGGAAGAATATGTTCCTTTGGAAATAGTTGTATCGGAACTGCCCAGCTGGCATATAGTGTGTTTCCATGCACTTGAATCTGTAGATCTTTTTTCTTCAAAATATGGCAGTTCTGCATATCTGGAGTACCTACAAACCTCGATTTGTGAATTTCCAATGATTTCGGGTTGTCCCCGATAAAAGCAACAGGTACAAAAGCGTAGCCTTTGGTTGTTTTGAGCCATGAATGAATGCTAATACAATCCTCCTCTCCATACGAAGACTCTTTATCGAAGTGAAAGAAGATAAAAATCATTTCTGGAAGATTGAATTCTTTTGGTGTACGGATAACCGCAGTTGCCTCGCTACCATAGAATATCGCTGTGCCTTTGAGGGAGTCTTTGACGGTTTTTCGTTTGGCGTTGATTATCTTATTTAGCACATATTCTTCTGTAACTGCAAGAGGCTTCTCGTTGATTTCAAAGATCATTTTTTGATATGGGCTGTCTTTTCTTGAAGCAGTATAAATATCGTCAGGAACTGGAGGAGTTTCGGGCAGCTGAGGTTTTGCTATTCCCCCAACGGTTAGGTTTGATGGAGCAGTAGCATGTCTCCATATCTCATCCAGCATGTTATTGGTTCGCTCGACGTATCCAAGATCATTGCTGTAGAACATGTGCTCGAAAATAGTTTGTTCATTAGGCTTTTGTGCCATTGAAGAAGTGGGTTTGAATTCGAAAAGGTGCTCGCCGTCAACAATGGTGATACCTAGATAACCAGTAGTTGCGTGTCTGACTCTGCAAAAATGAGACAGCGCAAGCCCCGCCTCCAAGTTTTCTCTAATAATTGGGGCCATGATTCTGATTGATATGCCTTTTTCTGTGCTTTCCTTTAGTCGGGCTTTTTGCTTGCATGTTTCAACTAGACCTGCGGAGGAAGTAACTATTATGATTTCTTTTGAAGCAGAATCAATTGCATCTTCATATTTCTTTTTCGCCATCACTGGATCGTTAATGACGCATGTTCTTACCGCAGGCTTGCCAGTTTCGATCTCAGAGATCCTCTTTTTAATTTCTGTTGAGTTTTGCCACAGATTCTCAAAAGTAGCTGCGAAAGAGTTCACAATCGTACTGCTGTCAGTCCAGAGGCATACATCGTCAGCGTCTTTCTCGATTCTGTTTGCTTCTTGGCTAATGAAGAATGCTGCCTCTTCATCATCTCTAATGAGCATTCGGGGAGTCAGTTTCATGGCTATTTCTGATGTTCTGCCTTCAAAAACAGAGTTAAGCGGAATTTTTTTAGTTAGTTGATTCATTTGGTTAAGGTTTCGTTCGGAGAGTTCTGTGATGAACCGAAATTTTGCGTTAGTCTTGGAGGCCTGAGTGAACGCAGCTTCCAGAAGCCCGAACTGGTCTGCACGCATTAAACCTGATACAGTGGAGACTATTGAGAGCTGGTTTTTGGTTTCTAAAACCATCTGCTTAAGTCTAGGGTAGATGAATTTTCTGCCTTCGAGGACTGAGAATTTTGGAGACCGATGACTTGCTTCGATAAGAGATATTGAACGCCAATAAGAGAAAAGCTCTGCTTTCTCACCTTCGATTCGTTGAGCTTCCTCAATCTTAGCCTTAAGGAACAAGTCCAACGCTTTTTCAAATTGTAGTGCTGAGAATTTGGCAGGGTGCTCAAGTGTTGCGCTAACAATGCCTTTGCTCTCCAGATTTCTTAGAGTATCGTACAAGCGTTGCTTTCGTATCTTTAATGCTTTAGCAATTTCAGATGCTTTTTGTGGTCCTTTCTTGCCCAAAAAAATGTAAACTTGAGCGTCAAGCTTTGCAAGACCCAAACTTTCCAGCGTCTTTAGTACTTTTTCTTGGCTCATCCCACTCCTCTTGATATCTTAACTTTATAATCTGAAGTAGGCGAAAAGCAGCACTATATTTTATGAGCTTTCTAGGTAGATAACACTTTCTATGAGTAAAGACAGAGGCTTCTTCACATCATCGATTGTTTTTTTCTGTAATTTTCCGCCAACTATCAATTAGTTGCTGTTTTGTCTCCTTGAGAATCTGCGCTTGTTCAACGTGTAATTTGACGTAGCGATTGACCAGTTCCTCGAATGTTAAAGCTGAAAATAAGGCATCACGTTTGAAACTAACTTCCACAATCCCTTTTTTCTTAAGGCTTCGGAGCACGGAGAAAAGTTCACCTTTGGTAATTTTCAGCGAGTTAGCTAATTGGTTGATCTTGCTTGGTCCAGCCTTCGCTAAGTAGACATAGACCTCAGCTTCTACGCGGGATAGACCGAACTCTTCAAGCGTTTTCAATACACGTTCTAAACTCATTTCTTCGCATCCTCCGAGTGTGATTTTCGTATGCTCTCAGTACAATTCCTGATTACACCGATTAATTCCGGTGTTAGTTTTGTAAGCTAAACCAAAATAAAGAAAAAAGTAGACTCTTGACTCTACAATTTGCTCTTTTATGGGAATTTGATTTCGCCTAAACCAACTTGCATTTTCAATATAGCCTGATTATCCTGAGGAATCATTATAGTTTCAAATGTCCCCTTGAGCTTTGCACCTTCAAAGACTCCTGTTCCTTGAGTGCCTACGCAGGTGCCACCGCCATTAGGTGGATTAAGCATGTCATCTATCCAGAAGTTTGCAGAGACTTCCAAGGTTCCTTCAGCAAATGTGAAAGTCCATTTTTCATTGCCCATGACCTTCATAGGATCGTCATTAAGGTAGAGTTTGCTGCAGAGAACCATTTGTGTAACCACACCAGACATAGTATATGGAGGAGCAACTCCATTGTCAATCTCAAGCACGACTGTTCCAATGGTTGGTATTTGATCTACTAATATGGGACCTGACTCCGTTATAACCTCTTTATACTTAGACCAATCAGCATCCAAGTCAGGCAACGTTACAAGGTTAAAAGTAACAGACCATACTTCAGGTTTAGCTGAGGCAAGCGGAGTTGCCAACATACCTGCAATTAATAGAAGTGTAGCGGTTAGAAGAATTGTTCTATTCATTTTCTCACCTCCTCCTTATTACTTCTTTTCTTGCCTGTAGAAGTGGTGTGTTGGTGTTTGCTTATATCTTCTAGTCCGTCCAAAAACGGACCACTTTTTTCTTAGTTATCCTCTTTTGATTGTTTGTCACAAAACAGTTTGACTGCCTAAATACGCTCGAAAAAAGATTCAAGAATGTTGGCGGGTGGGACTTGAAACACAAGGACTTTTCTTTCCTGCTGAAAAAAACTCCATTTGAAGAAAGAGCATTAATTTGGGGTTCTTGATTTTCTATTCTTGGCAGCTCCGTGTCAATATTTGTTACAATAATTGCTACTCGCCAAATAGACAGGTCATAATAAGAGGTTTAGGAAGCTACCACTTGCCAACCAATAACGTAGTGGTTACCGTAGAAGTCGTCGTAAACTATTCTAAAATCAGTGACATCGGACCACTCTAAATTCTGGCTTGATAAGGTATGGCTTGTTGTGGTAGGCGCGAATTCACCTGAATTATATATCCTATATTGTTGTATGCCTGTTTGTATTCCCTTGCCATCGAATTGAATTTCCATCTTGTCAATTATTTTTTCAACGTGTAGATCTGCCGTGGTGCTGCCGACTTTGTAGCTCCAGTCTACTTTGTTTATTGTACCATCACCGTTTAAAGTGATACTTGGATTAAACGTGACTATCCGTGATGGCGCTGAAGACTGATCAGCAAGGCTATATGTAAAGGAACGTGTTGGGTTGAAGGTTACCACGTATTGACCTGCAGGAGGTATTGAGGGCTGAATTATTTGAGGCGAATAATAGTCTGTTCGGTCATCGTATACATTTGGTTGCCCTTCATCTTTTAGGTTAGATAAACCGCTGCCTTCTGGACCGCTAAAAGTTACAAACGATGGGCGATTGCTTGTCCTTGCACCGAAAGAAAGTTTGTAACCCGCTATTGAGGTTTCATCTATACTTGTTAACTGGGAATTGCCTTGGGTGAAATGTCCGCCAGAAATAAAGTATAGTATGTGAAGGTCAAAGAATTCGTCTTGCAAAAAGTCAACTACTCCATTGTCGTCTACGTCGGGTTGTTCTATATACGCAGCAAACATAGAGTTGCTTTGGATTAATACAGCTAATTCTTCAGCGCTCAGGGGGATTGATTTTCCGATTGGGTTATTTGAAGGTGTAATTATTGATCCTGAAAGAGTTAGGGTTTGCAAATCTATTTCAGTTACGCCGGGGGCAAGCAGGTTTAGGGGTATAGAGCTTAAGCCGCTACCTAAGCTTAGATAACCCACAAAGGATTCGTCCTGCCGGAGAAACGCTAAGCCTATCGGTGAGTGTGTTTGGACGCTTATGGAGAATTTGCCGTCTGAAACAGAAGCGGTCTTGTATGTTGCGTCAACATACAAAGCGGCGACTATGGCGATTTCTGATGCACCCAAATCATTTTGCAAAGGAATACTGTTAGCTATCAACGATATGTTTCCCGCGGGACCGTAGATTACATCAGTGACCGCGACCAGAGAAAAACTTCCTTTGATTGTTACTTCTTGCCCAAACAAGGATTGATTGTTTAAAAAAACTACGCCTACAACTGTTGCCGTGGCTATTACTGCACATAAAGCTATGACCAAGATTTTTCGATTCAAAGTAACCACTCAACGAGTACCCGAATACACTCTCATTTAAAACGCTATTGTTGTCGCCAACAAAACGCACCAAGTTTTAACTCATAAAACCTGAGAACTCGGGAGACCAAAAATAAGTTTTTATGGCAAAGGTGACAACTATTATCATGAAAAAACCTCTTCATGAACAAAAACGGGCAGAATTTTGCAAAAATGAAATAGTCACCACTAATAGTTACAACATAAAAATCTAGATAATCACGCTTAAAATAAAAAATCGATTTCAATCAGAAAACTAGTTTTAAAATACTGGAAGGTTAGAGAGGATGGACCTTAGTATTTTTAGAGGAGTGGTGGCGGGGGTGGGACTTGAACCCACGAAGGCCTGCGCCAGAGGATCTTAAGTCCTCCTCCATATCTTAGGGGCAAATAGGTCTTTGATCTGGCCCTATTTAGACCTGGCTCGGATACCCCGCCACCAGCACCGATACAGTTCAGCATGGTTCTGTTTAAGTTTTCCGATTTGTTGTAGTAGTCTTTGGGTGCCAACATAGGGTTATATTCGATGAAAAGTAAGGGTATATGTGCCGATTGAGGAACACGCTTCACGGCAAAACGCAAAAAGAGTCTTTGAGTACTGCTAAAGACCGTAATTGAGATAACATCAAAGAAAGCGGCTTTGCAAAGTGCTAAAGGCAAAATGCGATTGCAGTGGGGTTTAGACTCAACCGGCACCCAACTTTTTAAGCCCGCGATTCATACGTATCATCTAATGTTTTTAGCATACTTCCAGTGCGGTAACCTTCTAAATCAAAGCTTATATACTGAAAACCTAGCCGCTTAAGCTCAGAAGCAATCCTGTCTAGGATTTCTACTGTGAAGAAAAGTTTCCTCTGTTCTTTTAAGACCTCTATACGCGCTAAGCCTTTGTGGTCTCGAACCCTTATTTGGCTGACATTGAGGATTTCTTTGATGATTTTCTCAGCTTTCTCTATTCGATCTAGTTTTTCAGCTGTAATTTCCTCGTTGAAGGGGATTCTGGATGCCAAGCAGGCTAAGGATGGTTTGTCATAGAAGTTGAGTTGCAGGGCTTTAGCGATTTCCCGGATCTCGTTTTTGCTGAATTTGAGAACGACCCAAGGACTATAGACATCTCCGGTCTCCTGTACTGCTTTAAATCCTGGTCTGTGGTCGCTTAAGTCACTGAAGTTTGTTCCCTCAAAGACTGCGGTAAATCCATGGTGACTACCAAACATTAGGAGCTTCTGGAGGAGCTCTTTTTTGCAGAAATAGCACCTGTTTTCGGGGTTCCTGGTAAAATCTTGGTTTTTTAGTTCTTCAGTTTGTATTATGTATAGTTTGATGCCGATGTCTTTGGCGGTTTGTTTGGCATCTTTCAATTCTTGTGCAGTATATGTTGGTGATTGGGCAATGACTGCTACTGCTTTGTCGCCTAAAACCTGATGGCTTATGGTTGCAAGTGTTGCACTGTCTACACCACCAGAAAAGGCAATTACTACTCCGTCTTTTCCCTTTTCAGCGATAAATCTTTTAAGTTCTTCTATTTTATGATTCAACTGGTCCATGCTAAACAACTACTGCTGTTTAGGAAACATTTCTTGAGTTTTAGATATGGCCAAATCTAAAAGTTCTCTTAGTGGTTTTTTAGTTTTCTCGGCTAGCCGTTTGAGGTCTTCAAATTCTGGTTTTATTCTGATAATTTCGCCCTGGGCATTCTTGGAAACCTTAACCTTCACAGTTTCTTTATTGCCCATTACCGATAGATCCACGATGAGCAGTTCGCGAGTAATTATATGCCGTTCACAGTAGTAAACTCTAACACCAAGTGTACCTGTCTCTGAAATCAGTACATCTGAGAGGTGAGCTACGTCTTTTTGGTCAGCAATCACTTTTATAATCTGCGCCGGACGATTTTTTTTGGTATAAGCTGGAATGATGCTTACGTCTTTAGCGCCTTCTAATAGAAGTTTATCAACAGCGTAGCCTAAGACTTCGCCGGTAGTGTCGTCGATGTTAGTTTCTAAAACAGCTATTTCATCCCGCAAAATGCATTCATCCATTGCTTTGCCGAGTGTCAGGCGCAAAACAGTTGGTAATTCAGGATGCTCCTTGGTTCCAGCACCATACCCAACTCTGAGTGGAATAAGAGAAGGATAGAAACTATTCACTTCATTGACCAAGTTAACGAGAAGTGATGTACCAGTAGGGGTAGCCAATTCATTTTCGATTGGTCCACCATGAAAAGGGAAATTCTTTGATTGCAGGATCGATAAAGTTGCAGGCGCAGGGGCAGATACGATACCGTGAGAAAACTTGAATACTCCCCCTCCCACCGCCAAAGGAGTGGAGTAAATCTTAGCGTCAAATAAGTGTAAGTCATCGAGTGCAACGGCACAACCGATGATTTCGGCAGCTGTATCGACCAATGCGACCTCATGAAGATGCGTGTCCTCAGATCTTGCTTTGTGTAGTCTTGATTCTGCTTCGACGATTGTGTTTATGACGTTAGATGCGAATTTCCGTGCCTTTTCTGACATGTAGATGTTGCTTGCAGCTTTTTCCACTATTTCGATGAGTTCATCGCCATGTCTTTTTTCAGCTGTCTGGGAGGTAACGTCGATTTGTGTTGCTCTAAAGTCGCCTCTTGTCACTTCGTCTATGTTTATGTCGATATGTCTGTAGCCAAATTCGGGGGCTTCTAGTGTCTTTATAGCAGAAATGATTCGCTCAACATTTGCGCCTAAATCGAGAAGTGCACCTAGAAGCATGTCGCCTGCGATGCCTGATGCGTTACAGTCTATTACGAGGATTCTTTGGTTTTCAGTCATATTTCTCACAAAAAATGTGTTTTATCAAGCGGACATACAGATATATTATTTAGAGGTTTTTTAAGTATTGTTTGTTTATGCAATCGCTAAAGGATATTTTAGAAAAGGTTTCCCGAAAGGAAATATCGCCTGCTGAAGCAGAGAAAATGCTCAGGCTGTTTGCGGTTGACGAGTTGGGATGCTTGGCTAAGCTTGATGGCAACCGTGAACTACGTAAAGGTGTTCCTGAAATTATTTTAGCAGAGGGGAAAACGCCTATCGACGTTGTTGAAATATGCCAGCTTATGTTGGCAAATAACGGCAGGGTCATCGTTAGCCGATGCACAAAAGAGCACACCCAAGCAGTAAAGACGCTGGTCACTGATGAGGTACAACTTGAAATAAACGAAAAAGCAAGAATGACCGTGCTGAAAAAGAAAAACTATGCCGCCAATGCAAACGGTGGGCGAGTTGGCATTATTACTGCGGGCACGTCAGATATCCCTGTTGCGGAAGAAGCTAAAGTTGTAGCGCAAGAAATGGGATGCACCATTTACTCAACTTATGATGTTGGCGTTGCAGGAATTCACAGATTATTTGAGCCACTAAAAGAGGCGATTGAGAAAGACGTTGATGTGGTTGTTGTGGTGGCTGGGCGTGAGGGAGCTTTGGCTTCAGTTGTCGCAGGACTCGTTGATATTCCGGTTATTGCTGTACCGACCTCAAACAGTTATGGATTTGGCGAGAAGGGGGTCAGTACTTTGATGGCTATATTGCAGTCTTGTTCATTGGGTTTGGCGGTGGTTAACATTGACGGTGGGGTTGCGGCTGGCGCTGTTGCAGCAATGATTGCCAACCGGGCGGCGAAATTTAGGACGATACAGTAATTTTTCGGTTTTGTCGGTTTACATTGGGTAAATGATTGGTTAGCTTCGTTTTTGTAGAAGCATTTAATAACAGCGTAATACTTTTTTTCAATATCGTGTTACTGGGGGAGATTGAGCACGCACATACCAGACGGATACCTCACATTAACAGTATCGGTAGCCGCCTTCATAATAACAGCCATCTTCTGGGCAATCTCCTTCAAGAAAATCAAACTCTCTGAACAACAAGTACCAATGATGGGCTTACTAACGGCACTCTTCTTTGCCGCCATGTTCGCAAATTACCCCGTCTTCTTTGGAACAACAGCACACTTACTTGGCGCAGCGGCAATCGGACTTATTCTCGGACCTTTTGCAGGCTGCATATCAATGACCATAATTATGGTCCTGCAAGCATTCTTATTCGGCGATGGAGGAATCACAGCCCTCGGAGCTAACGTACTAAACATGGGGATAATCGGTGTTTTCATCCCAGTCGCATTATTCTTTGCAATGAATAAGGCGTTCAAGCCAAAATCCAGAGGAACAATACTCGGACTTGTCTTTGTCTCCGCCTTTATCGGCGACTTGCTTGCAGCCCTATCTGCAGCAGTAGAACTCAGCTTATCCCAACCAGTATTCCAGTATGGCTTAAGCGTAACAATACCTGCGATGGCCATCAATCATTCAGTAATCGGCATCGCAGAAGGAATAGTAACAGTAATAATCATAGGCACACTTCTCAAGTTACGTCCTGACATTTTACGAAGCAGCCCTATCTTTGGTAAACTCAGCTTGTTTAAGAGTAAAATGGAGGCAGGAGTATAGTGGCAAAAAACCAGAAAACAATTATAATTGGTTTAGCAGCTGCCTTAATGTTCGTAGTACTAGGCGTTTTCGTCTTCTCTTTTGCACTTGAAACCTTCGATGTGAAAGCCGAAGAGTTGGGTGCACAGGAACAGACCATTTGGAATGCACCATTCAAGGATTACACAATCGGAGGCTCAGAGAGCCAATTGATAGCCCTTGTTGTCGGCGTCGCAGCCACGTTATTTCTGTTTGCAGCTGGATTTGGTGTAGCTAAGATAATCCGAAAAAAGAAGGGAGAAAAACAATGAGGTTACCTCAATCACTCAGAGATTTGGTGGAAGGCGCAGAATCACTCGTCTATGTAGAGGATTTGAGCAGCAAAAAAGGCGTCATGCAAGCCATCAACCCCATCGCTAAACTAGTCGCCATAATCGGTATGATAGTAGCCTCGCTCCTCATCAGCAACCTCTCATATCTGCTAGCGATTTGTATCGTTCCAATCGTTTTAGCCACTGCATCACGTATTCCACTTAAGCACTTCTTCTCAAGAACAGCCCTAATTCCAGTGTTTGCTGCAGTAATTTCAATTCCAGTACTTTTCTTAACCGTCGGGACCCCTGTTTGGGCATCAACCTTCGGCGGCATAAACCTAGCTGTAACAGCTGAGGGCTTAAGCAGATTAGCAGTTTTCACTGTCCGTGTGTGGTTCTGTGTCGCATCCTTAACCCTGCTAATCTTATCTACAGGTTTTGACAGAACCTTAAAGATGCTTGCAACCCTTAAAGTTCCCACAATTATGATTAAACTCTTCAGTTTAACATACCGCTACTTCTTCGTCTCGATAGAGGAAGCCCAAAGTGTACTCATCGCAAAAGAAGCACGTACCTACGTGCACAAACGTACTCTTAACCTGCAAGCCCTAAAAGACTTGGGCGCAATCATCGCCTCACTCTTCATCCGCACCTACGAACGTTCCGAACGCGTCTACTTAGCCATGAAAGCACGAGGCTTTCAAATCGAAAACGACAACAAAAACTCCATGCCAAAACTCCGTATTCGCGACGTCGCCTTTACGTCATCTGTGATAATCGCGTTTGCACTACTTGCATTGCTCTAAGGAGACCCGACTTTTTGGTAGAATCCATAGTATCAGTGAAGGATGTCAAGTTCAGCTATCCAGCAGGAGTGGCAGCACTCCACGGTGTCTCACTCGAAGTAAAGCAGGGCGAACGCTTAGCTCTACTTGGCCCAAACGGCTCAGGTAAATCAACCCTTATACTGTTAATAGCCGGGCTCTTAACTCCCAAGAACGGAGAAATAACGGTTTTTGGCGAAAAAACTACTTCTAAAGACTTCCAAAAGTTCCGGTCACGCATAGGCATTGTTTTCCAAGACCCTGATGATCAACTATTCACGCCCAGTGTTATCGAAGACGTGGAGTATGGACCAAAGAACCTAAAGTTGCCCGAAGAAGACATCAAAGCGCGGAGTGCTCATGTATTGGATAAAATGGGAATTGAGCATTTGAGGGATCGACCTCCTCATCGGCTTAGCTTTGGAGAAAAAAAGAAGGTTTCACTTGCAACGGCACTTGTCCTCAAACCTGAGCTGCTAATACTCGATGAGCCAACAGCTAACCTGGATCTTGTTTCGCGCAGGGGTTTAATCGAAACCCTAAATGAATTAAGCAGAGCAGGCACAACAATCATCGTTTCCACTCACGATGCAGAAGCTATACCTGAATTGGCAGATCGCATAGTAGTCATTAGCCGAGGAGAAAAGCTCTGCGAAGGCAAAACCACTGAGGTGCTACAGGACAAGAAAATGCTTGAAGCCTCAGGGCTAGAACCACCAACTATCGTGGATTTGTTCGGTGAATTGAAGGCACGGGGCTATATCGACGAGGTCCCGCTCACTGCGGCAGAAGGTAAAGAGGCATTACTAAAACTGCTAAAAGACAAAAATTTTCAATAAGATTTTTGTTTATTGATCGGACTCGAACATCAGCACGAAAAGAGCTGCGGGAGGCTTATCACTCTCGCCAGAGAACAGAGTGTTCCTCCCCTCAAAGGAACATCGTAAGCAAAGATAAATTCCCTCTAGATAACGATGTGTTCTGCCAATATGGTTGGTGAATAGAATGTGCTGTATGGAAAAAAGGGTAGGGGTAGGCAACAACACAGGGGGTTTGCTGATTAAATTTACCGAAAACGAGGGATCTCGGATAAGGATTCAACTCAGTATGAAAGCAACATAACAATAGCAGACATTCAAAACATGGAAGCGGGAGGCACAAAAGGATACGAACTGACCTATCCTTGCAATAAGCTTGATGCAAGCGAAATAATAATTAGGATCAAGACGATAAAACCCACAATTAGGCTCATGTTGGACAACATTTGATAGAACTTCCCTTTTTTACGGAGCTTCCACAGGATAACTATAACCGCGGCTCCGAAAGCAAGAACAAAAATTATTGATATCGGGAAGGGAATAAGCTGGAATGCCATGAGTGAATATTTGCGGTCACAGTATATAAAAGACTCAGGGGATTGTTAGTATATTGAAATTAGCATGCCGTTTTTTCAATGTAAAGTATGTGGTAAAAAGATCGAAGCAGACTATGAGACTTGTGACTGCACACATGCACACCAGTGTCATGAGAAAAGGAATCCACAATGCTGTGGTCAGCCCATGATAGAAATTATGGATGACTAATTAACGTGGGTTCCGCTTTGAATTAGGTGATTTCTTTTGCTGTAAGCAGTGGATTGCCATCGCGGTAGCTGCATTTTATGCAGTACTTTTTAACACATTCAAGGCATAGATTGGGATCGCAGAGGGTTGTACTTAGATATTTTTCGCCGCCATCTGGGGCAATCCCGACGATTACACCTTTTTTGAGCTCTCTTGCTTTCTGTATGGCTATGTGAAATATTGCACCTGAGCTTGGACCAACAAAAATTCCTTCTTGCAAAGCTAACAGCCTTGCGGTTTCATCAGCAGTCTTTGGGTTAACGTAGAATATTTCATCGACTAGATTTGGATTCCAAATTTCTGGGATACGCTGGGTTTTTATGTCTTTCAGACCCTGGATTGTAGTACCGACTTCAGGTTGGACACCGATAATTTTCACGTCTGGGTTGTATTCTTTTAGACGTTTAGAAATGCCCATTAATGTGCCTGTGGTACCCATACCTGCAATAAAATGAGTAACTCTCCCGTCAGTGTCACGCCAAATTTCAGGAGCAGTTGTTTCATAATGTGCTTGGACATTGGCTTGGCTTGCAAACTGGTTAGGCATAAAGTACTTGTCCGGGTTCTTTTTTGCGATCTCTTGTGCCAGATCTTCTGCGCCATCCATCCCTTTGGCTCCATCACTCAAAAGGACTTTGGCACCTAGCGAGATCAGTACTTGTCGTCGCTCCATACTCATGGTTTCAGGCATAACTATTACAACGTCATAGCCTTTGGCTCTGCAAACAAGCGCAATTCCGATACCCGTGTTGCCACTTGTCGGCTCAATAACGGTTTTGCCGCTAGTTAACTGACCAGATTTTTCTGCTTGTTCAATCATATATTTGGCGATCCGGTCTTTGATAGAACCGCCAGGGTTGTTTTTTTCAAGTTTTAGGTATATTTCAAGGGCTGGGTTTGGGTTCAAATGCTCGATTTTAACGAGGGGGGTATTGCCAATTAAATCAAGGATATTCTTGGTGTTCAATTTTCTGCGCCTTGAAACGATGATAGCTAAGGATACCTATGCTTATAAAACATATAGTAACGGTTTTGGAGTAGAATTGCAGATGTGGATTCTGGCTTCATAAATGTGATATCCTAAATTTGGCAAAGAAAATAGAGGTAAAAATGGCTCATTGTCCTATTTGCGGGAAAGAGGTAAATAAACCATCTAATATACTCAAAAACCATTGCTTAACTGTTAAAGTGTACGATTGTAGAAAATGTCACCATAACTTCAAAGTTACGATTAATCAGTCAGAGTACATGTATGATTTAACATAATCTGCAAGTGAGTTTTTTAGTTCGTTGTGAAACAATAGACCAATAATTTAAGGATTTTCGAAATAAAAAAAGAAAGGAGATTATTTTGCGTATGCCTCGACGAGATCTCGTGCTGTGATTATACCTACCACTTTATCGTCACTGACAACAGGCAATCGTCTGATGTGTTTTGACGCCATTATTGCAGCAGCTCTATGAACACTGATACCTGAAGGAATAACGATTAAAGGTTGTGAACAGGCTGGTCCAACTTCTTCAAACAATGCTTTGCCTCTCGCTAAGAAATTCGTGAGCAGGTCCCGTTCAGTAAAGATTCCAAAAGGTTTGCCTTCATGCGTGATTATTATGCTTCCGATGCGTTGGCTACCCATAATTTTGGCTATATTGATGACTGATGTTTGTTCGTTGGCAACAACAACTTCCTTTGTCATATAGTCGTCGACTTTGACTTCGGTTTCTGGAACATCCGGTAAGCTCTTGACTAAATCCGAAGCAGTTATGATGCCTACAAGCGTTCCAGCGTCAAATACTGCAAGTCGTCCTTTCTTACTGATCATCATCTGGGCTACTTCTTTTATCTTAGCATTAGCAGAAACGCCAGCTAATGGATATGACATAACTTGCTCTACTTTTTCGTCTTTTAAGAACAATCCATATGCCAAAACCTTGCTAAGCAAATCCCGCTCAGTGACGATTCCCACTGGTGTTTTGTATTTCATAACAATTAGGCTTCCGACGTGTCTTCCACCCATTATTTGCGCGGCTTCATCAAGGGAGGCTTCTGGGTTTATGGTTAAAACTTCCTGGCTCATTAAGTCCTGTGCTAGTCGATAACGAGGCAAGTCACGCTTGTACTGCTCATAAGCGATATCGATTACGCCTGGCAACTTTCTTTTTGTTTCCGTTTGAGGTGTCGCCAAAGAAAACTCCTCAGGTAAATAATAGTTGAAACCTCTAATTAAGCTTGTAACTATTTAGAAAAATAGGTCTCAAAACACTCTTGCCTATTTTATTGCTATTTCCAGCTTTTAACCAGTGTCCAAATGTAATCCACAACATACCTGTACCTAGCGATTGTACTAAGAACAATAAACAAAATCATGCCAAGCCCAATGTAGAGCATTTTGGCATCGTTAGTTTGAATATATTGGTACAAAGTACCAACAAGTACGATGATTAACCCGAAGATCGCGATGATAGTGAGATAGTCTTTGTATGCTTGTTTGACGCTCATTGTTGGCTCAGCTTATAATTCATTATTAAATTAAAAGAACTTACTCTCTAAGACGATTTCTTGATTAGAGGCAACCTATAGTGGGATTAAGCAAAACCTTTTATTTACTAGCAATTGAATCTGCCATTTGAGACATAATTAATGAAAAAAGGACTAATCACATTCCTTGTTGCTTTTGGATTAACTGTTGCAATATCTGCTTTAAGATTAATAGGAGGAGCCACAGCGATCTCCTCTTTCCTCACTTCAAACGTCATTATTACTATGGTAGGAATCGGATTATTCTTCTCTGTCTTTTACCTTTTAGCAAATACAACCCAAATAGCAGCTAACAAAGCAACAATAATAGCTTTAATCTTGGGAGTTTTGTTGGGTTCCGCTGTGTCAGTTATTCTACTGTGGACATCTTCTGTTCTATGGTACTTTTCAGCAATACTTTGGAGCGCTTTATTTTTTGGGATAATACAATATTTTATACCTGCATTGATCGCTTTATTTTTTGCTGATTTTAGAAGCAAAAAAGCAAAAAATTAGTTTAACTTATGCTTCAAAACTTGGACCGAATCCTTATCGATAGTTATGTGGATTGTGACAACAGTATATCAGCCACAAAATCTTAAACTCTTGATTAAAATAATAATAATCACAGGTTTTCAGAATGCATCATCCAACAAATAAATCTAAAATTTTGAGTAACCACTACGTTATCGTTCCAATGATGGCTACTTTGTCATTCATATCGATGTATATACTAATGTACTCGATGGTAAACACTTCAAACGACATTTACAACAACATAAATCAGGTCTACATGGCAGCCCTCATGACAGCTCCAATGGTAATTTTTGAAATCGCCCTGATGCGTTCTATGTTTAAGAAAAATAAATTAAATATTCTAATTATTACAGTTAGCATAGTCGTTTTAGTTGCCTCTTTTGCCTTCATTAGAGAACAAACGGCGGTTAATGATGAACAGTTTATTATGTCAATGATTCCCCATCATTCATCTGCAATTTTAATGTGTGAACAAGCAACCTTACAAGATCCGGAATTGAAGGAATTATGTGAAGCAATTTTGGCTAATCAACAAGCTGAGATAGAACAAATGAAAGAAATTTTAGCACGTATGCAAGGAAGTACACCTTAATGTATACGCACCTAAACTAGTTCTTGGTTATTTTTCTATTTCTCAAAGACTACATTCAACATAAAAAGTTAGTATTCCAATAAAAAGCATCATGATAAACATTCAACCAAGCCCATATATTGTGCTAAAGTCTAAACAGCTTAGTTTTTGTCTTAGCAACCTGTAATATTTGAGTAAAAACTACCAACACAATCAATACTTGATCAGAACCAGAAAAACTTGTGAGTAGTGACGCGTAAGTTCCTGAGGTGTTTTACAAAGGTTTTAGTAGTATTTGCATTCTGAAATTTCTGGGTGTAACGTTAATTCTTCAAGTGTTTTATTTAAAAGAATATTATCGCCTACTTTTGAAACCAGCGAAGTCGGTACACACACAGTTGAACTGCCGATTCGTTTCTTAAATCCTAGATCTTCTGAAGCTGATTTTGATAATTTAACATGTAGATGGGTGACTTGCCAGGTAGTTGTATCGATGCCTACTCCATTAATCTGTCCAAGGTCAAAACCGCCTGCACAAATCACATACTTATCAGATAACTCTTTAAAACTAGTCAAATTAGTCACCGCTTAAAACAAAAGTTTACTTTAAAATATAATTGTTTCTATTCCAATAATTTGCTACTGATTTTTTAGGTGTTGTGATGTTTTTTATATTTTATATTTTACTGATACTTGACCATGGAAAAGCGTTGTATTTTCCAGTTACAAGTCTTTGTTCAGGCCACCACCGAAAATGCAAAAAAAGTGAAAATAAAAACATCAGGCAAAAAGTGGATAAACCATGCCCATGTAAAACCTTTGGTCTCAAGCATACTTTTACCTAAAAACCAACCTAGAAAGCTAGCTAAAAGGACACCGAGAATGCCACTCGGCACCCCATAGAAATGACCTAAACCAAAAAAGAGTGTGGTAATCAGCAAGCCTTGGTGATTGCCAACAGAAGTTCGCAGTTCAGACAAGGGCGCGGCACGTAGAGTAAATTCTTCGTTAAAGGCGTTTATTGCAGCAATCACTATGGCTACTGGAATCAAAGGAAGCGCCGATTCAATTGTGCTTAAAGACGGAGGATTTGAAAGTGTTAAATAAATTAGGGTCACTGACGCGAATATTGCTGCAAAAATTGTTCCTGTCCTTGTCCACGGCTCTGATTTTTTCATACCAAGTAGCCTTGAAGGTTCAACGGGTGCGCTAATATTACCCTTGACTAAAAATAAGTCGCTACGTCTCCGTCCATTAAGCAATAAGAAAGCCAAGATTATCAAAGCGGGGGCAAGTCTTAGTAGATGAGTACTTATTGCAGAGAGAGCCCATGGTGCTTGTGCTTCCCAGCTAATCCATGTACTTGTTTCACGGAAATAGGGTATTAGTCCCCATTGCCAACCTCCGCCAAATCCAAGTAAAAATATTACTAAAAGAATTGCGAGAAAATTCCTCAGCCCAGTTAACCGACGGATAAATAACGTGAGCAAAAAAATTGTTATTAACCCTATGGCATGTATCCATGGCAACCAATATGGAATTCCACCAGTAAGTTCTTTCCAGAGGATTACGTCTAAAGAAGATGTCAAAAGTGTTGCTATCCAAGCAATTGCAATTAAAGTTTTTTGATTTTGCTCCATATGTTCAAGCTGCCTACTGGCGTCTTGGATTTAAGCTGCAAAACTATATTTTTCGATTTTATTTTATGTCTTTCTATAATTGTAACACATAGATAGAGAAAAAACTGAGCACATTGGTGCGAGGAGAGTGCCTTAACGTGCAAGAAGAACACATTAGCAAATTAAACATAACTAATTTGCACTTGACAGGGCGGTGTTTTTGTAAAAAAATAGAGAGGTAAATGTGCTACTACCGAGGTGTTACTTTTTCTTTGCTGCAGCTTTCTTGGCTACTTTCTTGACTGTTTTCTTGGCCACTTCATTAACCTCGGGATTTTAGATATGTCATTAAGTGTATTTATAATTTGCTAATTCACAAGCTGTATTTGAGACGCATTAACCTAAATCGCATAAAAAAAACCATATAATTCCAGATGGATTCCGATTTTCTATTATTCAACTTAAAAAAGATTGATCTGAAGTGTAAACGTAAATATCAGGTTTATAAATAAAACAAATAAGATAACAAAGATTAATATTGCCCTAAAAACAAAAAGAGACTACGAGGAAGTTGATATGCATGAAACTGTAATCGCTATGGCTCCAATGCATTCATTATGTAAGAAATCAGGAGCGGAAAGAGTTAGTGAAGCAGCAGCAAAAGAACTGGCAAAAGTTCTAGAGGAAATCGGTGTTAAAATTGCTAAAGAAGCACTTGATTATTCTATTCATGCTGGAAGAAAAACAATTAAAGCAGATGACATTGAAATAGCAACTAGAAAGGTCCTAAAGCAATAGAAAACTGACCGAAGAAAGACCGTTTCGTCTTTTCAGCTATAAAAAATTCAACAACTCCTTAAGAAGCTTGGATTTTAGTGCAAACTCAGAGTCTTTGGTGCGATGAGGGCTGCCCTTTAGGGAGGTGTACTCGCTACCCGAGATGTTTTTGCTTTAAATGAACATCGATAATAGGCGCCTTCGAAAGAATCCTATCCGCATTCCAGAGGTAAGCGTCATAGAAAACATCTAACAGCTTCTCAAGAGGCATTTCATATACTTGCTCTTGCGAAAAACCCTCTTTGCACATTATTCTTAAAACTTCTTTTTCCAGAAGGTCCTTGACTGAATAGTCTCTTAAATTTGAATCGCCCAAATCTAGCAAAAAAGATGCGAAAGTTTCTCGCATACTAATTCCTTCAATCGCTCTATTCTCCAATTCTTTGGTGCCTAAAAAAAGCTTTCTAATTATTCTATGTTTGCAAAAGAGTAATGCTTTTCTGGTCAACTTCTTTCTCGATCTTGATTCCAAGGAAATACTATAGATGTATAGAAGAAAGATTATAGCAAGCATTCTATGGGTCTTATAGGGTATTTCTAAGTCATTTTAGGGGCTATAAATGATGTTTTATGATGTATACTCAAGGAGCAAAATATTTTATTTTAGATTTAGAGTAACGTGAATTAGGTTCCTCTTTCAAAGAGCAAATAATGATAGATTTGAAATGACATAGGTCCAGAACCTTTACCAGTCGCCTGATACGTATGAAGACTCCAGCCATTCCTTTGCCACTCCGCAACAACTCTAGCAATATCCTTATGATGACCAACCTCAACACAATCCCATTCTTTCAAAACAATCACCTCAAAAACAATCTTAGCTTATTGAAGACTTAAAACATTTTGACCGTCTAACACTCCAATACTAGTTCTGAGGCTTCCTTCTCTTTAGATGCCTAATGTATAGTAGCAATGAGATTACAGAAATCACCAAGAATCCAATAATTAACCAAGTTAAAGTTATGGTTAACTCTGAGTTTGTGTTAGGTGGAGAAGTAGGACCATTATTGGGCAAACATTCAGTTGGAAATATTGATGGAGCAGGAGTAACAGAAGATGAATTACCAGGAATAGTTACTGTTTGTATGCTACTCCAGTCACTCTCTTCAGCAGCATAAAAATTATTTCCAATAGGCAATATATGCCCCCCAGAATACAAAAAAGAATACCCTGCTTGCGCTTTAACTTGAAAATCAATCTTGCTATTAGGAATATTCCAAAGCGTCAAAGGATAACTTTTAACAGTATAGGCTGAATCTGATGCTTTCAACCCTCCAATACTAAGATAATAACTGTAATCAAAACCAGAGTATGTTACATTCTCATTCCAGTTTTCATAGTGCCCCTTCCATCTAATAACATAATACAACTGGGTAGTGTTTCCATCCATAGTGACTGAAGTAAATTGTTGATTAAGAATTCTGACATCAATAGTTCTGTTTTCAACATGATATCCCCCCTGAGTATGAGTCTCTTGTTCTCCAGTGTAGGGGTTTATTGTAGTTGTAGAAGTCAAAGGCACATCATAGGAATGGTCCTCAATAGTGGTAGTGAACTGTGGCACAGATGGCTTAGGTATAGTCTGACCAGATGCAGATTCAACCGTAATCAAGCTACACAATACCAAGATTACAGCCAAACATAAGGTGAGATACTTAGCCATTTTAGCCATAATCAAACTTAGCCATTGTAAAGTTATATAATTTACTAAGCTCCAATCCACGTCCCAAAAATGTTCTATAAAACAAGTTACTGCTATCAACTAGAAGTTTTAACATTTAAAAAAATACAAGTTTTACAATATCTCAACCTAAATGATCATGGTTTCTGCAAAATATTTCCACAATGAATTAATACAATTGAGGGATTGGCAACCCTCTTGTCGGATACATAATGGCTAAATGCCCAAGATGCAACAAAGAAGTTGAAAACCCAATTGAAGTGCTAAAAAATGATTCCTTCACAGTTGGAGCCTATGAATGCCACAGCTGTCACCACGCATTCAAAGTAATCAATCCACTAAACTCATCAGCATCATAATCTAGTTTGTTTTAGAGAAATTCAACATATATTAGTGAATCATGTGAAACCATTCTACATAATCCTTAATTTTACATCACTACTTGAAGCTTAATTGAAGTGGATAAGCCAAACTTAGCATAGAACGTGCTATACCACAGGCTGATCACACTGACATGGAAGCCATGTGAAACTATTATCATTCAAAAAGTTGTCCGTTTTTGGACTGACTAGAAGCTATAAGCAACCACAATCCACACCACTTCTTAGGAGGGAAACAAGAAGGAGGTGAAATAAGTGAACAAAAAAAGTCACGTAATTGTAATTTTGCTTATAGTAGCTATGATAGGAAGTAGCTTCAGTTGGGCATTAGCAGCTACAGTTCAAACAGATTATGAGTCTGCAGGTGCTTCATGTGTTATTAATGTTCCAGACAAACCTTTGATACGTCTTGTTGCTTATGGTCAAATGTATGGTGACTATTACTCAGGAAACAATCATGCAGATAGAATTCAAATCTTAGTTTGGACAGGAACTGGTTGGAGATATGTTGCAGGTTATGAGGACAATCCAACAAGGAGCGCATTCTCAGATTCACTAGGCTTAGGCACTGTGGAGTATGTTGTTGCGCCTGGACAAATACAAGTGTTAAGAGATGAAGATAACAACATAAACATGGTACACTGGAATATACCATTAGTATGTCCAGCCACAGTTAACACACCAGAAGTAACACTTCCACCTGGAAAATTAGTCCTTCAAGGATTTGGTGAATTAAAACCTATGGGACCCTACTCTAACCTTGCAATTGGTACAGAAGGATGGACCTATTCGCTTTCAGGACATTATTATAGTGCAACTGCAAGTTTCTTCTGCGTGGATTGGGATTGCAAATGGGTTACAGTTGGAAATGGTTACACTGGAAGCCTTGAACCCAGAATAGTTGTAGATAGAGTGTGGACTTGGAATCATGAATAAACACATAAACTAAATACTTCTGAAATAATCACCTTTTTTTTATTTTTTTCCTCTTAATCAGAATCCTCTATTGAACTTTTTTTAATGGTCTTTAAATACAACTTTAGCTGGTCTGGTCAACTCCAGGTTTGTAAAAACATGAAGTATAGGTGTTTTAAGTCTGAGTGCCCAGAATGCCACAACACAGGATCAATCCAGCTATTCATAAACAACAAGCAAGAAGTCAGATACGCAAGAACAAGACACTACTCAAACAGCAAAGATTCCAAGAAGCAACAATACACTTATTGTAAAATAAATGACTTAGAAGCATTGAAAACTTTATTATCCAAGCAAAATATCACACTGACAACAAGCACAACTCTAGGTCAACCAGGTCATGGAGTGGGATTTGATAGCCTTGACCCACAACTTAGAGGCTGTGCAGGTCAACATGCAAAACCATGGGCGAGTAGCTCAGCACGGATAGAGCACCAGCCTCCTAAGTTGGGGGTCGAGGGTTCAAATCCCTCCCCGCCCGCCACAAATGAACCCCGCCCGTTCTGGCGATAAAAATGTCTGGGGAGCAAATTAATTGATACATGGGTTACTTTAGAGCCTATACCTACATCAAGGTCCAGTTTTGCTATTGCTGCTTATCAAAAAAAATTCTGTATAGGCGGTAGGATTGTTGCTATGGCAGGTTTATTTTCCATTTCAAATCTCATAAAACGAGGTTTCATTGAAGCGCTATGAAAGCCAATTTCATAAAAAAGAGAGATTAACGTGTGAAATCTCCATGCAAGTGTGGGTTTAATTCCTATCCCAGCTCAATTTGTTAAAACTGAATTGTAGTAATCTTCTTATCATACGTTGCCGTAATACCATTTTGGTAATACCAAATGGCAACAGAAACAGTATGCGCCAAGGTTCCCGCTGAACTCAAAAAAAAGCTATCCAGCTTAGGTGTAAACGTAAGCGAGGTAATACGTGAATCCTTACAAGAGGAAGTTGACCGACTGGAAAAAGAAAGGCTAAACAAGCTTGCCAAAGAAGTATCCGCCATACTAAAGAAAATCCCACCTGAAGAATTTGCCCAATCCATCCGTGCCTCAAGGGACAGCAGATGACAGCGCCGCGGTTATTGTTTGACGCCAATGCCATTTACAGGTTTATCAGAGAATGCCCTGAGAAAGCACTAGATACATTGAAGGAAGGAGCAACGATTAGTTTAGCGTATTATGAGCTTGGCAATGCCTTGTGGAGAGAGGCCCATTTGCTTAATAGGATAAGCATTGAGGAAGCCGAGAAATCGTTGAACCTAATGTTCGCGATGCTTGCACGTATGGAGGTAGCTGAGGCTGATGAACAAGGAACGGAAGTACTGCAAACAGCGCATATGTGCAATTTGACGTTTTATGACTCAGCATATCTTGTAATGGCCAAGAAGAATAGCAAAATTCTCGTAACTGATGACAGGAAACTTGCTAAAGCTGCAGAAACTTTGGGTGTGGAAACTCTATCAAGCAACAAATTGACCACTAGCTAAGAATACAAAGGGCAACCTGCAGGGTTGCTATATATGGGTTCAATTCCCATCCCCAGCTCAATTTTCAATTAATAAAAAAGGAAAGATGCTGCGAAGAAACTTGAGTCTGGCGATACTAACGGCTCGGCGATTGAGGAGCAAACCCCTCCCCGCCCACCAAATTTCCAAGTTTTCGTAATTCTGGTTTATAGCCAGCAACTTAATCTGAATATGCATGTTCTATTCCCGAAGAGTCAAGCAAGCATCCATCTGTTGTCGTTGGATTCGTAATTATTTGTTTTCCTGCTTCAATTAACGTCTTATTCCTAAATATTAGAATGCCTATAATAGAAGTCAGTAGCCCTGAAGCAATCATTAACCACTCTATTGTTATGAAATCCGCAATTGGCCCAAAAAAGATCATGCCAAAAGGCATCATAAAGCTAGAAATCATACTTACAACACCAAATACTCTGCCCATAAAATTGGGGTGTATTCTTTCTTGGAGAAAAACGGTGGCGGGCACATTAAAGATTGGTATTGCAACTCCAATTATTGCCATAAAGACTAGATAGAGCCAAAAGAAGGGTGTAATTCCAAGCGCGAACGTGAAGGCACCCATGACCAGAGCGGAGAGTGTAAATGAATAGATTTTATTTTTAAAACCACCCCAAGCTGCTATTAGTATTCCCCCGAGAATCATACCCACTGAAAAGGCAACTTCAACCGCTGTTAGATGCCATATGTCATTACCGAAGCTCCTTGTTACCTGTAGAGGGGATAGAAACGCTGAGGGAGCAGCCAAAAAGAAGAAAATAGCCGCAAAAGCGAAAAGCGCTTTGAGATAGCGTTGATTGCGTATGTAATTTACACCAATTTTTAGATCTTGGAAGTACCCGATTTTCTGTTTTTCCAAAGCTTTTGCATGTGGGGAAATATGAACGGATAGAAGCAGTATCGATATGGCTATGGCTGCGGTTATTACATCTATGATGAACACTACTTCAATTGCTATGATAAGTAACGCACCGCTAACCATGGGGGCAATCAACATCATCATGGATTGAAGACTCCCATTTGCAGCATTTACTTTGGTCAACTTATCCTGAGTTACCAGTTGGGGAATAACTGCACCTACAGCGGGCGCTTGAATTCCTGCTCCGATTGAACGTATGATTAAGACAAAAAAAAGCAACCAAATGGGGGTGGGTCCTAAAAAGAACAGGATCGCTACCACAAGCGTAGCTAACGCAATAGATGCGTCGGATAGAATGATTAGCGATTTTCGATTGTAGCGATCGACCCATACTCCCGCGAATGGGGATATTATGAAGGTTGGCAGAAAACCGCAGACAATCGCCACAGTCATCATTACTCCAGACTGGGTAGTTAACGTGATGTACCATGTGATGGCATACTGTACTAAGGATGAACCAAACAACGAAATGTTCTGGCTAGCTAAAAACAACAGAACAGTTGAACCATACTTGGAGAGTCTGCTTACCAACACATGTTACCTTACAATTGATTGAATCATAAAAATTTAAGCTAATCTATACTAAAATGCAAAAAATCAAAAAGAAAACCTGGTTCAAGCAAGAGCCCTAAGACACCGCATGCCCAGAGCAAACCCCGCTCGCCACGGACTCCTTTAAGCCGAGAGGGAGATAAATTAAATCTCTAACTTGAACGCCTCAGCAAGCTTCTTTAACCCCACAGGATCCGCACTGAGAATATTTCTTGCTTCTATAGTTCTCTTAAAATCTTCTGGAACCTCCACAAAATCGCTACAGTTTGAGCATTTCACAAATTTCGATGTTTGCCTGTAATCAGTCACTATGCACTGGCGGTTAACTTTGCAGTTTCCCTCTTCGTCAAGATCAAAGTGTTCGCATACGCGGAAAGTATCAGGAGATAGATCGTCAATGAGAACTATCTGCCCTGTCGTTTGGTCTCTGCCCCACTCCATTTTTCCATCAACTAAATGGAAGCCTCTCTTAAGGAATTCATCATACATTATCTTTCCAATCTGAATTGTTCTACTCTTGGTGACTTCCAATTCTTTCTGACTCATCAGCCCCAACTGAACCAAGGCATCGTCAACCATCAAAATATCTGGTTCACCAACCTTACCCTTGGCGTAATATTCCACGATGGATAGTCGGTTTCCGGGGATTTGAGCTGGATACCGCCTCCACCAGCTACCCATAACTTCATTCCTAAAAACGGTCTCAAGACCATATATTTCATCAGAGCCTTTGAATTGCCCTGCCTGATTTGCTACTCCCAGCAATTTAGCGGGTCTCACAATCATAACATTTGGAGCAGTGCCTATTCCCACAAAATCAGTAGGAATACCTTTCTCTTCAAATAGCCTAAAAAAATACTCTGTAAATTTACAGGAAATTTTTCCCTTTCCAGGAATCTGTCCAACAACTTTGTCATAGCCAGAATTAAACACTGGTTTACCATCCGACAAATAACCAGTTGCATCATCCTTAAAGCGGAACTCTAAATTCCCATCAGATCTCTTAAAAACATCTTTTGTTTTTCCTTGATAAAGTAAGCTCATTATTATTCCCCATCCCAATGTCTTAATTTAAGCATGCTTAGGAAATTTAAGCTTGTCGTAAATCAGTTCCAACCTTGAGAAGCACATAAAATCTTACTCTAAAGCATAGAAAGAGAAGCAGATAGAAACGATCAAGTGATGCAAAAGGTTCTTGGCAACTAAATTGTATCTAAATCAATCAATTGTTCTCCATCTACCTCTTTTAGGAGTAATTATGAAGGATTGCAGTGTCTACTTGCCACATATCTTGGACTGTGTCGGCGATTTCAGTATTTCCTTTGAAGCGGATAGTGAAGGTGGATTCAGTAAGGTATGCAGAGACAGTAGCATTGTTCCATCCGCTGGCGAGATTGGCAAACAGGGTTTGCCATGATGACCCCGTCCAGACATCAACACGCAGGCTCTCTGAACCCATCGTGCCTCCATATATGCAGAGTTGTTCATTCGCTTCGCCGAAGTCTACGCTGATCCATTGCACCTCAAGGTCAAGCTCATAGTTACCGCCCTCTGTCCACGTACGCAGCAGAACACTGTCTATTTGCCACGTGCTTTCAATCGCATCATTTCCTTGCGTGCCATCGACGAAACGAATACTGAAAGTTTCAGAAGACAAATATGGTGTTATCGTGAAATTGTTCCATGTACTTGCACTTAATCCGCTTGACAAAGTTTGCCAACTTCCATTCCAAACTTGCAACAATAACGCTTCGTTGCTCAGGGTTCCTGTTTTTACGCAGAGTTCTTCGCTTGATTGAGTATAATTTGCCGTTGTCCATTGGTACTCTTGGTCAAGTTCATAGTCAAGGTTGTAGATGTTGCAGTAGAGCAATCGGTAGTTGATTGTTCCCCTGCTGGCATCTGTTGGGTTTGTCGGAGTTGAATAGCTATTGCTCGTGTCAATTCTACTTGTGCCTCCAGTAGTCGACTGATAATAGAGCCTGACTGAGTTGGCTGAAGAAACAACCATAATCCAATAAGTTGTTCCGCTAACCACAGTTGGACGCGCCCCTGAGTTCCATGTTGCAGTCTTAGAACCCGCGGTTGTGGAGACAGACACAGGGTTTGATACGCCGTTTGGAATGATATTTCCGGAGGAGTCAGCGATGACGAATTTCACATATGCAGTTACATAACTGCTTCTGCCATAGAAGGTTGCTTGGTATATTTCTCCTGTGCTGCCAGCCGTGAAAACCTGCCCAAACATCTGGTTAGCGCCAATTGTCGAATAGCTAATGCTGCTTCCATAGGTTTTGCCAAGCGTGCTCGTACCTGCGTCTTGGTCAACCTCAGTAAGAGTGTTGTAAGTCGAATCTGGAGCAGTCTGCATGTCTGCGAAATTGCTTTCTGTGCCTTTGTCTATGCTACTGTCGACGTTGCCACTATTGTTATCAGTGTAGTCATTCAAATTCACCGCTACCGACTCGCTGTTTGCTTCTGTAAGTAGGTCGTTGATTGTATCTGGTCCGTATTCTTGTGCGGTGAAGTTGCTATGGGTTCCTTTGTCAGCTGAAGAGTCAACGTTAGATAATTGGTTCACGTAGTAGTATGGTTTGTTTGTTATTACTTGACCAACTTCTTGGGTTCCTTGAGAGTTAACAAATGCATATACAGACGGAACCAACACTAAGAATACAACCGCTATAGTCACCACTATTACTGTTCTTCTATGCATTCAATAATGAAAGCGCCTTTCCTTAGTTATTAAGCGCATGAACTTTGAATCAATATTAAAAGTGCATAGGCCTTATTAGACAACTTGACACCGTTGTTTTCGGTTAGAGTATGAACAAGAAAATCACAGGACTGATTCTCATACTGCTCAGCACAATGATAATGACAGTATCAGCCTTTGTCTATGAACAATCACAGCAGACAGTGGGACAGACAATCGTTAACGTAGCAACCTTAACGCTTAAAAACTCTGCATTAGGCAATATTGAAGAGGGCGAAACAAAAACCTACACAAAAGTTGATGTAGCTGACCTCGGAGCAGCCGTCAGTGTAACTACAACTAAAGCTAACGTCTATCTACATTTCGACGGCGACATCCAAAATCTCAACACAAACTACAACACCTATACAGTAACAATCAAATACATAACAGTCCCAGTAGGTTCAACCCAATCAGTTGGCCAAACCGCAGCAACCATGACCATAGCAGCTCCAGACCCCGCACCAGTAACTCTTGATGTAGCAGGAACTTGGATATTTGACTTCGAAATAACAACCACTGCCAAATCAGTATCAACTGACCAAGCATCTACCGCAACGGTTGTTGTGACCGCAGAGAGCACTTAGAGCGAATAGACATGACATCAATGAAGACGAAAGCAGTTTATGGGCTACTCATATCTTCATTTGTTGTCTGGATAGCTTCTTTTTTCTCAGTATGTTTCCCCTCAGGGGTATGGGCAACTCCGATTCGATTTCCTGATTCTTTGTCATTTGGGATTTTCTTTGGTTCTGCGACGATTGCCGCAGTTTCCACTATGGTCATAGGTATGGAGTATATGGGGCTTATTGCTTGGCTAAAATGCAGAAATAGAAAAACAGATTTCTCTCTCCTCAAACAGGATGGGAACATTAAGCTTTCAGCCCTCAGCAGTACAGAAGCGAATAGCATATCTGATGGAACACCTGAGGAATCAGTCAAGTTTTTGATCAATTCAAAAGTTGATGAAGAACAAGAAAGTCAAGTGATAACCGAGTAGTTTTTTCACCAGAATCTAACTCTTACGGAACGTTCATTCCCTTTTCCAATAAAGAGAATTCTGATTTAATACTGCCACGCCGCCCACCGGAACGTTATATCAGCTTGTCGTTTTTGAGATATTTTTTGTAGCTATGATATTAACGCCTGTATCGAGTATGTTTTGGATTATCGGTTCTCCGATTTTGATGGGTGCTTCTACTTCAACTTTTGAGAGCAAATTCATAGCGTCAAAGATTCTGCTTTTAGATATAGGTTTGTTAGTTCTCACACTAACTAAGGGAAGATTGCCGTTCTTTACTTTCACAGTTGATGTCAGAGTTCGTTGGGGATTTGAAACCTCTTTTTCGGCGTATTCCAACCCGACTTTGCACCGGTTCCCGCTAACCTTCCCTATTTTTGTGCCGACATACTCAACATTTAGATAACAGCCCATAGGGCAACCTATGCAGATCATTTCCTTCTTCATTTCTCTAAAACCTCAACTTTTATTGAGTTAACAGCAACAGTGTCTTTTTCTTTCAGTTTTATCTTGATCATCTGCGCAGGATGAACCTTACGAAATTTTTGGGACTTCAACAGCGTTTTTCCATCAAAAAATCCGACTTCCACATCTTCAGCTGGGCAAGTTACTCTAATCGAGAACTCCAAGTCAGTACCACGACGGATATTTTGGGGCAACACATATCGAATTTTATTACCAGCCTCCACAGGGATCCTGTCCGCTTTTTGAACCTTTCCAAGAACGTATTCTGCCGCGCTTTTCCCCGCCTTCTCAGCTTCGAGACTAACAAAATCCACTAAATCATGAACTTGGAGTGCATTCCCACATGCAAAAACTCCAGGCACAGAAGTCTCAAGAGTCTCATCGACACTTGCTCCTCCAGTAATTTGACTGAGTTTGACACCAAAATTCTTTGACAAATCATTTTCCGGAATCAAACCAATAGAAAGAAGCAGAGTATCACAGGCAATCGTTTGTCTTTCTCCTTCGATCGGCTTCAAATCCTTATCTACGGGAGAGACCGTCACCGCTTCAATCCTATTCTGCCCATGAATCTCTGTAATTGTGTGTGAAAGAAGAAGCGGAATATCAAAATCAATTAGGCACTGTTGAATGTTACGCGGCAACCCATTGGTATGAGGCAAAATCTCAACTACAGCATGAACCTTTGCCCCTTCAAGAGTAAGCCGACGAGCCATAATCAAACCTATGTCCCCTGAACCCAAAATAACAACGTCTTTGCCAACCATCACATTTTTCAAGTTGATTAGATTCTGGGCTACTCCAGCTGTATAAACCCCAGCAGGTCTTGATCCTGGAATACAAATCTGTCCGCGAGTTCGCTCCCGACAACCCATAGCAAGAACTATAGCTTTGGAGTTAAAACATAACAGACCCTCAGGACCGGCAACGAACACTTTTTTTTCAGGCGTGACTTCAAGTACCATACTATCAAGCATGCAGGGGATATCTAATTCCTTCAGTTGGTCGATGTATCTTTGAGCGTATTCCGGACCAGTCATTTGCTCCTTGAAAAGTTCAAGACCGAAGCCATCATGAATGCACTGAGGAAGGATACCACCTAGCCAGCTGTTTCTTTCTATGACAACCAAGTTTTTAAGACCATTTTTCTTTGCGCTAATAGCTGCAGCTAGTCCTGCTGGACCAGCACCTATGACCACCAAATCGACATCTTGAGACAACAACTTACTCACTTTTTCTTTCTCTCCTCAGGACTTTTGTTTCACCTATAAACAGAGGCGAATCTTGATTCTTCAACTTGATCTCTTCAGCAGATAACCCATATTCATCTTTTAGAATTTCTACAATTTTAGGTAAACAGAAACCGCCATGACATCGACCCATACCTGCTCGAGTACGATATTTTACTGCAGAAATTGTTTTCTCTGAAATTGGATTGTTCAATGCACTTATGACTTCATGCTTTGATACATGTTCACATCTACAGACAATTTCACCGTAAGCTGGGTTTGCTTTAATCAAAGAAGCCTGCTCTGTTCTCGACGCTTCACTAAAAGGCGTTGTTCTTTTGCGGATAGGATTGAAATCAGCTTTTTCTTTCAAATCAATTCTCTCTTTAATCATCTGAACAACTAATCGGGCTATAGCAGGAGAGGACGTGAGACCAGGGGATTCCATTCCAATCATGTTAACAAAATTTTCAATGTCTTCTCTAATGATGAAGTCACGAGATCCTTTCTCCTCGGGTGGAGTAATCTTGGACCTAACAGCAGAAAAGCCATGAATAATTTGGTTCAGGGGGATAGATGGAAGCAGATTCTTTGCTCCATCAATCAGTTGCTTGACTTTTTCTTGAGTTGTCCTTGTATCTTCTCTCTCACTGATGAATTCTTCACTTGGCCCAATCAGGATATTTCCATCAAGGGTTGTTGTAAGATGGACACCCAAGACGCCAGCAATTTTTGGCGGCACCGGATATGCAGGGGCATTGATCAGGCTGCGGCAATTCTTGTCAAGGATAAGATATTCACCACGACAGGGATAAAGCGTGTAATTGTCAATGCCGACCATAGCGGAGATTTTGTCTGCGTAAAGACCCGCACTATTCACTACTATACCAGCGTAGAAGACACCCTGATTTGTTGTGACTTCGAAACCGCCGTTTACTTGTTTTATTGCTGAAACATGACTATTGACGTGGACTTTGACACCATTGCTTAAAGCGTTCTCAGCTAATGCAATAGTGAAAAGGTAAGGAGGAACAATTCCAGCCACAGGAGAATGCAAAGCGTAGAGAGCATCCAAATTGGGCTCCCGCTTTTTCAGTTCTTCCCCAGAGATTATAGTTAAGCCGTCAACACCGTTTTCTTCCCCCACAGCTTTTAAGCGTTCCAAGTCTTTGCGTTCCTCTTCATTTCGCGCAATCACATGTTTCCCACATAGTTCGTAGGGCACCTCAAGCTGCTTGCATAACTCTGGAAACATTAGGCGCCCTTCAACACAAAGTTTAGCCTTCAAGCTTCCCTTCGGATAATAAAGACCTGTATGAAGGACCCCGCTGTTGCCTTTGCTAACTCCAGAACCGACGTCGGTTTCTTTATCCAAAAGCACTGTTTCGATTTTATATTTTGCTAGTTCTCTTGCGATGGCGCAACCTATTACGCCCGCACCTATTACTAATACGTCACATCTGCGGCTCACAGTTAATCGTCTCGTTACCTATTAGGAACTATAGAAGGACAAAGTACCATTTGCCCAGATAAAAAGTATTCTTGAATATCTTATCCTAAGACATGTCCAAACACGGCAACAACATCTTTAGAGAATCAAGAATTCAGACGAAAACCAATAAAAAGAAGAGTGAATCCCAGCCCACCATTACTTGAATGCCTAACCTTGGGCGATACAATCTTTTCAGCAAATAACCATGGTTTTTGAAAAGTCTTATTAGTCAACATAGAGGTCAGTTTATCTTAATGAAATTAAAGCAACTGACAATTCTTTTAATTCTTATATTAACGTCGACACCCGCGATAAATTTGATACCTTCAACTATCGCTCAAGCCGATGAGGATTTAAGTTTATACTTTGGGGTTGATGTTGGATTTGAAAGCCTAGATGAAACCATAAGAATAATCGACGAAGTGAGTTCTTACACTAATTTATTCATAATAGGATGCTTTGGACCAGTCATTCGTGACGACAGTAATCACCCAATCTATAACGAAACTAGGTTAGATTTCATAAGTCAGTATGTTTATGATAAGCATTTGAGTTTCATAGTCTACTCTGACGATCCACGTTTTCCATCCATAGAATGGTTCAACAGAGCAATAACTAATTTCGGCGACAAATTCTTGGGAATCTACTACTATGATGAACCCGGAGGAAAACAGCTAGATCAAGCAAACTACCCTGCCTTCTATTATGCTAAGAACTTCAGCGATGCAGCGAATAGATACGTGACCAACATAAATTGGTGGTTACGAAGTTCACCATTCTCAATCAATCAACATATTGGTAACCAAACAGAACTGAAATTGTTTACTTCAGACTACGGCCTATACTGGTTTGATTATCTAGCAGGCTACGACACTGTCTTCGCAGAGTACGGCTGGAATAGCGGTTGGGAAGATTATAGCCGTCAGCTGAACGCTGCACTTGTAAGAGGAGCAGCTACTGCTATGAATAAAGACTGGGGAATAATGATTACTTGGGCCTATCAACAACCCCCCTACATGGAACCAGGTCCTGAACTCTACACAGACATGATATCAGCCTACGAAAACGGCGCAAAATACATCATAATATTTGACAGCAACAAAAACTGGACTGAAAACGTTTTGCAACAAGACCACTTTGACGCCATGAAACAATTTTGGCAATACACACAAAAAAACCCAAGAACCGGGATCCCGATTAGTGAACGAACAGTCTATGTTCTTCCAGAAGACTACGGCGAAGGATTCCGCAGTCCAGATGATACAATCTGGGGTTTATGGTACCCAGATTATAACGAAGCTGAAGGGTCAGAGAACTTTACCACATGCATTAGAATGACCGTCGCTTCGCTTTTACAGAAAATTGGACCCAAACTAGACATTATTTACCCAAGAGCAAACCAAAATATTGAATCAATAGGTTATGCCAACATTAAGTATTGGAACGACAAAGAGTTAATTCCTTATACACAAACAATACCGTCTCAAAGTCCAGCTGGAAACGAATCCGCATGGCAACTAACCACTCCAAAACCTCAAAACGATTCACCATCCATCGACCTAAATTCAATTGGAATTTATGCATTAGGAATAAGCATTCTAATTGCAGGCGCAGTCTTTGTTTCCGTCAAGGGGTTAAGAAAAAAAGGCAAATAGCAAACTTTACATTTCGGTAAATTCCTAGTTTATCTGAGGAGAAACCCAATGGTTGTTCCTTTCTATATGCTTATCAGAACTAAGAAAGGGCAAGCTTTTCTCACTGTTCAAGAGGCACAAAAAATCGCAGGCGTAAAAATCGTACATTCTGTCATGGGATCCTACGACGTAATATTGTACGCCGAAGCAAATGACATTGAAGATCTCAGGCGAATCCGTGAAGCTATAACCAAAATCTCAGCCGTAACTCGAACAGAAACAGCAGTTCACACCTGATGCCGACAGCAAGTTCCTACTTCGCACATAAAAATACAGCTTTTGCTATACGCAATTTTCGCCTCAACTAGGTAACAACGCATTTTGATTTAAAAATATAAGGGAGGCAATCTTACTTTTAGGCTGTTCTAACCTATGAAGAGCCCTCAAAAAGTCTGTCTTGCACAATTGTTCCATCCTTTACGCAAACAAGTTCTCCCTTTGCCTTATCGAACAGCAGTTCTTTTTCACCGCACTTTGGGCATTTGCTCCTTTGACTACCCATATTTTTTAACTTCCTCACAATCAGGAGGGGCGGGTTTGCCAGCTAGAACTATTGCCATTGGGCAAGGAACAAAACTTTGCTGTTAGTGTAACTTGGTTGATAGATGCCTTTATGGGAATATATCCGGTGTACTCTCATTTCGTCAGGATTTTTGAATATTTTGTCGCAAATCGGGCAATAGATAATTAACTTTAGCAAATCGAGCCCTTGACTTAGTTGTATTCGAAAATTGAATATATTAGAATTTGCTGTAGTGACAAGACTACAACAATTTTAAATAAAAAATTGATAACTATTAATGGAAGAAGCATTTCTAGTGAAGTTTATTTGTATCCATGCTGAGAAAAAATCGAGGTTAAGACATCTAAATAGAGGTACAACTCATGGTTCATAGACGTGTCCGCGGCGGAAAATATAAAGTCAAAAAAACTCCCTCACCTTCACCAGTCGAAGTGGGAGACGAATTAGAAGTGAACATCATCGGCAAGTCCCCAAGTGGGGATGGAATATCGGAGATTCGTGGCTACACCATAGTTGTGCCAAAAGCTAAGCCAGGAGAACGCGTCACTGTAAGAATAACTTCAATTGACAAGAAAACTGCCAACGGCGAAAAAATCTAATAACAGCTTTAACGAAACAGTTTTTTAGGCAAAAAAACAGGATCTTATTCGAGTTGTCTATATTGAAACCTTCACGTCAAACCTTGGGCATAGTTGCACTTGTTACAGGTATAATCGCTTTTTGTCTATTAGTTCTGCCCTATATGCTGTTTCCCCAATTCTACATACCAAAAGCCAACGCAGCTACAGGTTACATTGCACCTGCCACAATCGAAGGCTGGATCTTCATGATTGCAGGTTTAACCTTTATGATTATTGCGGTATTATGCGCTATGTTACGCAAGAATCAGTAAGCTAATTTAACGAGTTACTTTTTGATTTTTTTGTCTGTCCAATTCCACCATTTAACTTTTTCAGGATCTGGATTCTCATTTTCTGCATAGTAAACTGCAGATCTACAGACATACAGAACACAACGATCAACCTGATACCCTTGAATAGCACATATATTATAGTATAAATCCTCAGGGTTTTTACCCCTTAAATCGGAGATCTTTGAAATTCCGATCTTTTCAAAGTCAGATGCAATTGACTCCCCGACATAGGGTATTAGAGTCAAATCACCGTTCGAACGGGGCTTCCTCATAATTAGAAAACCAATTGTAATCTGCTAAGAGGAAATTTAAACATATTTTAACCCAACAAATAAAAAAAGGACCACTTTTGATTGTAATGGCTTGTTTATTTACAAAATAGGAAAAGCAAAAGAGAAGTTAGAAGCAACCTGTCCAGCAATAGAGGCACAGATCTTCTTTTTTAAGATATTTATTATTCGGTGCCTCGATTACTGCCTTAACCATCTCTTCAATTGTGAGGAAACGCAGTGTCGAGAAACCTATACGTTTCCTTATACGCTCAACCATAGCTTCAAAATCATCACTCCCTGGAGGAGCAACTACATTAGCCTCAGATCCTGATTCACTTGCTCTTTGGAAAGTTGCGAGATCACAAGGCTTAGTGGCTAAGTCATAAATGCACGGATAAAACTGAGGCGGAGAGGCAATTCGTCCATGGATCTCTTTTGGTTCAAAAGGCGCAATTTTCTCACTTAACAGATTTCTAAGTTGAGTACCTCGCCTAATAGAATCGTCAACCAGAATTATGCTTTTACCTCGGATAATTTGTGGATTCGGAACCTGCTTGTATTGAGCAACAAGTTCACGTTTCTCTTGAACAGGAGGAATATAGCTTCGACCCCAACCCGGAGTATATTTTATCAACGGACGACGAAGAGGAGCCAATAGCGCCAATGAATCGTTTACTCTTTTTTCACATTCAGCTGGAGTGATCTTTCCAGCAGTTGATTCAGAAAGAGCCTTTGTAATACTTTCTTTAGTCAACTCTATCTTTCTTTTAACGTACCCAACACAATGAGGAAGTCCAGAATCAGCAATTCCTAGAACCAAGTCAGCTTTTACATCGTCATTTTCAGCCAAAAAACCGCCGCAACGTTCACGAACAATCTCCGAATTTATACCATAAAAATCAGAAGCGGGAAAACCAGAGTAAATATGAAGAAAAGGACAGTATTTCTTTTTACTAGTTGTTTGTACTCTAGTAACTAAACCGTTTTGCCCAAAAGCAATAATTTCTCGGTAGTCAAGAAACTTGTCTACATGGAATCCCAAGTTTGGAAAAGCGGTTGTTTCGGAAGCAACAGCCCAACTTTGATCTTTAGAGCCTGCTACAAGAGGGAATTTATCGCCTGCTGCATAGATGGCACGATCCCGTTCGGAGAGCAAAAGTAGCGAAATTGTCCCTTCAATAGTCGCATACATCTTCTGTATACCATCTACAATGCTCTCACCTTTACAGATGAGCTCACCGACTAATTCTGTTTGGTTAGGTATATTCGCGCCGTTTTCCTGCTTGGAGTTTTTAAATGTTGCGCCCTTTTCTTTCAGGTCAGAAAATAATTGCTGAGAATTTTTTATCAACCCAACAGTACACAGAGCAAATGTGCCAATTTTTGCCTCAAACTTGAGTGGTTGTTCTTCTCTTGTATCGCTAATTACGCCTATGCCTAATTCGCCGTTTAGTTTATCATAGTATTTGCCGAAGAGTGACTTGAACTGGCTATTGCTTATGTCATGGGAAACGGTTTCTATTTCACCGTCAAGTACTGCTAATCCACCGACTTCAGTTCCCAAGTGAGTATTGTAGTCGGTTCCAAAGAACAAGTCTTTAATACAGCTGCCTTTTGAGGCTACTCCGAGCAAACCACCCAGCATGTACGATACGTCCTCGGTAGTCTGTCAATACCTAAACCTAAAAGGCTTGTTATTCTTTTTGAGGTTTTGCTCATGAGAAGGATGTTTTTACTATAACAAACTTCGCTAAAAGCTCGAGGGCAGGTATGGAGGGGCTGATGACTCCTTTCAAGGAGAAAAAGAAAATGCAATACTATGGCACTCTAGGATGGAAGTTTTTGGAGCCGTTCAACCCCTCTTTACCTGTTACTACATTATTGACCAATCCAATGATAATGCTGTGTACGTCCACAAAGAGACAGAACAAAAAAATCAAACAAGAAGAACACGAGAAACAAACAAAACTAAACAAAAAATCAAAACAAACATGTTAACCATGCATAGACCAAACATACCATCCTACTACACAACATCAAAGTAATGCGTCTCAAACCAAATATCGCTCAGACACTACATTGACTCGACATCTCAGGCGATTGGTGGCCGCAGGCTGAACCAGTCGACCGAAGTCTTCTGATTTACACCCCGGCTCCATCAAACCCATCTTTTATGGGAGCCTTCGTCCAGTGAAACTGGAATGGCTGCCTCTTTTCGGGAGAGGCTTCGAGCTTAGATGCTTTCAGCTCTTATCCACAACGGCGTGGCTGCCCGGCGACTGCCTTATCAGACAACCGGTTAACTAGAGGCCACAGCGTCCCGTTCCTCTCGTACTAGGGACCCTTTCCCCTCAAGCAGCCAACACTCCCAGCAGATAAAGTCCGACCTGTCTCACGACGGTCTAAACCCAGCTCACGTTCCCTTTTAATAGGCGAGCAGCCTCACCCTTGGCCCCTTATGCAGGGCCAGGATAGGAAGAGCCGACATCGAGGTACCAAGCCGCGGGGTCGATGGGGACTCTCGCCCGCGACGAGCCTGTTATCCCTAGGGTAATTTTTCTGACACATCCAGCTCCCACCAATGGAGAGCATGGATGATCGCTAAGCCCGGATTTCTCCTCTGCGTCCCTTACTGTTTGGGACTCAGTCAGGCTGGCTTTTGCCCTTGCACTCTACGGAGGGTTTCTGTCCCTCCTGAGCCAACCTTAGGGCGCCCTTGATATCTTTTCAAGGGCGTGCCGCCCCAGCCGAACTGCCCACCTACCGTTGTTCCAGCTCGCAAGGAGCCGGTGAGAAACACGGTTGCAGAAAGTCGGTGTTCCATTGTTGCCTCCCCGAGGTCCCGGAGAACCCCAGATCGACGGCTCCCGACTACGCTCTGCATCCACAACCGTATTCCAGCGGCAGGCTGCAGTAAAACTCCACAGGGACTTCTTTTCCCGCTGGGAGATCGTGGACTGTTCGTCCACGTTATGTGGTTTCACCGGGTACTACGCGGGGACAGTGGGGCCCTCGTTGATCCATTCATGCACGTCGGAACTTACCCGACAAGGCATTTGGCTACCTTGAGAGAGTCAGAGTTACTCCCGGCGTTTGCAGGCCCTTAGCCCAGTTGGACCCAGGTTTCAGGTACCTGTACTGGCCAGGATTCAGAAGCCGTTCACAAGCTTTCGCTCTTGCGGCTTCCTGTGTTTTTATTAAACAGTCGAGACCCCTTTGTCACTGCGACCTGCTCTCCTAGTACAAGACTAAAAGAACAGGCACCCCTTATACCAAAGGTACGGGGCTAATTTGCCGAGTTCCCTCGCATTAGTGTATACCCGACACGCCTTAGGTTTCTCGCCTAGGGACACCTGTGTCGGTTCTAGGTACGATCATACAGGATCCTTCTCAGTGTGTTTTTCAGTGGCTCCAGAGATCAACTGAACCTCCCTAAAACGGGTGGCTATTCCCAATTTCGCCCAGTTCTCGCCATTACGGCACTCCCTGGGTTTATAAGGTTAAACAAGGCGAAGACCTTGCTCAGTTTACCCCGAAACGTCAACACTAAGCTTGCGTTACCGCGCGTACCTGCATGGTTCCGGAATTTTAGCCGGATTCCCTTTTTCGGCATAATCGGTTAAGTTATGCCTTAGGATCGACTTACCCCCGGCTGACGATCGTTGCCGGGGAACCCTGGCCCCTTCGGCGGAGAAGATTCTCACTTCTCTTTGCTGTTACTACCACCGGGATTCGCAATCCTAATCGGTCCACTGGACCTCACAGCCCAGCTTCTGTCCAATCAGGACGCCTTCCTACCAGCGCAGCATAAGCTGCGTTCTGAGGTATCAGTGGCTGGCTTAGCCCCGTCAATTTTCGGGGCCGTCAGCCTCGGCGGGTGAGCTGTTACGCTATCTTTGAAGGATGGCTGCTTCTAAGCCTACCTCCCCGCTGTCTGAGGCTGACGACGCCCTTTGGTTTGACATTTAGCCAGCACTTGGGGACTTTAACCTCAGTCTGGGTTGTCCCCCTCTCGGTCGTGGAGCTTACCCCCACTAACCCGCTTCCCGAGGTCTACGGTGCGAGTGGATTCGTAGTTTGAAAGGAAAGTGGACCCTTTCGGATCCTTGTTTTCCAATCAGTGCTCTACCCCACTAGCCGCCTCGCTCAGGACTGGGCTCAGGCCCACTTCGGAAGGAACTAGCTATCACCAGACTAGATTGGTCTTTAGCCCCTAGCCCCAGGTCTGGGGAACGAATTGCACGTCAGAACCCTTTCGAGCCTCCACTAGGCTTTCGCCTAGCTTCACCCTGCCCAGGGCTAGATCGTCTGGTTTCTAGTATGTATCGCTATGATTTCGGGCCCTTTCAGACCCTGCACCTGGCTCCTTGCGGAGTTGCGTGCGTGTTGGTTTCCCTCTGCTTACAAGTTTGACACTTTTAGGCTTGCCGTGGCTATAAACTCCCCGGCCCGTGTTTCTAGACGGAGCGCGAGACCCTGATCCACTCTCTTCGTACAGCTGCATCACTACAGTTTCCTTCAGAAAGCTTCGTTTCTTTTGGGCCTCGCACGTCTATAACTGTCTGGTTTCAGGCACTTTTCACCCCCATTCCGGGGTACTTTTCAGTTTTCCGTCACCGTACTAGTGCGCTATCGGTCTTGAGGTATATTTAGTCTTGGAAGTTGGTGACTTCCAACTTTCCACACCGAAGCCACGGTGTGGTAGTCTGGGACTCTCGCTCAACTCTTTCTGGTATGCGTTTACGGGGCTATCACCCTCTATGGCAGGCCTTTTCAGGCCATTTCAACTTCGCCAGCGAAGAGGAAGCAAGGCCCTTAACCCTACATCTCCCACAAGTTTCCCTGCGGGATTCGGTTTGGACTGTTCCCATTTCGCTCGCTGCTACTAAGGGAATCCCGTGTTGGTTTCTTTTCCTCCCCCTACTAAGATGCTTCCGTTCGGGGGGTTCCCGCTCCGTAAAGGAGCAACAACCTTGCGGTTGATGAGAAGTCTCATTCGGGTATCCTCGGTTCTAAGGCTGCATGCGCTTACCCGAGGCGGTATCGCGGCTTGCCGCGCCCTTCTTCGGTTCTCAAGCCGAGCCATCCTCCAGACAGCGTGGCATGTTACGGGCCAATGGTAGTGTCTGTTTGGCGTTTGGTGAAACACATTTTTAATATTGTGTATTGGCGTCGTTGTATATGTTTGGCCTATGCATGGTGTCATTTTAAGCGCCAGTAGCGCCCATTCACCGCTTCACTCCACATCGTGTTCTGGTGTGGAGTTGCATCTATTTTTGTTTGTGTAACCCATGTTACTGGGATTGCATAAGAAGCAGACTCGGCGAATATAAGGTTATCGTTGAGCTTTGATCTTGTTTGTCGTCTATGTTTTTGGTGGTTCTGCCGATGCTCTTCTGCACTTTACCACTTGTTTGTGGCAAATCCCTACATAATAGGGAACACAACTAAGTTTCAAACAATCATAAAAACATGTCGCATCAGATAGAACAAAGATGTAAATTTTTGTTCCACATATAACGAACGGAAAGTGAAAAGTACTTCAATAAATATTATAGGAAATATCGTTTAGACTTTGTCCTCAAGCCAATTCCTTGAACGCATAACGGTTTTTCCAGCAAACTTTACTTTCAACGCATCTTTGTAAGGGCACATCTCGACACATCTTACACAAAGCATACAACCCGAAACTGTAACGTCCCCGCCCTTTCTATCGTAGATTTCAGCGACATCTGTTGGGCAGACACGCTTGCAAATTCCGCATTTTGTACATTTTGCCTCAATCTTCTCAAGTTTAGTTAACGCAATATATCTAAAGGGTCTATAAGTGCTAAACAAAGCGGTTAATGCACCCATAGGACAAATTCTGCACCAAAAACGTCTGTAAGCTAAACTCAAAATCGTGACCGCGATTAGTACCGCAAGATTAATCGATGTTAAGTAGAAACCAGTTATCCAGAATGGGCCGTAGGCGATTTGCGAAACATACGAGTAATTCATAGAGCCAACAACGCATTCCACTAGAATACAGAGTGGTCTAGCGGGACAGACTAAACAGAAGGGTTCATTTATATTGCTAATTATTCCTGAATGCAGAGCGTCAAAACCGTCTACTCCTGGAGAAGTACCAGGAATCAGTTGAGTACCAAAAATAGAGTATGAACCAAAGATTACGCTCAGAATTACGAATACCGCGATTATAATGAACCGAGATTGGTTCAGCGCATTGTTAGTTTTGGACGATAAAGTTAGGTGACGCTTCTTGAATGCCATTCTTATCCTCGTCAACAGATCCATATAGAGACCGAAAGGACAAATCCATCCACAATAAAACCTTCCCAGTAGAAGCGAAGCGAAAATTAGTAAGCTGAAAACCACGACCAGCATCTCTAAGCCTGAAGTGGAATAAAAGACGCCGTACCCAAGGGAATAATTCCAGAATGGGAAAATGTATGCTTGAATTTGCCAGATGGCACAAGTTACGGTTCGCCCATTAGGATAGTAACATGCGAGAGCAGGAAAGGAGATTCCATCTGGAAACTGACTGCCTAAAATTTCGCTGCCGATTAAGCGGTCACGGGGCGAGGGACCAAGGGGCAACCAATCTGGTTGATTGAACGGCCCAATTAGTAAGCCCATAAAAATTGCGAAGACAGCGGCGATTTGAATAAAGAGGCGAACGCGGCTCACCCGGCAAGTTTTATCCTTTGTAAAATTTAGAATGCTAACTGACCCTACTATGACCGCCAAAACGAAAAGGATCACGATTGTAGTTTCAGATGATACCCAACTCAGGGTCTTGTCCTCCAAGGTTTTTTTTCAGCTTGAGTACTATACCGATCAGAGATATTGCAGCCACCAAACTCAATGCAAATACAATCACTAAGTGAGTTTGATAGAAAGGTAGAGTTTCGTCGAGGATTTCATCAGAGTAATCTCTGTAGAAAATGTATGCTTGAGAAGTAGCGTTTGTTATTGTTATAGTCCCATCATCTGAAAAAGTCCAACCGTCCCCCTCCTGATGATAATCGGGATACTGAGTCAAGTCTAACCTAACAACTACGTAATGACTATCGGAGTTAAGGCCAAAGGCGGGTTTAAGACCGAAGTTGAAGGTTTGAACACCTGGTCCGCTCACGTTGTAGTGGACAGCACCTGAATTTGCATCCGTGATAATACCTGCAAAAGAAAGTATGGTAACATTACAGTTGCAGGTTGATGCTCGAAGCGATTTAACCAAAGGTGAGTTAACTAATTGTAAGTCGCTAAAAACCCACGAATTGTTTTCTAAATTTGCCTGCGTATATGTACCATTAACTGCAAACCGAATTGTACTATTATATGGAACTATGTTAAATTCAGTGTTAGGCGTAAAGACGGTTTCTGTTTGAGCTGCACAATTAGAGTTAATGCAAATAAGACCGACAATGGCAATGCACACTGCAACTATACCGAAAGCTATTCTTCGGATATAGAATCCCCGTGATAAGAATAAGAAATCAAGCGCTATTTAACATACTACCATAAAGAGTGACATTATTCGCTTTCCGCGGTCCAGAAGATACTATGTTGAGCAGTAACTTTTATTTGGGTAAAGTTTTATGTGTTCTGTGATCTGGGCAAAGTTTGGGTGCCTCGATAGCTCAGCCCAGTAGAGCGGCTGCCTTGTAAGCAGCAGGCCGCGGGAGCAAGGCCCGCTCGAGGCTCTCAAAAACATAAAAGCAATTTTAAGTTAAAATAGATTAAAGAAGTTTAAAAAAACAAAATTTTAAATTTAAACTTATGGTTCTTCTTCATCGCCCTTAGCCGCAAGCTTCGCCTTAATCGCCTTAGTATCATTAATCACAAGTTTGTATTTACGCGCTTGCGTTGAAACAATTTCATTTTCAAAGAGCTTCTTTAGCGATTTAAAGACTTTCTTAGAGGATTCACCAGTTTTGTCCGCCAATTCCTGAAGAGACAATTCTTGGCCTTCGGTCTGGAGTGTTGCTACAACTTTTTCATCGACTTTGTTAAGTTTTCCCATAGAGATACCAACTGGATTAGTTCGTTTATTTGTTATTTACGGTTTGGCTAATGTATTTTGCGGTAACCTAAGGAGGCGTATTAATGTGACTCACTGATGGATTACAATATGCAGATAGAATAAAAAAAATCTGTCATATCAAGCTGCTCAGATATTGATCTGTATTCAGCACGCAGAATATATCAAAATCCGGAATATCACTTATTAGGAGGTCAAGTGGAGATTTGAACTTCATAACTTTTTTTCTTGGATTAGAGTCTTTTCAGGATAAGGATCATACATTTAGTTTTCCAATGAGTACACGGTAACCGCTTTCCCGTGCCAATACTTCGCAGTTTCCAAACGCTTGACAGAAGGCCTCAGGCAAAGTTTTTGCTCCTATTTTAGATCTGATAACCATTTGAAAACTTCCACCTGGCGCTATAACATTGGGCGCGTCCAGAACGATAGCCTTGACAGTATCCATCCCAGCGCTGACAGGGGGATTAGATAGAACACAATTAAAACGCAAGTCTTCGACTGGTTCATAGAGATGTCCGTAGCGTACCTCGGCGTTTGCAGCTTTGTTTGCTTCTATGTTTTTTCGAGCTAAGCGTACAGCACGCATGTTTACATCAGTCATGAATACATGCAGATTTGGATTTACTTTAGCTGCTGTAATACCCACTGCGCCATATCCGCAACCAAGATCTAGAACACTGCCGGAAGTCGGGAGAACCATTGCTTCAATCAGCACTCTTGTACCTAAATCGATTCTACGCTTAGAGAAAACACTTGAGGAAGTTAAAAACTCAAAGTTCCTACCGCGAAGACGTGATTTGACAATTCCGAAGCGGTCGTCAGATTTAGGAGCAGAGGTAAAGTAATGTTCGACATCTTTATTTTTCTTGCTCATCGGTGCTACTACCGCTCTTCCAAACTTTCGGGTAAATGTTTCTGGGCATCAAAACACGCGCTAGTGTTGCAACGGTGCCATGCCGTAAATCGAGCATTTCCTGAGTTGAAACTTGTGCTCGACCTAACGCGACTGCTTCACCTTTTAGAGTAAGAATCGCAACTATGTTACTCTTGACAATATCACTGTCAACTTGCAGAACCCCAGGCGCAGTTAAATTTGCGCCGTGACAAAGGGCGTCAACAGCTGAGTCCCGGACAACGATTTTAGGCAAATGCATTAACGCATTTTCCATTGGTTCAATGAATTTGCAGAGATATGATTGGTCTTTTGTGCGTTCGTACTCACCAAACCAGTATGCAACATCATGTAAAGTTACACATTTAGAGCTTGTTTCTATGAATGGACCAGCTCTTGTCCGTCTGAGTTCTTGCATATGACCACCCACGCCCAAGATTTCTCCGATGTCAAAACATAGTTTACGTATGTAGGTTCCGCCTTCGCATCCTACCTTAAAGAGAACATTTCTTCCATCACGTTCCAAATAATCGATGTAATAGATTCGTCTTGTTCGGAGCTGGCGCTTAACAGAAGACCTCAAGGGTGGACGCTGGTAGATTTCATCTTCAAAAAGTGTCAATACATGTTTTATTGCGGATTCATCAACATCGCCGTGGAGCTTTAGGACACAGACATATTCTTTGCCACTATAGAGCAATGCTTGAACCATCTTAGTCGACTCCTCCAAAGTAATAGGCAATACACCTGTAACTTTGGGATCTAAGGTACCTCCGTGCCCGATGGCTTCAAGTTTCATTATTTTTTTAACCCAAGCTGCAACTTCGTGGCTTGTCGGTCCCGCAGGCTTATCCAGGTTTATGGTACCGAACTTTATGTACTGCTTTGCTGGCCTTTCAGAAGGTTTACAACCGTATTTGCGGTCAGTATGGTCCTCTGCCTTTGTTAATAGCTCACGTTTACTTTCCCACGGAGGAGTAGTTCTGGGCATTCTCTACATTAATCTCCTGACAAGTTGTAAGAAAAAGAGTTACGAGGTAATTAAAGTTTAAAATCTAGGCAGTTTCATCGGTCATTTCTTTAAGTTTGCCTGCAGCTTCAAGAGCTTGGCTTACTTCGTCGTCTGATGCGCCACGTTTAACCTCGATTCTCTCTTGTAGAGGCATTATGTGGTTGATGTTTACGCGTCTGCGTTTTACACCTGTAACCTTCTTGGGTCCAGTGACTAGAACGAAACTTTTGTCCATGACATCGATGACGACACATTTCTTGCAACATTCGCGGCCGACTTGTTTGACGCATATTCTGCCGACTTCAATGGCGGGCATGTTTTTTGTATCTCCTTGAAAACCAATAACTACAATCGGTAGATATAAGCATAACATATTTTGAGGCAGGATGGTTTGTTTATGTCAAGCTAAGCGCCTTAGAAAAATTCGACTTTCAACTGATTTTTGACTAAGTGAGTCGTCAACACAAATATTTTTATCCGTTTTTTATGAACTAAATTTCGATTAAAAACTTGGTTTTTTAGGGGCAATATTAGGTCAACTGTTGCTATTAATCAGCGGTTTTCTTATTATATTTGATAAATGACCATACAAGAGCCCAAATGTTTTAAAACAAAGTAAACCAACTTAGTTCAGCTAACAGTGGTATGGATTGACTCTAAACTATCATTACATGCAGTTGCCACGTGAGGTTATCGTAGGAAAAGGTACGCTTGCCCGTCTTCCAGAAGTAATCAAACGGCTGGGATTAAAAGGAAAAGCCTTAGTCTTGTCAGATGCACAGTGCTATGAAATAGCAGGAAAGACTGTTTCAAGTTATCTTGAACAGTCCGGTTTAACAGTCGATTTCTTGCTAGTAAAATCGATGACTGTTGATGATTTAATAAAAGTTGAAGAGCAACTAAAGGACCAAAAACCGCGGATAGTGTTTGGAGTAGGTGGTGGCACGATAATAGATGCCGCCAAACTTAGTTCAGCAAGTCAAAATATACCATTCATCAGCATCCCAACTACGGTTTCACATGACGGCATTGCCAGTCCTCTTGCATCAGTTAAGGGTTCAGACAAACCTTACTCGATCCTAGCCCAGGCACCTATGGCTATAATTGCAGATACAGAAGTTATCGCTAATGGACCATGGCGTTTTGTAGTTAGCGGCTGCGGAGATGTTATCTCAAAATTCACCGCCGTCAAGGACTGGAAACTTGCCCATCTAGAAAAAGGCGAGTACTACGGCGGTTATGCAGCTAGCTTAGCTTTGATGAGTGCAAAATTGGTAACTGAGAACGCTAATTTAATAGTGCAGAAGGAGAATGAAGGCGTTCGTATTCTGCTTGAGGCTTTGATTAGCTGCGGAGTAGCTATGAGTATTGCAGGAAGCAGTCGCCCCTGTAGTGGTTCTGAGCACCTGTTCAGTCATGCTTTAGATCTAATAAATTCTAATCACGCCGTTCATGGGGAACAATGCGGTGTAGGTTCAATTCTAACTGCCTTCTTGCATGGATCAAACTGGCAGAAAATCAAGAGCACACTCAAACAAATTGGAGCGCCAACTACCGCCCAAGAACTAGGCGTAAAAGAAAAAGATATCGTTGAAGCTCTTCAGACAGCTGCACAAATCAGACCTGAACGTTACACAATCCTCCATAAACTCAACCTTAACTATGACGCATGTGAAACAGTAGCCCGCGCAACAGGTATAATCTCTTAAACACGCATAGGTTGAAGCAGCGCAAACTGGTTTCCTTCAGGGTCTTCTGCAGCAGCAATCCAGCCTACCTCTGGAACTTCTTGTATTGGTTGAGTAACTTTACCACCTGATTTTAAGATTTTATCTAAAAAATCGCTTATTGATTCAACAGAGAAGTAGTTTATTGGTTTACTATCAGGTATCTGTTTCTTGTACATGCCACCGTTTACGCCTGGCCTTATGGTCTTGCCGGTTGGATCAACGGGAACAGTTTCGATTATCCAGTACTCCAAAGGGCCTTCGACTGGGGTGATTTTCCAGCCGAAGACTTCTTCGTAAAACCTTTTGGTTTTATCAACATTGTTTGCTGGAATTTCAAAATGAATTATCGTGTGGTCCATCTTTAGGTTTTCACCTCCAGATACACCCTTTTACGTCGCTTTAGAAGTGCACTATTATTAAGGGGGGTTTTGAGATTTAACTTTTGTTAAATAGAAAAGGACTGAAAAATAATAAAGAAAAGAAAAGCGATGTAGGGACTATTGTTTTGGTGCTTCTGTGTTTGTTTCTTCTTTGGCTTGTTCTGGAGCTGCAGCAGGAGTTGCCTCTGGTTTAGGTTCGGCTTTGAAGGTTTCGACAAATTTAGTTTCGACTAAGTCTGGGAGGAACTTTTGTATGTCCATCGCAATACCGCGTTTGGCTATCTGTATGCCTTCAACATAGAATGTGTCTTCAGGCATGTCGATGTTTAGGTTCTTTTCTTTCAGGGTTATTTTGAATTTGTCTACTTCTACAACTGGGACACGCCGGTGAATTAGCGCTGCGACTTTTTCTTGCGGGTCTGCGAGCTTTTTAGTTACAGTTAGGTCATAGATCAGTGTTCTGCCTGCTAATGGTGGGTTGTAGTCAAGTAGTACTCTACCTGCGCCAATAGAGCGAATGGTTGCCATCTTGCCTTGGAATTCTATGCGTGCTCCCACGATGGGGTTTATTTCCTTGGCATAGAGTTGTTTGATTGGGATGCGTCTTATTTTTTCAGGGTCACGTGGACCGAATGCTTTGTCAGCGGGGATTTCAACGCTTGTTGGTGTGTTGAGTTCAGTTGTTAATAAGGCATCATCTAGAGCTTTTAGGACCCAGCTTTCGCCAACTACTACGAGTTTTGGTTCGTAGGTTTCACCTTCTTTTTTGAGGTGTTCTTTTTTAGCAACATCTTCTTTTGTAGTATCGAAGACTTCGTTTGTTTCTTTAACTTTGGCTACATAATCGATTAAAATGAAATCTCCTTTTTCTTGGGCCATGTTATATCTCTCTTTGTCTTAACGGGGAAGTGTAGAGTTTCAAACGCGCATAAAAAGGTTTTCTGTTGTCTAAATCGCTTATGTGTATTATAGTACGTTTTGTATCATACAACAAGCAGATCGATTGTATTCTTAATTATCGTTAATGTTTAAGATAATTATGATGCTACTTTTTCACGCCGTTCTCTTTAGGTTTCTGTTCAAGTTTGGTAGGCAAGTATTCGTCTACAATGTAGGTTAATCCGTATCTACTGAAAGCCTCCTGCTCTGCCTTGCGCCTAATTTTTAGGAACAATTTGATTTCACGTTGCCATAACGGGTCATTTTGGTATCTTGGGTCTCTCTGGAGTTCGTAAAGACGTTTAATGTCTATTTCGCTTAGTGGGTCTGTAGGTAGTTTGTATTCAATAATATCGCTCGCCCATACTCCACTCCAAATTGCGTCTGGTGTGTTTAAATCTCTTAGGTGGGCTGCGTTAGCTGAACCTGAAATTATTACTTGGGCGATGTGCATGCCCCAAGGGTCGCCATCGGTGAGGATGTAGACGGGTAAACCAAGTTCGTCGTGTAAGCGTCTGATGATGCTGCGGGTTTGTCTGGGTGCTTGTCCGGTGCATGAGATTAAAATTGAGTTGTGTTTACTGTGAACTCTTTCTTCTATAAATCTTGTGAAGAGTGCGCCTTTCTCGATGGCTATGACTTTGTCGGCTGAGGTTTTAATGAATTCTGAAGTTGTTAGAGCAGGTCCGATGAGGACGCCGTCGGGGTGACTTGTCAAATTTAATGTCTTGCCTTCATACCCAGGTACTGTGTAGCCTATTTCCAAGTCTCCGAAAATCGCACTACGTTCTTCAGGAAATATGTGAAAATCTTCCCTGGCATAACCAGTTAATGTTTCTAAATCAGTGATGATATTGTCGGATTCTGATTGGTCAGAAAAAGTCATTTCGTAAGCTTGCGCGGAGTAGTAGACATCTCTTAATGTAGATGTTTTGCGTTGGCTTGTTAGTTCATTGCTAAACATAGCGGCCCAAGCAAGCTGCGTGAAGGGTTTTATATGGCGAATGTTACGAGTGTTTCGATCTACGTTTTTCTCACCCAGAATAAATTGGCGAAGAGTTGGATCGTAGGTGATGTTTTCAGTGGAGCGACTAGGCATTTTAATAGTTGGGAAGGCGCCCTTGTTAAGTTGACTATAGATTTGGGTACCAAAATTCTTTAGTCCGGAAAGGACTTCCTGTTGTCTTTGTGATATCTTAGCTTTCTTCTCCGCCATATTTCTGCACACTTCTTAGTAAGGGCTCTATGTTAGGCTTCGTCTTTTCTCCAGCCAATGTTGTTGAGAATTCTGCAATTTTAGGCAGGTACTTCGAGAAGATGCCTAACCGTTTCTTCTCGTTATGTACATGTTCCTGTCGGGCAAGAAAATGCTGAATTTGACGTGCAACCTCACGTAGCGCGTTCGCTTCTTCGCGTCTTACTTCTGGACGGTCAGAGATGAACTCTTTGCCTACAGTCTTGTATGGAACTTTTGTGCTGCAAATATGCACTACAATTGCAATAGGCATATCAGGGGAAACTTTGTAGCGTCGCCAATTCATGGCTGAGATAACACGATAAGAGACATCACTTGCCTCGTCGTATAGCAAAGGAATCTTGTTGGCAAAACGATAAATGACGAAGTTGCCGCGTTTTGGCACGCCGCCACCGTAAGCCATTGCCATTTCAACGATAAACGGATGACCAGCATATGTTGATGGTTTACGCTGATGAACCACAAGGTATTCGGGGTTGAGTTCTTTGGTTACACCTGCTTTCAGGAGCTCTTCACCTAAAGGCGAAAGGCAACTTGCATCAGGAGGCAAAAAGTCCTTGTATCTTTTTAAGTTCTGCATCAGCCGAACGATTTCTTCATGTTCCAACTTTTTAGGGTTTTTGGTTGGAGGAATCCCTGCAAATTCGAGGAATTTCTGAGCTGTGATTTCACCTACACGGTGGAAATGGTTTCGTAAGAAGCTCAGCATATTCTTTTGTTCAGTTATTAAGATAAGACGTTGTAGAAGTTCGACATCCACACCATAAGGATGGGGCATGGTTTCCTTGGGAGGTTCAGGCATCGTCGTTGTTGCTCTAGTGAACTTGTATAATCTGCCTTTGGGATCAACAAAAGTAAGGTTTGCATATGGATTAACCATGGCGGTTTGCTTGAAGTACTCAATGATTTTCGGCATCGCCCGGAGGTAGTCGCCTTCAAGCGAAAACTCGATTATTGTTCCCTTCCATTTGTCCTTGTTTATGAGGACTTTGCGGTCTACAATTATGGGTTTGTTCCGCTGGATATCTATCATCAATTTGAAAATGTAAATTTTTTCTTGCCCAGTACTTGAAGTAACAGAGACTGGCTGGTGTGTGGTAATTTGTCCGTAGAGAACAGCCATTTTGCCGCCTAAGCCGAAGGTACCTCTGGCCTGTTTTAGTTTGTATTTACTACCATAGAGGATTTGACCAAAAGCTGAGGGGATGAAACGCGGGGGGATACCTGAGCCATTGTCTTCGACTCTGAGTTTGTAGATTTGGGTATCTTTTGTTGCCTCTGATTCAAAAGATAAACGGACATAAATATCAGGAGGGATTTTTTGGCTCTCGGCTGCGTCAAGAGAGTTCTCGACCAACTCGCGGATAGCAACAAATATCGAGCGAGAAGGGTTGGTTAAGCCTGCAATATCGCGGTTGCGGTAGAAAAAGTCAGACGCACTCATTTCTTCGAAGGTTGCTTGAGCCACTTGCTGCTTACACCACTTTCCCCATGTTTATTTTTGCAGATTGCTAAGTATACCTGTTGCTTGTTCTTTAAGTTAACTGCACTATATGGTTAAATACAACGTTCCAGCAACAGTTCAGTAACATGCTTGAATGGATAGTTTTGCTGTGAATATGTAAATTAATGCCCTAAACCTTTAATCTAAGCCCATAAGGCAATACTAAAACAAACAAGATAAAACTGTTTTGAGCTTAGTTCTCTCTCAGAGAAGCGCCGATAAAATGATAGTTAATGCGCCTATAACCGTGTTTTTGTAGCAAAAGCAAAAATAAGCAGAAAATAACACTCCTATTAGAGAGAACCCCTAATGATTAATGACTTCAACATCATAGCCACAACAGTCCGTGGAAATGAACGCCCGATGATCAATGAAATACTGCACTTATTAAAAGAAGAATTGGGTGACACACAAGCACAGGCGAGCAAGACCAAAATCCGCGGCTTAATAGTGGCCAAAACAACTTACAAACCATACGAAGTTATGGAAAAATTCCGCACTATCTTAACTGAGCGCCCATATGAATTCCGCTATGCATTACGAATCGTGCCAATCGAACGTGTTGTTCTCACCGACTTAGCGGAAATTAAGAAAACAACAGAAGAACTATCTAAAAGAATCGCTGAAAACCAGACTTTTAGAGTAACAGTGGAAAAACGCTTCACAGAACTACATTCCAGAGATCTAATCGAGGCAGCTGCGGGTGATATTGAACGAAAAGTGGATTTAAAAAATCCGGATTTAATCCTGCAGATTGAGGTTTTAGGCGCTTTAACAGGCATATCTCTACTAAGACCAACCGATATCTTATCAGTAATTAAAGAAAAAATGCTCTGACCTACAACTGAGTAGCCAACAATGCAAGGCGCTCAATGACTAAATTAGCTATTGCCACTTCGACGTTATCTTTTGCTACTGAACTCACTTCTTGGTTAGTTATTGAGAAGGCTTTCTTGATGCTTTCTATTTTTTGCTCAGACATTTGTAGAACTGTGTCGTCTGCCTTTCGACCAATACATGAAGTAAACTCCTGAAGCATAGTTTCGATTTGTATTGGGTCAGCGCTCATGATTGTTATTGCTATATTTTTTGTGTTCAGTTTTATTCCCAAAAGGTCTATTGATTTTTGAATTTGACTTTTAGCTGACGCATAAAGCATAGTTTCCATCGCAACACTTTTTGAGATATTTGTCTTCTGTCGAAAAGCTTGCAACGCATTTAATACAGCAAAGTAGAGGTGCTCTGGTGTAGCAATGAATTCAGCATCAAAAAACTGAATTTCAACTTGTCGCGATGCTTTTTTTCGGTTTGCTTTCAAGAAAGCATCCGCTTCAGAAAACGAGATGTTTCGGAAGCCTGCAATTTCCACATACTTACTGTATTCTTCAATATAGTGCAGCATTATTTGATGATCCTATTGCATGTCTTTTGTTAACCGGTCAGCTAAATGTTTGGGCAAACCTGCTTTTACGAGTTTTGCGATTTCCTGATTAGCTTGACGTTTGCCCGGTTGTTTTTGTAATATCTTTCTTATTGTTTCCTTAGTATCCCATGGAAAGATGACCCAGCTACTAGTCTGTTTTTCATAGAAGTCTGGCTTAGTTATTGATTGGGGTTTTAAGTATAGGGTAGCGATCTTTATTTCCTGGGAACCCTTGTCTTGCAGGTGAGATTTTGCAAGTTGCAGACTTTTACCTGTGTCAGCGATATCATCAACTAGAAGGATTTTTTTATCCGTAACAGAAGCGGATAATTGTTGTTTTAATTCCGGTTCCGGTCTTGTCTGGTTAATGCCAAGATAGAATTCTACTTCTATTGTGTCAAACTGTGGGGTTTCTAGGAGGTCGGTTAGTATACGTGCAGGAATTAAGCCACCACGCGCTATCCCCACGATTAAGTCAGGTTTGTAGTTCTGGATTTTTTCTGATTGAGTTAGAAGCAAGTCGTAGATTTGGTTCCAGGTTGGAATTTCATATTGTATGTCGATTGCCACAGTGCTGCCTCTTGATTTGAGTTTAGCTTTTTGGGTTCTGTTAAGCCTTTCTATTCATCTAACTATCCAGCTTTTTAAGTGCTTTACCGTGGATTTTTCATTCAAATTTTGTACGATTTTATTGTTTATTTCACGCCCAGCATGTTAGTTTGGTTTAGCTTTATAAGGAGGTGTAGTGCATATGCATTAATCGGGAAATAAGCGTCTAAAGATATGTTTCGTAATTCGTAATATAATTTATATTCTTAGACGCCCTACCAGTATTAAAAATAATGAAAGGAGAAATGGCGAATGGTGAAAAATGTGGACGACGAGAAGATTAAGCGTGTACTCACTGACCCTAAACTAGCATCCATCAAAGCAATGCTAGAAAAAGACCATGCAATCGACTGTTTACTTTTACTCCATGTTGGACGCGGGAAGTGGAAAGATGCAAAAGACTTCATGCGAGACAACAATTTGACGCTAAGCGACGGTACTTTTAGGGCTAGAATGATCGAGATTGAGTCTTTAGGCTTGGCAAAAAGCGAACGTATTGACCCACTCAAAAAGTATTATATGAAGACTGAGTTTGGGGAAAAAGTTGCGCAGTTGCTTCTCGGACTTTTTGATGAGTTAGGCGCTTAAAACTTACATTTTTTATTCTTTATTTCTTATTTTCTTTAATTTATTAGTTAACTGTATTTCTGTTGTACAGTCAGATAGTCTTAATTATTGAGTCATAATACTTAAATGTCTCTTGCCAGAACACCATATTGTAAACCCACAAAATGGGGAAATAAAACAAATGAACAACCTATACAGGAAACTAAAGAAAAATTCAAAAGCATTAAGCCCCGTAGTCGCATCAATCATACTCATCGCAGTCACAGTCGCAGTCAGCGTCGTCGTTGCAGCATGGATGGGAGGAATGACCATCGGTTTGATGGGAAATGCCGAACAGGCATCGGTAACAAACGCAGTATTTACCGGCGATAACGTAGTTGAACTTACAGTTCGCAACACTGGTGGAGCCACAGTAACACTAAGCTCAGCAACCATTGATGGAAACAGCACCACTTTAGCCGCAGTGAGTCCATCAACTGATCTAAACATAGCTAAAGGTACAACAGGGTACGTTAGCATAACTCTCGACGCAGAAGATGGCACATTCAACCCAGGTGCACAATACGAGATTAGAGTAGTTACAGCAAAAGGCACAACAATCGTATACACTGCAACGTACAATCCAATAGTCTAAATAGTGAATCTTGAACTTCGGGGGTAAGGTGAATCGTGATTTCACCTCAATTTTCCCTTTCTCTCTTTAAAAAATAAAAGGAGCAACAAATCATGGTAACACAAATCAATGAATATAATTCCGCTCAGGCAATAGCTGAAGCATTAGACAAACAATTAGTAGAAACTAAGAGCATTTTAGGAGAGTATCTAAGAAAACTCGACGATATTCGTAACCTAGCTGAGAAGTCAAAAAAGATCAGGGATACAGTTCTCAGACTCGCAGGTAAAAAAGCGTTAACTGAGAACCTAGGCGAAGTTGTCGTGGGTCCCCTAAACATTATCTTGGATGCAACGGCGGTTCATGAGTTATCAGCAATAGAATCGGTAGTCCGCAGTCACCAAGAGAGGCTCATGGCCCTACAGAAGGTAAAAGAAGCCCTAAAATGGCTCGACCAACTAGGCGACACAGAAGGCCTCAATTTTCTCGTACTAGAAAATGACGGCATCCCAGAACGCATCTTATTCAAAATGTCTTAACACCGATGAACAGGGGAACATGAACTATGACTGAGCCACTCCAAACAATAATAAACGAATTCAAAACGCTTGACCCAGACATAACTAACACCATAGTTTTTAGCATGGATGGCAAAACTCTTGCCGCTTGTGAAAACACCACACCAGAACACACGCAATCACTAATTAACAGCATAAACGGAATAACCCATGCAGACAGCATTGGCGGCATAGAAAACCTAACTGTCCAAGACATCAATACCCAGCTAAGTTTAACAGCAGTTGACAGTGTATATTTAGCAACATTATTTTCGCGTGAAACAGACCAAAAGCTCATCAAATCCCTGACTCAAGTTGTGGTTCCTACAGTTATACGATTGACATTGGACAAACCTGTCAAATCACAAAAAAAAAGAAAACAGCAACCTAAAACGATAACACCAGAAGCCGAAGTCGAAGCGCCGGTTTTGCCTGTTTTGCCTCCAGAGCAGGAGCCAGAAGTTAAACTTTTGCCGGAACCTGAAACGCCACCTGAACCGCTTCTACCTAAAGCGCCTACGTCTCAGTTTATGGTGGAGAAAATCGGGGGTATACTGGTCCCTCCAGACATTGTTCGTATTGACTCAGAAGTCGTAGAGAAATGGCAAGAGCGCTATGGCGAAAATGACTTTTCTATGGTTTCAATTGATAACCTACAAGGAAAAACAGTCAAGTGTAAGGTTAAAGCAAAGTATCTTCCCAATGGCATGATACAGATCCCCGATAGAATTCTCCAAGCACTGCAGGTTAACGAAGGCAACTTGGTAATGGTTAAACCAGTAATCGAATAAAAGGTGATATTGTATGAAGTATGAAACAGAAACCAATCAAACCCAGCAACTGGACGATGTTATGCCCATAATTTCGTCTGGAGAAGAAGGTAATGTTTTCACTAACCTCACAGCTATTTTAACGGAGGTACGTAAGCTCAAAGGCGTCAAGGGCTATATTATGCGCAGCGAAACTGAGGCTATAGTTGATTTAACCGAAGAGGAGACCTTAAGCGAGTATGCTTTGCTTGCTTCTCAGATTTGCGAGTGCACACCAGAAATGGCTAAAAAATTTAACCTAACCGAAGTCGAGAGTATAATAGTAGAAGGAAAAACCATCAAGGTACTTTGCATCAATATTGACGCAAACGAAATTGACGTTTTTATGGATAAAACATGTTCTCACACGTCCATAATTAAAAAATTACGCCTCTCATAAAGAGGCTTCGTCTTAGGTTCTATTTCTTTTAATCGATTAAGTTAGTAAAAAATTATTTTTTATTTTCTGAATTGTTGAAAGGCTGGATTTCCCTGATAGATATATAATCGCAAGAAATAACTTTAAAGCAACCTAGACATAGCCATTAACTGTGTGAAGGCTTTGCAAAGGGAATTTGTCCTGTTTTCACGGATCGGAAAAACTGATCATAACTTTAGCAACTTGCATGATGCAGGGAGACTCGATATAGTTCACGAGTGCATCGTGAGTAGCCTGTTTCTCTCGCATGGCTTGCGTAGAGATGTAACCTTTCACGCGATTCTTAACGGTCCACCGAATCCGCCAATTCATATTCAAATATCTGGAGAAATGCTCTATGACGTACGTACAGATATGGAAACGTGGCAACAAATTCTTAAAAAAACTCTTGCAGGTAAAACTCACCCAGGAATAACGAAAGATAAAACCAGTTTTGAAGCGTCTCTAAAGGCTAAAGCTCAGACTCATCAAATTTATGTTCTAGAAGAAGATGGCAAAAATATATGCGCTGTTAAGTTCCCAGAAAAAAGCCTTTTCGTCTTGGGCGATCATGTGGGCTTGCCCAAAAAAGCTGAGGACTTTGCCTTGCGATTTGGGGAAAAAATTAGCCTTGGAAAAACACCTTACCTAGCGGCTTCATGCATCACAATCATCAACTATACTTTGGACCAACAGGCTAAACTTGGGGCTTGAAATGCTCCCAGCCTTTAGGCTCAATAGGCCGTTTTTTACCCTCAAAATCGAGGACTAACTGTTTATTGTCTGTTGCTACTCCAATAGGAATCAGATGACCTCCGACTGCTTGAACTACGGCTTGTGCTTCTGCCCATCTTCCAGGCTTAACTGTTAAAACTAGCTCGTATTCTTCGCCGCCATACAACGCTAACTCCACTGGGTCTAAATCGTTCTGAAAAGCGAATGCTTCGGCCTCAGGCGCTATAGGTAATTTATCAATAAGGAAACCAACCTTACTCATACGTGCTAATTCATGGATACTCCAAGCTAATCCATCACTGGAATCAATCGAAGAAGAAATATAATCATATCCTCGAAGTGCTAACCCTTCGCGTAATCGAGCTTTAGGGTTAAACACTGCGTCCTGAAGAATACTCCGCAACCGTTGGGTAGCCGTGCATCCACCCAGTAGCAACTTTAACCCAGCTGAAGTCTTGCCGAATAATCCTGTAGTTGCCAAAATGTCGCCGGCTCTGGCACCGCTACGTAATATCAAGCCGTCTCTGGCAGTTCCAAAAAGGGATACGCTGATGATTAAATCAGAGGTTTCATTGGTATCGCCGCCAATCACGTAGGCGCCATATTCGCGTGCGCCAGCGTTTAGCCCATTTGCGATTTGTGATATTGCTTTTTCTGTAGCTAATTCTTTAGGTAAGCCGAGTGCAACTATAACTGCTGAAGGTAAGACACCTTTGGATGCGAAGTCGCTGATATTCATGACTACTGCTTTGCGTGCTGCTGCAAAAAGGCTCATTCCAGGTGGTACATCTGTGGCACCGACTAGCATATCGGTTTTTAGGACCGCTGATTCTCCACCGAACAGTGGTGCTGCCGAAACGTCGTCACCGAATGGAACTGACAAATCCGGCATGACCGTTAAATGCTTCTGAATCACGCGAATTATCTCGTGCTCGCCTAAGGTTGCTTCATCAGTCAAACCAGACACCAAGTGTTTAGCAAAGATTTAGAGCAAACTATCAAATAAATAAACATCGCAAAAACAGCAAGGTCGTTTGAACCAACATTTAAAAATACGAACTGCCCTCAAATACGCAACTGCAAATATGATGCGCCTCGATGGCTCAGCCTGGTAGAGCGGCTGCCTCGTAAGCAGCAGGCCGCGGGATCAAAGCCCGCTCGAGGCTCCAACTGTATTTTTGTTGTACATTTTGCAGGCTTTTAGTTTTCCCCAAAAACATTTATTAAATATTACGACATCATTTGTACAGAGACGGAACAGCATTGGGCCTTTTTACGCACGGTTCGCATGATAAGCTCAGGTGCCCTTACAAGGGATGCGAGAAACATTTTGATAAGCCAACCGTGATTACGGATACATCAGTAATCCCACGACAGAGTCATTACGCGTGCCCATACTGCATGTCACAACTCGACATAATTGTAAACAGATCCAAAATAGTCGACGTTAAAGCAACCGAGTACCCTAGGGTTTTTGATTCACCCGCAAAATGTGCACATTTCAATGGACTCTCAAACGCGCCGCCTGGTTCTATGTTAACGCAAGATGAATGTTTAGTTTGTCCTAAGGTGCTTCAATGTAACTTACGTAAAAAATAAGCTCTCTCAGACGAAGGTTTATCCGCCTTATTTAATGACAATCTACCCCATTAGAGAGACATTGATTTTGCGTTTTATTACTAAAAAACTAAAACCTCTACAGGCTTTTCTATAAATATCCCCATCAGGAACTACTGCAATCATCTATAAGCTCAGAGCACTAACATACAATTGAAGTGGTTTCTGGTTTTAGGGTTGACAAGGTTTTTATGATGCAACAGAAATACTCTTTCCACCAACACAGTGGGGCCTTCGGCTAGCTTGGTCCAGGCTTGTAGACTTGGGCTCTATAGACTCCGGTTCAAATCCGGGAGGCCCCACCAATCAAATCACACACACCTAAAATACAATCCGCTAATACTTCATTCTACAAAGAAGCAAAATAGCCGAGAAAATGGAAAAACCAAGACTAAAACAAATCAGCTTCCACACCCTAAGACACTGGAAAGGCACAACAGAATACCACAAAACCAAAGACATAGCCCACGGTTAAACAAATATTAGGACACAAAATCATCGACTGCACAATAGTTTATATCAACATTGCACAAGCGCTATCCCTACAAAACAAAGATCAATAGATATGTTAGAGTAATGCATAATAAAGGTAAGGCAATTCGAGTAATGGAGTCAGGATTTGTAAAATAACTTCAAAACACCTTTTATAGAAAAATGAAATAATCGTTAAAATCTTTCTAAAATTGGGATTATACGGCATATTTTCTTAGACTTAAACAAACCTTATATTTCAAGACGTTCGAATTTGAAAACTTCGGTAGGTTGAATGATAATATGGCTACTGATATCTCAATACTGCCACGGCTACATCTTTTTGAGTTTTGTGATAGGGTAGAAGATAAAGATGGAAAGAAAAGCCTCCACGGAATTTTCTCTAAAATAAATGTACTTTTTTTCCCAAGCATTCACCCTGAATTCATGATTGTTATCGGGTTTTCTATGGGGCGAGGAATATTTAATGGTAAGATTAGTCTGAACGATACCATTCTAAGCAATTTTGATGTTAAACTAGAAAATACAAATCATTTATGCTACTATTATATTGCATATCATGATATAGAGATTAAGAATGCCGATCCCTTGATATTCAAAGTATTTTTGAATGAAGAGATTGTTGCAGAGCGTATTATCGAAATTTCCAAAGAAGAGATCCCTGATTTCAGTCAAGATGAGATTGTAAGGTTGCTAAAAGACCCCAACTCTATAAAAAAAGCACGAGCTGTTTTTGAATGCCCCCTCTGCAAGACGCAATATACACTTCAATTAAATTTAGACCATAGTGCACCAGTTGATGAGGGCACAATACCGTTTCCTGATAACAATTGGTTCAAATGCCCTAAAGACAACTTTCAATTAGATATTACTGGAATGCGAATGCAATTAAAGAAAATCTTAGGCAGCTCCCAAGTCAAAAAAGAGGTGTAGTTGGTGCAGGAAATTCTAAATAGACACCCTGCTTTCACCAATCCTTCAGCACTTGAATCGATCTATGATACACTTGTACAGGCGGGAAACCTCACAGACGATAATAGCCTAAAATTGAAAAGGTTTCATTATACAATAAACCATAAAATTACGTCAGCAATTTATTGTAATGAAAAAATCTGCAATATAGTAAATCAAAGCAACCATATTCAAGGTTTGACTACTACAGGGTCGGTTACAAGAAGAAGTGAATTTGATGATGTATTTCAGCTTGCTTTTTATCAAGATGGCTTTTTCACTAGTCTTATTAGTTGCCTAGATGTTCTTTCGTTAAAAGTTAACTTGTTTTTTAATAATGCCATCAGAGATGTAAGTAAATGTTATTTTACGAGCCTCACTAATCAGTTATATACTGCAAATAATAACGGCGCAATTGAGCAATGTCTAAATAATATCAAAACCAGCAATTGGTATATTGAAGCCCTTCCTTTTAGGAAAAGTTTGATTCATAGACAACAAAACGATTACACTATACTTGTTGAAGTTATCGCTGGACGCCCAAAAATGAAATACATATTGCCAGATGACCCATTAAATCAACCACATACCTATACTACAAATAGGGAGATCACAACTTTCTGTAGTCAAAAAGTAACTAACCTAGTTAATTCGATAAATATGATTGATGGGTTGCTTTTAACTGAGACAACTAGAATTGGGCATATTCCATTTTGAGATGCGATTTTAAAATTTGGATAATCCATCTCTATTACTATCAAAAGTAAATGGTGAAAACACAGTCTTTACTAACGACTACTATTTTTTCAAAAATTTGTTTTTCTTTAGGGTCAGATCTGACGTTTTAGGTAGAGTTTAAATTTTATCTATCGTTGTTATTACCATACTTGTCTAAGTATTGTACTTCAGGCAAGCGTTCTCCTTTTCTAATTGACTCAACCATGTTCGAAATTTTCTCAATTCTTTTGATTTTTGGCAGCTAAATGAGCTTGTACATAGTATCATGATTAAAAATTAGGTTATTGTATATCGGCAACAACATCTCTTCGTGTTATAGTTGGATTTTGTTTGACGCGTTCTTTATCTAGGATTTTTAGCCATTTTGGAATTCTCGAGACTGTCAAATGATTAACCAAAACATATAACCCAATACTACAGACACTATTAAGAAACCAATGGCGAACACCCTATACCACCATCGTTGGGTTTTTTGTTTTTCTTTACTAAGATCACACCAAGCGACATAAAAACTGCCCCAACCTAAGAATATAGAAGCAACAGCGATGCATACAGACAAATATGTTAAATTTATTGCTTTTACGCTAAGAGTCTCAGACTTATCTATATTTTCTTGTACTTTTTGCATGTATTCCTCATTTTTCGAGAGAAACTCGCTCCATTGATCATTTTGCTCTCTTTGATAGCTAGGCATAACATCTATCGGATATTCAAATCGGTTGCCAAAATAGGCATAGCCTCCATCAGGAAAAACTGTATAATAGTTTAACGAAAGATCGCTAGATACAGCTATAGTATAAGTACCTGCTGTTTTGAAAGCATAAATATCAAATTCTGATCTTTCTAGTCGAGTTTTATTGGGATAGAGGGAATATGTTTCGTTAGGTTGTATAGTTACATCATAGCTTCTAGCTGGTGGAACTATAACGCCCGTAGTATTCAAAACCCTGACATTGAAAGTACCATTAATCAAGTTCGACCCGCTATTCAATAGAGTAATATTGTACCAAAAAAAGTCACCAACATAATAGTCCGTTCGACCTGATCTTGTTAATATTTGAAAATTTACATCCACTGAGCTTTCACCCTCAAATGCTGAAACATCAAAAATAACGAAGCTAAGCAAAAGCAGAAAAGAAGATATCAACAATGCTTTTCGCATTTCTCATCGACAATCCCTATATCTAGTTGAGAATTTAGACTTTACCAAGCATTTATAAGGTATATGAGCCAAAATTGCAATCAATCAACCCAATTATGTTAGAGTTAGATTTTCTTTTAGATTGACATTAATAACATTACAACTGTACGACCCGATACAATCGAAGGATTAGGTGATGATCTAAAATTTACTATAATTCTTTAAAATCGTAGTTTATCCACTTAGAAAGCCAAGCGACTGTGTCTATATCCTCTTGTATTATTTCGCTTCATTCTTTCAGGATTGCTAATGCTTCAGTTATTGCATTGAGTTGAACTTGCTGTCTGTAGGGTAAGGATCCCGTAGACTTCGACAGTACCTCTTCATAAATGCGCAATTGCCTAAGCAAAACCTCAGGACAAACCACAGCTTTAGGTTTACTAACAACAGAGAATTTTAAATCTTCTATAGGGTCATTTTTTCCAGAGTCTATGGAATCCATTACTCTCTGAGTAGTAGCAACTAAGAGGTAATAACATAGAAGAATATTTTTCTTAGTAGGTATCTCTTTGGTGAGAGCAATCGTTGAAGAGAGAATTAAGACTTTGAAGGATACATATCCTTAAGTTGCTGTACTTTTAGCCTTACTGCCTCTGAAACAGCGTCGGCTGTGCTGGTGTATCCAGTTTCAGGATGGTCTTTTATTATTTTATCAAGATCATCTAGTAACTCTTTTCTCAGATTTACTCCCCGATAGTTACATCGATGTTTTTCTATCATATTCATATTATACCTGTGTAGCTTATGTTAATGTATTTTTTCTCACAGATTTAAGTATTAGGGCATCTTTGTTGAGGAGAAAGGACTTTGGATTATAAATAAAATCTTAATCCTGTGTGTTCCTACCAATCAAATTTTCTGAATTTGCGAGAGAATCATCAGATACAATTACTGGCGTAATAGTTTCCTTGTTAACAAAGCAACTCTCTTATCCGTAACCTGTAGTCCAGTTTTAGCTGCAACTATTTCTAAAAAGTCCTTCACTATGGTTTGGGCTGCTTTCCCTATTTCTTCTGGAACCCCAATTGCTCCACTGCAAATACCTCTGCAATTTTTTACTGCGAGCGGATTTAAGTCAACAAAAATCATCTTTGTTTTAACATCAAAGTCAGTTATTATGAATGGCTCCAAAAGGCATATGGATGGTTTGGCATCATGGATTTTACAAGTGTTTTTTTCACTAAAGAAAATACAGCTCCCGTCTTTTTTGCGGCGAATCGACCGATTATTAGGATTATTTGGGGTTTCTAAGAAATCCACGAAGCCCTTGGTTTCTAACCTTTGTTGCTCTTTTAAACTGATATCTGGCGGCTGATCTCTACAACATGCACCACAATTTTTACACCTAAAACTCACAGAATCGGGAAAAACAACGTTTTCAAAATGCATGTTGACCATATCTATTAACGGCTAAATATACAAGAGTAAAGTAAAAAGTTTTCAGTCTATCTATCAATTTCTGCTGCACTTGCCATCAAATCCAGGCAGTTTGACCATCCCGAATTTTTTACAACCGCAAATCTTAAAGGCAAATCCAGTTTACTCTACTTTGAGGGATTCTAATGGTTTACTGCAGTAAATGTGGCACTCAAAACCCAGACACCAGCGTCCACTGCACAAACTGTGGAGCTCCACTGTACACTGTCGGTCAGCGTTACCCTGGAAGCGATCGAGAACACTATCGTCGAATGGAAAATGAATGCTTTGGCTTGCCGAACGGAGGCATAATTGCTACTGCCGTCTTCGGTATCATCATAGTCCTTATTGGCTTAGGTTTCTTCATATCCTTGAATATTTGGCCAATTATAATAATTATTTTTGGCGTACTTCTTGTGATGGGAGCACTCTATAGATATAGACGATACAGCGAACGAAAACCCACCAGCTCTACCTAAACACAGTGTCCACAATTAAGACATATTCTTTTATTGTTCCATTCTGAAATCAAAATTCTAACCCACAACATATAGGTTATTAATCCAAGCATATACGCATCAATCAGCAAGTTCTGCCCAACTATATCTACCGCGATCATACTAACGCAGGAGCCAATCACAAACAGGACATTCACCGCCATTTTGAGGTAACCACCCAGCCTTATCTGAGCTAACCCAACAAGCATCAGAACTTCACCCACCGTCAAAATCCAAAATGGTGCACTCAACCTATCAAAGAGACCAAATGAAAAAAGTACTATCCCAATAATTGCAGCTATTGCGCCTATCAATAAACCGCTACAGGCAGCACAAAAAACATGACCTTGGATTGTGATTCTATTCGCCGAGAATTTTTCACAGTTTGGGTGATGCCCTATAAGCTCTAAGGGTAAAACTGATACTTTATCAGGATCGAATGATTGCTTTGGCTTTTTGAATACCATACGACACTTATTTGGATAAAAAACCGCGGCTATACCCAAAACACAGATCACAGTGTATAGGCTCCCTACGATTGGACGGCGAAAAATTGTTGGGTCTGCTGGCAAGTTAGGCTGAAGTACAAGAAATGGAACAAGCTCCAACCCAAAAAAAGCAATAGCTATCAAAAAAGTAACAAAAAACTTGGAGGATACAGTTTTTGGCAAGTTTTCACCTAGAACAAGGATTTAATTTTCCCCATTACGCCCCAGGTTGCCATATGCATAAATGTGCGGCGTTTCATTGAGTTGCTTGAGAACAGGCCACGGAGCCGTCTGCTGTAGGATCCGTAGAAGTCTCGGTAGCACCCATAGAGTTCCTCTTGTACTTGATGAGTGGACAGAGTTTCAGTAGGCATAATAGCATGTATCATATCGTAGTGGCTCCAATTACGATCTTCGATCCATCCATTGTGTTCTGCTTCAGCATAGACGTCTGTACCAGGAAAAGGAGTTAAGATGCCAAACATTACGAAATCTGGGTCCAAGTCATTGGCGAATTCTTGGAGTTGCCGAATGGATTGATAGGTTTCTTTGCGGTTGCCTATGATAAGCATCGCGTGGGCGAATATGCCGTTGTCTTGCAACAACTTTACTGCCATTTTGGCGTCGTTTGGAGTTATGCCCTTCTTGAAGTAGTCCAGCGTGTCAGGGTTTGAATTCTCTATCCCTAGTAAAACCCAGCTTAACCCCGATTTAGCCAACCTGGGCAGAGTGTCTTTGTTTCGGATGATGTCGTCGCATCGAGCTTGCACAAACCACCAAGCATCTTTAGGCAACTGTTTAGCAATGATTTCCTCAGCTATTTCCTTGGGGCGCTGTCCAGTCCCAAAGTTATCGTCGGTAAGCCAGATCATTTTGCTGCCGAACTCTTGACTGCAGTAAGCCATTTCGTCTGCTAGACGCTTCGCTGATTTGAGACGCCAACAGGTTTGCCAATGACGCCACTGTGTACAGAAAGTGCATTGATGATTGCATCCTCGTGCGCCCTCAATTAGGGCGTATGGAGCGTCTTTACCTGCCATGATAGAGAAATGGTACTTTGGCATGAGGTGTTTGACTAGGTGGTAACCCGGAAATGGTAAATCCTCAAGGTTTTCAATCAAAGGCCGAGGGTGGTTGTGTATTATTTCTTTGCCATGTCTGTAAGAGATTCCTTGTATCCCTTTGAAACCCAACCCGTTTTGAACTGATTTTACCAATTCGACTAATGTTTCTTCGCCTTCGTTGCGGATTATGACATCAATTACGGGATAGAGTTGAAGACTATCTTCGGCTGTTGCCGTAAAGTGTTGTCCCCCAGTTACGGTGAGGGTGTTTGGATTGACCTTCTTAGCAATTTCAAGAGTTCTTACAACCGGATATGTGTTACATGTAGCCAGAGAGGCACAAGCCACCATATCGGGTTTTGAAGTAGATATTCGTGCCTCCATCGTTTTCCAGTCTACTTTCTCTGCATTGCAGTCAAGAATCTCTATTTGGATGCTTTTATTTGACCTTTCCAAGTAGGCAGCGAGTTGAATGATGCCATAAGGTGGCGGGAGGTATTCACCCATGACAAACCAAATGTCTTTTGGCGGCTCGATAAACAAGACTTTCAAATTGCTGTCTCCTAGACCTCTCATTTGGCTCGTTGTACTTATTTAGATTTAATGTTGATTTACCTACAAAACGGTAAATGCGTTTTTGGTCAAATCGACAAAAGCTTTCGCATTTCAGAATTTTAAATGAGATTCTATTCAAAAGGATTGAGCGAGGGGTTAAGAGTTGTGTGGAGATGCAAGTGTGATGGCGAGCCATCAATGCATTCCCTCTTAACCCAAGTCTATCATTAGTAAAGTTAACTCTAAAGCTTTATGAACGTAAAATTAATAGAAAAAAAACTGATTTATAGTAAGTGTCTGCGGTGAATTTGGCCCTCTCTTAAAAATGATGAGGGAAAATTATTGACATATTAATTGGATTTTGTCTATGCTGACATGCGCAGAATTTGATTTAGAAATAGAAAAGAGAGGGGAAAAAAGCCCTCAATGTGGAAATGGACAACTTAATTAGCGTTCTTTATGACTTTGACACCGAATGACTTGAGGAGACTTTCTTTACGAATTCAACGGGGTGCTGAATAATCTTGGCAGTTTCTTCAACAGAAACACCATTATCTAGGAAGCGCTTTGCCACAACAACCATGGATTCCCCAATTTCGATAATGTGCTTATCAGGGTCATAAATTCTTACAACCCTTTGTTGCCAGTCATGCTTCTTAGCAGGGTGAACATATTCAATATTATCAAAGTCCTTGAGTCTCTTAAGGAAGCCGTCGAAGTCCTCTTCTTCAAAATATAGTTCAAAATTATGAGATTTGCACTTAACTGTTTGTTTGTCTATTGATGCAATTTCTGCAAAGTTTAATTGTATAGCAAATCCGCCGCTAAACCAAACATTCCAACCTAAATCCAACCCGATTTCTTGACCGAGAACTTCGCGGTAAAATTTTTTGGAAGCTTCAAGATTACTAACAGCAATCAACGGGCAGACAAACTTCATTAGAGGATCACTTTTTGGTTAAACAGCACTTCATCTTATAACTTTTATTTGGACTCATCAAGCCTTTGGGCGCGTACTGATTCTTGATTTTCTTTTTTGAGTTAATGGTTGTTCCTATTTTGGAACAGTTTGTTCCTTGAGTAGAACTAAATGGCACTATTCCAGTTAGGCTGTGGCGAAAAGTACTTGGAAACAAACCTAAGTAAAGAAGCACTTGCAATAGTTATTATCGCATTTATTGCTCTAACAGGATTAACAGGAGTCTTGATTAACCAGAATGCTACTTTAGCGAACTCTAATGCTGAATTATTAAAAGAGAAAAATGAACTATCAGAAATGCAGGACGAGTATAATATATTATTATCAAAACTAGAAAACGCAACTAAAGAGTTGGAAGCTATAAAAGAGAACTATACAAGTTTGTTGAATTTTTTTAACCGTGATTCTGATCCAAAAATACAGACACGCCTTGGGGGCACATTAATAGAACCATACCAGAACAAAGACGACAACTATGTTTGGATAACTGGAGCAGTTGAGAATATGGAAAACGTAACGGTCTATGATGTGAGGCTAAAAATTACTTTGTTTACAAACCAAGGAACCGACGTTCAAGAAGATCTCATAGGGACCATGGAACCTCATCAAGTGGTAAATAGACGATTTGCAGTCTTAACTTCAGTTGGAAAAATCACGAATTGGTCTATAGAGCCGGTAGCAACCTTTGTACCTAAATAGGTGCCATGTAATCAATCTCTTCTCTAATAGAGAAATAAAATAAAGAAAAACGAATTGACTTCTATTCCTTGACTTATCGGACCGCTTCGACTTTCTCTATTTCAGGAACAACTGATTTGAGGTGCGCTTCTATGCCATTTTTGAGTGTCATCTGGGACATTGGGCAACCTGCGCAATGTCCAACTAGTCGGACTTTCACAGTTTGTCCTTCGATAGCCACTAGTTCAACGTCTCCGCCATCCATTTGGATTTGCGGTCTTATGTCATCAAGGGCTTCTTGTACTCTTTTTTGAATTGAATCAGCCATATAACTTCACTGTATCTTTGGAATTGGAACAGCTATTATAAAGATTCTGGCAGATTACCATTTTTCACTCCATATCGGTCGCAAATGTGAAGATATGGCAAAGCTAAAAAGGCAAATGCCCACTAAAGAAAGAGGGATGGGAATAATGTTTAACGCTAAAGAATTCATTGAAAACTCGCTTGGAGAAATAAAAAATATCGTTGGAGATAGCAGAGTAATTTCCGCTTGCTCAGGCGGAGTCGATAGTACAGTCGCGACTTATCTGGTGCATAAAGCTGTAGGAGATAAACTTGTTGCTGTTTTCATCGATGACGGGCTACGCAGAGAAGGCGAACCAGAATTCGTCGTCAGAATCTTAAAAGAACTTAAAATTAAAACACGCTACGTTGACGCTAAAGAAGAATTTTTCCAAACTTTTAAGGGAAAAACAGATGCTGAAGAGAAACGCAAAGCTTTCAGAGACAAATTCTACACCACACTCGGCAAAGTAGCAAAGGAGGAACAAATTCAATTCATCACACAAGGCACTATAAAAGCAGACGTTTTAGAAACGGTCAAAGGGATAAAATCTCAGCACAATGTCCTTGAACAGATAGGCATAAACCCTCAAATCTACGGCTACAAAATCCTCGAACCTCTGCGGGAACTCTTTAAACCAGAAGTCCGTATGGTAGGAAGAGAAATGGGGCTACCTAGAGAAATCTCGGAACGGATGCCTTTCCCGGGTCCGGCACTATCACTAAGAATTCTAGGAGAAGTCACAGCAGAAAAAGCTGCCATCGTTAGAAAAGCAACCCAAATAGTAGAGGAAGAAGCCATCAATTTAGGTGCCTTTCAAAGTTTTGCGGTTCTTCACAATGATAAAGCCACGGGAATCAAAGAAGGCAACAGACTTTATGGTAACATCATAACAGTTAGAATTGTGAACTCACAAGATGCCGTTACTGCTCTTGCCGTGAACATTCCTTACGAGTTGTTATCGAAAATCTCTAAACGCATAACAAACGAAATTCCGACAGTCGTAAGATGCCTATATGACATAACAGACAAGCCACCCTCAACAATAGAATTTGAATAATATCAACAATTTTTTTTCTTTTGTCTAATTTTCCAATTATTAAGAAATAGAAAATAAGTTTAGAAAGCCAACTTTCGCTTTTTTATGACAGTCACTTTTCTTTCAGTTTGGGGATAACTTTTGTTACCCACTCAATTTTAGTGGAGTATGTTTCACGCATTTTTGCTGTGGCGGGTGCTTCTTTAGGTTTTGCCAGCATTTGGATTTTGGCTTTGCTGACTGCGCTGTTGCGTTTTGGCTTGTTCCTTATGGATTTATAATTTTGACGGTTCATGTTCGATCGCTAATAATGAAGCCTTAAGCCTAACATATAGGAGTTTGCCTCTTTTTTCGTTTGATCTCCCCCTATAACGTAGTAAATTGACAGCTGAAAATCAAAAGTTTGATTGATTCATGTTGGCGGCTGCTTAATCCAAACCTTAACATTGCTCTGTACCTTGATGCGATCCTCTAGCGGCATCAACCGAATTGAGCTTGAATAAACCTGTCATCGCCGCAGTGGAACTCTTTTGGCAAGGTATCCTCAAGCTTAGGTATGTTAATGTGCTCAAATTCGCCGACAGTGCCCCAAAAATGTCTCTGAACTTTTTCTCGTTTCCTCAGCGCTTCCAAGTTAAAGGCTTTATTCATACCCGTTACCTTGCGCAGTATGGGTCTTCATTCTTTGCCTTGTGATAACGAACGCATCCTGTGCAGTCACTATGGCGAGGGCAATCTCTTTTAGGACAGGGACAATGAGGCGCTTTAGCTGACATAACCAAAGCTATCTACACATCAAATATAACTATTAAGGGAAAAAAAGCTTAGATGAATAGTGATAGCAGTCTAAACGCTAAACCGCCCACTAATAGTGCGACCCCGATATTGGCTGCAGTTATTACTGCTGTAGCCTTCCAGCCGAACTCCTTACCTAAGATTGCAACAGTAGCTACACAGGGTATGTAGAGCATCGCCACCAGCGCCATAACGACCAACTGAACAGGTGAGAATCCCACCAGCAAATCTGAGGTGCCAAGAATTGCAACTGCGCCTACGAGAACGAATTCTTTGCGAACCGTACCTAAAATCAGCAGAATCCCAGCAAAAGCGGGCAACCCCAGCCACCACACAGTCAAAGGTGCCAATGCATCACTAAGTGGTGCCAGCACGTTAAGCGCGTAGAGGACTTGGATAAGGGCGCTAAAAACTATGTAAATAGGGAAAACTACGTAGATGATGGATTTTGTGCGTGCCCAGGTCTGCGTTAGCACAACCTTAGCTGAAGGCAGCTTGAAGCTACTCATCTCCATAATTAAACCTGTTGATTTGCCTGGAACAGCCTTCATAGCTACACGTCCCAACACGAAGATCACGATTAAGTCAACTACATAGAGTAGTAGAGCCCAGTGTATGCCCACAAATAAGCCCACCATACCGAAAAGAATGATGGTTCTTGCTGAGCAGGGGGCAAAAGTTATGGCGAACGCGGCTAAGAGTCGTTCGCGGCGGGTTTCCATGATTTTGCATGCTTGAATGGCTGGTACGTTGCAGCCGTACCCCAAGATGATTGGGATTAAGGCTTTTCCATGTAAACCTATCTTGTGCATGGCACTGTCCATCATGAATGCCACACGTGTTAAGATGCCTGAATCTTCTACAACAGCTAACAGAAGGTAGAAAGGAATCACGAATGGGATAATCAGGGTTAAACCTGCAACGATACCACCCCAAACACCATTAATTATGATTGCTAAAATTGGTAGCTGAGACGTCAACGCGGGGTCAACAGGTTGAATCATGTTTAGCCCGTCTGCAATTATGCCTGAAAGCGCATTTCCCACAAAAAAGGTCCACAATAACAAACCAACAATGACGCCTGCTGAAGTGAAGTAACCCCAAACTCTATGTGTCGTTAACCACTCAAGCTTATCTGAGAATGTTGTCCAGATCTCGTTCTGCTGAAGCGCGTTGGCAGCGATTGAGCTAGCCAGCGCATAACGTTCTTGGGCAATGATTGAGAAGCAGGGCTCTTGGCAGCTTTTCTGCAGATCTGCAGCGATGACTTTTGATGCGGCTAAAACGGCTTTTGATTTGATAGCGACTATTTCGGTTATTTTTGAGTCGCCTTCCAGTAGCTTAATCGCTAGCCAACGTGAGGGATACTGCAAGCTAAGGTTCTCTTTGTCGATTAGTGTTTTTAGTTGTTCAATTTTTTCTTCAAGTTCTTTTCTATACTTAAATGGACGAGGTTTAGGTTTTTGTGTAGCGACTTTAACGGCTTCGCGGACAACCTCATAGATGCCTTCGCCGCGTGTTGCAGTAGAGAAAACTACAGGTACACCTAATGAGTTTTGAAGTTTATCTTTGTCGATTATCATGCCCTTACTCTTCGCTACATCCACTTGATTTAAACAGAGAACCAGCGGTGCCTGCATCTCAAGCAATTGAAGAGTAAAGAACAGGTTTCGCTCCAAAACTGAAGCGTCAAGCACGTTAATGACGACATCGGGTTTCTCCAGTGCGATGTAGTCTCGTGAAACCAATTCTTCCATGGAGAAGGTAGAGAAGGAATAGATGCCCGGTAAGTCTATGACTTTTATGTCGTATCCTTCGAAGCTCAAAATGCCCTCTGCGCGGTCTATGGTTTTTCCCGGCCAGTTGCCGGTTATCTGGTTGGAACCTGTTAATTGGTTAAAGATTACGCTTTTGCCTACGTTGGCATTTCCTGCTAAGGCGATGGTTAAGTACTTGGTGTTTTTTTCGGCTATACCTATTTTTTTCTGCTTGGAAAACATCGATTACCGCCTATGCGTTTTCTTTGGATGCCGGCTCAACGAAAACCTTGGAAGCTATTCCTCTGCCGAGGGCCAATTTAGAGCCTCTGACCAGAACCTCTATTGGACCATCGAACGGTGCAGCTTTAATTAAAGTAATTTTTGTGCTCGGTGTTAAGCCCATATCTAGGAGGCGCTGAAGCACATTGTGACCGCCGCGAATGAAATGGATCTTACCGGGTTGCCCCTGTTTTAGTTCGCTTAAGGCAACTAGATTTTCTTTTCGTTTTCCAACTTCTTCTAGACCTTGATTGTGCAGTTTTATGCATTCTTCGCAAGTTGTGAATGGAAGGTCGCAGGCAGGTATCGTTTTACCATCGTCAGAGCAAATGTCCGGATGTTTTAACAGACGACAGAGGGATTCTTCTGCTTCATCAGACAGGGCATGCTCCATCTTACAAGCCTCCGTATGAACCTTGTCTTTTCTAATGTGTAATACCTCTGAGAGGAAAGTTTCTAGCAGGCGATGTTTTCTTGTTATTCTTTTTGCTTCTTGAAGACCTTTCTCGGTTAGGCTGCTACCGTGGTATGGTGAATACTTAACATAATCCTCTTCTGATAGTTTTTTTAGCATTTCTGTTACGCTAGCAGGGGCAACGTCCAGTTTTTGGGAAATTTGTGTTGTGCTAATTAGGTCTCCGTTCTTTGATAGCCCATAGATCGCTTTTAGGTAATCCTGTGTTGATTTTTGTTCCATTTGCCCTCAACTCATTTTTAGGCATACCTAAATTCCTCAGTCAAGCTAATAAATATTTAGGCATACCTAAAAAAATTCGGTCACCAAAATAACCGAAAAAACTTGCATTCGAGTCAACAATTAAGTTTAGAGGTTCTTCCACCTCACCGTTGCTACGTAAATAGTGAAGAACACAAGCACCAGAAAAAAGTCCTTTAAACAGAAACCAACTTGCCACCCTTTCGTCCCGTAGAGCATTTTAATTACGAAGATTAATGAAACTCTGGGCAATTCTTGATAAGATTTTACTCTTAACTCCCCATTAGTGGGAGAATTGCGCTTTTATATTTTAATCAAAAAAAGAGTAAAATAAGAAGAAGGGGACTTAGAAGAAACTCTGTATTGGCGAATCTTCGCTTGCAGCAGTTGCTGCGCCCTTGATTTCTTCGATTTTAGTCTTTGTCAAGGCTTTGATGTTGTGAAAGTTGGACATTTCACCATAACTCACCAAAGTAATTGCGGTTCCGTCTTCGCCTTTACGCGCTGTTCTACCTATCCGGTGGAAGTAAACTGGAGGATCCGCTGGTACGTCGTAGTTGATTATATGAGTGATATCTGGTATGTCTAATCCTCTGGCTGCTACATCCGTGGCTACGAGTAAATTCCTTCTTCCATGACGGAATTCATTGATCGACCGGTCTCTTTGTGCTTGCGTGAAACCTGCATGGAGAACTTGAGTACGGAAACCTCTTTTGTACAGTTGGTCAGCTAAGCGGCTTGTTTCATGTCGTGTTCGACAGAAAATTATCGCTTTTTCAACGCGGTCATCTTGAAGAATATCGCAAAGAGCATTGAGTTTGCCACCTTGATTCATAACTGCATAGAATTGTTTCATCTGTGTTAGAGCAATTTCGTCTTTACTCACTAGGATTTTCTGAGGATTTTTCATGTACTTGTTGGATAAGCGCATGACTGATTCGTCCATGGTTGCGCTGAAGAGAGCGGTTTGACGGTCTCGGGGTGTTTTGGAGAGGATGAATTCGATGTCTTCGATGAAACCCATGTCGAGCATACGGTCTGCTTCGTCTAAAACAACGAAACGGACCGAAGCTAGGTTTAGTACACGCCTCTCCATGAGATCGATAAGTCTACCTGGAGTACCAACAACGATTTGAACTCCATTTGATAACGCATGGATCTGTTTGTTGATTGATTCTCCACCATAAACAGCAAGAACTTTTGTCTTTGAAAATTTACCAAATTTAGCTATGTTATCAGCGTCTTGATTAGCTAACTCGCGTGTGGGAACCAATACAAGTCCTTGAACACCGCGGACTTCATGATTCAAATTCTGTACCATGGGTACACCGAAAGCGGCTGTTTTGCCTGTCCCGGTTTGTGCTTGCCCGATGACGTCTTTGCCTTCGAGCAGGGGCGATATTGCTTGGGCTTGGATTGGAAAAAGTGTGTCAAACCCGAGTTCGTTTATACTTCTTAGGACTTCTGGTGCTAATGGTAAGTCCTTAAATGATTGAATTTGCATTTTATTTCTGATTTCTTCTGCCACAGATCTTTTTTCATGGATTCTTTAAAAGCTTTGAGCTTTGTGATACATGAGTTAATGTGACATTCATCTGTTTGGGGTGGCGCGTATAAATACTTTTAGCAAAAATTCAAGCAAAGTTAACGTTTAAAACCCTAAAAAGTGGCGAAAAAACTGCAAAATTTAATTAAAGCATTATTTGGGTCAGCGATGATTGACGATTTCTCACAGCTTTTTGCTCGAAGCCGTCGCCTCACATCATCCCGAGCTTAATTTCAGAGGTGGCAGAATTTATCTATTTTGATGAACTATCCGACTTTATGATAAAAGGGTTTTCCATAAAAATTATGCTTCACAGAAAAATTGTACAAAAACTTGAGTGCAAAGTACGTTCTTCCTCAAAGATGTTGATATGCTTTAACGACAACTGACGAATCTAAATGCTTAAACCTTGCCAAGCTAAGGATAGCATAAAGCGGTTTATGTTGGAGGTGAAAAAGGAACATGATATTCGAAGAAGAAGATGAATGGGAAGAAGGCGAGGATGAAGAATGGGAAGAAGAAGAATGGTAAACTAACAAACAAGTAATTTTACTACATCTTTCTTTTGAATTCAGTTTAGATAGTCGCTAGATTCTCTTTATGTTTATTTGGTAAATCGGCTAACACTTATTTGACAATAACTTTTTAGGTGATTATTGTGTAGATTTATTCAGTGTTTCTAATGGAAAAAATAAAAACGAATAAAGCATTAGAAAAAAATGCCCATGAAATGGCCGATACTATGATAGCAATAATGGACAAGCTCGCTGGTAAAGAATCAGATATTAGATTAAGCTTTGAAGACCTCACCCTTGAAATGGGAGCGCTTAAGACAAAAATCAACGGTTCAATCGTTTTAGACATCGTTTACTCCAAAGAAGCAAAAACGTAGCTTTCAGGATAACAAAGAGATGCCGCTTGCAACGATTCTAAGCGAGATATTAGAGTCAGGAAAGATCACTGTTTCAACAAATAACATAGATTCCATAAGAATCAGAGTCGCTGATAAAAAAATAGACATCGATGCTATCAACAAAACCATACTGAAAGAAGCATTGAAAGCAACCCGTAAAAAAGAGGGAAGCAAAGGCGTAGCAAAAAGCATAGGTGCCGCGCAGAGTAACCTGGGGATACTAAAGGAAGTGGCAGAAGAACTTTCAAATGCAGGTGTAACAGTTACGCTCTCATACAAGGGCGATTTAGTAGCTACTTTAGGGTCTCAAGCTAAACCCAAGCTTTCAAGCATCTTAACAGGCACAAGATCCATCGAGATAAATAACCCAATCAAACTTATTGAATTAGGCCTCTGATAAACCATTTTTTTTCCTTTATTGTACGTATAAAAGAAAAACGATCAACAGAAAATCAATACATAGCAGATTCAAATTTATAATGTGGTATATATTTTCTTGTTTTAAAAAACTAAACGTCTTTCATTAGTTTCTACACCAAGTTAGTGAAAAAATCAAAATGTCACTTTCAGATAATACCCTAAGAATACGTCTAATCCAATCGATTGCTAATTTAGATTTATAACTTACTATTTCAATTCATACTTGGAAGTTTACAAATGACGCGAATAGCCGTATTAGACACTGACAAATGCAAAGTCAAAAAATGCAACCAACTCTGCGTAAGCTTCTGCCCCATGGTAAGAAGCCGAGTGGAAGCGATACGTGTGGAAGGCAATAAAGCCATCATATCCGAAACACTTTGCAGCGGATGCGGCATTTGCGTCAAAAAGTGCCCCTTTAAAGCTATTAGTATCGTCAACTTGCCAGATGAACTAGAAAAAGACTGCAGCCACCGCTTTAGCGCTAACAGTTTCAAACTTTTCCGTTTACCCATGCCCTCGCCGGGTACAGTTTTGGGTTTGCTTGGACAAAATGGTATAGGAAAAAGTACAACGTTAAAGGTTTTTGCTGGTGACTTCAAACCAAACTTAGGCGAATTCGATAATCCACCTGAATGGTCAGAAATCATCCAATACTACCGAGGCTCAAGTCTACAAGATTACTTCCAAAAACTTAGTCAAAAACAACTCAAGGTCAGCAGCAAACCACAGTACGTTGACAAGATACCCAAAGCAGTCACAGGCAAAGCAGGAGACCTTTTGGAAAAAGTTGATGAACGAAAACAGTTGGACGCAATTGCAGAAGAACTCGAACTTAAAAAGATCTGGGACAGACCTCTTGATGTACTAAGCGGAGGAGAATTGCAACGTGTAGCAGTTGCGGCAGCACTTAGCCGTGACGCAGATGTCTACTTATTCGACGAACCATCCAGCTACTTAGATGTAAAGCAAAGATTAGTCGTAGCCCGAACGATCCGCAGCCTAAAGGAGCAACAAAAAACTATAATCGTAGCTGAACACGACTTAGCCATCATCGACTACTTATCTGATCAAATCTGTGTGTTTTACGGAGAACCAGGAGTTTACGGAGTTGTTTCACATGTACACGGAGTCAGAACAGGTATTAACATTTACTTGCAAGGTTACATTCCTGACGAGAACATAATGTTCCGAAAAGAAAGTATCATTTTCCATGAGAAACCACCCTCCGCAGGCGAAAACATAGGCGCTCCTTTACTCAAATGGGACAAGATGGAAAAAACATTCAAAGGCTTCAAACTTGCGATAGAAACCGGCGAAATACGCACAGGCGAAATAATCGGCATCCTTGGCCCCAACGGCATCGGAAAGACTACGTTCGTAAAAATCTTAGCAGGGATAGAAGAGACTGATGATAAACAGACGCTAGGAAAGTTAAGTGTTAGCTACAAACCCCAATACATCGCTCCAGACTACGAGGGCACTGTACAAGAACTGCTGATGAATGTGGCTAAAGACAACTTTACTTCAAGCTGGTACAAAACCGAAATAGCTACACCACTCAGACTTCAAGTCCTGATGGATCGCAACGTTATGGAACTTAGTGGCGGAGAATTACAAAAAGTCGCTATAGCCGCGTGCCTAAGTCGAAAAGCGGATCTATTCTTGCTTGACGAGCCAAGTGCATATTTAGACGTTGAAGAACGGCTAAACATTGCGAAAACATTACGACGAGTTGTAGAAGCGCATGGCATCCCAGCATTCGTGGTTGAACACGACGTTGTCACGCAAGACTTTATTGCAGACCGCTTGATGGTTTTCAACGGCGAGCCCGGATCTAGTGGCTTAGCACATCCACCAACAACCCTCAGAGGCGGTATGAACACTTTCCTCAAAGAAATGGACATAACCTTCCGCAGAGATTCTGTCACCTTCCGACCGCGCGTAAACAAAGAGGGCTCACAGATGGATAAGTTCCAGAAAGGGATCGAGGAATACTACTACACACAGATCTCAAAAGATAAAGAGGATAAAGAAGAGGAAGCTTCGCTTAAGAAAAAGAAGTAACCCCTATTTTTGGTTTAGTCAACAAATCGGATTGGTTAACTCTTGCGAACATATAATTTAAAATCAAAATTTAGTTCTAGTCGTCTTCTGCGTCTTCCTTAGCTAACTCGGTAGGGATTTCATCGGTATGACTGATAGCATTTTTGAGCGTTTGTTTTTTGCTCGGCGGCTCTTGCTCTCTTCCCATCATGAAGCCATTTTCAGCATCAGTGATTTCATCATTTTCCAGCATGTTCTCTCTTACTGCTGAATCATAGGGATCGTCAGTTTCTTCTTCTTTTTCTTTTTTACTTAATGGTGGCCCATCATAGAAGTATGGGGGCGGCTTTTTGCCTTTATTCTTACTCATACATAACAGCCTCCTAATTCGTGAAACGCTTTAGGACTTGTAACAGAATGTGTTTTTACACCTTTATTGGTATGTGGTTGAGACTATACAGTCACAAAAGTAAGAAAAATCGAATGTTTAATGGGAGTAGAGTTTCTCGTAAGGTCGAGTGGAAATTGGTGATATCTTGTAGAACTTCGCCGAAAGAATTGTTTTGGCGTCACCGCCGAAGTAATCAACGTAGTCTTTGACAAGTTTCGTAATGGCTTGAAGATCTCGTTTGCCTGTTGGTTCTACTTTAGTGCCTGCTTCAGGAGTGAATATTTCGCCGCGTTCATAAATGACGCCGCCGTGCATACCTGTGCCAACAAAGCGAGAATTGCATTTTTCGCCTTCTTTTAAGTTTAAACCTAGGACACAGATGACGCCGCCTGCCATATATTCGGCTAGGAAGTCACCTGCTGTTTCGCCGATTACTATAGTTGGTACTTTTCGTTCGTACTGTTTCATGTGGATGCCAACGCGATAACCGACATAGTCTTTAACGAATATTCTACCGCCTCTCATGCTGTGACCTGTCAGGTCACCTGCATGACCATGCACAACAATTTCGCCTTCGTTCATTGTGTTGCCGCTTGCATCCTGAGCGTTGCCGTGGATGATTATTTTCGGACCATTTAGGAACGCCGCTAAATCGTTGCCCGGTGTGCCATAAACATCAATTTGAAGATTGACGTTTAGGTCGGTACCTATGTAACGTTGGCCACAGACGTTATGGACTTCAATTTTTTCTATGCCACCACTCTGTACTAATGCACGGAGTATGCAGTTGAGGTCTTTGAAATAGAGGCTAGTAGCATCTACTTTAACAACTTTGCCTTCGTAGGTTATGCGTTTTTGAAAGTTAGGGTCTATTTCTGTTGGATTAACTCTTTGTGGTACTTGCATTTCCTTATACTCCTGCCATTTTCACGCCAAGTGCGTCTAGCTCTATTTGGTTTAAGCCAACGCCGCGCAGAGCTAGCCTGTTGCCACGTAAACTTTCGATCGCGTTGATGCCCATGCCGCCCATCATATCCTTTATTTCTAGGCTCCAGCTATGGAGCAAGTTTATGAGGCGTTTTGAAGCGATATCAGGGTTGACCCGTTTACCAATCCACGGGTCGCTGGTAGCTATACCCCACGGGCATTTACCTGTGTAGCATCGTTGACATACAGTACAGCCAATTGATATCAGGGCTGCTGTGGCGATGTAAACTGCGTCAGCACCCAAGGCTATTGCTTTGAATACGTCTGCGGCACTCCGGATGCCCCCTGCCGCTACTATGGAAGCTTGATTTCGAATTCCCTCATCACGAAGCCGCTGATCAATCTGCGCTAACGCTAACTCGATGGGTACGCCTACGTTATCTCGAATTACTTTAGGCGCTGCGCCCGTCGAACCTCGCACACCATCAATAGCGACGATATCTGCGCCTGCACGAACGATACCACTTGCAATTGCCGGGGCATTATGCACTGCTGCGATTTTAACCGAGATTGGTCGCGTGTAGTTGGTGGCTTCTTTTAGAGCATAAACTAACTGGCGTAAATCTTCAATCGAGTAAATGTCATGTTGAGGTGCAGGTGAAAGAGCATCAGTGCCTTGAGGGATCATTCTCGTCTTGGCGATGGGTTCAGTAACTTTTTCGCCAGGTAAGTGACCGCCGATACCTGGTTTTGCTCCTTGTCCGATTTTGATTTCGACTGCTGCACCTGCATTTAGATAGTTTGGATGTACACCGAAACGTCCTGATGCAACTTGAACAATCGCATGGTCTCCGTATTTGTAGAGGCTCTTGTCTAAACCGCCTTCGCCGGTGTTGAAGTATGTACCGCATTCGGTTGCTGCACGTGCAAGTGATTCGTGGACGTTTAAGCTGATTGCACCATAGGACATGGCAGAGAACATGATGGGTGTATCGAGGCAGAGTTGTGGCGCTATTTTTGTTTGTAGGGTTATGTCGCCGTTACTCATATCGAAGTCGAGGTGGTCTGGTTTTGCGCCTAAATATGTTCGGATTTCCATCGGTTCACGTAGAGGGTCGATTGATGGGTTGGTAACTTGACTTGCGTTTAGCAGCAACCGGTCCCAGTAGGTGAAAGCGGGTTTATCACAGCCCATACCAGTTAAGAGGACAGCTCCACTTTCGGACTGACGCTTGAGATCACGTATTGCATCAAAAGTCCAGTTAGCGTTTTCTCTGTTAGCATTAGGATTCTTTCGAATGGTAATCGCACGCGTAGGGCAGAAAGTTACGCAACGTTGGCAGTTAACACAGTTTTCTTCTTTACTAACTATAGTATCAGTTTCCGGGTCATAGCAGTGGCTCTCATAAGTGCATTGGTTAACGCATACTTTACAGCGTATACAGCGTCTCGCGTCACGTTCTACGAGGTATTCTGGTATGACGTAGCTTTTCATTTTAGACGCCACCTGTGTTGTAGTTCTTTAGTCTTGCAACTACCGGTTCGCCGCCTCTTGGACACCAAAAGCGATCCAGCTGCGGAGAAACCAGCCGTATAGCGGCTTCTTCTGATGATAGGTATACTGTGTCGCCTTTTTGGCCTGCGACTAGTGGCCGTAGTTTTATTCGGTCAGTTAACCCGATCATTTCGCCATGATGCGCTATGACTATGCTGAAAGGCCCATTCATGAGTAAACTCCCATACGTTTGCCTTAGTGTTCGGAGCAGCTCTGCTTTTTTGGGTTCCATGCTATCGATTTCATTCCATAGTGGTGAGGCAAATACCTTCACTATCAATTCTATTGGCAAGCGCTGTCTACGCATTAGCAGATCGACTGCGTACGCTAGAACTTCTGTATCCGTAACCATAGTGCATTTGTAACCGTGCATTTCGAGGTAACGACGGTTTATGCCATACGATGAGAGCTCGCCGTTGTGAACTACTGTCCAGTCTAAGACGTTAAATGGATGTGCTCCTCCCCACCAACCTGGCGTGTTAGTTGGGAAACGGCTGTGGCATGACCATAGGTAGCCTTGGTAGTCTTCTAGACAGAAGAAGTCTGCTACGTCTTCGGGGAAGCCTACACCTTTGAAGACACCCATGTCTTTACCGCTTGAGAAAACGAAGGCTTTGCCGCTTTCCGTGTTTATGCGCATGATTGCTTCTACTACGTAGTCTTCTTCGGTTTGTCCCGCGGGTCGACGCTTCTTGGGTGATGCAAAGTAGCGCCAAACTACAGGGGGATCACGTACGTTTGCGGGTCTTGTTTGCATTTCTTCGTCATATATGATATCGAATCTAGAGGCGAGGATACGATCTGTCCTTTCTTTAGCATCCTTACTTAGGTACATAACGTGAAAAGCGTAGTAATTTTTGAATTGAGGGTAGATGCCGTAAACTGCGAAGCCTCCGCCTAAACCGTTGCCTCTGTCATGCATGTTCACCATCGCATTGACAGGGTCCTTGGAACCGAACCGTGTGCCCTCAGTGTTCATCATGGCAAATATGCCGCAGGCTGAGAAATCCTTGTCATCCCCGTAAGGATTGATTATTTTTTGATCATACTTATCCATATTATTGTATCACGCTCATTTTCTTCTGCAGACCGGCTGGAAGTGTGGCTAAGCCAAATTCGTCGGAGAGCAATTGGTTCTTAAACTTCTTAACGTTAACCCCGTTTTTCATGAGATAGAAGAGGACACCTGCACGTTCGATGCAACCAACCAGCGTCAAACCGACGATTACGTTGTCCCTAAGGACAACTTTCTTGTACACTTTGTGCTCGTTATCACTTTTTACGAGTATCTCTAGTGCTGTGTCTTGTTGAGGGTTAGCTAAGCCTATAGAAACGATGGGTATGCCGAAGTATTTTAGGCTACTCATGTTTGTGCCACCGTTGTAGGTGGTTTTTTGACCTGCCATGTTGTAGCCTGCTACACGTCCCTCTTGAATAGCTAGAGGCCAAAGGGGTAACAGACGGTTCTGGTTTAAGATAAAATCGTAGGCTTCAACTACATCTCCACTGGCATAAACATCGGGCACGTTGGTCTGCATAGTATTGTCAACGACTATTCCCCTATTGGTTTTTACAGTTGTGCCTAAAACGAGTTCAGTTCTTGGGACTACACCAATCGCGACTATAACCAAATCGCATAATACTGTACTACCCTTGGTTAATATCACGCTACCAACTACCTCTTCATTGCCGACTTTGCCGATGATTTTCTGAACTGACTGCCCCGTCACAATGTCCACACCGCACGCCTTCACGACGCCTTCGACTATATCTGAAGCCTGGGGATCTAGGAGCAAACTGAGGATTTTTTCTTGCAACTCAACCATTGTAACTTTTAAGCCTCGCTTTGTGAGCGCTTCGGTTACACTTAGCCCAATCAAGCCTGCGCCAATTACTACTGCGGATTTGGCGTTGATTGCGTCTATTTTGGTTGCTAAGCATTGGGCATCATGAATAGTTGTAAATGTGAATACACCATCTTTGTCTTGACCTTCAATCTTGGGCACGAAGGGTTTGCCACCTGTAGCAAGCAGAACCTTCTCGTAAGTAAGCTTTTCACCATCCTCGAGCACTAATGTTTTTTCAAGCAAGTTTAGTGCGACTGCTTTTTTGCCGATTACTGCTTGGAGGTTGTGTTCAGTCCAGAAAGTGTCACCTCGACATTTAATCTTGGAGAAGTTTGCTTTGCCGCTGACAAAATCACTAATTATTGGGCGGCTGTATATTGGATAAACTTCGTCAGAAATTACTGCGATGCTACCAGCGGGATCAACTTCGCGTATGGCTTCAACAGCGCCGATGCACGCCGCGGAAGCCCCGACAATCAAGTATTTCACCATTAGGCTTTCACCTCTAGTAAAAGCAATGCCCCATTTGGACAATTAGCAACGCAGGCAGGTTCTGATAATCCTTGGCAGAGGTCACATTTAGCGACGACTTTATTTTCTTTGTCCATTTTTATGGCGCCGTATGGGCAAACCATTATGCATGTCCAGCAGCCCATGCATTTGTCTTTGTTGTGAAGTACTTCCCCAGTTTTTTGGTCTTTGGTCATGGCACCTGTTAAACATGCAGATACACAGGGTGCATCCTTACAGTGCCGGCACTGGATGGCAAATGAGACTGGTTTGTTGATTTCCCGACGTATTCTACTCAAGGATTTAGGGCGTTCACTATTGTACGCCTTGATTATATCCTTTGATTTGGAGTGGGCTACTGTACAGTGAACTTCGCATAGTCCACAGCCTATACATGCTTCTTGCTTAGCAACAATTTTTTTCATCTAATACTAACCCTCTCTGTTTCAGGCTTAAGCCCGATATGTGAGCATAAAAATGTGCAGATCAACATCGGTGGTGCAGAGAACTCCCTGACTTGTAGTAGTTTCTTTGCCATTTTGAATTACTACTTTACAGGTGTTTTCCGACATTTTTGATCCTGCTTTGAGTTTGTATAATGCAACAATGTGCATGTATTCTATATAACATTGTTGAAAATCATTTATATGCCAGATAATGATCTATGTAATCTAAATGAAACATTTACCAAGTGAAGCCACATGGCAGAAAAAGATCTAGGTTATCGCAGAGTCCAATGTACAGGCAGAGGTTCTTACATCATTTCATTACCTAAAGAATGGGTAGAAGACTTAGAACTAAAACGCGGCAGCGAAATCGCCTTCAATATTCAACCTGACAGCACACTAAACCTAATACCACGTAAAATAATGGAAAAAGAAGGAAGAGAAGATATCGCTAAAGCCAAAGAATATTGTATTAACGTAGATCCAAAAGAAAGCCCGGAGTCGGCACTACGAATGATAAGGGCACTCTACGCTATTGGAGCTGACATAATACGTATCCGATTCAAAAATGTCAAAGACATATCTAAAGTAAAAATGGAAACAAAAAACTTCGTACGTGATACCTTTCTTGGGGCAGAAATAATCGATGAGACACCCGACGAGATAACCCTGCAAATACTAATTAAACACTCCGAATTCGGTATCGAAAAAGCAGTCAGACGTATGGCGATTGTTGCTCTCGCAGCCAACCGAGACGCGATAGCTTCTCTAAAAGAACCGAGCACACAATTATTTGACAGCGTAATTCACGCACACAATGACGTAAACCGTTTAGGACTCTACATAGTTAGGCAACTAAAATACGGCATAGAACGTAACTTGTATCGTGAATTGGGTTTCACAACGCCCAAAGAGTTTCTACTATACCGTATGGCTGTTAATGATATCGAAAACATCGGAGAGAACGCACTAAACATCGTCAACCATATTGGCACCTTCCAAAAGCTAATCAATGAAGAAACACTCTTCATTAAAGATCCTCTCGATGAGGAAGTATATGTCCAACTTGTAGATTACTACACTCAAGCTCAACAACTATATGAGGACGCAGTTAAATCAGTTTTCAAACGCGACTATAAAGATGCAGAAAAACTAATTTCAAAACGCGAATCACTGGTTTCACTAGAGAATGAGCTTTTCATGTTACTATCAAGTAAGAAATTTGACCCAAACATAGTGTCTATTCTAAGGCTAATCTTTGACAGCACAAGACGTGTTATGGATTATGGTCGAAACATGGCAGAACTAACCCTCAACCGCACTGTAGAAGAACTCTGCTCAATGTTAGCATACAAATAAGTTCCAGCCCTATATTTCAAGACGTACAAAAGCGAATTTTTTGTACGTCGTCGCCTTTACTAATTTCGAAATAGTCATGTCCTACATTGCCGAATTAAGGCTAAAAGCGCTCAACAGCGCGATGCGCTAATCTTTGCTTCGTGGCAACGTGCTAAGTATAACAGATAAATGTAACAGCGTTACGAAATCTAACGCCAATCAGAGCAAAAATGTGTAAAATTTTGGTGCTCCGGCCGGGATTTGGACCCGGGTCCGCGACTCGAGAGGCCGCTATACTTGACCGGACTATACTACCGGAGCGCACATTTTAGCCAACAATTGTTCGCTCTTAGAAATAAATAGGTTTTGTCAGTCTAACTACAAACCTCGAGGTCTACTGGTTACTTGGTACGACTGGTTGGTCGCAGGTCATTTTTGGTATTTTTCGTTTGGATAACCAGAAGGCTAAACCAACGAGCGCGAAGGTAATTATTATGGGTACAACGGAGGGTAATTCTATTCCGAAGGCTTCGATTATCATGAATACACCTAGGAAGCCGATAGATGTTAATGCGCCGTTTTTAAGGTAGCAGTATTTGGCGATTGTATCGATGCCTCGTATGGTTAATTCACGGACAACTAACGCACCGATTCCGATGCCGATGAGAATGAGGATTAGGTTTATTGTGAAGGCAAAGGCTCCGATGACACCATCGAAGCTAAATGTCATATCTAGGACTTCGAGGTAGAGAAACTTTGAGGCATCACTCATGTTACCTACACCTTGGACTAGATTACGTTCACTTTCCTCGGCGGTCTGTTTAAGTCCGTAGAGTATGAAGAAGGTAGCGCTGCCGATTGCGGCTGCAAGCATCACCATCGAGTCTGCACGTGCCAAGTACATGACGAGGACTAGGATTATGGCGGCGAACGCGAAGAACCATACTCCATGCTTCTCTTTGAGAAAGCGCTCGATGAACAGCGGTTCTTTCTTTTCGAGGAATAACCAGTGAAAGTAGAGAAACAGAAGAAAGACGCCTCCGAACATGAGAATTAGGGGTTTCTGGCCTTCTATGGCTTCTGCTGCAACAGTACTTTGACCTGTGAATGCCAATAAGAGGTCTGTACCACTAATTGTGGGCACAGAAATCCAGACAATGATTAAGGGGAGTATGAATCGAACTAAAAATACCGAGGTTAGTATACCAATGAGGAGGAATCTTTTACGCCACAACATGCTCATGGTTTTGAGGACAGAGGCGTTTACGATGGCGTTGTCTACACTGTTCACTACTTCAAAAACGATTAGTCCAGCTACTATTAGTATACCCTCAACTAGGGACAATGCTTAGGTTCGCCAACTCGATGTCACTATCAACTGATGACTTTTTAATAAACGCAGTCCTAAAAAAAACAAAAATGAGTAATATGATGCTGAAAATAAGCGTTTGATTGGTTCTATAAGTTGATTAACAAAAAGGAAAAGTTAGAGTGAAGTTTATTCTTCACCCATACCGCCAGGCATACCGCCTGCGGGTGCTTTGGGTGCTTTGGCAGTTATGACATCGTCGATACGAAGTATGAGGGCTGCGGATTCGGCTGCGGATTTTATAGCTTGTTCTTTGACCATGATTGGTTCTATAACGCCGTTTGCGATGCTGTCTTGAAGTTTACCTGTGAAGACGTTTATGCCTTTGTATTTGCCATCGTCTTTGTCATGTACACTACGGAGTTCAACGAGAATGTCTATTGGTTCGAGACCGCCATTTTCTGCAAGAGTTCGCGGGATCACTTCCACGGCATCTGCGAATGCTTCAACCGCTAATTGTTCTCGTCCGCCAACTTTGGTTGCGTACTTACGGAGTTCTTTTGCAATTTCGATTTCAACTGCACCACCGCCTGGGACGATCTTGTTGTTCTCAATTACGTCAGAGACAACTGAGAGTGAATCAGTCATTGCGCGTTCTGCCTCATCGACCATGCGTTCGAGACCTGCACGGATGAGTATAGCTACGCTGTGTGGGTCTTTACATTTTTCGACGAAGATCATCTTGTCATCGCCGATTTTGCGTTCCTCTACTAAGCCTGCATAGCCAAGGTCAGCCTTCTTGAGGTCATCTAGATCGCTAATGATTCTACCGCCTGTTGCCCGTGCGAGTTTCTCCATATCTGATTCTTTGACTCTGCGTGCAGCAATTATGCCTTCTTTAGATAGAAAGTGCTGAACCATATCATCGATGCCTTTTTGGCAGAAGATTACATCGGCACCTGAAGCTTTTACTTTGGCAACCATGTCCTGCATCATATCGGTTTCTTGGTCAAGGAATGCTTTCATCTGTGTAGGATCTTTAATTCTGATTTCGGCACTAATTTCGGTCTTCTCGATTTCAAGGGCTGAATCTAGGAGGGCGATCTTTGGGTTCTCTTTGCTCTTAGGCATGCCTGGGTTTACTACTTCTTTGTCTATTATTATGCCTCTGATTAATTCAGTTTCAAGCAGGCTTTTGCCTGTTTTCTTGATAAGTTGGATGTTGTCTATATCAGCGATTGTTTTGTCTCCGCGTTGTTCAGCTATTTGTTTTACTGCCTCGATTGAGATTTCTGCCAGATGATCTCTGGCTGAACCCACTGCTTTACTGCTCATAGAGGTTAAAGCAACTTTCAAGAGTGTTTTCTTGTCATTAGTGTCGAGAGGTACTGAGAGTTTGTTAATAACTTCAATTGCTTTCTGGCTTGCTTTTCGGTAGCCGCTAACAAGGAGCGTTGGGTGAATGTTTTGATCAAGGAGTTCCTCGGCTTTTTTGAGGAGTTCGCTTGCAAGAACGACTGCAGAAGTTGTTCCGTCTCCAACCATGTCATCTTGGGTTTTGGCGATTTCAACCATCATTTTTGCTGCTGGATGCTCAACATCAATTTCTTTAAGGATTGCTGCGCCGTCGTTTGTTATGGTGATGTCGCCTAGACTGTCGATGAGCATTTTATCCATGCCTCGTGGGCCTAGTGTAGTTTTTAAGACTTCACCGATTACTCGGGCTGCCATAATGTTGTTTCGTTGGGCTTCTTTACCTCTACTTCGGGTTGTTCCTTCTTTGAGGATGAGGACTGGCTGTCCTGAACCTGTTGTTGTTAAATATGCCATATCGTTATCCCTACTTTACTAGAATGTTATTTATTTCGGAAATACCCAAAAACCCAACGGAAATATAAACTTTTACCTTACATAACACTCGGTCTTAAATCTCCATTTACACATATAGCGAAATTTCCAGAAAACAGAGATGCCTTCGAGGGCTGAATTCTAGTATCCAACAGTACGCGAATAGCGTTGGGTGTTCAAGTGAACAGCATTACGCAACTTCGAACTATGTACCACTAACCATAATAGGCAGAAGCGTACAATTCTGTGGTTGAGGCTTACAGACTACTAATGTCATTTAGAGATCCTGTTTGTGGTGCAGTTCTCGATGAGAACACAGCTAAATTCAAAATTTCGTATGAAGGGGAAACCTATCATTTCTGCAGTTTAGTCTGCAAGAAACGCTTCAAGCGGCAACCTACCAAATTTGTGAAATGACTAAAAAAGGAAAAGGGTTTTGGTTAATTCTTTCTTACTTGAAGGCGCTCCATACAAGGGCAGGTAAAATGTCGGTCAGCTAGAGTTTTTCATCGACCGAAATATCCATCAGTACAAGTCCAGATACCAACTTAGGGTAGAAGTCTGTGCTTTTCTCAGGTAAAACTTGATGCTTGATCGCAACTTCAGCAACAGTTTTTGCTGGGATGGGGTTAACTAAAAACGCAATACTTGCCTCTCCGCGGTCAACTTTTGCTACTGCGTCCTTAGTCCAACGTTCATAGAGTATGTTTTCGTCTATGGTTAACGCTCCTGTTTTTAGAACCTGCTTAAACACAACATCACGCAATATGACTACATCGAAGATTTTTGTTTCCTTAGACACTGTAGCGTCTATGTACTCGTAAATTGTCTTGTCATGTTTAAGAGTTAAACCGCATGCTTTTAAGCCGTCATAAACACAGAAAGCATGTTCACCAATGTGGCTTTTCAAGAAGGCTTCGATGGCATCCACTTTTGGTTTTATCTCGCATATTTCGAAGTAACAGCTAAGTCCAGCCAAGACTTCAGTTGTTAGCTTGTAATTCTTCAGCAATCGATGAGTGGGCAAAACTATGAGACCTTTTTGTTGGACTGGTACGATGTAGCACATGTAGAAGTTAAATGCTGCATTAGCGTCCATGTTGCCTTTGCTGCGCATTTCATCACGGTATGCCACGGCGCTTTCATATCGGTGGTGGCCATCGTTGATTACAACTACTTTTGGAGCAAGCAACGCCTGTAACCGCCGGATTTTTTCTATATCAGAAACTTTCCAAACGGTATGTTTAACCCCCAATGAATCTGTGGTTTCTATCACAGGCTTGGTTTCTGCTACTTCAGCCATGTAGGCGAGGGTTTTTTCTTCAGGGTCTTGATACATCAAGAAGACTGGTTCGAGGTCCTTTTGTACCGTCCGCAGCATGTTTAATCTATCAGCTTTTGGTGCTTTGAAGGTTGCTTCATGGGGGAAAACAATGTTTTCGCTGTACGGATGAAGCTTAACTGCGGCAATTATACCATAACGTGCAATGCGTTTGCCGTCTAAGCTAAATTCTTGGCGAGAAATGAAAAATGCTGGTTGACTCTCTTTAACCATGATTCCTTCTTTTAGCCACTGAGAGATCCGCTGATTCGCAATGTTATACTTGTCTTCTTCCAGGGGTAAAATTAGACGGCAATAATTGTAGGGCGACATTGCGTAATACTGCTTCTGCATACTAACATCTATTTTGTCGTAAGGCTGCGTGATCAAATTCGCCGGGTCCCCAGCTTTTGGCGTGTAAGTTATGGCCCTAAATGGTCTAATGTCAACCAAGCAGATGTCAACTCATAGTTTCAGTTTTTCAAGCGCATCTATAACGTTATTGGCTATTTGTATGCTTGCTCTATTTTGAGCTTCAAAAGTTTGAGCACCCATATGCGGAGTAGCGATTACATTGTGAAGTGTTAAGAGTTTATTATTCTTTGGCGGTTCTTCCTCAAAAACATCAAGCGCTGCTCCTGCAACTTTACCTGAAACCAATGCTTGATAGAGAGCTTCTTGATCAATCACACTACCACGTGAACAATCGATGATGTAGACACCCTTCTTCATGAGGTTAAATTCTTTTTTGGAAAGTAAATGACGCGTTTTAGCAGTCAGGGGAACATGAAGTGTTATGAAATCAGCTTGGGGTAACATGTCTGTTAAGGGTACAAAGCGGTCATAAACGCATTCTTCAACAACGATAACCTTCATGCCAAAGGCCAATGCCAAGCGTTCAACATCCTTACCAATGAAACCGCAACCAATCACACCCAGGGTCTTTCCATTGAGTTCAGTGCCCATCAGTTTTTCTTTTTCCCATTTTCCTTCACGCAGGGTAAGCGTACCTTGAACTATATTTCTTGCTAGAGCAATCATGTGTCCAATAGTTAATTCTGCCACGCTGATATAGGAAACATGCGGTGTATTAACTAAAGTTATGCCTAAACTTTTGGCTCGTTCATAGTCAACGTTATCTAAACCTTCACCTGCACGGGCAATAACTCTGAGCTTTGAAGCCCGCTCTAGAAGGTCTCCCTTAACTTTGGTTGCTGAACGAACTATGAGAACGTCGTATTCGCCGATTATTTTAGGGAGGTCAGGTTTAGGAATATCCCAACCCCTCGTGACTTCATAGCCCTCTTCCTGGAGGGTTTTTATGCCTTCGTCAGCGATTTTGTCGCTAACGAGGATTTTAATGGTCACTATAATCCCCAAATTTGGTGGATGCCGGCGAGTACGTCTTTTATGCCTTCTAGATTCCATTCACCCATGTGTCCTATGCGGAATGTCTTGTCCTTCAGTTTGCCATAACCAGCAGAAATCAGGTAGCCACGTTCATTTGCTAGTCTTTCACTCATAGCTTTAACGTCTTTACCGTTGCTATTAATGCAGCTAACCGTGATTGATTCGTAGCCTTGCTCTGGGAACATGCTAAAGTTTTTCTTTGCCCAAGCTTGGGTATAGTTTGCCATGTCTAGATGGCGCTGATAGACTTTGTCGTAGGTTTCATCGAGCAAGAGGTCCATGCGTTTGTTAAGGGCATAGAGTAAACTAACGTTTGGTGTGAAGGGTGTTTGGTGTTTCTTTTCGAACTCAAATATGTCAACTAGATCGGTGTATGCACCTCTGTTGGGAACGGTTTTGGCGCGTTCGATTGCGCGGTCAGCGACTAAGCCGATTGCTAGTCCTGGTGGAAGTGCAAAGCACTTCTGGGTGCTTCCAAAGATGATGTCGCAGTTGAGTTCTTGGGGCATGGTTTTGTCACCTGCCATGGATGAGACTGCGTCTACTGCGAAGATTACGTCGGGGAACTCTTTTTTGACCATTTTGCCGATTTCAGCGATTGGGCTACGGACACCTGTAGATGTTTCGTTGTGACAAACGGTAAGGGTGTCGTATTTCCCTGTTGCAAGTTTGGCTGCAACCATGTCAGGTTTGATAGCTTTACCCATTTCTACTTCGAGGATGTCAGTTTGTTTACCGCATGAGATGAGAGTTTGTGCAGCGCGTTGACTGAATGCACCGTTAACGCATGCCAAAGCTCTTTCTTTTACGATGCTTCGACCGACTATGTCAAACCACAATGTACCTGAGCCTGTGGTTACCGTTGGCTTGTAATCTTCGGGTAACTGGAAGAATTTAGTGATTTTATCAGTGATCCCACCGTATAATGTTGAGAACGCTTTTTCTCTGTGCCCGATTAGGTACTCTGACTGTTCACTTAAAATTTCTTTACTTACTTCTGTTGGACCGGGAATCAAGAGTTTTTTATGCATACAATTGGCCTTCAGTCAGAAAAGGTTATCTTTAAAAATATAAGGCTTATGCGCAGAGAAATCATACTTTCAACCTTCAATAGGGAAGCTAAAACAAGTTCATTCCCATAGGATAGTAGTATCAATTTCTTGTAATATATCGACTTTGGAAAGCTCATTATTAAGCAAAAAAATGAACTTACGGTTTGAGAAAGGCAAAGGCAAGGAGATAAGGAGAAGGCCGAATGTACTCAATAAAGACAGCTATATTGCCAAGTTTCATTCTTGTACTCATGGGCACCATCGACTGCATAACTACAGTTATCGGACTAGTATATTTCGGAGCAGTAGAACAGAACCCGTTCATGGCAGGTATAGTAAGCAACATCCCACTCTTCACGGTAATCAAACTTTCAGCGACATGTTGCATAGCTGGCACATACGTCCTTGCAAACAAAATTTTAAACAGTTCTTCTGACAAAACAACCAAGGGCTTTAGATATTCAAGTGTCCTAATAAAAACTACATACGCAGGATTAGTAATTTTTTTTGCCCTAGTGGTCATTAACAATCTCTTTGTACTCTTAGTCTAAAGAACAGTTTACCTTATTGTTCCATTTTTAGACAAATTATTCCTCAGGGAGAGTAATAACCCGCTAATTTAATGCAGAGTAAGTTAAAACGATATCTAAAGAGGTATGACTCAATCGTTACTTCTTGTTTGTTTTATTAACTCCAATAATAGTCGCATATTAATGCTCAATCAAGGTTCATGACTCAACTATTTTTTTGCTGAGGTTTGCATAGGCTTTTATCGGCTTTTTCTGGGTTTATGCAGGTTATTTACTTAAAAAGACAACAGAATTAGACCAAAAAGTCAAGAAAAGCTGTAAATTATAGATTAGTGAATCACAAATCAAATATTCAGGTAGTAGCAAATCTAAAATATATCAGCTTAAGAGTTTAAGGTAAAGAAACGCTTAACTGTCAAAGCACATGTAATATCAAGGGACGAAAAATGCCGTTCAATCTATTCCGAAAAAAGAAAGAGCATGAACAGGAAACAGAAGTTGAGTCTCCGAAAGAACCACAAGTAGAAGCGGAGACTCCAGCTGAACAAGAGACCTCCCCTGAAACCCCCGTCCCAGTTGAATCTTCAATTGTTAGTGAAACACAAACTTTGCCTCCGGCAGAACAGAAAGCAGAAACAGCAACTGAAACTGTAGGTAAAACTTACCTTAAAGCCATGCCTCTCAAGGAATTATCGGATGTAGAAAAGGTCAAAAGCGAAGTTATGAACGGTAACATTATCATTTTGCGTGTTACACCGCTTGCTGGTAAAAATATAGAGGATGTTAAGAGCGCAGTAAACGAACTCTTTCAGTTTGCAGAATCTGTGGGTGGGGACATCGCACGATTAGGGGAAGAACGGGTTGTTATTTGTCCAAAAAGCATAAGGATTTGGCGGGAGAAAACTCCAGCGCCAGTTTCGAATGAATCGCTTCCTACAGCAGCCTAAAGGTTTCTAAAATAGCTGGAACTACTGTATTTATGCCTGCTTTGTTGTCTAAGAAGTTACCGAAGTTTAGTGTCTTCTGCTTCTCGCCGTGGACAACAAAAATTCTTTCTGGCTTAGGTGTTAGATGAGTAAGGTAGTTGACTAGCTGTCGTCTGTCGGAGTGACCTGAGAAACCTTCGATCGAGTTTACACCCATTTTAACGCTTAATGCAGCCATTTTACCTTCGTTATCCATCATGGTTACTTCGCCGACGCCTTTTTGTACGCGTCTACCCATTGTGCCTTCGATTTGGTAACTGACAAAGATTATTGAGTTACGTTCGTCAGATGCCCAGTTTTTGAAGTATTCAATTACTGGTCCACCTTCAAGCATACCGGATGTAGCTAGTACTATACAGGGTTCACCTTCAATTATGCTCTGACGTACACTTGGATGTTCGACTATGGTGAAGTAGTCGGATTGGAAGGGGTTAACTTCTTCGTGTAATATGCTGTGGCGCACTTCCCTACCCAGATACTCTGGGTATGCGGTATGAATCGCTGTGGCTTCGCTTATCATGCCTTCGATGAAGACTGGAGCTTCTTTCATCATACCACGTTTCATGTAGCCGTCGATTACAAGCATGATTTCTTGTGCTCTTCCCACAGCGGGTACTGGAATGAGGACCTTGCCTTTGCGTTCAAGGGTTTGGTTGATTACTTTTGTTATGGCTTCTTCTGCTTCGATTCTTGATGGTACAATGTCATCTGGGCCGCTGTAAGTGCTTTCTGTGATAACGGTCTCGATACGTGGGAACTCTGTTGCCGCTGCTTCGAGCAGCATGGTTCTACCGAACTTGTAGTCGCCTGTGTAAACGATGTTATGTAAACCTTCGCCGATGTGTAAGTGAACCATGGCACCGCCTAAAATGTGCCCTGAATTGTGTAGTGTAAGACGGATATCTGGTGCTATATCGGTTACGACACCGAAACGTAGTGGAATAGTGTGTAGAACACATTCACGGACGTCTTTTTGGTCATAGAAGGGTGTCACGCCCTGCTTGTTAGCTACATCCAAATAGTCGAGCTGAAGCATTGTCATGAGGTTAGATGTTGGAGCTGAGCAGTAGACTGGTCCGTCATAGCCGTATTTGTAGAGAAAGGGAACTAAACCACAGTGGTCTAGGTGAGCGTGGCTAATTACTACTGCGTCAAGTGAGTCAATTTGGAATTCAGGGGAATCGAAACGGGGAAAAGATTCAAATGGACGGTTTGTACCGGGGTGAATACCACAGTCTAAGAGTACGCTACTTTCGCGTGTTTTAAGTAGGAAACAAGATCGTCCGACTTCTTGGGCACCGCCTAAAACAGTTATTCGCACATCGCCGACATCATAGCTTTTTGGTCTGAAAATGCGTTCGCCGACTGTTCTAAGAATACGCTCGCGTTCTTTACTCTCTGAATGCAAGTAATGTCTCATGTGAGTTACAATTTTAGATTTGATTGGCGGGCTTCTTAGAACATGAGGTCGCCATTTAGTTTTTTTTATTATTTCCTGCAGAACTGCACCGTTTCTGCCGATTACTAGACCAGGTTTTTTAGTTTCAATTATGATTTCGCCTAAGCTGGGGTCAAAGTTTATGTCAGTAATTTCAGCTTCGGGAGCTATTAACTCGCGAGTTATCTTTTCAGCTTCAACTTCAGGTATGCGCACTGATGGGTCTGGGCGGATAACTATCCTTTTTCGAATAACGCCCACGATTTCTGCCACTATACCGCTTTGATCCACCAAAATTTCTGGACGTTTGGTATAAACAGCGAGCATTGGTCCTTCATATTCGATCCGAGTGACTTCTGCTTCGCGAGGGACTTTTTCAAGAATGTATTGACTTATTTCTATCTTATCTTTGTCCTTTTCTTGGGTTCGAGCCACTTTTTTTTAACTTCCTGCTTTGAGCAGTTTGCTCTTCTCTTCGTCAGTTAATTCCTTGTAACCATACTCGTTGATTACAATAATGTTATAGTTGTTGCCACTGGCAACATCACGCTTCATAGCTGCGTTTACAGCCTTAGCTATCGTTGGTAGCGCCTCGTTGATGGTCATACTTTCTCGGAATTTATCTTCAAGTACACCATAGGCGACTGGTGAACCTGAACCTGTTGAAACCATTTTTTCTTCTGTTAAGCTACCATATGGATCCAAATTATATACATGGGGTCCTGAGTCATCTATGCCGCCGACTAGGACCTGAGTTGCCAATGGAATGTATCTAGCTGAGAATAATAGATTCGCTACTAGCCTTGCGGCGGAACTAAGGGGCATGGGGCGATTCATGTTTATTTTGTATAAGTGGGCGTTAGCGATCAGTATGTCAACTACTCTTTGGGCATCAGCTACTGTGCCAGCTATGGTCATGCCAATGTGATCATCAATTTTGTAGACTTTTTTGCCTGCTTTGTGAGCAACATAGTAACCCATGGTTACACGTGTGTCTGAAGCTAAGATTACGCCATCTTTGCAGACGACGCCGATAGTAGTTGTTCCTTTGAGGACTAGTTGGCTAGCTATATTATTTTGTGACATAGTTTTGTGCTCCCTAAAACTCCATTTTGCGGAATGCAATCCACGATAGGAAGTAGCAACATGTATTCTTTCTTAGCCATTAATTAAATATTTCGCCAAAGCTTTGTGAAGCATCCTTGCGTTACTTGTTGGCTATGGCTAAATGTTTTTAGGCAAGTTATGGGGTTTTTAGTGCAATTTGGCGGGTGAGTGGAGCTTCCCACCCGTTCCGCCAAAATATAAAACCCGGGAGTAGGGAGGCAAATATACTTGAAAATAGGAACAAAAAAAATAGCTCTAATTACAATGTATGCTGCAGTTTATGCAGCACTAGTTGTTGGTCTTGGATTCATGTCCTATGGACCACTTAACATAAGACTTGCAGACGCTATGGTTGCTGCAGTGCCGATTTTAGGTATGGCTGGTGTTTTAGGACATACACTTGGTGTTTTCATAGCCAACATCTTCTCTACCGCTGGTCTCATTGATTTGTTAAACACAATCCCCTCATTCGCCATGGCTTTTGTGGTTTATTACACTTACAAAAAGACACGTAATGACTACACGGTAATAGCAACCTGCACTGCGTATTCGGCGGTTCTAGGAGCAACTGTCGGGTGGATGCTATCATACCTCTACACGCTTCCACTGCTAGAGATCATCTTCTATGTTTTCCTCGGTAATTTTGTTTCCAGCGTACTCATCGGTTGGCCTCTCTTTAAAGGGCTCAAAAAATTGGGTCTAGAGCGGTGGCTTGGAACTATGGAGCAAAGATAATGAGTAAACTAAAAAAATGCGTTGTTGTCCTTAGCGGTGGTACTGATTCTGCCACAGTTGCGTATTGGGCAAAGTCGCAGGGTTATCAAGTCTACCCTATAACTTTCAACTATGGCCAGATTGCCCTCAAAGAGATTGAGGCAGCACAGACAATCGCAGCCAAAATAGGGACAAACACCAAAGTTATTGACCTCTCGGCGCTTAAAGAAATCTTTAGCAATGTAACCAGCCTATGTAATACTGAAATCCCTCTAACCTCAGAATTTAGTAGACCAATCATAGTACCCTTCCGTAACGCCATCTTTCTCTCAGTCGCTGTTGCATATGCCGCTGCTGTGGGTGCAGATGAGATATTTTATGGTGCCCAAGGCTCAGATGAACCTTTTTATCCTGACTGTAGAAGAGAATTCTATGAGGCTTTCGAGAAAGCTGCAAGGTTGGGAACCTGTCAAGAAATTACGATTAAAGCACCTTTTAGCACTGGCAAAAAGTCAGATTTAATTAGAGAAGGCGCCAAGTTGGGTGTGCCCTTTGAGTTAACATGGTCATGCTACACAGATCGCGAAAGGCATTGCGGCAAATGCGAGTCATGTATGAACCGTAAGAAAGCCTTCAAAGAAGCCAAGATGCCGGACCCTACAATGTATGAAGATCAAAGTAATATTTAGCTAATGGATCTACTAGGAATTCGTAAAGCCGTTTTCATCATAGAATAACTGACAATTATAGGCAAATCATTAATTTTGCATATCTTTTAATGCATCTTTGGTCCCAGTAATGGCTAAATAGTGCAAAGTCTAATTCCGTTGATGATTCAGCGTGGGGATAACATGAAGGACTTGCCCGAGTTAGTCACCGAATTAATTGAAGCATCAAAAAAACATGAGCAGTATCGCGATAAAGAATGCATAAACATGATTGCCAGCGAAGGTATCAAGTCACCTGCTGTCTGCCAGATGCTTGACATGAGCCATGACCTCGCCACCCGTTACGCTGAAGGCGAAAATGACGCAGAGGGGCATGTTAAAAAGCGGTACTATCAAGGGCAAAAGTACATGTCTCAAATCGAGGACCTCGCATGTGACGCGGTCAAGAGCTTATTTAACACAAGTTGGGCGGATGTCCGCTTGATTTCGGGTACCCACGCCAATACAGCCACTTTTAAAGGGTTATCTTTAGCATCAAAAAACAATAAAATGGTTGTAACTCCATTAAGCTGCGGTGCTCACATAAGTCATGACTACACTGGCTTGGCAGGAAGCATCCTTGGCATTGACAATATCAACCATGTTTATGACTTAAAAGAATTCAATATCGACCCAGAAAAATCAGCCTACGTTATCCGCGCAGCTAAACCAGGCATCGTTACCTTCGGCGGTAGCTTATTCCTCTTCCCACATCCAGTCAAAGAACTCAAAGAGGTCTGCGACGAAGTAGGCGCATACGTAGCATACGACGCAGCCCACGTATTGGGTTTGATTGCAGGTGGTCAATTCCAAGATCCGCTTCGTGAAGGCGCCGATTTTATCACTTCATCTACTCATAAGACTTTCCCGGGTCCTCAGGGTGGTGTAATCATGGGTAATCCAGACACACCATCAAAAGAGAAAGCTGTTCGAAAAATTCAACATGCTGTCTTTCCGCTAACTGCATCTAGCACCCACCTAGGCAGATTGCCAGCACTTGGGGTCGCTTGCTTGGAAATGAAACTTTTTGGAAAAGAATTAGCAGGCCAAATCGTTAAGAACGCTCAAACTGCAGGGCAGTACCTTTATGAAAACGGGGTTAAAGTCCTAGCTGAACACAAAGGCTTCACCCGTAGTCACCAAATCGCGCTTGACATTCGTAGCTATGGGGGAGGCAATAAAATCGCGCAGGACCTTGAAGATGCAAATATCGTCCTCAATAAGAACCTTCTACCCTACGATGACCAGAGTAGTAAAGAGAATCCCTCAGGCTTACGTGTTGGTTTCCAAGATATCACCCGCCGAGGCTTCCGCGAAGGTGACATAAAACATCTCTGTGACTTGATGCTGGATGTAATAAAATGCAAACGTAAACCAGCCGAAGTTAAAGTGGATGTGTTGGCACTTAAGAAAGAGTTTTGCGGCGTTAAATATGGGTTCCAAACGGTTGAAGAAGCCCTCAAATACGTTAAGAATGATTAAGCCTTTTTTCATTTTTTCATACTTGAATAAACGAGTTTTGTTCGTTCGCTGTTAATCAAATTTATAAGTCCAACCCTACTTAACCTACAAGTAAGCGCAGAGTGCCCATTTTGGAGAACCAGCAATCTACAAAAAAGCCAGCAGGCATAGATAGCTTATCGTTAGCGTTAATCCTAATAATCTTTGTAACTGCATTTGCAGGTGCAGTAATCAGCATTGTTTACCCAGATTTTATCAAGTTACTATCTGGAACTGCTTACGTTTCAGGTGGAGCTATTTATGATGTGATTTATGTTATCCTCACGTTAGCGACTTATGCGCTCTACCTCTTCGGAGCAGGAGCACTAGTTTATGGGGCGTTATTGGTAACTGTACGCTTTTTTCAAATTAAATTAGGTGACCACGACACACCAACTTATTCCACTCGTCACCTCTCAAGCTACTTAACTTTAAGTCTTAACTTTTTCATCGGTGCCGAAATCATCCGTACCGTAGCCGTCCGTACGTATGAAGAGTTTGTACTATTGATTTTAGTAATATTAAGCAGAGGCCTTTTCAGCTTGATTCTGTACTTGGAAAGACGGTGGCATGGAGCCACAGAAACCGAATAGGTTCCAAAACCTAATAGAATACAAACAACGGCTGTTGTACTAAACATTAATTAAGTGACTTAATGATTTAGCAATGAAAATAGATGTCAATTGACCTCCTAACTGGACTATTAATCGTCGTCGCCATAGGTTTTTTAGTGCTCTTCTTTGTGCTGCCACGATACGGTCCACACTACACGTCTAGGTTGACTTGCCCGAGATGTAAAAAAAGTTTTAACTTCCACTGGATCCCCGGTGCAACCTTAACCTCGCTGATTAGGCGTAACTACCGGGACCTAAAATGTCCCTATTGCCACATCAAATCAACCTATGACATAATGGCAACTAGAACTAGAAAAGCTAAAGTGTCTAAAAAAACTGAAAAATCTTAGTGATTTCTTTCAGAGAACTTTATTATGCACATCAGCAATCACACATTTAGCTAAAGTTGTTGGTGAATCTCAGATGAAGGTATTGTTAAACGATGGTTTAGAAAGAGAAGGCTTAAGCATCTTCCAACAAGCAGGCATTGAAATAGACAATAAAAAAAGAGACCCTGCCCAGTTGGTTGCGGAGATTGGTCAGTTTGATGCTTTAGTTGTTAGAAGCGCGACGAAAGTAACTCGAGAAGTTATCGAGGCAGGCGCTAAAGGAAAACTCAAAATCATCGGACGCGCAGGTGTAGGTTTTGATAATATTGATGCATCGGCAGCTTCAGAGAATGGTGTAGTTGTAAAAATCGCGCCGTTTGGTAGCACAAACGCTGTTGCAGAATTAACTATATGTTTGATGCTTGCGGTTTCACGTAACATACCCCAAGCGCATCACTCACTCAAAAATTGTGTGTGGATCAAAAAGAAGCTTGAAGGCAGAGAACTCTACGGCAAAACTTTGGGCTTAATTGGCTGTGGGAGAATTGGCCAGAAAGTTGCGCACATCGCCGATCACGGCTTTAACATGGATGTCATAGGCTTTGACATTAGACCGTGCCCTGAAAGCGGCATCAAGTTCCTTGCCACCAAAGAGGAGGTTCTCCAAAAAGCCGACTACATAAGCGTCCATACTGGCGGCAAAGAAATAATCATCGGCGCCAAAGAACTCGCTATCATGAAACCAACCGCCTACATAATTAACACTAGTAGAGGCAACAACATCGATCAGCAAGCCCTCTATACTGCCCTTAAAGATCGCAAATTAGCCGGCTACGCCACTGACGTCTACAAAGAGGAACCAAAAGCTGAAAACGCCCCCTTTGACGACAAACTTAAGGAACTCGACAACGTTGTGATGAGTAGCCACCTAGGTGCATCCACTGTAGAAGCACAACGCGAAACCAGCACCGAAATGGCCCGTGTGTTATCCAGCTACTTGTTGGGGGGCGACTTTACTAATGCAATTAATGCAGGCGAATCCATTGAAGTTGAAGAAAAAGAAATCTTTACGCTATTCATCCATCACAAAGATGTCCCAGGTGTATTCGCAAACATCGATAAAGTCTTAGCTGACAACAACATCAACATACGCGCAAACTATTCACGGCAAATCAACACTGGCTATGCCATTTCAGTCTACGTTCTTCACCAGATGGTCAATCAGAAAATCATTGACAAACTTAAAGCAGTACCAAACATCTGTAGCGTAAAATTCTAGCTTGCTTTTTTCAAGCAGGCATATTAACAACTTTTTCTTATTTTTGTATCTATGCGATTAGGGGTACTATTTTCAGGTGGCAAAGACTCAACATTAGCTTTACACTTAGCAGCAGAGAAAGATGCGGTAGTGTGCCTAATCACGTTAGTCTCCAAGAATAAAGAAAGTTATATGTTCCACACTCCAAACATCGACGTTACGGGACTCCAAGCGGAGGCGTTGAGACTACCGCTAGTATCAGTGATTACTGAGGGCAAAAAAGAAGAGGAACTCGCCGATTTGGAGAAAGCCATTCTTGAAGCTAAGAGTAAATTTGGAATCGAAGGCATCGTTACAGGTGCAGTGGAGTCTGTTTACCAATCAACACGGATTCAACTCATTTGTGACAAATTAGAGCTTCAGTGTTATAATCCGCTTTGGAAGCTTGACCAAAAAGCGCTACTGGAGATGCTTATCCAGAGAAAATTTAAGGTGATTATTAGTGGAATTTTCGCTTATCCGCTGGACGAAGCATGGCTAGGTAAACGAATTGACAAAAAAATCATAGCACAGTTAGTTGAACTTCAAGCCAAGTACGGAATCAGCCCTTCTGGTGAGGGAGGAGAGATAGAGACTACTGTCCTAGATGCGCCCATGTTTAAACAAAAACTTGAGGTAACCGATGCCGCGGTTGATGCTAGGGGTAATTCTGGAGTCTATATTATCAAGCAGGTTCGTTTAGTTGCTAAGTGAATTTTGAAGTGAGATATAGGTAAAAAAGTTAAAAGGATCTTCTCTTTACCTATTCTTAGGAGGATTTTGTTTTGGTCAAGTTACCCTTGGAAAAACTAAGGAACGTCTGTGATGCTAATTGTATTCAATGTGAATCCACCAAGGACTTGGTGCCGCTTAGCGAAATTATTGGGCAAGAAAGGGCAGTGAGAGCTCTAAAGTTCGGTTTAGGTATCAAGGACCACGGTTTTAACATGTATGTCGCAGGATATCCGGGAACAGGCAGGAAGACCGCTGTGAAGAGTTTTGTGGAAGCACAAGCTAGAGTGCAACCTGTTCCAGCTGATTGGTGTTATGTTAACAACTTTTCTAACCAGTATGAGCCTAAAGCTATCCAGTTTCCAGCGGGAAAAGGAAAAGAATTCCGAGAGGACATGAAGAGTTACATAGAGAATGTTAAGAGTGCACTACCGAAAGCGTTTGAGAGTGAAGATTACGTTGCGCGTAGAGAAGCAACATTGCAGGGATTAGAAAAAGAACGCAAAAAATTAATCGATGGATTAAACGCAAAAGCGCTAAGTGAAGGTTTTGTGATTCGGTCAACGCCTATTGGACTGTTACTTGTACCCGTTTTAGATGGCAAGCCACTCAGCGAAGAAGAAATTCTGGCTTTACCTCAGAATATGAAAGACAAGTTTGCAGAAAAGAGGGAAAAACTTGAAAAAGATTTCACCGCCACAATGCGGCAACTCATAGATATGGAACGTCAGATACATGAAGCCCTAAAGAAACTGAACAAGGAAGTGGCACTCTATGCCATTGGGAGCCAGGTACAGAGACTTATAGAGAAGTATCAAGCAAACTTTGAGGTAGAAAGTTACCTCAAAGAGGTAGAGAATGATATTTTAGACAATTTAGTGCAGTTCACTCGTAGAAGCAGCGGTGAGCAACAACTTCCGTTTCAAATGCCCTGGATACGAGAGGACCCCTTTAAGAAATATCAGGTAAACGTGGTTATTGATAACTCCGAAACTCAGGGTGCGCCCGTTGTCACTGAAAACAACCCGAATTATCATAATTTGCTGGGAAGAACAGAAAAGGAGGCACAATTCGGGGCTTTAACAACTGACTTTAGCATGATACGCGGAGGAGCGATACACAAAGCCAATGGTGGATACCTGATTGTACCCATCGAAGATTTATTACGAAACCCATTGTCTTATGACGGCTTGAAGCGAGACCTTCGAGATAACAGTATTTCTATTGAGGAACCTGAAGAGAGATATGGTTTTTTGAGCGTGAAAACAATTAAGCCAAAACCTATACCGTTAACAGCTAAAGTGATCCTCATCGGTAATCCCAATACCTATCAGTTGTTGTTCAGTTTGGATCCCGATTTTAGGGAGTTGTTTAAGATTAAAGCAGAATTTGACACAACTATGCCCCGCACAAAGGAGAATATTCGACATTATGCAGCATTTGTTTGTGGCTTATGTGAGAAGGAGCATCTCAAACATCTTGACGGTGGGGGATTAGCTAAACTTGTTGAATACAGCTCAAGGGTGATAGAGGACCAATACAAACTTTCTACGCAGTTCTCGCTAGTGGCCGATGTGATTAGAGAGTCAAACTTTTATGCAATTGAAGAAAACTCTCAATTCATAACTGCAGAGCATGTTAAGAAAGCTATTGAAGAAAAAATTTACCGGTCCAAGCTAATTCAAGAGAGAATTCAAGAAATGATTACCAGAGGCTTCTTCCTCATAGATACCATAGATCAGAAGGTTGGACAAGTTAATGGATTATCAGTGATGGGTTTTGGAGATTTCGCTTTTGGTACACCTTCACGTGTTACTGCTAGTATCGGAGTTGGTCGAGAAGGAGTAATTGATATTGAACGTGAAGCAAAAATGGGGGGACCAATCCACACAAAAGGAGTTTTAATCTTGAGCGGCTACATAAATGACAGATACGCGCGTGACAAACCGCTTAGCCTTTCTGCACGACTGGTTTTTGAGCAGAACTATTCAGGCGTCGAAGGCGACAGTGCATCGAGTACCGAACTCTATGCTATTTTATCCTCACTGAGTGGATTACCAATAAAGCAAAACATCGCAGTAACGGGGTCAGTTAACCAAAAGGGCGAAGTACAAGCTATAGGTGGAGTTAACGAGAAAATTGAAGGTTTCTTTGAGGTTTGCAGAGCTAAAGGCTTAACGGGCGAGCAGGGTGTGATGATTCCAGAATCTAACGTGCAGAATCTCATGTTAAAAGAAGAAATCCTTGAAGCTGTCAGAGGTGGCACATTTAGTGTTTACTCAATTAAGTCAATTGATGAAGGCATCGAAGTTCTCACAGGTGCAAAAGCTGGGCAACGTAGAGACGACGGCACCTATGAAGAAGGAACAGTCAATTACCTAGTTGATAAGCATTTAAGAGAAATGACAGAAAAAATCAAGGAATACCCAACACTGCAGTCACAGACTAAAAAAATCGAAGATTAAAACCATACACTATTGAAGTGATTTAGAAAGCATCTGGATTTTGGCTCTATATTTTGAATTATCAAAGCTTATCTGGTAAAATAGCACACTGAGGGTCAGGTGCAGAGTTAGTGTTTAGAAAAGGAAAAAGAAAACGTAATAGAGCATTAGCAATTCTTCTTTTGCCAGCACTGGTTTTCATAGGTTTTATTGGTTGGCTACTATACTCAATTGAGCCCAACCGTAAAAAATCAAACATAAGACAGCATAATGCACCCCAAATGGCGAAAGAGGATGGAGTAACCTTCGTTCCGACGCTACCCGAAGGTGAACAAGAAATTTCCCTAAAAAAGAATAACTAATAATGTCTATTGCCAGGGCAGTTAGCAAGGCCACTATTTTGGCTGACAACCTTACTTAATTGTAGCGGATCTGCCAACGCTTCCTTTTAACTACCTCACCAAGCAGATTTAACTTGAATTTACTTAGATTTATTAGGTGCTAAAGTGCACTGCATATTTCCGGGATAACTTTGAGCTATAAAGAACGTATGCACCCTAAAGTTAGCAAAGCAGAAATTGAAGTATTCAAATCACTTAGCACCTCAGGCTTAACAACCGGCATGGTGACGCAGCAACCCATAATCTTGAAATCAACCATCCCTGATTTCTGCTGGATTGAAAAACGCAAAATCGTCTACCTCGATGGCAATCCAGTACATAAAAAAGACAAACAACTCGAAAAAGACGAAGAAATCAACGACCTCTTGGAAGCACAAGGATGGAATGTCCTTCGAATCCCGTATGATCCACCGTTGACTGAGAAAGGATTACAAAAAATCATGAAGGAGATCAGGCAGTTTCTAAACGTAGATGAGGAAGACATAGAATAAGCCTCTTTTGCTAAGTTATGCAGTTAGAAAATTTTTGGTGTATTGGGAAATAATTTATGCAATGAGCTCTAATTATTCTGCAAGGTGCAACACAATAGGCGACTTTCCACTTGTGATTTTTAAAATTGGAAAAGGCGAAACGAAAAGCGATCGCGAATGGCTAAAGAAAAAACAAGATTACATCGAGAAGCTCTGGAAAAAAAGCGGATTAAAACTTCTAAGGCGCATCGAAGAAGCCTGCGGTGACAGCTTTACAAACGTGGCTAAACAAAACGGAATCGCCGTGGTGCTTCATAAGAAAACAAATCAACCCCACAACGGCAGCTTAAAAGAAGAAAACCCTCTGGAAATTGATATGTACCTAACCAAGAATGACAACATTGCACACATGAAAGAAGTTCTCATTGGGTTACTTACACATTCATTTATTGAACAAATGTACGAGTTCCATTTTAGGGTTAGAGAGCAAACCCTCTTTGAAGATATTCTTGCAGACGAATGTCTCGCCTCCATCGTCAGTTTAATGGTTTTAGGCAAAAAACCTGTCAAGGCCAACTGCGCTAAGGCCTTAGATCAAGCAATATCAGAAACGGTTTTTCGCCTGTCCCAGAAGACTACACGCGGTAAATTGCTGGATGAAATGTATGATTTCTTCCAGGAATATCCTGACAAAATCAGAAATCAAAAAATCGACATCCTCGAGAACCGAGAAGTGTTTATCTCAAAACTGCTAAGGTTTCTGCCTAAAGACGTTGAAATCGACTAAGAATAGATCCATATAAAAGATGGTAAAATGGCGCCGGGAGGGGGATTTGAACCCCCGTGGCCCCGAGAGGCCACAAGCTATCAGGTACACCTGAAGAGGTGAATCTCCAGGCTTGCTCCCTGCCTGGCTAGGAGACCCCGGCAATAAGAAACCAACTTAGACGGCTGGTTTGCATCACTTCTCTGACTTTGGCAGAATTTAAAGCTTTATCGAGCTGGTTTATGAGCCTTTATTGAAAGTGAGTTAAAACATGAAGTGGCAAGTTCCTTCTAAATCGTGCCTGCCCAGAAGGGTATCTTTTTGCGCATCATGTTAATGTACTCTTTGAGCACGTCTTGTTCTTCTGAAGTTAAGTCGTCGAGATGAGCGGTCAAAAGAATCTTGGCGTCATTTTCAGGTACTTTCACGAATAAGATGTCTCTTTCGAATATGTGTCTGCCTGCTATGGGTTTATCCATTGAAATGGCTACTTGCGCCCCTGCTTTGGCTTCGCCGATTGCTTTGCCTTTGTCTTGGATTTGCTGTACTTCGCCTAAGTCTGAGCCGTCTTGTGCGCGTAGAAGTGACACGCGGGGTTTTAATCTGCCCCCTTGGATTTCGACACCGAAGACTGCTGGTTTAGCTCTGCGGAATATGCAGTTGGGCAGAATCATGATTTTTCCGGGTTTGACGAGCGCCTCGAATTCTGCTTCGCTTTTAGCTTCTCGTTTGTTCTTGACCCATTCAAGATAATTGTCGATTAGGTTGTAGATAATTGGCTCTTTGAAGATAGGTACGTTACTTGCTGCAGCCTCGGTTTCGGCATCAGGCAAAGTTTTTACCCCGAATGCTAGAATTGCGCCGACTAGTGGTTCATGCGTTTTAACGACTGATGCCTCAATTACGTCCCGTTTGCTTATGTCACCGACATCAGCACTGCGTACTTGCACGTTGTTTGCTTTTAGGATTTCAGCTATCGCTTCTAGAGAGCCTAAAGTGTCAGCTTTAACGATTACACCGTCGATTTCTTTTGTGATCCTGATTCGACCAATTTCCTCTGTTATGAGGCTACAGTACTTGGCTACGTCTTCGCCGCTTGGCACAGCTAGCAAAGGAGCTCCAGCTAATGCACACTCTAAACCGGGTGCTACAACTTTTACTCCGGCACTAGCGTATACGCAGTCTACACTTGTGAATTTGTCGCGTGGGTCACGCATTTCATCTAAGGGTTTGGGGACAAGAATTGTGCGTACGCGGGCTGAGATTGGGCCGTCTTTGCCGCCAACGACGACTAGGTCGTCTTTGTGTAGAGTTCCGTCGTATACAATAGTGTTAAGTGTCATGCCCAAGCCGGGTTCTTCTTTTACTTCTAAAATTGAGCCTTTGGCTGGACCGTCTGTTGTTTGTAGGCGTTTTTTAAGGAACTGCTGGGTCAAGCCGACAAGAACCATGACTAGTTCTGATAGGCCTTCGCCTGTCTTGGCGCTGGTTGGAACCAATGCTAGGTTAATTGTGAAATCTCGGATGTGATCAAAACGGTCTGTTTTGAAATTCAAGCGTGAGAATTCGCCCATGACTTGGTACAGGCGATTGTTAAAATCTTCTTGTACAAAGCTGCTTTGCATGCTATAGGATTTCATGAAAGGTGTAGAGGGTTGAGCTTTCCAGCCTGGGATGCGATCGATTTTGTTTACTGCTACGATGAAGGGTGTTTTGCGGGCTTTGAGGATTTCTATGCATTCAAGCGTCTGTGCTTCGAATCCTTTGAGGATGTCCACTACTAGAATTGCTATGTCAGCTACACTTCCGCCTCTGCGTCGCAGATTCGTGAAGGCTTCATGTCCTGGAGTATCTACTATGAGCAAACCGGGGATTTCGATGCCTGTTTTAAAGTTCCCCATGTATGGGCCGATGAGTTGTTTTAGGGTCTCAACTGGGAAGAAGCTTGCGCCTATGTGCTGCGTCATACCGCCTGCTTCATGTGCTTGAACAGAGGTTTTTCTGAGTTCATCAAGCAGTGAGGTTTTGCCTGTGTCAACGTGTCCTAGAACGCACACAATTGGTTGGCGTATGGGCATCTTCGTGTTTCTCCTCTACAACATTTTAAATGGTAAATTGTTATTCTTTTCGGTTAATGAAGTAGGTTAATTTATTTGTGTTTTGTGTAGCTAAAGTAGTTTTGCTTGGTCTGCAAAAGTTTTTATTGCATATTAGGCTTCTGAAGTCATGGTGATTTGTTTGCCGTATTGTGTCAAGTGTGGTTCGCCCCTAAAAACAGATGACAAGTTTTGTGCCGTTTGCGGTGCAGCTACAGCCAAGTTTACTAGTGAAGAATTCAAGGTTTCAGGTAAGGACGTGGTGAATCGAGTTGGAGAGTTGCTTCATGAGGGAAACGTAACCCGCGTAATCGTTAAGGATGAGTCTGGTAAAACTTTGCTTGAGATCCCTGCAACTGTAGGTGTTATCGGGGTTGTTGTGGCTCCTTGGTTGGCGGCATTGGGAGTTATTGCTGCATTGGTGGCAAATTGCAGAATCGAAGTTGAAAGAAGAGAGTAGAGAGGTTATTGTGGCGGCTTAACTATTAGTAGGAATATACCGAGGATAACCATTATAACGCTTAGAACGCCGAAGAATACGCCGAATCCCCCTACGCCAGCAGTGGTTGCGGTGAAGTAGAGCATCAATGCTCCAAGAATTATTAGTGATAAACCGAATATTCTTTCGGCTAATGATACCCAGAATGTGTCGCCTTCAATACTCATGCTTTCTTGTGCTCCTCTGCTCTTGTTGTGTATTTCTCTGATATAAACAAGATGGGTTAATTTAAATTATGCTAAGAAAAGATGGAATAATTTTCAGGGAAAGATAGAGGTATTTCTGATATCCATTAAAACTATATGGCCTTTTATAATTATTAATTATAGGCAATTTATTAGTAGAATAGAGAAGGGATCGTTTTTGCAACATTGGAAGCCCATATGCCCTTCTTGCATCAAGGTTAAATGTCGCAATTTATTATTGAGAAATTATGACAACAAAGCGCGAACTGATTGAGGCAAAAGCAATCGAACTTCTAAAAAGCAATCCAAAAGGAATACAGACTTCTCAACTAGTAAATGCCTTAACAGAGGCTTTGCCAGATATCCATCCTAAGACCATAAATGGAACAGTTTGGTTACTTGCCCAAAAAAGACCAAAAGAAGTCTACAAACCAATTCAAGGTCTTTTCCGACACATATCTTTTCGAGAAGCAGGCTCAAAAGACGCTTGAGGATGTTGGTGAATTGGATGGGTAAAGTGTACGAGTTTGAGGCAGAGATTAAGAAGGTTCCTGGTATTGATGGAGCCTACATCGAGATACCTTTTGATGTTAAAGCTGAATTTGGCAAAGGAAGCGTTCCTGTCACGGCTACTTTCGACGGCGTATTGTACGAAGGCAGGCTAGTTAAGATGGGTACACCTTGCTACATATTAGGTGTAAGAAAGGACATACGTGCCAAGATAGGGAAACAATCTGGAGACACAGTCAAAGTCACAATTGCAGAACGCGTTCCCTAAAAAAATTGTGTACAAACCTGTTGATAGGACTGATATATTCCATTTGTTATTTCTGTTTTGTGTAGTCTAGTTCTACAGTTTGTTTTTGGATTATTTTCTTGGTAAACACATCACTTTTGATGTTTATTTGATGTTAAATCGTGTAGTTGTGTTCTACAGGTCTTGTTTT
>JAEAME010000117.1_pt1 | contig 108706 bp, 71 predicted proteins | sample 8958731 | NCBI WGS metagenome assembly JAEAME01 (sample SAMN16933194, study PRJNA681113) | bioreactor sludge metagenome | isolation source: anerobic bioreactor sludge (Control) | place: India:Bengaluru | collected 2018-10-24
GCAGTGCCATCCTTACCTTTTACCGTGGGTGCTGTCACCGGATTGGTTGATGAGCCTGCGCCGGAGAAGGTCAGACTCTTGTCGCCTGTATAGGTGAGATCGGTGTTGCCACTGCCATCTGTGGCTGTGATTGTGATATCCTGTGTAGTCCCTGCTGTCTGGGTACTGCTGCCTGTGATGACAAACTTTGTTGCAGCGCCTGCATCGATTGTCACACTCCCTGATGTACCGGTATATCCCCCGGTAGCAGATGTTGCCGTGAAGCTACCTGTTGTGGCATTACCAGTGTACTTCATCCCTTGAGCCGTCAGGTTGGCCACTCCAGAAATAAAATTACTTGTAGTCGTCAATTTATTTCCTCCAGATAAACCTGAGACTGCCCCAGTTAATGGCGAATTGGCTGCTATTGTGACATTATTCAAAGAGGCATCAAACGTGCTCACTGTATTACCGTATGCATCTTCTGCAGTCAGAGTATTCGTGCCTGTAAAGGCCACGCCATTGGTCTGGGAACCAAACAGATTTAAGGCAAACTTACTAATACCATCTGCTGAGACAATCACTGTCAAACGGTCATTTCCACTTGAACCGATGTTACCATCGGTCACAACAATTATTGCAGTTTCTGCCTTGTAGAGGGTCAAAACACCGTTACTACTACCGGATACAGTGGTTACTCCATTGCTAAATGTAATCAAGGTGGCCGTTCCAAAGTTGACAGGGAATCCACTCTTACTGGTTACTGTCGGTGCTGTGACCGGATTGGTAGAAGAGGCTGCCCCTGAGAAGGTTAAACTCTTATCACCAGTATAGGAAGGATCGGCGTTGCCCCATGTATCCATAGCTGTAATTGTCAGATTCTGTGATGTTCCTGCCGTCTGGGTACCTGAACCGGTGATAACTAACCTCGAGGCCAATGCCGGCGACACGGTCACTGTCAACCGGTCTGACCCGGTGGTGGTGATGGAGCCCTGGGTGGCCATAATATATGCAGTCTCCGCCTTGTAGAGGGTCATCACTCCGTTGTTGCTACCTGATACTGTTGCCACACCGTTTGTAAAGGTAAGGATGGTGACTGTGCCGAAGTTAATGGCAGTGCCATCCTTACCTTTTACCGTGGGTGCTGTCACCGGATTGGTTGATGAACCTGCGCCGGAGAAGGTCAGACTCTTGTCGCCTGTATAGGTGAGATCGGTGTTGCCACTGCCATCTGTGGCTGTGATTGTGATATCCTGTGCAGTCCCTGCTGTCTGGGTACTGCTGCCTGTGATGACAAACTTTGTTGCAGCGCCTGCATCGATCTGGACGTTTCCTGATGTGCCGGTATACCCTCCTGTTGAGGAGGTGGCAGTGAAGGTCCCTGTTCCTGCGTTGCCGGTGTATATCATGCCGAGTGATGTCAGGTCAGCCACTCCTGATACGAAATCCGATCCGCCGGTTAACTTGTTACCTCCTGAGAGTCCTGATATGGTACCTGTAAGGGGTGAGTTTGCAGTGATCGTCACATTATTTGATGAGGCATCGAACGAGGTAATGGTATTACCATAAGCATCTTCAGCTGTCAGGGTGTTGGTGCCTGTAAAAACCACCCCATTGGTCTGAGGTGTGGTCAGACTCATGGCAAATTGACTCATTGACGATGCTGACACGGTCACTGTCAGCCGGTCTGACCCGGTGGTGGTGATGGAGCCCTGGGTGGCCACAATATATGCAGTCTCCGCCTTGTAGAGGGTCATCACTCCGTTGTTGCCACTTGATACTGTCGCCACTCCGCTGGTAAAAGTAATGGTGGTGGCTGTCCCGAAGTCAATGGCAGTGCCATCCTTACCTTTTACCGTGGGTGCTGTCACCGGATTGGTTGATGAGCCTGCGCCGGAGAAGGTCAGACTCTTGTCGCCTGTATAGGTGAGATCGGTGTTGCCACTGCCATCTGTGGCTGTGATTGTGATATCCTGTGTAGTCCCTGCTGTCTGGGTACTGCTGCCTGTGATGACAAACTTTGTTGCAGCGCCTGCATCGATCTGGACGTTTCCTGATGTGCCGGTATACCCTCCTGTTGAGGAGGTGGCAGTGAAGGTTCCTGTTCCTGCGTTGCCGGTGTATATCATGCCGAGTGATGTCAGGTCAGCCACTCCTGATACGAAATCCGATCCGCCGGTTAACTTGTCACCCCCTGACAGTCCTGATATGGTACCTGTAAGGGGTGAGTTTGCAGTGATCGTCACATTATTTGATGAGGCATTGAACGAAGTAATTGTACTGTTGATTATATCCTGTGCAGTCAAAGTATTTGTTCCACTAAAAGCTTCACCATTTGTTTGAGGACTCGCTAAGGATAATATAAAATGGTCAAGCTGTTGTTCACCAATTGCAAAATCACTGAATGATGTCAAATCGGTGGCTTGTGTGCTTGTAGATGTTCTTGTGCCGATGTTAGTTTCAGTCCAGTTCGGTGAATTAAATTTTCGAACAATAAAATTTGCAGTATTAGGGCTACCCACGAGGTCGCCTGGATTTATGAAGTTAAAAGTCGCTGAGTAGGTTGAAAAGATGATATCACTGTTTGTGAATGTCCAGTAACGTGCCACATCCTTCGCGAAATCAATTCCGGAAGTTGAAATGTTGGGATGCTGACCTGAAGTTGTACTGGCAGTAAGATTTCCTGACGTGATGATGTTCGTAAACGAAATTAAGGCCGGAGTGTAATATAAAATGTCCCCGATATCAAAAGTGAATGATTGTGCTCCGGTTGTGAACACTTTCTGTAAGTTGCCGTAAACATATTTTCCTGCTCCAGCACCTGTGACTGAACCGGAAGATCCGATGATGATATTATTTACACCCGTTGTGATTTTTCCATTGGTAAAAGTAAGTGTTCCGTTTACTGTGGAATTGCCAGCCAAACTTGCCCCTGTACTATTATTTAAGGTTAAATTATTAAACGTATTTGCAGGTATAGTTTGTGCTGATGATCCATTAAAAGTCACTGTTCCGCCCCATGTTTGACTACTTGAGATAGGTGTTGAAGTCGTATTTTGTGTCTGTAAAATACCTGAATGATTGACTTTGGTAACTGAGAGCACATAGGTTCCCATATCCAAAGTGCCGCCGGTAGTCGTGGTTAATAAATCGTTTATTGTTAAATTTCCACATGCTGTATTTGTACCACTTGAATTATCGACTTTCAAATTGTAATAAGTTCCCGGAATGATATTTTGTCCACCACCACTGACCCCATATGTCACTGTTCCGGCTGAAGCACTCATTGTTTCACCGCATGTGGTACTGCCGTTGAAATTAATATCATAAGCGGTACTTAAGGTACCTCCTGATGCAGATGAGAAGGTGCCAGTTACAGTTATCGCACCTCCGGTGGCATCGGTTCCGCTGGAATTATCCAGGGTCAGGTTAAGGTATGTTCCATTGACCACTGTTTGCCCACCACCTGTTGCACCGTACTCTATGGTTCCTCCCAAGGTTTTCCCGGTTGCTAACGGAGTAGCGGATGTGTTTTCTGTTTTAATAGTCCCATTATTGGTAATGGTTGACAGGGTTCCTCCCAAAGCATAGGTGGACATATCTAAAATGCCATTGGGAATTGTGGTCAGTGTTCCATTCACAGTTAAAGCCGCACCGGCAGTAACTGAGGCACTCGAATTATTTATTGTCAGGTTATTAAATGTTGTACCGGAAGTACCGCTAATGGATTGAGCTTTAGTGCCATTAAATGTGACAGTGCCCGTATTCGGAGTGAACGTTCCGTCGTTGTTTGTCCAGTTGCCATATACTTCAAGGGTATTGGTCCCACTGTTGGTAAGTGTGCCTCCGCTTGCAATTATAATGGAACTTGCCGTTTGATTATTCTGATCTATCGTAACATTGGTCGAGGCTTGAATGGTGATTAAAGCGGCCGAACTTGTTGGAGCTAAAGTGGCAGGACCCCAGGTACTATTATCGTGTGAGCTTTGCCATGTGGATGGTCTGCTCCAGTTGTCTGTAGCGACGGATCTGAAATAATCACCTGCATTGGAAGCGAATGCTTCTCCCACCACGAAGTCACTAAAGGCAGTTAGTCCTGTAAACTGAGTAGTATAAGACCCTGAACCTTCATTTGTTACTGAAGTCAGCGCTGTCCATGCCGACGAGGTATATTTACCAATAATAAATGAAGCTTGGGTAGCTCCTCCAATAATATCACCTGTATGATAAGTAAATGTTGGAGAATAGGTGAAAGAAGCAATACCGGAATTAGTTAAAGTCCAGTACAGGTTAACATCTTTTGAAGTATTTACCGGGGAGCCGTTATTAGGATTTTGACCGGGAGTAACCAGAGCGGTGAGGTTTCCTGCAGTGCCGGCCGATGAAAAATCAACACTGACCGGGGTATAGCTTGAGGCTGTTCCCACATCAAAGTTATAGGTATGAGCGCCTGTGGCAACCGCTCTTTGCAGATAGCCTACTACCTGCCCGTTGGTGCGGGATACCGCACCGGTTGCATCTGATGCAACAATAAGTGTGTAATCTCCTGTAGAAACATTACCTGATGTTAAAGTGAGGGTGGCACCTACCGTCACATCAGCGCTAAGAGTAACACCTGCCGAATTATTTATAGTAAGGTTATTATAAGTACCTGTCACCACTGTCTGACCTGAAGAACCATCATATGTTACCGTTCCTCCCCAGGTTATACCTGTGGGAACCGGGGTAGCGGTTGTATTTTGTGTTCTGATGGTTCCCTGATTGGTTACATTGGTTAAGCTCAATGTGTTTGTCCCCATATTCAGGGTTCCACCGGCAGTAGTGTTCAGGGTAGTGGTCGTGATAGCTCCGTTTGCTGTATTGGTATTGCTGGTATTATCCAGGGTTAAAATATTGTAAGTTCCGGCGGCAACAGTCTGATCGCCCCCTGTAGCAGAATATTCTATTGTACCTGTAGAAATCGCAAGGCCATTGGTTGCACCCGAGAATTTTATGGTTGCACCTTTATTATCAATCGTTGTTGCAGTGAGCGCATATCCATCCATATCTAAAATGGCTGCTACATCAGAAGCTCCACCGTTATCAAGTGTGGGAGCGGTAATAGCACCTCCTGCTGTTTTTGTTCCTGCAGCCGTGATATGTAATGTGGAATAGGTACCGTTTGTCACAGTTTGGGTTGTTCCATAATATTCCACTATTCCCTTTCCTATTGCAAGGCCATTGGTTGCACCCGAGAATTTTATGGTTGCACCTGCATTATCAATCGTTGTTGCAGTGAGCGCATATCCATCCATATCTAAAATAGTTGCTACATCAGAAGCGCCACCGTTATCAAGTGTGGTAGCGGTAATAGCACCTCCTGCTGTTTTTGTACCTGGAGCAGTTATATTTAAAATTGCATAAGTACCGCTTGTAACAGTTTGGGTAGTGCCATAATATTCTACTGTTCCTGTAACAATTGCGAGTCCATTCGATGCCCCATTAAACTTTATTATGGAATTGCTATTGTTAATCGTTCCGGATAATGTATAACCGGCCATGTCCAAGGTACCACCGCTGATATTATTTAGTGTAGTAGTCGCCAAATTTCCACTTGCAGTATTGGTTCCGCTCGTATTGTTGAGGTTTAATGTAACATATGTACCATCCACAACCGTTTGCACTCCAGTAGTCGCAGCATATATGATGGTTCCGCCCCAGGTTTTTCCTGAAGCAATAGGAGTGGCGCTTGTTGCAGTGGGCACTGCTGTGCTGATGATTCCGTTATTTATTATTGTAGTTAAGTCTCCACCAAGCGTACTTGTAGTTCCCATGTCCAGCGTACCACCCGCAGTGGTGGTTAAAGTTCCATTCACTGTTAAACTTCCTGAGGCTGTATTGGTAGCACTTGTATTATTTAAAGTTAAATCATTGTAAGTGCCGGCTACCACTGTTTGCGCTCCGGAGGCAGCATTATATTCAACTATACCCCCCCATGTTTTGCCTGAAGGTAATGGTGCAGAAGAAGTTGAAGTAAGTACCGATGTCTGTATTTTCCCGTTACTGTTCAGTGAAGTCATAGAACCGGCAAGAATAATTCCGCTGCCTAAATTCAGTATGTCGCTGGAAGATGTAATCAGTAAATTATCTATGGAAAGAGTTTTAGATGAAGTACTTGGAGTTAGATTTACATTTGTCCCGTTGGCTAATATTAACCCTTTAATTTGCTGTTCAGGAACATTGGTTACAGTGACAGTGCCACCGCAAACAAACTGTAAAATATCTGAAGTGGCAGGTGAATTTCTGGCCGGTGACCAGTTCCCTGGTGTCTGAAAGTCACCGTCTGTTACATTCCAGACATATGCAAGTTCCTGGGTTCCCCAGCCGTCTTGTATCGGCTCAGGATTGACATATCTACGGATGATAATGTTGTCCCAATATGTATATTTCGGAGAACCCCTTACTGCGTCTCCTGTGAGACCAATATAGGTACCATAGTTTGTCATAGCAAAAGAGGAGGTGCCAGTAATAAGCGTACCAGGATAGAGATTCACGTTAGATCCCTGGTCATAGTAAAGTGTAGCTGTAGTAACAGTAGAGTTAATTACGATACCATATTGGTACCATGTGTCAGCTGTTACAATCGGGCCTCCAATGGGTTTTTTCCAGGTATTCCAGTCAGTGGTGGTGGCAAAACCTGAACTTTCCGGTGAGGGTCTGTTTTCCGTACGGTAAAACTGGCCGTGACCGGTCACATCATCCATAAAATAAAAGTCACCCAAATTACCGGATTCGGTTCGAGTGTTGAAAAATATAAATGTATTTGCGCCTAAACCGGGAAAACTCTTATACATATAATACTGACCACCAGTACCGCTACCGGACGGTTCATCCTTTGTGTCTGCAAAGAACGAATTCACCGGATTGCCAACGGATGTTGAAAAACCGGTATGTGTGGCATCAACCTGGGTCCAGCCTGTTAAAGATGAACCATCTTCATAAGCAATAAATGTGGCTGGGCCATTACTGGTTGTACTAGTTGTAGAACAGGTTTTTCCATAATACATGTAAATAGACTGTTCTGAACTACTCAAATCAGCAGGAACTTTTACCCAAAAAACAGCATTATCGCTGGTTACAGATGATTGCATCCAATAACTTAATATGGTTCCATCTGGTGCGGCAAACCGTATATCTCCAAAATCAGTCTGGCAAATGCTATTGCAATAAACAATCCCCGCTGCATCAGTACCGGTACCATAATGAACAGTAATTTGTATCTGGTAATTTGTTCCTGCACCATCAGCAGGATTAATAGAATGGCTTTTCCGGCATGTCCATCCCTCAAAGGTCCATCTTGCACCCTGGCCTACCGCGAATTCACTGAATGATGTAAGGCCGGTAGCCTGAATGCTGGTCGGGTTTGAATTTGAAATACCAGGTAAAGACCATGATGAGCCATTGTATTGAGCAACAACGAAAGAGGACGTGTTGGCATCGCCATCTACATCTCCTGAAACCCAATTAAAAGTGACTGAAGCCGAATAACTTGCCAGGCCTGAAGGTGTTAATGTCCAGATGCGATTTACAGATTTCGTGGGATCAATGGTAGGATTATTTGTAGCGTCACCCTGTGCTGTACTACCGGTTAAAGTTCCTCCTGTACCTAAACTGCTGAAAACAACCGTCAGCGGGGTATAGTTGGTAGCATCACCTATGGAGAAAGTTTTGGTTTGAGCTCCCGTGCCCAAAGTCCATAATAAATTACCGTTCACATATTGACCAGCAGCAGCACCGGTTACAGTTGCGATTGACCCCAGTGACAATGTATAAGAAGAAGTTGATAAAATTCCGCTTGTAAATGTCAGGGTACCGTTAATAGTTGTATTTATGTCAAGTATTATGCCTGCCGAATTGCTTATCGAAAGATTGTTAAATGTTGAGGATACACTTCCTCCAATAGTTTGCCCGGACGAACCGTTGAAAGTAACTGTACTGTTGTTGGCTGTGAATGTCCCATTATTTGTCCAGTTGCCGCTCACTGTTAAGGAATAAGTAGTGTTGATGGTCAATGTAGCACCGCTGTTGATTGTGATGTTGCGGCACAAGCCGCCTGCCGCATCAATTTTGGGCTGATAGGTTGCAGATGACGTGATGACAACATCTGTGGCACTAGTTGGTATTGTTGAATTACACCAGTTAGTTGCTGTATTCCAATCGGTGCTAGTCAATCCAATCCATGTACCTTCGGTACAGGATGAAACATTTAGAATACCGGCATCTGTTGTCCCGAAGTAGGTGGAATTTTTATAAGTTGCTCCCGAAGCAGTGCTTCCATAAGTACCGGAAGGTTGTCCATTTCCTCCAAGTGTCAGTGTGCCAGCGGTAGGATTGTAAGAACCCAGACTGGCTACCGCTGTCCCACTTATTGACAGATTTCCATTAGTTATGGTGCTAGAACTAGAAAAAGTTTTTGTACCTGAGCCGGAAAGCGAAAGGTTGTAATATGTCAGTACTCCAATACTTTGACCAGCACCATTATAGTTAATGGTACCGGTATTTGCGGTAAACGTTCCACCTGTGGTAACAGTACCGCTAACATTCAACGTGCTTGAACCGCCATTGAGGGTTGCTGTTCCTGAGACGGTTAAGTTGGTACAACTATGTATTAAACTGGTACCAAGATTGAGGGTTCCTCCCGCTCCACTCACTGTCAGCGCACCAGCACTCATCGCACCTGTCAATGTTGCTGTGCCACCGGTTTTTGAGCAAGTTACAGTACCTGAGTTAGTGAAGCTGCCGATGCTTTGTGATGCTGTTCCGGTAATCGTAACCCCACCTGAGCCACTCGTTGTTCCATCATTATTGATAAAATTACCATTTAGGGTCAATAGATAAGATGACATTGCTAACGTTGTGCCACTATTGATGGTAAGCGGAACTGAGGTATTAAATACTTTAGCAGCATTCAGTGTTACCGTTCCGCTATTAATAATTACGCCACCGGTTGCAACGAATGGAGTTATCCATTCATTGCCGGCGGTTCTTGTGGTGTCATATTGCAATGTAGCCCCACTGCCATAGGCTGGGGCGGCAGAAAGTACAGCAGTTCCTGCCATATCAAGAATGTTGGTGACTGTCGGAACATTGGTCAGCGTTTTTGGGCCGGAATTTTTGAATGTGAGATTGTAAAACGTCGTCGAAGGTGCAGCAAGAGTTTGAGCAGATCCACCGAAAATCACCGTTCCAGTATTAGAAGTGAAATGTGTTCCCGTCCCACTCCATGCTGTTGTGCTTGTTGAGTTTACGATAAGTGTACTGGAACCGCCGTTCAATGTCCCGGCAGTAAGAGTAATATCACCCGTACTTGTATGTGTCAAACCGGTCCCGAGGTTAAGTGTTCCGCTAGTGCCATTAATAGTTATTCCATTACAATATACATTACTTTTAAATGTAGCGGTACCTGATGCTTTTGTCATGGTAACCAATCCACTTGTTGTGAAACCATCAATGCTCTGTGTACCGGTAGTCCCGGTAATGATTATTTGTGAATTTCCAGCTAATAAAATCCCTGCTCTAATAAAATCTCCATGAAAAGTTAAATTGTTTCCAAAAGTATTGAGAGTTGCTCCTGCGTTAATATTCAGTGGCACATTTGTGCTGTTTCCAAATACTTTCAGGGAATCTAAAGTAATTGCTCCAGTATTCTTAATAATTACACCACCTGTTGCAAGGAATGGAGTTATCCATTCTGTCGATGTAGAAGTTCTTGGAGTTGCAGTGTTGTATTGAAGTGTTGCGCTTGGTCCGTATGTCACAACTCCGCTTGTAACAGTAATTGTTGCAGTTTCTTCCATAGAAAGCACGCCAGTTACAGTTGGAGTAGTAGCAAATGTCTTTGCAAGTGAACCTGAAAGCGTAAGATTGTAATATGTCCAAACCCCGGCGGTTTGCGCGGCACCATTATAGTTAATTGTACCTGTACTTGCTGTAAACGTACCGCCTGTCGTAACATTGCCACTAACGTTTAAGGTGCTTGATCCACCATTAAACGTTCCCGCTGAGACAGTTAAGTTGGTACAACTATGAGTAAAGCCGGCGCCAAGATTGAGCACTCCGCCAGCGGTATTCACTGCAAGCGGACCGGCATTCATCGCACCTGTCAATGTTGCTGTGCCGCTGCTTTTTGAGCAAGTTACAGCACCCGTGGTCGTGAAGCCGGCAATGCTCTGTGTTGCGGTACCCTGGATTGTAATAGCTGAACTACCAGCAGTAAGTGTCCCATTATTTATAAAGTCGCCGCCAAATGTCAGCGCAAAGTTTGCGGTAGCTAAGGTTACTGTATTATTAATGGTCAGGGTACCGTTCGCAATAGTGGCAACCCCCAAAGTCTTAGTACCAGAGCCGGCTAACGTAATGTTATTAAACGAAGTAGTCGCACTTCCGCCAATGGATTGAGTTGTACCATTGAAAGTAACAGTGCCCGTAGAGGGAGTAAACGTTCCGCCGTTGTTTACCCAGTTTCCGCTGACAGTTAAGCTGGATGCTCCGCTTATAGTTAAATTGGCCCCACTATTAATCGTAATGTTATGACATAATCCACCAGCTACGCCAATACTTGGTTGATTACCTCCGGACGGAATAACAACATCAGTTGTCGCATCAGGTATACTGCTGCTACACCAGTTCGTTGCATCATTCCAATCAGTGCTGGTTGTACCTATCCAGGTGCCGATTGCACATCCTCCGGTGACAGTGATATAACCAGTGGAAGGCGCGAAGTATGTATCATTTTTATAAGTAGCGGAGGAACTGGAGGATCCCCAGGTTCCAGAAACCTCTTCAATCCCACCAAGTATTAGTTTATTTACTGTGGAATTAGTGCCAGTTGCCAGGGCGGCATTTGCTGTTCCGCTTATAGATAATGTCCCACCAATTGATGCAACGGCAGAAAATGTCTTGGTATCCGAGCCGGATAAGGTAAGGTTGTTGAATAATATAGCCGTACTTCCCCCAATAGCCTGTGCACCTGATCTGTTGAAATTTATTGTACTTCCGGTCGAAGTAAATGTAGCATTATTGGTCCAATCACCTGCAACATTGTGAGTAAAAGATCCGGCAGTAAATGCGGTACCCGTTCCAATAATAACATTCCCACCGATAGTGAGGCCAACTACTGCAGTAGCTGAGGCTGTTCCACTTAGAGTCAGATTACCACCTATTGCAGTAGTACCTGTTTGCAATGTTTTTACACCAGCGTTACTTAATGTTAAATTGTAATAATTAGTTGAAATAACCGTCTGTATCCCCGCAAATCCGTAATTAACGGTGTTGCCGCTTGCAGTAGCAATAAGAGCTGAGATACCCGGTGCACCCGTGAAGTTAATATTAAGTGTGCCTGTACTACCATTTGTTAATGTGGGTGAGCCCGATTGAGCTAACGCCGTTGTGACAGTTAATGTTCCGTTATTCATAATCGTTCCGCTAATTGTAACAGACGGAATGGTTAAAGTTCCGCCAATCGTTTTGGTGGTGCCTGAAAAGGTATGAATTCCCGTGCTGGCTGTAAAAGTTGTACCACTGTGTTGCAAGTTACCACCATAATTAATAGCTGCAGCGCCAGTTTCATTCCAAACACCTCCGGAATTAATTGTCACATCTCCTGTAAATATTTTAGTGCCTGTGTTAGCAAGTGTTAATGTACCGGTAACTGATGTTGTGCCGGTAACTGAAAGTGTCCAGGTATTTGTAACACCGGTAGCAAAAGTTGCTCCGGTTCCTATACTCAGATTGCCGCCAACGGTTATAATTCCTCCTGTTGTTTTTGTGCCTGAGCCTGAAAGGCCGAGGTTGTAATAGGTTCCTGCAGCAACAGTTTGAGTACCTGCCAAACCATAATTTACTGTTCCTGTGCCGGCATTTAATGTTCCCCAGGGGAATGTGGCTGCAGTGCAATTGTATGTTCCTGAATTGAGATTCAGTGTGGTCGCTGTCGAAACTGTATAACCACCATCATTGAATACACTGCCGGATGTTACATCCGCTATCGTCAGAGTAGTAACCGTTGCTGCAGCAGCAAGTGTCACCCCAGCTGAATTATTTATTTTTAGGGTTGTGTATGTTCCACCAACGGCTGTTTGTGCCCCTGATCCATTATATTCAACAGTGCCGCCCCATGTCTTTCCAGCCGGAATTGGGGTAGCACTTTTTACTGTGGGTATGGCTGTCTGGATTTTTCCATTATTCGTTAGCGTTGTCAAGGTACCCCCAAGTATGACGCCGGCGCCCAAGTCGCCCAAGTTAAGAACATCACCGGAGGTGGTAATCAAAGCATCGTTCACAGTCAACGTAGTCGAACTTTCAGATTGGAGATTCACTGTCGAATTGTTGGAGAGAATTAACTGTGCTATAGTTTGAGTGGGGACATTGGTTACTGTGATATTTCCACCACCACTAAATTGAAGAACGTCATATGTCGTAGGATTTGTACGGTTAGGTGTCCAATTGTTTGCAACTGTCCAGTCAGTAGTCGTATTATTCCATACATAATAATTAGTCTCTTGTGTGCCCCAAGTCGAATGGGCAGGTTCTGGATTCACATACTTGCGCGTGATAATGTTATCCCAATAGGTGTTAACAGTTCCACCTAGAGCATCCCCACCGAGACCGACATATCCACCATTGTTTGTAACACCATACGTGGTCGAATTTAGAATAGTGCCGGGAACAGGGTTGGTGCTGGTTGTGGCGTCGTAGTAGAGTGTTGACACAGTACCTGCCGGGTTGATGGCAATACCAAATCTGTACCAGGTATTAGCCGACGATGTCTGGCTTTCGCCAGGGGAGTTCCAGGTATTCCAATCGGTGGTAGTCGCAAAACCCGTGTAGTTTGTAGTTCCCCTCGCATCGAGGCGGTACATCTGCCCTGCACCGCTTGAATTACACAGATAATAGAAGTTACCTAAATTACCAGTTTGGGTTTGTACATTGCAAGATGTAAATGTGCTCGCGGCGATGCCGATGTTCCTGGACATGTAATTTTGACCGCTGCCGGTGTGGGTTTGAGCATATAGCGAATTTGGAGGGTTTCCTATGGAACTGGTTGTTCCGGCATCGCCGGATATGAACCACCCTGTTGTAGAAGAGCCATCATCATAATAGATAAATGTAGAAGAGCCTTTACTTGTTGTTGATACACCAGAATTGCCATAGTAAATATAAATTGTTTGAGCTGAACTGCTTAAGTCGGCCGATACTTTAACCCAGAAAACTGCATTATCAGATGCAACAGAAGATTGCATCCAGTAAGAAAGCGAGGTTGTACCATCAGCAGCAGTAAATCTTATGTCCCCAAAATTGGTCTTACAAAGACTACTGCAATAAATGTCTCCTAATGCATCAGTGCCTGATCCGTAATGAACTGTTATCTGAACTTGATAATCTGTTCCTGCCCCACTCGCTGGATTTATTATATGGCTTTTACGGTAATGCCAGCTTGAATTATACCATCCCTGGGCATGTGCCGACCCAATCTCAGTAAGTAAGAATAAGAATATCCACAGAAAATGTAAAATCTTCTTCATATTTCAAAAATGATTAGTTACGTATGGGCAAAGTAGTCAAATGACCCACGTACATTCATAAACCACTTCCTAGAAGGATGTGATTAAGTCGTCGTAAAAATAATCTTAAACGGAAACAGGAATAGAACTACCCTGTGAGGTATAAAATACTGTTTCATAGTTTTAGATTTAGGCTAATATTTTGATAAATATCAAAATATTAGTGGGTTACAAAAATTTCTGCTTTATCGAAATGGGCTTTTGGGGTGAACAGAAATTTTAAGCCATAAATTTATGAAAATATTATTTCACTATTGTATATATGAGCCTGAATTTTTTATAAATCTAAAATTTCGAGCAAATACACTCTATCCAGTTCTCACCATTTAGCTATCGCACTCAATTTCCGTATAAAACACAACCAGTGTCTGTTTTTTCCACTGCTGGTTTAAAGGTACGGACATAATTTACCCTTTAGATTTGTGGCTGTCAAACCTGGGGTTTTGATAATCAACAGATTCCTTGAATAATTCAGGCTAAAACGTACCATGAAATATCCGGGTACTAAACCCGATATTATGATGGACACTGAGGAATTTTCACTCTGGGAGTATGGCATTGATGGCCGGGTGCTGCATACTCCCGGTCATATAAAAGGTTCGGTTAGTGTCCTCCTGGAATCCGGTGAGCTTTTTGCAGGATGTATGGCGCATAACAGGTTTCCCTTTCGGTTGACACCCGGCTTGCCCATAATTGTACTTCCTTATTCTAATGTTCTTTATTTTTGGTTCAATTAATTAGGAACAGCAAAGGTTGATATGGAAACCATTGGAATGATTTTTTGCGGGCTGGGGCTGTTTTTCATCGGATTCAGAATGATCAGCCAGAACCTGCGGCAACTGACAGGCAGTCGCTTCAGGCGCATGGTCGGACAGGCCACACGAAACCGTTTCCTGAGCGGCTTGACGGGATTCGTTTCCGGGGCTGTCACCCAGAGTGCGATGGCATCAGCATTCATCACCACCGGTTTCTACAGTGCCGGTCTGCTTGGTTTCGGTCGTTCGCTCACGATCATCAACTGGGCCAATATAGGCACGGCCTTATTGCCTTTCATCGTGGTCCTGAATATCAAGGTCCTGGTCTACTACCTGATCGGGCTAATCGGTCTGGCCTTTTTTCTTCATCTTGACCGGACCATCCGGCATCAGGCTATGCTGCAGTTCCTGCTGGGTCTTGCATTGCTTTTCCTGGGGATTCTGTCGCTTAAAAGCGCATCCGGCCCTTTGCAGGCGATGCCCTGGTTCAGGGGAGCTCTGAAGATGTCATCGGAATCCATTATCCTGCTTTTCCTTTCCGGCATCGGTCTCACTATCGCAGCGCAATCTGGACCAACGGTCACGGTGGTGGCCCTTTCCCTGGCATCGGCAGGGATACTTCCGATGCCCCAAACGCTGGTCGTAGTGATAGGTACCGGTATGGGCTCGGCCATTAATATCCTGCTGTTGTCTTCTCGGCTCAAAGGATTGGTCAAGCAGCTCTGCCTGTACCAAAGTATGTTTAAATTTACCGGGGTGATTTTCGTGGTCCTGCTGGTGGGGCTGGAATATCTTCGTACAGAAGGCGGAAGGCATGCGCATATTTTATCGATGATCACTGACGACCACGGACAACAGGTCGCCTGTGTTTTCCTGATCATGCAACTCCTCCCTGCCCTGTTGCTGACAGCAGTCAGGGAGCCGGTGAAGAAGCTGATTCAGAGGATGTCACCCGTCACAGCCGGTGATCGACTTGCAGAAGCGGAGTACATCAACGATCTGTCCCTCAGCGAACCGGAAACTGCGCTCTACCTTGTATCCCGGGAACAGATGCGGCTGATGCGCCTGCTGTCTGACTATCTCACCCAAATCAGCCCCGACCGTGCAATCAAGCCTTTCATCGACCAGTCCGTGCTTCATGACGGTTTTCTCCGGCTGGATTATCAAATCACTCATTACCTTGACATACTCTCGAAACAACCTACCTCCAAGACCATCCAGGAAAAGATGATGGAAACCCGGCAGTTCTCTTCTTTACTACATGAACTCGAGGCCAACCTGAGGGAGTTTTCGGTGACCGCTTTGTCTGCACCAAAGACCCTGTCAGATAAGCCTCTGACCATCCAGATCATCGAATCGCTCCGCACCATTCTCGACACCTCGATCGAGAGCTTCGAAAATCCTGACCGTTCTGGTCTGGAGATCATACTTTCGATCACGGCCGACAGAGGTGAACTGCTCCAACAGATTCGGCAGGATTTCATCCAAAAAAATGCAAATCTGGACACTGACCAGCGACAGTCCCTTTATACCATGACCATTCTCTTCGACCGGGTCTGCTGGCTCCTGCATAAAATGACCGTCATCCGGCTGAATTGGACAGAGCTGATGAGTTTACCACACCTCGCCGGAAAACGATGACCACTTTATTTCATTGAAAGTCTTTCTGTTAGAGGAAAAGATTGATACCGGTGAAGAATGGTCAATCTGCCCGGCGCGGAGTTTATCCTGACAAAAGTCGGGACTCCCCGGGACAGGCCGCTGACTCCCCTACAGCGCCAGGATGACATTGACCGTCCCAATGATATCCAGCACGTTGATCATCAGGTCATCATTTGTATCAGCCTCGTCAAAGCAGAAGGGACTCGGGTTCTGTCCCATGATATAATTCACGATTGTTATGATATCCAGTACATTGACAATCCCATCGCAGTTGGCATCTCCGGAAAGTGCACTGCCCGAAACCGTGATCAGGAATGTGCAGAGATCGGTACAACCGTTTTCATCCTCATACGCATAGGTGATGATGTGTTCTCCATTTCCTGCAGTGGAAGGGTCAAACCATCCCTCTGTGACACCGTTTCCGCTGTAAACGCCCCCTGCCGGCAGTCCGCCGGTCAATGCGAAGGGTGGATCCGTCAACAGTGCCTCCATATCGTCAGGGCAGGTCACTTCCAACAGGATCACGGTAACGGTGACCGATCCGGTGACAGTATTGTATCCATCATCTACCACGACGGTATAGGTGGTACTCACCGTTGGGCTGACAAGCGGATTCGCCTCTTCTGAAGTGAATCCGACAGGATCAGAGATCCAGTTGTAGGAGTATGTTCCTGATCCACCCGATGCATTGGGAAATAACTGTGCTCCCTCTCCGGCGCAGAGTGCATCCGGTTCGGCAGATGGATTCACCCCCAACACGCTTCCCGTGATCATAATGGTCATCTGATCGCTTTTGACACAGGTATTTCCATCCGTTACCGTCAGGGTATAATTTCCTATTAAGAACAGGTTAACGGTTGTCGGATGTAGTATTCCCGGATCCACAAAAGCAGACGCCGGTGCCCAGGAATAGATCAGAGGGGCGGTGCCGGAGGCTGTAGCATCGCTGATGGTGGTCGTCGTGCCGTTGGGAATGCTCTGGTCGGCCCCTGCAAATACTTCCGGTAATGGGTGGATGGTAAGGGTGACCGCTGTTCTGGACAGGCTCTGGCAGCCGGTGGCGAGGTTTCGGGCCTGTGCATAAAAAGTACCCGCGGCGATGGGTGTATAGGCTAACGTTCCGGAAGCCAGCGGCGTACCGCCGTCAGGATCCGCATACCAGTCGGCAGTCTCCCCTGCTCCTACGATCACCGTCAGCGGGGGAATGGACTGACCGGTGCAGCTCGCCTGATCCCCGCCACTGGTTGGCGAAAGAGGCAAGGCATTGACCGTGATGGCAAATCCGGGTGAAGGGGCTCCGTTGCCGCAGTCATTCACCCCGTGCACCGTCAGGGATCCTGCGGTGGCCGTCAGGCTGAAGCTGACAAGCGCCGTGGTCCCGTTATTGACGATCGTTGCACCGGTGCCACTGTAGGCCCAGACATAGCTCGTGGCATACGGGATAGCGGCTATGCTGTAGGTCACATCATCCTGTCCCTGGCATACGGCAGACGGGCCGGTTATGGTGCCGGCAGGTCCTGGCAGGGGATTCACCGTCACCGGGAAATTGGGCGAGGCGGTCCCGTTGCCGCAGCTGTTTGTCCCGTATACCGACAGGTTTCCTGAAGTGGCTTCCGGGCTGAAGGTGATCGTGACGGAGGTGCCGGCGCCATTGATGGTGGCGCCCGTCCCGCCGTAGGTCCACACATAGCCTGTTGCAAAGGCGATGGGGGAAACACTGTAGGAAACAGCGCCCTGGCCCTGGCAGACCTGGGTTGTCCCGGTTATGGTGCCGGCAGGTCCTGGCAGGGGATTCACCGTCACCGGGAAATTGGGCGAGGCAGTCCCGTTGCCGCAGCCATTCACCCCGTGCACCGTCAGGGATCCTGCGGTGGCCGTCAGGCTGAAGCTGACAAGCGCCGTGGTCCCGTTATTGACGATCGTTGCACCGGTGCCACTGTAGGCCCAGACATAGCTCGTGGCATACGGGATAGCGGCTATGCTGTAGGTCACATCATCCTGTCCCTGGCATACGGCAGACGGGCCGGTTATGGTGCCGGCAGGTCCTGGCAGGGGATTCACCGTCACCGGGAAATTGGGCGAGGCGGTCCCGTTGCCGCAGCTGTTTGTCCCGTATACCGACAGGTTTCCTGAAGTGGCTTCCGGGCTGAAGGTGATCGTGACGGAGGTGCCGGCGCCATTGATGGTGGCGCCCGTCCCGCCGTAGGTCCACACATAGCCTGTTGCAAAGGCGATGGGGGAAACACTGTAGGAAACAGCGCCCTGGCCCTGGCAGACCTGGGTTGTCCCGGTTATGGTGCCGGCAGGTCCTGGCAGGGGATTCACCGTCACCGGGAAATTGGGCGAGGCAGTCCCGTTGCCGCAGCCATTCACCCCGTGCACCGTCAGGGATCCTGCGGTGGCCGTCAGGCTGAAGCTGACAAGCGCCGTGGTCCCGTTATTGACGATCGTTGCACCGGTGCCACTGTAGGCCCAGACATAGCTCGTGGCATACGGGATAGCGGCTATGCTGTAGGTCACATCATCCTGTCCCTGGCATACGGCAGACGGGCCGGTTATGGTGCCGGCAGGTCCTGGCAGGGGATTCACCGTCACCGGGAAATTGGGCGAGGCGGTCCCGTTGCCGCAGCTGTTTGTCCCGTATACCGACAGGTTTCCTGAAGTGGCTTCCGGGCTGAAGGTGATCGTGACGGAGGTGCCGGCGCCATTGATGGTGGCGCCCGTCCCGCCGTAGGTCCACACATAGCCTGTTGCAAAGGCGATGGGGGAAACACTGTAGGAAACAGCGCCCTGGCCCTGGCAGACAGCGGAAGTGCCGGTGATCGTGCCAGCGGCTCCGGGTACGGATTTTACGGTAATGAGAAAGTTGGGGCTCGCAGGACCCATGCCGCAAAGGTTCACGCCGCGAACCTTCAGGTTCCCGGAGGTGGCCAGGTTGCCGAAATCAATGGTGACCGTATTCCCGTTACCGTTGATGGTGGCCCCTGCACCGGTATAGGTCCAGGAGTAGCTGGTCGCACCGGTTACCGGCTCCACACTGTAGACCACGCCCGTCTGGCCCCGGCATACCTGAGAGACGCCCGTGATGGCGCCGGCAGGCCCCGGCAACGCATTCACCGTTACCGTAAAACTGCAGCTGGCCGTGGGCCCCTCACTGGTGGTGGCCAGGAAAGAATTGGTGGTCGTGCCCGATGGGAAGTACGACCCGCTGGGAAGGCCAGCCGTCTGGACAATGGTCACATCCGAACAGTCACCTCCGGCAACAGGGGGCGGATAAGTCACCGTTGCCCCGCATTCACCCGGAACGGGAACGACGGAGAGGTCACCGGGGCAGGTCAGGCTGATGGTACAGGGGTCGGGTGCAAAGGGCGAGTAAATGATACCCGTGTAATCAAATCCGCCCAGTTCAAGGTAGACATCTCCATTGTTGGCCCCGGTCCACTCATCGTTGATGATCTCAAAAAAAGCACCATCACTGCCGGTGTAGGAAAAGGAAGATATGATCCTTTCCGTACCCGCAGGGATAGGAGTTCCTACAGGACTCATGGGAACGGCCCAGAACTTTTGGTAATAGTATCCTTCATCCAGCACAGGGGGACCATCAAAAGCCACACCGAACGGGGCGATGTTGTCGAGCGTGGTGATCACAATGGTCCCATCCGTCCAGCGAAGGGTATACAGGATGCCCGTAATGGTCTGAGTGCCATAAATGGTGAAATCAGGTCGGATCCTGACCTCGATCTTCCCGGGCGTTGAGGATTCGAAGATACCGATGTCAATCCGATCGGCGTATGACCAGTGGTTCCAGACAGAAAGCAAGAAGAGCACCGCAAGGATCTTTCTTCCAGCACAGCTTGTACGTTGCAGTAAGTTCTTCATATAACTATATATTGAATATAACGATTCCATAGTAAGCCATGGGGAGATTTCCCGGAAATCCTACTGCCCCATGATGATGTTCACCGTACCAATGATATCCAGCACGTTGATCATCAGGTCATCATTTGTATCTGCCTCGTCAAAGCAGAAGGGACTCGGATTCTGTCCCATGATATAATTCACGATTGTTATGATATCCAGTACATTGACAATCCCATCGCAGTTGGCATCTCCGGAAAGTGCACTGCCCGAAACCGTGATCAGGAATGTGCAGAGATCGGTACAACCGTTTTCATCCTCATACGCATAGGTGATGATGTGTTCTCCATTTCCTGCAGTGGAAGGGTCAAACCATCCCTCTGTGACACCGTTTCCGCTGTAAACGCCCCCTGCCGGCAGTCCGCCGGTCAATGCGAAGGGTGGATCCGTCAACAGTGCCTCCATATCGTCAGGGCAGGTCACTTCCAGCAGGATCACGGTAACGGTGATCGATCCGGTGACAATATTGTATCCATCATCTACCACGACGGTATATGTGGTGGTCACGTCAGGGGTGACCTGCGGATTGGCCAGTGCGGTCGTAAAGCCCGGCGGGTCGGAGGTCCAGCTATAGGTATAGGTTCCCGAGCCTCCGGATGCATTGGCTGTTAACTGTGTTGAGCCACCGGCGCATACCAGGTCAGGAGAAGCAGCAGGGTCCGCATCGAGCGGGCTGCCGGTGACGTTAATGGTCATTACGTCGCTTTGTGTGCAGCCATTCGCATCGGTGACGGTGAGCACACAGGTCTGTGCCGACGTAAGATTGACCGTTGTGGGATTCAGGAGGGACGGATCCACAAAGGTGGCCGCAGGTGTCCACACATAGTTGAGCGGAGCAGTGCCCGCGGCCGTGGCATCGCCGATGGTGGTGGATTTGCCGAATGGAATGGACCGGTCAGCACCGGCAAACACCACCGGCCGGGGGTATGCGGTAACGGTGACCTGCCCGTTCACGACGTTGTAGTCGTCAAATACCACGACGGTATAGGTGGTACTCACCGTTGGGCTGACCAGCGGATTCGCCTCTTCTGAAGTGAATCCGACAGGATCAGAGATCCAGTTGTAGGAGTATGTTCCTGATCCACCCGATGCATTGGGAAATAACTGTGCTCCCTCTCCGGCGCAGAGTGCATCCGGTTCGGCAGATGGATTCACCCCCAACACGCCTCCAGTGATCGTAATGGTCATCTGATCGCTTTTGACACAGGTATTTCCATCCGTTACCGTCAGAGTATAATTTCCTGTTAAGAACAGGTTAACGGTTGTCGGATGCAGTATTCCCGGATCCACAAAAGCAGACGCCGGTGTCCAGGAATAGATCAGAGGGGCGGTGCCGGAGGCTGTAGCATCGCCGATGGTAGTGGAAGTGCCGTTGGGAATGAATTGGTCAGCGCCTGCGTATGCCGCAGGTAATGGATGGATGGTAAGGCTTACCGCGGTACGCGTCAGGCTCAGGCAACCTGTTGTAACATTTCTTGCCTCAACGTAAAAGGTACCGGCACCTGCTGGCGTGTAACTCAGGGTACCGGAGGCAAGCGGTGTGCCACCGGTGGCTCCGGAGTACCAGTCGGCGGTCTCCCCTGCTCCCACGGTCACGGTCAGCGCAGGTACCGGCTGGTTGGCACAGATCTCATGGTCCCCGCCGCTCACAGGAGCAGCCGGGAGAGTATTGACGGTGATGGGGAACGGCGGGGAAACTGCTCCATCACCACAATCGTTCGTGCCGTAAACCGTCAGGTTCCCCGAGGTGGCCAACGTACTGAAAATGACCGTAATGGATGCTCCGCTTCCGGTTATGAGTGCCCCCGTTCCGCTGTAACTCCACACATAATCCGTGGCATCCGTAACGGCAGCCACACTGTAGGCCACATCGCCCTCACCCTGGCATAACGACGAGGTGCCACTGATGGTACCGGCGGGGCCTGGTAAAGGATCAACGGTGACCGGAAAAGCGGGCGAAACTGCTCCATTGCCGCAGCTGTTTGACCCGTAGACCGCCAGGTTCCCGGAGGTAGCCTCTGGTCCGAAGCTAATGGTGACCGAGTTTCCGGTGCCCGTAATAGTCGCCCCCATGCCACTGTAACTCCAGAGATAACCCGTTGCATCCGGGATTTCCGCAACACTGTAGGCAACATGGCTCTGGCCCTGGCAAACCGGAGAGGTCCCGGTAATGGTTCCTGCCGCTCCCGGCAAAGGATTCACCGTAATGGCAAAGTTGGGGGATACGGTTCCATTGCCGCAGTTGTTCGTGCCGTAAACCGTCAGGTTCCCAGAGGTGGCCGTTTGACTGAAACTGATGGTGACAGAATTGCCAGTACCCGTGATGTTGGCACCTGTCCCGCTGTAAGCCCACACATAGCCGGTCGCATTGGTGATGGGTTCTACGCTGTAGGCGACGTTTGTCTGGTCCTGGCATGCTAATGCCGGCCCGGCGATCAAACCTGCCGGCCCGGGAAGAGAATTCACTGTGACCGTGAATGAACATGTGGAGGTGGATCCTTCACTGCTGGAGGCCTGGAACGTGTTCGTGGTCATACCTGCCGGAAACGATGAACCGCTTGGTAAACCGGCTGTTTGAATGACGGTGATGTCAGGACAGTTGCCTGTGACAAGGGGATCGGAATATGTGACCAAAGCGTTGCAACTGCCTTCATCCGGCGGCACAGAAATGTTTTCGGGGCAGATCAGACCCAGCGTACACTCTTCCGGAGCCACCGGCGCGTAGATGATACCCGTGTAATCCAATCCGCCCAGTTCAAGGTAGACATCTCCATTGTTGGCCCCGGTCCACTCATCGTTGATGATCTCAAAAAAAGCACCATCACTGCCGGTGTAGGAAAAGGAAGATATGATCCTTTCCGTACCCGCAGGGATAGGAGTTCCCACAGGATTATTCGGAACGGAAGCAAAGACCTGATAATAATAGCCATTGTTCAACACAGGAGGCCCCAACGGTTGAACCAGGTAGGGTTCGATGTCGTCGATACTGGTGATGACAATGCTGGGATCATTCCATCTGACCGTATAGATGATCCCGCTTATCGTCTGGTTGGCATTGATCGTGAAATCCGGCCGGATCCTGATCTCCATCTGGCTGGGCGTGGACGACTCAAAGATCCCGATATCGATCTGATTGGCAAATGCCCAATGGCTCAAGCCAAAAAGCAGGAAGAATACGGCCAGGATTCTTCTTGCAGGGCTGCTTGTAAGTTTCATGTTATAATTAATTAAGTAGTTTGACCTCTCCTCCTATGGCGTCATAATGATATTAACTGTCCCGATGATATCCAACACGTTTATGATCAGGTCATCGTTGACATCCGCCTCGTCGAAGCAGAAGGGTGTTGGATTCAGTCCCATGATATAGTTCACTATCGTGATGATATCCAGTACATTGACGAATCCATCACAATTGGCGTCACCGTGGATCAGGACATCGGCAACGGTGATCAGGAACGTGCAGATGCCAGTGCAGCCATTCAGATCCACGAACGTGTAGGTTATGGTATGCACGCCGGCACCGGCTGTTGCAGGGTCGAATGATCCGCCGGTCACTCCGGTACCGGAGTAGGTCCCGCCCGCGGGCAGGCCTCCCGTCAGCACAAAGGCAGGATCGCTCAGCAGGACCTCCATATCCTCAGGACAGGTCACCTCGGGATTACTATGCACAACAACGGTGACAGAAGCGGAAACGGTGCTGTATCCATCATCCGCCACAACGGTATAGCTGGTGGTAACAGCCGGGCTGTCCTGGGGATCTGCCAGGGAAGACGAAAATCCCGGAGGAGTGGAGATCCAGCTGTAAACGTAGTTACCCGAGCCTCCGCTGGCATTGGCAGTCAGTTGCGTGCTCTGGCCGGAGCACAGCGCATCGGGCATAGCCCAGGGATTCACATCCAGCACGGGACCCGTGACCGTAATCGTCATCTGATCGCTGCCGACACAGCCATTCCCGTCGGTCACCGTCAGGGTGAAGGTATTTGCAGCGTACAGGTTGACTGTTGTTGGATTTAGTACAGCGGGATCCACAAAGGAGGCTTCCGGGGTCCAGGCGTATTGGAGCACGGCGGTTCCTGTGGCCGTCGCGTCGCCGATGGTGGTGGAGGTGCCGGTGGGGATGCTCTGGTCCGCTCCGGCATACACTGCCGGCAGCGGATGGATGGTGAGGGTTACGGCGGTGCGCGCCGGGCTCACACAGCCCGCATCCAGGCGCCTGGCTTCCGCATAGTATGTGCCTGCCGTGCCCGGCGTGTAACTTAACGTGCCGGAGGCCAGTGGCCCACCGCCTGCGGCAGCCGCATACCAGTCGGCGGTCTCCCCTGCTCCAACGGTCACCGTCAGCGCCGGGATGACATCCCCCTGGCAGATCTCCTGATCGCCCCCATTGACAGGGGCGGCAGGATTTGGGTAAACAAAGACCTCCACATCGCCAGTCGCCGTATTGAAGCCATCGTTCACCTCAACGTGATAGGTCGTGGTCACCGATGGCGTGGCCTCCGGATTTGCCTGTGACGACGTGAAGCCCGCCGGGTCGGAGGTCCAGGTGTACGCATAGGTTCCTGAGCCACCGCTGGCATTGGCCGATAATTGCGTCTCCTGGCCGGAGCATAGCGCATCGGGCACAGCCCAGGGATTCACATCCAGCTCGGGACCCGTGACCGTAATCGTCATCTGATCGCTACCGACACAGCCATTCCCGTCGGTAACCGTCAGGGTATAGGTATTCGTAGCGTATAGGTTCACTGTTGTCGGATGCAATACACCGGCATCCACAAAAGAAGCTTCCGGGGTCCAGGTGTATTGGAGCACGGCGGTTCCTGTGGCCGTCGCGTCGTCAATGGTGGTGAAGGTGCCGGTGGGGATGCTCTGATTTGCTCCAGCATACACGGCAGGCAGCGGATGGACGATGAGCGTTATGGCGGTGCGCGCCATGCTCACACAGCCCGCATCCAGGCGCCTGGCTTCCACATAGAATGTGCCTGCCGTGCCCGGCGTGTAACTTAATGTACCCAGAGCCAGTGGCTCACCGCCTGCGGCAGCCGCATACCAATCGGCGGTCTCCCCTGCCCCCACGGTCACCGTCAGCGCCGGGATGACATCCCCCTGGCAGATCTCATGATCGCCCCCACTGACAGGGGCGGCAGGATTTGGGTAAACAACGACCTCCACATCGCCGGTCGCCGTATTGAAGCCATCGTTTACCTCAACGTGATAGGTCGTGGTCACCGATGGCGTGACCTCCGGATTGGCCTGTGACGACGTGAAGCCCGCCGGGTCGGAGGTCCAGGTGTACGCATAGGTTCCTGAGCCACCGCTGGCATTGGCCGATAATTGCGTCTCCTGGCCGGAGCATAGCGCATCGGGTGTGGCCGTTGGATCCACATCCAGGGCGGATCCGGTGACCGTAATGGTCATCTGATCGTTGTCAACGCAGCCATTCCCGTCGGTAACCGTCAGGGTATAGGTATTCGTAGCGTATAAGTTCACTGTTGTCGGATGCAATACACCGGCATCCACAAAAGAAGCTTCCGGGGTCCAGGCGTATTGGAGCACGGCGGTTCCTGTGGCTGTCGCATCGCCGATGGTGGTGGAGGTGCCGTTGGGGATGCTCTGGTCCGCTCCGGCATACACGGCCGGCAGCGGATGGATGGTGAGGGTTACGGCAGTGCGCGCCGGGCTCACACAGCCTGCATCCAGGCGCCTGGCTTCCGCATAGTATGTCCCTGGCGTGCCCGGCGTGTAACTTAACGTGCCGGAGGCCAGCGGACTACCGCCTGCGGCAGCCGCATACCAGTCGGCGGTCTCCCCTGCCCCCACGGTCACCGTCAGCGCCGGGATGACATCCCCCTGGCAGATCTCATGATCGCCCCCACTGACAGGGGCGGCAGGATTTGGGTAAACAACGACCTCCACATCGCCGGTCGCCGTATTGAAGCCATCGTTCACCTCAACGTGATAGGTTGTGGTCACCAATGGCGTGGCCTCCGGATTGGCCTGGGACGAGGTGAAGCCTGCCGGGTCGGAGGTCCAGGTGTACGTATAGTTGCCTGAGCCTCCGCTGGCATTAGCCGATAGTTGCGTCCCTTCGCCCTGGCAGATCGCATCCGGTGTGGCAGCCGGATCCACATCCAGGGCGGATCCGGTGACCGTAATGGTCATCTGATCGTTGTCAACGCAGCCATTCCCGTCGGTAACCGTCAGGGTATAGGTATTCGTAGCGTATAAGTTCACTGTTGTCGGATGCAATACACCGGCATCCACAAAAGAAGCTTCCGGGGTCCAGGTGTATTGGAGCACGGCGGTTCCTGTGGCTGTCGCGTCGCCGATGGTGGTGGATGTGCCGGTGGGGATGTTCTGGTCCGCTCCGGCATACACCGCCGGCAGTGGATGGATGGTGAGGGTTACGGCAGTGCGCGCCGGGCTCACACAGCCCGCATCCAGGGGCCTGGCTTCCGCATAGTATGTGCCTGCCGTGCCCGGTGTGTAACTTAACGTGCCGGAGACCAGTGGTTCACCGCCTGCGGCAGCCGCATACCAGTCGGCGGTCTCCCCTGCCCCCACGGTCACCGTCAGCGCCGGGATGACATCCCCCTGGCAGATCTCATGATCGCCGCCGCTGACAGGGGCGGCAGGCAAAGGAACGACTGAAATGGCATAATACGGTGAGATAATCCCATCACCACAGCTGTTGGTCCCGTAAACCGTCAGGTTTCCTGAAGTGGCCGCAGGACCGAAGGTAATGGTGATGGCGTTCCCGCTCCCCTGGATCGTTGCACCTGTCCCGGTGAAGGTCCACATATAACTGGTGGCATTCGGGATGGCAGCCACGCTATAAGCAATACCCGTCTGACCCTGGCACACGGGGGAGGTTCCCGTGATGGTTCCGGCTGCTCCGGGCAGGAGATTGACCGTGACCGGAAACGCGGTGGAAGGCGTTCCCTGGCCGCAGCTGTTCACCCCACGGACTGTCAGGTTTCCTGTGGTGGCAGAAAGGGCGAAATCAACTGTAACCGAGGTTCCGTTCCCGATGATGGTGGCCCCTGTTCCGCTGTAGCTCCACAAATAACTTGTTGCATTGGGAATGGACGAAGTGGAGTAAGCCACGCCGGTCTGGCCCTGGCAAACAGTGGCCGTGCCCGTGATGGTTCCCGCCGCTCCCGGCAAGGGATCGATCGCTATAGCGTGAGGGGGTGAGGCGGCTCCATCGCCGCAATTGTTCCTGCCGAATACCGTCAGATCACCCGGAGTGGCATCAGGGCTGAAGCTGACCGTGACAGGATTGGTTGTACCATTGATGGTAGCACCCGTTCCACTGTAGCTCCATGGATAGCTGAACGCATAGGTGATGGGGTCCACACTGAAGGCCACACCGCTCTGACCCTGGCAGACAGTGGCGGGACCTGTGATCGTTCCGGCTGCCCCCGGCAGTCCGTTGACCGTGATAGCAAAATTGGGAGACGAGGCGCCGTTACCGCAACCATTGATCCCACTGACCGTTAAAATCCCCGATGTGGCGTTGGCACTAAAATCAATGGTGATGGCGTTCCCGCTCCCCTGGATCGTTGCACCTGTCCCGGTGAAGGTCCACATATAACTGGTGGCATTCGGGATGGCAGCCACGCTATAAGCAATACCCGTCTGACCCTGGCACACGGGGGAGGTTCCCGTGATGGTTCCGGCTGCTCCGGGCAGGAGATTGACCGTGACCGGAAACGCGGTGGAAGGCGTTCCCTGGCCGCAGCTGTTCACCCCACGGACTGTCAGGTTTCCTGTGGTGGCAGAAAGGGCGAAATCAACTGTAACCGAGGTTCCGTTCCCGATGATGGTGGCCCCTGTTCCGCTGTAGCTCCACAAATAACTTGTTGCATTGGGAATGGACGAAGTGGAGTAGCCCACCCCGGTCTCACCCTGGCAAACTGTGGCCGTGCCCGTGATGGTTCCGGCCGCTCCCGGCAGATTGTTTACAGTTATGGGAAATCCCGGGGCAGCTGCGCCGGTTCCGCAGGCATTCACTCCGGAAACGGTCAGGTTCCCGCTGGTTGCAGCCTGACTGAAGCTGATGAAGACCGTACGCCCCGTTCCATTGATGGTGGCTCCTGTTCCGCTGTAGCTCCACGTGTAGCTTGTGGCATTTGGGATGGAGGGCACACTGTAAGAGACGTTGTTCTGGCCCTGGCATACCGTGGAGGTGCCGGTAATCATGCCTGCCGGACCCGGCACAGGATTCACCGTTACCTGGTAGTTCGGTGATACGGTTCCGTTTCCGCACGTATTGGTTCCGTAAACCTTCAGATTGCCGGAGGTTGCCGTGGCGCCGTAATTGACAGTGACCGTATTGCTGTTTCCGATGATCGTGGCATCCGTACCCGTGTAGGTCCACACGTAACTGGTTGCATTGGTGATGGGCGCCACACTGTACGAAACACCGTTTTGTCCCTGGCATACCGGTGTCGTTCCGGTAATGCTGCCGGCCGCGCCCGGAAGGGAGTTGACCGTAACAGTGAAGCTGCAGCTCACAGGCTCCTCCGCCTGACTGTCGGTCGCCACAAACGTATTGGTGGTGGGTCCTGCTGGAAATAATGAACCACTTGGTAAGCCTGCAGTTTGTGTTACAACCACGTCAGGACAGTCGCCGCCGACAATCGGTGCAGAATAGGTGACAACCGCACCGCAGCTCCCGGCATCCGGGGGAACCGAAATGTTGGCAGGGCAGGTCAGCTCCAGGGTACAGGGCCCCATAAAGCATCCTTCCGGGGCCGTTGGTTCGTAAATGATACCTGTATAGTCTAGCCACGTCAATCCATTGTATTCCAGGTAAACATCTCCATTGTTGATTGCTGTCCATTCATTGTTGATGATCTGAAAGCAAACATCCCCGCTTCCCGAATAGGAGAAGGCAGAGATGACTCTTTCTGTGCCTGGTGGTATCGGTGTTCCGACATCATCCATGGGAATGGAGCCAAACACCTGGTAATAAAAGCCACCGTCAGGTACTGCGGCTCCCATCTTCATCACATTGAACGGGTAAATAGGATCCACACTAGTAATTGTCAGGTTAGGATTATTCCATCGGACAGTGAAAGTAATTCCACTTATGATGTCATCGGCATTGATCATGAAATCAGGCTTAATCCTGATCTCCATTTTATTGGGTGCCGAGGATTCGAATATCCCGATATCCATCTGATCGGCCAATAATACCTTTCCGGTGAACAGGAACAAGAGTACAAGTGCCAGGTGATATCTGGCAAAACAAGGAAGAATATGGAATGTAGTTTTCATATATCTGCTTAAATTAATCATCAGGACTCCTATATGTCCGATCGCCTCTTCCCTGACGGCAGGGAAGAGGCGACCAGACATTATTTGATAAAATCAATCGTTCGGTATCAATGCAGGCGATATTCCCTAACGACTATTCAAAACCATGTAATAATGCACTCATGTCCTGCTTCCTGGTACTGCATTATCACGGATGGAGGAGAAGCAGTAACACTTCCCCCAATATGCAATCTCTATCTGAACTTTCTTACCAGTACAGCAACACTTCCAACCATCAACAGCACAGCAAGATAGATGGGCCAGTTTGCCAATGGGACCACTTCATCCGGAGTGATCGCCACCGTATCCTGATAAAAGATACCTGTACGATCTGAACCACCTATTTCATAGAAATAATCCCAATTGTTTTCAGGATCACCGGTTACCTCATCGTTGACAAGGTATATGTTGGCAGCAACTCCCGTTGTGGCGGTAAAGGTGGCTATGACCACTTCTGTACCGGCAGTAATGTTGCTACCAATGGGTACATTGGGAAACGAGCTGAATGTAAAGTAATACTTTCCGTCGATCAGGACCGGTCCAACATAGGGAGATGGCAGTGGCGCCATATTGAATGGAACGATGCCTGCTCCCGGAGTGACCGTGATGGATGGCTCGGTCCAGTAAATCGTATATTTGATTTCCGACAGCAGATCCGATGAAATAATGTCATACGTTGGCCGCATTCTGATCTCAACCTGGTGGGCAGGGGTGCTTGACAGGAAGATTCCAAGGTCAACTTGTGATGGTCCTTGAGCAATAAGGGAAAATCCACTGAACAATAAGGCAATGGATACGATCAGTTTCGTACCGAATAGTCTTCTCTTCATGATGGCACGCGTTCTCATAATGATTGATTTTATTGTTAATGATAAATGACTTGTCAAAATTAAATATTTTTTAATTGATTAGATTTTTTTACACTTTTTTTTTAAGATCCGGATTCATAAAGTTTTTCTTCAACCTGTATGATTCCGTGATATATTATTGTTTTGCTTTTTTGTTTATTTCATCCCAGGGATCCTAATCACCATCCCTCTTTCGCCTTACTACGGCGAAAGAGGGGATGGGAAAGGATTTTGATTTAGTTCACTGAAAGAAGAATGATCTTCTTATGGTAATTCACCTGTTCGCCGCTGATGTTCAGCATATACGCGCCTTGTGGCAGCTTCGTCAGGTCAATCACCCGCGTTACCGTACCGCTCACGGTCCAGGGCTGGTTCATCACCAGGTTGCCCCTGACGTCCATGACACGGATATCCAGGTTGCGCTCCTGTGAGCTGCCCGATACCTGGATATAGAGTTTGCCATCGCTGACCGGGTTGGGATAGGTCCGGATCATCATAGCCTGGTCAGGTTCGTCGATCGAAACTGCAACAGAGGTGATCTGGCCTGTAACATCCGTTCCCCATACCGAGATGTAGTACATCCCGTTGTTCTGGCTGGTGAATCCATTATCGGCGATCCACAGCCTGTCGGCTATCTGGATCCCCTGATCCGTAGCAAAGCTCAGTACCGTCTGCTCTTCTCCTTCATTCCACATCGAAGGCAGATAGGTGGCTGTTGCCGAAGCAAACACCTGGTAGGAGATGCCGTTGATCACCACGGGTTCGCCCTGCGGCTGCAAGCCGTAGTCGCTGGCAAATCCGCTCAGCATGGCCTCAACATCCGTATCATCCGCATTCCAGGCCAGTGTGAACTGGATATTGTCCACCACACCAGTCTCGATAAGCTCGCTGGTGCTCACCACCACACGGACACCCTCCTGACTTCCGGCCAGGTAGATATCCACCGGCCCTTCATTGGACAACTGGCTCTTAAGCACGGGTATGGAATAATAACCCGGGACCTCCGAGTAATAGATACCTGTCAGAAGCGGTGAGCCAAGCAGAGTCGTAAGGTTGCCCAGGATGTAACCCCTGTCGTTGCCAGCTCCGTTGTACTTGAGCTGGTCGTTCATGTTGACATCTTCCGACCAGTATCCGTGATTGACGACGGAGTTGATGTTCACTCCGCCCAGAGCAAGGATCTTGGCCAGGATCGGGCCACGGTCGTTGGTCGCACCGCTGTAACGCAGCTGACCATCGGGGATGACTTCACCCGCGATCATACCGTAAACGCCAGCATCCCTGGAACCGCTTTCAAGCAATATCAGCGAATTCTCTCCATAGGCATTGGCCAGCTGGGTCATATCCAGCTCCACTCCTGTCGAAGGAATCGTTATCGTGTTCTGTGACATCACCGGCATATGGTTGCGGGCATACAGCACCACATAATAAGGTGTTGCATCGGTAACCATACCGTCGAAGCTGACCTTCAGCGTACCGTCGTTGTAGAGCAGGCCCGCCTTCCGGAAAGCCATCGTCGTTTCGTTGGTGCGCAACTCGACCAGCATCCAGTCCACAACATCCGCATCCAGTGAAGGAACATTCTCCGTCCCCGCGTAGCCCCATGGTGAGCCACCAAAGGGCTGGCTCAGTGGCACATGGTTATCGACATCGTTATTCAGATTCGTATTCATCACACCCGAACCGGCATATGGTCCCTGCAGGTACACGGCCACCTCAAGCTCATACTGTGCCTGTGGCAGTACCGTTACGGTCTGCTCGCACGTGGTCTCGTTCCCGCATATGTCGGTAACCGTCCAGGTCACGGTGGTCACTCCGATCGGATAGGATTCCGGTGCATTATTGGTCACCGTGGCCACTCCGCAGTTGTCACCCGTCACCGGTGTGCCAAGATCAACGTTCGTGGCAAACACTTCGCCTTCATCCGCATACACTTCCACATCTGGCGGACAGGTGATCGTCGGATCTTCGGTATCCTGTGTCCAGGTGTAGGTGATGGTCACCTCCAGTGCATGGTTACCGCAGGCATCCGTATAATTGGCCGCCCACGTTTGGGTGTAGGCGCAGCCTGTATGGGTCGGACCTGCACTCGCCACATTCGGAGTGAACACCCCATCGCAGTTATCGAGTCCTGTAAACACCGGAGCTACGATGGTTGGGTTGCATCCCTTGTCGCCGCTTACTGCCAAGGTGGAGATCACCGGCAATTCGGTGTCTACCGTCCAGGTGTAGGTGATCTCAACCGGTGTGGCCACATTGCCGCAGGCATCCGTATAGTTGGCCGTCCACGTTTGGGTGTAGGCGCAGCCTGTATGGGTCGGACCTGCACTCGCCACATTCGTGTGGCCACATTGCCGCAGGCATCCGTATAGTTGGCCGTCCACGTTTGGGTGTAATCACATCCGGTTACGACCATCGGACCTGTAGTGGTCACGATCGGCTCGAAGGCACCGCCGCAGCCATCATTACCTGTAAAGACAGGCGCTTCGACTTCGTCCGGATTGCATCCCAGATCGTGGTCGAAAGCTTCGGTGGAGATCACCGGGTTTCCCTGTTCTCCCATCCAGGTATAGGTAACCTCCTCAATGGCCCAGTTGCCGCAGGCATCTACTGCCTTGTAGGTAAAGGTCTGGCTCGTGGTACACCCATATTCCAGGAGGTCGCCCGGTATGCATTCCACCTCACAGATGGCTCCGTCACACACGTCAACAGCATACACGCCGTCAGGAATGTTCAGCGGTGCACAGGTGGGCAGCTCCGGAGGGCATCCCAGTATTCCGCCTACGGGTACATTATATAATACCGGTGGCGTAAGATCGAACTTATACGTATAGGTTACCGTTTCTGAAACCTCGTTGCCGCACAGGTCGGTCGCAGTGAAGACAAACACCAGCGTCATGAAGCAGTCGCCTTCGGGACCTATCTGATCACAGTAAACAATATCCGAACCGTCGCAGTTGTCCGTGGCAATCACGTTAAAGTCATTGCATTCGGGCAGTGACGGTGGGTTGCAGCCCAGGTTGCCGCCCGTAGGCAGGTTGCTCAGTACCGGAGCTTCATGATCGATCTTCCACGTGTAGGTGATGGTCTTGGAAATTTCATTGCCGCATAGATCCACTGCCGTGTAGGTGCACTCCATGCTCTTGTCACATTCGCCCTCGGCGGTGCCTATAGAGCACAGGGTAGTGATCACACCGTCGCAGTTGTCCATGGCCGTGAATTCAAAATCATCGCAGGTAGGAGTTGCCACATTGCAGCCCAGGAACCGGTCTTCAGGCTCAGTGATCCATTCAGGAGCCACCAGGTCTTCCTTCCAGGTATAGGTCACGCTCTCCGTGCCTGTTTGGTTACAGACATCCGATGCCGTAAACCAGAAGGTCTGGCTCCTCAGGCAGTCATCTTCAATTGGATCATCTGCAGTGCAGCTCACACTTACCGGATTACTATCAGCGTCGGTTGCCGAGATACCAGTAAAGCCATCACAGGAAGGCAGATCCAAAGGATTGCAGCCCAGGTATTCGTCATCCGGCACACCAGAGATAACTGGCGGCTCGCCGCTTCCCAGCCAGGTATAGGTCACCGTTTCGGTCACACCATTGCCGCAGAAGTCAACTGCCGTGAAAGTGAAGATCTTGCTGTAGGATCCTGCATCCGGTCCAATTAATTCTGACGTGCACGTCGCCGACCATACACCATCGCACGCATCGTCAGCGTTCACGCTAAAGTCGTCGCAATCAGGTACCTCGTCCGGACAGAGTCCCAGGTCAGCACCAACAGGAACGCCCATCAGTACCGGCGCGGCAAGGTCTTCCCGCCAGGTATAGGTCACATAGGCTGTGTTTACGTTCAGGCATGCGTCCTCAACCGTAAAGGTGAAGGTCAGGGACTTGTCGCAGCCATCGCTGACGATCTCTCCTTCATCGCACACCACTACACAGGCGCAATCACCGCAGTTATCCACGGCCGTCACGTCAAAGTCGGAGCACGTCGGAATCGGTGTGCCGTTTTCCACCGGGTTGCACCCAAGGTCGTCGCTTTCAGGCAATCCGATGAATTGAGGCGGCTCCGTATCGATCTTCCAGCGGTAGGTGGCCGTCTGGGAGGCTGTATTCAGGCAGCAGTCAGTGGCAAAGAAAGTGATGGTCTGCATCCATTCGCAATCGCCCGTCTCAGTGGCCGTACCCACCTGGCAGCTCACCCCCACGATGTCGTCGCAGTTATCCAGAGCAGTCACAAGGCCGATGAACGGATGATTGGTGCAGGTTATCGGCAGGTATTCATCCGGGTTGCAGCCAAGGATGATATCCGATGTGGGAACCCCGCTGATCACCGGACGAACATGATCTTCCCTCCAGGTAAAGGTCACTGTTTCGGTAACTCCATTGCCGCACTGGTCAGTAGCGTAGAAATAGAATGGCTGGCTCACAACGCACTCGCCCGTGATAGCGCCTGCCGAGCAGGTCACACTCACCGGACCGTCGCAGTAATCCGTGGCCGTCACATTAAAGTCGTCACACTCAGGATCCAGGTCGCAGATCAGCTCGGTGGGAGGCACCGGTAATCCAGCAAATACAGGCCCTTCCGTGTCTACTTTCCATGTGTAGGCCGCTGTGCCCGAGGCTTCATTGCCGCATTTGTCTTTTGCTGTGTATGTAAAGATCTGTTCCTTGACACAGTCTCCGGTGATTTCTCCCGGATCGCAGGTCACCGTTACCACCCCATCACAAATGTCCTCGGCATATACCGTGGCGCTGGCACAGCCCGGAAGGGCATCAGGATTGCAGCCAAGATAGGCAGTGGCGGTGGGTATTCCGAACAGTTCAGGTGCAGTGTGATCTTCCACCCAGACATAGGTTATGCTTGCTACCGCAGTGTTTTTACATTCGTCCACCGCGGTATAAGTAAATACCTGCTCCCAGTTGCAGGTTGTTGTTACAATGTCTCCCGCCTCGCAGGTAAAGGTTACAACCTCACCGCAGAGATCACTGGCGGTCACAGTGGTGGTGCCGCATGTCGGAAGGTCCGGACAGTAACCCAGGTCAATGGGCTGTGTATCAGGAATGCCCGCGATCACAGGGGGATCTGTATCGATCCGCCAGGTATAGGTCACCGATTCGGTACCGATGTTGCCGCAAAGATCCCACGCCCTGAACTGGTAGGTCACCGTCCAGTCGCAGTTGGTCGTAGTGATAGGAACACCCGTACAATCCATGCAGCAATCTTCAAGGTCATCGTCACAGTTGTCTTCGGCAGTGATGATCTCCATAAGGTCATCGCAGTCCGGAATACTCACGGGATTGCAGCCCAGGTCCTCATCATCAGGCACATTTCCGATCACCGGCGGTATCAGGTCTTCCTTCCAGAAATAGGTTGCGGTTGCAACGCCGACATTACAGCAAATATCCGTTGCCGTGTACACCACCTTCTGGGTGACTAAACAACCATCGTATTCGGGATCCAACACCTCACAATGGGGAGTGAGTGGCCCATCGCAGTCATCATAGGCAGATGCAAGAGGATCACAGGCCGGCATGGGCACTCCGCGTTGCTCCGGATTGCAGCCCAGGTTCGCAGTGTATGGTGGAATGGTGATAATGGGTTTAGCCTTGTCTGCCTTCCAGGTAAAGGTGGCTGTTTCGGTCACACCATTGCCACAGGCATCTTCAGCGTACCAGGTTAAGGTCTTGGTCCAGTGACAGTTGGGTGTGGTTGGTTCATCACCACTATCCGTGCAGGTCACCGTGACTGCAAGATCGCAATTGTCCTCGGCTGTCACGGTAAAGGTACCGCATGTTGGTACTTCCGGATTGCATCCCAGGTATCCGCCATCAGGAACACCGGCAAGATCGGGAGCTACCAAGTCTTCCTTCCACGTATAGGTGATGGTGGCTGATGCCGTATTCTCACACGCGTCAACCGCTGTATAAACAAAGGTCTGGGTATACTGACAGCCCGTAAAGGTCTCGGGGCCTGGCACGCAGCTCCAATCCACCACTCCGTCACAGTTATCCGTGGCGGTCACAACGGTGGTATTCTCATCGGGAGGTTCAGGGTTGCAGGCTAGATCAACGGTTGCTGTCGGAATGCCGACAAATTGCGGTGGTGTCCAGTCTTCGATCCAAGTGAAGACAACGCCAACCGGTGTGGCCACGTTGTTACATTCGTCATAAGCTGAAAACGAAAAAGTAAGTGTTCCTACCATTCCGCAGTTATCCGTTGCCGTCACTACGCTGGCATCGCAGGTTACCGTAGCTATTCCGCATACATCCGTAGCAGTAACACCAACAAAGTCCTCACAAACAGGTAGTTCATCCGGGCATTTTCCCAGGTCTGTATCTTCTGGTAAGCCAGCCAGTACCGGCGGTGTCAGATCCACCCGCCAGATAAAGGTGGCCGATTCGGTTCCGACATTGTCGCAGGCGTCGTTGGCCGTGAAGAGGAATGTCTGTGTCCAGTCGCACTCGCTGGTCTTGGTGGCAACGCCCGCTTCGCATGTTACGAGACACGGAGATACTTCGCCGTCACATTCGTCATAAGCCTTGACATCCCATTCCGCACAATCAGGCATGTCCGTCGGATTGCAATCCAGGTCAGTGTCGTCCGGTACACCCGTGAAATACGGCGGTACCAGATCGTCCTTCCATGTATAGGTTACGGTTTTTGTAGTTACGTTGCAGCAAAGATCTTCCGCTGTATAGGTAAAGATCTGTGTTTTCTGACACGTGCCCGAAATCGGTCCTGCCGTGCAGTCTACTGCGGTGGAGCCAACACAGTTATCGGAAGCCGTTACAAGCTCATTACAAGCTGGCAGGACATCCGGGTTGCAGCCTAATTCTACGGTACCAGCGGGCCATGAAACTTCAATGGGAGTTGGTAAACTTGGGATCATCCAGTGCAGTGTAGGTCCGACGAGGTCTCCGATCCAGGTATAGGTAATGGATACCGGTGTGGCGGCATTGCCGCAGGCATCCGTATGGTTGGCCTCCCATGTCTGTTCCCACTCACAACCTCCGGTATTGATAGGTCCCGCCGTTGTCACCGTCGGGGTGAAAACACCGTCACAGTTGTCCAGACCCGTGAAGGTCGGAGTGATCACATCCGGGTTGCAGCAGTCACCCGGGATCGGCCCGCTGACAGCTGTGGTGCTAATGACTGGTGCTTCGGTATCTTCCCTCCACGTATAGGTGATCGTGCCGGATACAGGATTCAGACACTCGTCTATCGCTGAATAGACAAAGGACTGTGTAAACTGGCAAGTCGAACTCGCGATGGCACCCGCCTCGCAGGTCACTGTGACCACCGGATCACAGTTGTCCGTAGCGGTCACCGTAGCCGTGCCACAATCCGGACGGTCGGTCGTACAGCCCAGATCTACGGTCGCGGTTGGTATGCCTGCTAATACTGGTGCTTCGGTATCTTCCCTCCACGTATAGGTGATCGTGCCGGATATAGGATTCAGACACTCGTCTATCGCTGAATAGACAAAGGACTGTGTAAACTGGCAAGTCGAACTCGCGATGGCACCCGCCTCGCAGGTCACTGTGACCACCGGATCACAGTTGTCCGTAGCGGTCACCGTAGCCGTGCCACAATCCGGACGGTCGGTCGTACAGCCCAGATCTACGGTCGCGGTTGGTATGCCTGCTAATACTGGTGCTTCGGTATCTTCCCTCCACGTATAGGTGATCGTGCCGGATATAGGATTCAGACACTCGTCTATCGCTGAATAGACAAAGGACTGTGTAAACTGGCAAGTCGAACTCGCGATGGCACCCGCCTCGCAGGTCACTATCCCACCTGAACAGTCAGTCGTTGCGCTCACTCCTAGCGATAAGCAATCCGGTGCTTGCGGTAAGCAACCCAAATCGACAACCGCTGGAGGAATTGGAATGCCAGTAAATTGAATATTTTGAGCAACTACCCCTGAAGGTAATAGAAAAGATATGCTGAAAAACAGCACGAACAGAAAAGACAGGCTGGTGATTATGCCTCCACGTCTTTCTGTCTTTTTCAATAGTGTAAAATTCTTCATATCATTTATGGTTTGAATTTCTGGTAAAAAAGTATCTGTCTTTTTCATATTTAACGTATTTCTTCATTCATTTTTATCATTACACTCAGTATCCAGGCTCATTGAACCGGATGATATATCTGAATCTTCCAATGTGCACGAAACGGTCATACGGGGATTCATGAACGACTGACGACTCACCGAACATTGCGTTGTATTTAATTGCAAACGGCCAATCGCCGTTAAGCGATCAGCCCTGTGTGAATCTATAGAAAAGGTGTATCCGTGTGTCATACATCGAAATTAATCATACATACCTCCAAATCGAAGCAAATATAACATTTGTACGTATCAAAAGCAAAAATAGTTTAAATTTTGTTTACTATTTTAAAAAATATTTTCCCCTTTGCCATCCTGGTGATCAACTCACCCTCCTCGTTCGCTCTTAGCATCTTCCTAAATTGCCGACAAAGTAAACATAAAAAAATACGAAATCCAAAAAAAAAAGTTAAATAAAACAATATATTTAATAACAGGCTACTGTTCATAGCTAAAGGTCGGGGGGAGTCGTTGTTGATATGTTCATATCAATTTATGGAACCGGTCATCAAAATGAACGACCGGCCCTGATAAAAAAATCCGGCCTATATAATATATAATGTATAAAACGACCGGCCTCATATATAATATATAATGTATGATCCACGGTTTCTCCCACGTTGTTCCCAATAAAAACCAGAGAAGGTGTTTTGTTTTCAATGATTTTTGTAGTTTTGCCGTGCAATGCGTATTTTTCGAGATTTATGATGTAAATAATCCGGGGATGACACTGCCACCTTATTGAAAGTACGATGATCCAACGATTCCTGGTTCATTTTTCCAACCGCTTTGTATCGCGCTACCTGGTGCTGGCATCCGATGTTGTGATCGTGGTCATCTCCCTGGTCACCGCTTATATCATCCGTTTCAATTTTGATCTGACCGACATCCACCAGTGGAAGCTTTCCACCTATCTTCCCGTTGTGCTGGCATTTTCTCTGGCCGCCTTTCTCATCACACGCTCCCATGTCGGGATCATTCGCCACACCAGCACCAACGATGTGATCCGGATCTTCCAGGCGGTGCTGTTCACCGTCGTTGCTCTGGTGCTGCTCAACACTGTCATTAAGCGGTTCGGATGGCCACTTAAGCAGATCCTTCCGCTCAGCATCATCATCATCTTCGGCCTGATCACCCTGTTCCTGATGATCTTCACACGGCTGCTCTCCAAGCTGGTCTGGATCCGGCTGATGAAAGGCCGAGGCGAGATCATCCACGTGCTGATCTACGGAGCCGGCAAAGCCGGGATCCTCACCAAGGATGCGCTGATCAACGACCTGAACAACGACTACCGGGTGGTGTGCTTTATTGACGACAATCCCGGCAAGATCGGCAAGAGCCTGGAGGGCATCCCCGTGAACGGCCCGGAGGTGCTCAATGCACAGTATCTCGCCCAAAAAAAAGTCAGCGAGGTGATCATCGCCATTCACAGGGTTGATCCGGTAAAGAAAAGGCAGATCGTGGATGCCTGCCTTCAGTACAATGTCACCGTAAAGGACATTCCGCCCATTGAATCCTGGATCAACGGGGAGATCCAGGCCAAACAGATCAGGAATGTCCGGATCGAGGACTTGCTCCAGCGGGAGCCTATCGTGCTCAGGAACAGTCTGGTGGCCGGTGAGAACCAGGGGAAGGTGGTGATGGTGACGGGTGCTGCCGGAAGCATCGGCAGTGAGATCGCCAGGCAGCTGATGCACCTGAAGGTGAAGAACATCATTCTGGTGGACCAGGCTGAGACGCCGCTTCACGACCTGACGCTGCGGTTCAGGCAGACCTTTACCGATTTCGGCAGGATAGCCCGGGTAATCCTTGCCGATGTGAGTGACGGCCCGCGGATGGAACGCATCTTTGAACAGTACAGGCCGGAGCTGATCTACCATGCGGCAGCCTACAAGCACGTGCCGATGATGGAAGAAAATCCCTGGGAGGCGATCCGGGTGAACGTTTTCGGCACACAGTGCCTGGCTGACCTGGCCGTCCGCTACCAGACCGGAAGATTTGTGATGGTGTCCACCGACAAGGCAGTAAGGGCTTCCAGTGTGATGGGCGCCACCAAACGCGCGGCGGAGATCTATACGCAGAGTGTCAACGACCGCAGCGAAGGTCACACACGTTTTATCACCACCCGCTTTGGCAATGTGCTGGGCTCCAACGGCTCGGTCATCCCCCTGTTCCGCCGGCAGATCGAGGAAGGTGGCCCTGTTACCGTCACGCATCCCGAGATCACCCGCTTTTTCATGACCATCCCGGAAGCGTGCCAGCTGGTGCTGGAAGCCGGCGCCATGGGAAAAGGAGGAGAGATCTATATGTTCGATATGGGACAGCCGGTGCGCATCGTTGACCTGGCCCGCCACATGATCCGGCTCTCGGGCCTGCAACCCGATAAGGACATCAAGATCGTCTTCTGTGGCCTGCGACCCGGCGAAAAACTCTACGAAGAGCTGCTGAGCAGCAACGAGAACACGATCCCCACCCACCACCCCCGTATCATGATCGCTAAAGTGAGTCCTGTGGAATATGACCTTGTGACCGGGCAGATGAAAAAGATCGAAACGGCATGGAAAACGGGTGATGATTTCGAAATGGTCCGAAGGGTAAAGGAAATGGTACCTGATTTTCACAGCAATAATTCGGTTTACGAAGTACTCGACAGAAATGAAAAAAAAGAAGGTTAAAAAAACCAGGGGCACAAATGCCCTTTCCAGGATCCGTTCCATGAACATCCCTCTGACACTGGTGGTCCTGGCCTATATCCTTATCCCGACCTATACCCCCAACCTGACGACGTTCGACACCAATGCGCCCAAGTTCCTGGCCCTGTCGCTGATGAACCTGGTGGGATTCATCACTCTGCTCACCCAGCGTGATATCAGGCGACAACCGGGGGCCATGGCCCTGTTTTTCAAAACCGGCCCGGGGATCGCCTACGCAGGCTTTCTGGCGGCGTCGCTGCTCTCGTTCTTCAACGCGATCAACCTGACCGAGTCGCTGTTCCAGTTCACCAAGGTGTTCACGGTCTTTTCGGCAGCGTTCATCCTTTCGGTCATCCTGATGCACGACCAGCGCTACCTGAAATGGATCGTCGTTGTCTTCACCGGGATGCTGATCTACGATTCCATCACCGTATTTTACCATATCAACGAGTTCATACAGGGAAAAATAAAGTCGGTAGTGGATATCAAGACCATTTACAGCAACAAGAACATCCTGGCCTCGGCCATCTTTGTGAAGCTGCCCTTTGCTCTGTGGCTGATGTTTTTTGGCAATAAATGGCTGAAGGCGCTGGGGTGGCTCGGGCTGGTGGTAGGCGTCGCGGCGGTCTTTTTCATGGCCACCCGTGCGTTTTACCTGGGCCTGATCGTCCTGTCGGTGGTCGTGCTGGCCTACCTGCTGATCGTCTTTTTGCGCGGCAAACAAAAAAAATACCTGTGGATGGCAGGTGCGTATGTGCTCGCCCTGGGCATCTCGTACCTGGCATTCTCGGGCACACGAGAGCTGCTCTATCCGAAAAACAAGGAGAGCCGGTATACGCAGGGTGTCGGGGAGCAGCTGGCCACGATCGGCACCTTCGAAGGTTCATCCAGTAAACGGATCAATGCCTGGAAGTGGTCGTGGCACATGCTGAAGGAAAAACCACTGTTCGGTGTGGGCAGCGGCAACTGGAAGGTGATCGAGCTGAAATACGAGAATCAGCGCTCCGAAGATTTCATCTATATGTACAAGGCCCACAACGATTTCATTGAGACCACCGCAGAAACGGGCTTCATTGGAGGGTTGTGTTTTCTGGCCATCTTTGCGCTGATCGCCTGGGCCTTCCTGAAGATGTTCTTTTCGGCCAGGGACGACCGCGACGACCTGTTCCGCTGGCTTTTCCTGGCCGCTTCCGGCATCGCCTTTTATTCTGTAGACGCCTTTTTTAACTTCCCGGCCGACCGGCCGGAGATCCTACTGCTATTCGCCTTCTTTGTGGCAACGGGGATCACCATGGTCGCGCAGCAGAAAAAACAAAGAGCAGATCCATCACCGGAAGCCGCTCCCGGAAAGCGGCAACACGGGCTTTTATGGGCGCTTTCGGGTGTGGCCCTCCTTGCCCTGATCGCCTCTTCGTATATTTTCTACCTGAACTTCAAATCATCAAGGGTCCAGCGCATCGCCTACCAGGAGATCAAGGGAGGCAAGCTGAAAACTCCGGCCGACAAGATCATCGCTGGATTCACCCCTATCCCTTCCATCGTCGGTTTTGCTGAAACCCAATCTAACGTCAAAGCCAGGTATCTTTTGAATGAAGGCAGGAATGAAGAGGCCATTGCCCTGCTGAAGGCAGACAAGGACAGTCCCTGGGATGGCCGCCGCGAATATTTCTTATCCATGGGATTCAACAAGCTCAAACAGCCCGACAGTGTCCTTTTCTACGCGGAACGGATGTATGACCTCAAACCCAACCATCTGAAGAATATCAACGTGATGGTTAATCATCTCGATAAAAAAAAGGAATATGACCAGATCATCTCCTACCTCGACACCTATCTGGCGGACCATCCCAAAGAAAGCAAGGTCTGGGTGAACAGCACGTACTATTACTACAAGAAGGGGGAGATTGACAAAGCGTGGGAGCGCATTGAAGAAGCCAAAAAGAAATTCCCGAAGGATTCACTGGTGAACAAGCAGCACGATTTCATTTACGACCGGAAATTTGTGGGGCCTTTCCGGGAGGATTACAACAAAGCAGTGGCCGAATTCAACAAAAAGAATTACGGTGCCGCCCTGCCCTACCTGAACCGGTTTCTCGGGAATGTGCCCGACCACACCAACGCAATGGAATTCAGGGCTTTCACCCATTACCACCTGAGAAACTACCTGAAAAGCATCGAGGACCTCGATCGCCTGATACCCCTGACGGGCAAGGCCGGGCTGATCAACCTCCGCGGCGCCTGCTACCGTGCCCTCAACAAGATGGAGGATGCCTGCAGGGATTTTGAAGCAGCGATGAAAAAAGGGAATGCGGCAGGCAAGACCAACTATGATCAGTATTGTAAAGCGAAAAAAACGCAATGATCCTTTACCTTGCTTCCGCCATTGTCCTTTTGGCTTTCCTGTTCCTTTATATTCACCTGGCTGAGCGGTACCAGATCTTCGACAGGCCCAATGAGCGCAGTTCGCACCGGGGTGTTTCGATCCGCGGCGGAGGCATCGTGTTCCCGCTGGCGGCCCTGCTCTGGTTCGTATCGCACGGCTTCGCATTGCCCTGGATGATCGGGGGCATGCTGCTGGTTGCAGCAGTGAGCTTTGCGGATGACCTGCGTACCTTACGTGGCAGCATCCGCTTTCTGGTCCAGGTGATTGCGGTGAGCCTGATGCTCCTTCAGCTGGAATTCCTTAACTTGCCGTGGTACCTGATCATCCCGCTCTACATTATCATTCTGGGGTGGATCAATGCCTTCAATTTCATGGACGGCATCAATGCCATCACGCCCTTTTACAGTCTGGTTGCGCTGGGCAGTTTTTTGTTCCTGAACCACCGGCAGACGTTTACCTCTCCCCCGCTGCTGATCCTGCTGATCATTGCCGTGCTGGCCTTCAGCTTTTTCAATGCCCGCCGTCGGGCGCGGACCTTTGCCGGGGATGTGGGGAGCATCAGCATGGCGTACCTGCTGGCCTTTCTGATGATCAGCCTGGTGGCGGCCACCGGACGGTATGAATACGTGTTGTTTTTCATTGTGTATGCCCTGGATTCCGTCTTCACGATCCTCTACAGGCTTTTTCGCAGAGAGAACATTTTCAGAGCGCACCGGTCACATCTGTACCAGTGGTTGTCCAATGAGCTGCGATGGCCCCACCTGGTGGTTGCAGCACTCTATGCTGTCGTGCAGCTGCTGATCAACGTCCTGACCGTTACACTCATCCGGTTGGAGATCATGAACCTGAAGGTATTTCTGGCAATCATCGTTGTTTTCTGTCTGGGTTATCTTGTGTTAAGATCAATGGTTGATAAAAGATGTAGAAAACCAGATCAGGTATAGGCGAGTCTCGCTTGGTTCTGGTAGGTATTCATTTCCATGTATCCGGTTCAAACAGGTCAATGGCTTTTTCGCTCAGGAAGTCCTTTATCTCGAAAGTATCCACTGACGGACGGATGAATCCGACCAGTTCGGTTTGTTCAGCCCGATGAGGTCTAAATCAGGGGAAATACCTATAAATATCTGAACGCTTGTCAAAAGCAGCAAAAATTACGTACTCTTCTTCCCTCACAACACCGATTCTATAATTGCCAACTCGGATGCTATAATAATTCCTGGTTCCTTTAAGCTTTTTGATATTTTGAATCTGGATCAGTGAATCCGAATTCATTGCCAACTCAATTATAGACACAACCTTTACTTTTACGCGAAGGTTCGTGCAAGAATCCAACTGTTTTCTAAATTTATTTGTGATCTCAATTCTCATGATTTCACTTCTGCATCAGTTTGTCGAGGAATTCCTTTTTCTCCTCTTCAAGCAATACACCCGATTTAAGACCTTCTTTAATAGAAATAGCCAGACCCAGTTCTTCGAGTTCATCAGCAGTCAGTCTTGAAACTTTAAAATCAAGCTGACGGGCTAACTCGATAAGAAGACGGGATTTAGATTTTGATCCTCCCTGTAAAATAATCGTTTCCATTTTTGATGATTAAAAAATATACAACACAAATATAAGCTCAAAAAGATTTTCAATTCCTATCAGCAAGCGAATAAGCAATATTTATCTTATGGCTTAGAAACAATATCTCAGATTTCCATGTTCTGATGGATATTATACTTCGCTCTTCACTTCTGCTTCTACTTCGGCAATCGTTCATGGAGGCTGGACCTGCCCCTCAGCGTGGTCTCCAGTCCCTGGAGCGCCTGCACCGGCATGGTTTCAATTCCCAGCGCTTCCTTAAGCTTTGCATTCGAGACCACGTACGTTTCGGTGAGCTTTTTCAGCCGTTCGCTGTTCAGGGGCAGATGGAGAATATCGCCCGTGCGGGCCAGGGCACGGATGAGCCCGGAGGGAAGCCTGAGGATGCGAGGTTTTCTGTTCAGCGTTCGTGCCATAAGCCGGATGAGCTCATTCGTGGAGACCGGCTCGTCGTCGGCCACCTGGTAAGTACCGGGATGGATTGGCTTTTCGAGAAGCTGGCGAATCACAAAGGAGACATTCCCGATGGTGGCAAAGGAGCGCCGGTTGTCAAAGGCGCCCAGGGGCCATGGTATGCCGCTTTTCACCACGCGGTACAGCAAATTGAGATTGCCCTTGTTGCCCGGGCCGTGGATCATGGCGGGGCGGAGGATGTAGATCTGTTTCGCAGGAAGCGGGAGGCGGGATGCGGGAGGCTGCTGACTGTTGACTGCTGACTGTTGACTGCTGACTGTTGACTGTTGACTGCTGACTGCTGACTGCTGACTGTTGACTGTTGACTGCTGAATATACTCCTCCGCTTCAAGCTTCGACTTTCCGTAGGGGGTTTTCGGATCGGGGATGGCCTCTTCGGTGAGCACATCGCCCTGAACCGTATCGGCCACGGCTTTCACGGAGCTGAAGAAGATGAATTTTTCCGTCCCCGACTGAAGAAAGTAGTCGAAGATTGTTTTGGTCAGACCAACGTTGACCTCAGTATATTCCTCTTCCCGGGCCGTATTTGCCGTGTCGTGGGCCTTGCCGGCCAGGTGGATGATGGCATCCAGGGGAGGAAGCTTTGCCAGGTCATCCCAGCCGAACAGGTCGCCCGGGGGGTATTTTCCAGGGCCGGTAATGTCAAGGCCAATCAAATGGAAATCGCTTGAAAGGGCATCGTACAGGTTTGAGCCAACAAAGCCGTTGGCGCCCGTGATGAGGATGGTTTTCATAATTCAAAATTCAGCATTAATAAGTATGGCTGGATGAAATTCAATCCTTCAGAGAAGTGATTCAGATTTAAATTGATTACCCAGGAGGTGGTAACAGGTGTTGTTTTTGAGAATTCAGTGATGGCCCTGATCCTTGAAGGCTGACGGAAATGCTTATATTTCGCCTCGATGGGAATATACTGGTCTTTTTTTGTGTGAACGATAAAATCAATCTCCGTTCCGTCTTTTGTTCTGTAATAATAGATCTGCTGTGGTTTAACATATTGAAGCAGCTGCAGGTAAACGTAATTTTCAAATAGCTGACCATTATCTGTCCGGATCTGCATATCATTAAAACTGTTGTAGATGATGTTTCGCAATCCGATATCACAGAAAAAGACCTTGCTCATCTTCGACAGTTCTTTCTTTTTGTTTCGTGAAAAAGGCCTGACCAGTTGTATGATGAACATCTGTTCCAGCAGATCAATGTACTCCTCGCAGGTTTTGTTAGGGATATGAACCAGGTTCGACAGCTCGTTGATATTTAACAGGTTGCCTGTTCTGGAAGAGAGGACGCGAAGCAGCTTGTTGAAGGATATAAAATCCTGTTGCCTGACATACTGTCTTACGTCTCGTAAAAGATAGGTCTGAAAGATATCATTTAAAAGTTCTTCCTTTTCAGCATTGTTCTCCGCTAAAACCACTTTAGGTAGTCCTCCATAAAGGAGGTATTCATTGAGCAGGACGGGAATGTTCGGGAAAAGCGCATGGACATTTTCGTCCGGGCGGAGCTGTTTGAATTTCGAAGCCAGGTCCGGATCGGTACACGTCAGGAATTCCGTAAAATTCAGCGAATAGACCGGGATCATCCTGACCCGGCCTGCCAGTGACTCTTCGACTTCCCGGGAGATGGTCAAACTTGAGCTTCCGCTACAGAGTATCTTTAAATTTTTATGCTGGTCAGTCAATAGTTTTAACATCAGGGATATCTTGCTGATGTACTGGAACTCATCGATGACCAGCCAGCCTTTCAGCTCTTGATTGATATTGAGTTGCAGGTACCGCCCGATCGTTGAATAATTTTCAAAGAGCCCTGCAGTTTCAGGATTCTGTCCGTTAAGCCACAGGTGTTGCTTGTTTTCCATGAACATTTCCATCAGTGTGGTCTTTCCGACCTGCCTGGCACCCGTAAGCACTACAACGGGATTGTATTTGAAACCCGAGCGAATCTTGTCGATATAATGCTCCCTTGGAATCATATTTCGATATTTTTTACAAATATATAAAAATTATCGCGATATTTTTAATTTCAAAAATAAGTTTATCGCGAAAAAACAGAAGAAAAGTTTTAACTACCAATGTACCCCTCCCCGTCCCCTCCCGGGCCTCCACCGGCATGGTTTCAATTCCCAGCGCTTCCTAAAGCTTTGCATTCGAGACCACGTACGTTTCGGTGAGTTTTTTCAGCCGTTCGCTGTTCAGGGGCAGATGGAGAATATCACCCGTGCAGGCCAGGGTGTGGATAAGACCGGCGGGAGGCGGGAGGCTGCTGACTGCTGACTGTTGACTGCTGACTGTTGACTGTTGACTGCTGACTGCTGACTGCTGACTGTTGACTGTTGACTGTTGACTGTTGACTGCTGAATATACTCCTCCGCTTCAAGCTTCGATTTTCCGTAGGGGGTTTTCGGATCGGGGATGGCAAGGCCAATCAAATGGAAATCGCTTGAAAGGGCATCGTACAGGTTTGAGCCCACAAAGCCGTTGGCGCCCGTGATGAGGATGGTTTTCATTTAATCTTGAACTACAGAAATTGTCATGATAATGCTCATCAGCAACTGATGATTAACAATAAATATATACATTTGTAAACCAAAGGTATGATTTTTTTATACCAATAGTTCATCGATGAAAAAAAAAGACTTTATACTGGAAATTTATAAGGAAAAACGGACTGTTTTTACACTGAGAGATATTGCCCTTCTGGCTGAAGAATCGAATCATTCCAGTTTAAAACAAAAAATAAATTATTATGTCAAGAACAAATCCCTGCTCAATATCCGAAGGGGCGTTTATGCGAAAGACAATTTCGATCCCGAAGAGCTTGCCTGCAAGATATACACCCCGGCGTATATATCCCTGGAGTACGTTCTTCAAAAAGCAGGTATCATTTTTCAATATGATGAACGACTGACACTGGTCAGTTATCTGAGCCGATCCATCAAAGCAGGAAACTACAGTCTTATTTATCGTAAGATCAAGGGAGATGTGCTTCTTAACGTTTCCGGCATATTAAGGAAGGAAAACGGCGTGAATATGGCTACACCAGAAAGGGCATTTCTCGATATGCTATACCTGAACAAGAAATTCCATTTTGACCACTTACCCGGCATTGACCGGGAAAAAGCCATGGATATCTTACCCGTTTTCCAGTCAAAGCAGCTTGACAAGCGTGTCGGAAGATTACTCGGACCTGTCTGATCAGATAGTTCAAAAACCATGACTATGCTCTATATTAATAAACACAAATTTCTGCTTGTACAGATTTTAAAAGATATTTATTCAGATATTTTTCTGGCAAACAATCTCGGATTCAAGGGAGGAACTGCTCTGGTTTTGTTCTATGATCTGCCGAGGTTTTCTGTTGATCTGGATTTCAATCTGATAAACGCAAACGAATCCGATCAGGTATATGAAAGGCTCCGCTCCATTGTAGGAAAGTACGGACATATAAAAGACGAGGCAAAGAAGCACTTCGGACTGATCTTCGTATTGAATTATGGCGAAGGTGAATGGAACCTGAAGATTGAAATATCCAGCAGGCAATACAACGACAGATATGAAATAAGAAATTACCTGGGAATATATGTCAAAGTGATGCAATTGCCTGATATGTTTGCCCATAAGCTTTGTGCATTGTTCGACAGAGAGGTGATTACGAACCGTGATATTTTCGACTGTTATTTCCTGATGCAACGCAGGACACCGGTCAACAGACGTATCGTTGAAGAAAGGACGAATCTTGATTTCAGCTCATATCTCGAAAAATGTATGTCTGCCATAGAACAGATCAATGAAACAAGGATACTCAGTGGTATGGGTGAGCTGATGGATGAGGAAGTTAAAACGTTCGTAAAAAATAATCTGAAAAGCGAAACCATCACCCTGCTTCGGTTATACCATCAATTTCCTGCCACGGAATAAATATCGTGGCAGCCTTCTTTTTTTTGCTCCCCGGCTCATGGCCACGCCAAGCAGGGAACCCGCGCAGGCAATAGCATATTCCGGAGCATCTTCGCAAAAATATTTCAGGGAATTCAGGGCATCATTACACTCCTGGATTTCATCAAGGATAACCAGTGAAGTCCGCGGAACTATTGCCCTTCCGTAGAGTGATGAAAGGTTTTCAAGAATGTGTCCGGGATCTTTTGTGGTCTCAAAAAACTGTTTCAGGCCAGGCTGTTGCTCGAAATTGAAATAGGCAACTCTTTCGAAGTGTTCATTGCCCAGTCGTTTTAATAGCCATGTCTTGCCCACCTGTCTGGCGCCCTGCAAAATCAACGGCTTACGCCGTGGACTGTTTTTCCACTTAACCAGTTCCTGCAGTGCATTTCTTTTGATATCCATTAAATCACATGTTTAATACTGATTCTGTGAAAAAAATCACATTTTTTATATTTATTATTGGCACAATTAATAAATATTGGAAACAGGAATACTATAAATTTTAAAATCTCCGGTAACAGTGGAAAAATTATTCAGGACGCGGGCCTGTTCGCCCCGCCTGAGAATTTCGGCAACTCTATTGGAACCAATGAATCCGGCTCTTCCCGTGTTCAGATATTTAGCCATTGTTGAAGGTTATGCGTTGATAATCAGATTTTTCTCAAAATGTTCGATTCTTAAATGGATAAGCCGTCCAACGTGTGCCAAAGGATCAAAACAGACTTGCGTTTCAAAATTTATCTATTTTGTCCCATAATGTTTTCTCAACGGTCCATCTGATGTTTCTATTCGGTGAACACTATGTATGAATTTCATTTAATAAATTCACGGAAATCCATTTAAAATAAATTGATTACACCCCTTGACTGATTAACGAATTATAATTAATATTGAAGTTTTTCAGACAGACTGGCGTTGGGTACAATGTGGGACGACCGTGAGACGCCGAAAAGGAAAACTCTATAACTTGAAATTGCATTTGACTAAATAATACAGAGAAGAATGGCAGAAAAAAGAAAAATTGCAATAATGATGACAGTTCACAAAAACGATGAACAAGTCAATCGTTTAATTGACCATTTGTCAAAAGATTTTGATATTTTTGTTCATATCGACAAAAGGAGTTATTTAAAAATCCGAGAATCAGAAAATGTTTTCGTGTATAAAAAGTACAAAGTATATTGGGGTTCTTTTAATCAAATAATGGCAACATTATTTTTATTGGAGCAAGCTTATAATAAAGGCTATTACCGATATTTACTCATTTCAGGACAAGATTTGCCAATAAAAACAAACAAAGAAATATTAGATTTTTTTGAAAGTAATGACAAGGAGTATATAAGCGGATATAAATTGCCAATAGCTGGTTTGAGTGGAAACGGAGGATTGGACAGAATGACCCGATATTGGAAAAATCTTCGGAGTAGAAGTAATTTTTTAATAAGTCGCTTGTATAGATATGAGCGTTTAATTTTCAGTTTTATTTCAAGAGTTAGGCCACGTCCTATTGATTATGAATTTCATAAAGGAACAAATTGGATAAATTTTACCCATCAATGCGTAGAAAAAATATTTGAGTATTTGGACAAGAATCCACGATATATCAAACGGTTTAAATGGACAAGATGTGCCGATGAAATATTTTACCAAACCATATTAAATCTTCTTGAAGGGCTTGAAGTTGAGAATGAAAATTTAAGGTATGTAAATTGGACTGACGGACCAGAATTTCCAAAAACATTGCGATTGGGCGATTATGAAAAAATAATTTATAATGATAAGAAACTGTTCGCCCGAAAATTTGATGAAAGAATTGATATAGAAATAATAGAAAGAATATACAAGGAGATAGAGAATAGAAGCGAACAAAAACACTGACTCCCAATAAATAAGGCTTCGCGCGGTTCACCTCACCAGCAGAAAGCCCCGTTGCACATCCCGCCCCGCTGAAAGCGGGAAAATCCCGCTAGCGATTACTACTTCTACTTGAACTTCGAATTCCACTTCGATTGTTCTAATGATGGTTATTCAAAGCTCCACGAAGCCGTTGGCGCCAGTAATAAGGATGGTATTATCTCTCATATTTAGGATGTTTCATCCCAGATTTGTCTTCAACATACTCAGGCAGTTATCAGGATCAAGTAATTTCCCTGTTCCTGGGATTGAACCTGTTAAGGAATTTATATACCCATATATTTACTGGATAAGGTAATAATGCCCTGAAAAACGGAACCATAATCCCAATATACGCTTTGAAGCTGGCTCCGACAATTCGGTTACCTTTAAATCCGACTTTTAGTCTGTACCAGCCCACCCTGAGGTTGTTCCTTCTCATGTTGTCATACGTAAAACGGTACAGGAGCAGGGGTCGGGGAATATTATGAAATTCATATCCTGCGGCCACACACCGGAACCACAGGTCATAATCATCCTGGCGTGGGCCGGCAGCAGGGTCATAGCCGCCGATAGCCAGAATCTTGTCTTTCCTGTAACAAACTGTCGGATGGATCATCGGACATGTCCAGACCAGTTCCCTTATCACCTGTGAATCCACCGGGACCCTGATGATTTCACCCGGATTACCGTCTTCATCGATCCTTATCGCGAAGGAACCGACAATATCCGCTGTAGGATTGGATTCAATATATTTTGCAGTAACTTCAAGCCGTTCGGGCAGACAGATATCGTCGGTGTCCATCCGGGCGACCCAGGTGTTGGTACAGTGACGAAGCCCTTGATTCAAAGCTTCAGATAATCCGATATTTTTTTCAAGGGGAACGATCTTAAGGCTTTTTCTGAAAAGGCTCTCCCATTTCACAACGACGGCGTCAAGTTCCGGAGTTAAAATGCCATCTTTTACAAGGATGATCTCATCCGCCTTCAAGGACTGTTTAAACAGGCTTTCGAGGGAGACATTGAAATATTCCGGATTTTCTTTATGGTAAACCGATATGAGAACAGAGATTTTCACTTCCTGCAGTTGCTTATCCATCCAATTGGCCTCTATGATTGTACATCGCCTTCATTTTTTGAAATCAAGTTCAACGATCCAATGTTGCAACCTTTTTTCGACAGACGGAATCTCCATATAATTCCCAAACCTTTTCTTCAGCCAGAAATCCCATTGGTTTGGAGCACCAACCTGCCTTCCTTCAAAAAGGACGCTGACCGGAGGAATAAAAACATCCTTGGGGAACATTTCACCGTGGTACCATTCTGTTCCATAAGGCACCGTCCAGTTCTCAGCCGGGAGATTCTTATACCTGGAGCACCAATTGTCCGTATGCTGGTTCCATTTTTTAATAGACCTGAATGAAAAAAGGAATCCGATAATTTCCCTGGCAAGCATTAGCCAATTTAATTTTCTGGAATATTTCCTGAGCTCCTTCATTTGGGGCGAAGGAAAGCGATAAAGCGTGCAGGCTGTGGTAATTTGTTTTAACACCATGCATCCTGTGGCATGATAAAAACGCCTGAACTTATCGTCAGGGGTATTTTCCAATGGAAAGACATCAATGAAAATCCCCTTGTGAAAGGGTATGGCGGATGTTTCCACCTCAATAAAAGTAGTATTCTTCTTTCTGATCTTCATAAATCCGAAACAGGCATATGGCTCATTTCGTGGTGTTTGGATAACATATTTATCGGCAAGTTCCCTGTCAAAGATTTCATAGAACGTATCATAATCCTTCCGGGGCATCAGAAAATCGATATCGTCGTCCCAGGGAATGAATCCTTTATGCCGGACTGCGCCCAGTAAAGTTCCGGCCTGCACCATGGTGGTCAGGTCATATTTGCGGCAGACGGCAAGGTAGTCATCCATCATTTCCAGCAAGCAACTTTTTAGCTCATTCAGATCCTCATCTTTGATCTGGAATAATCCGGCAGATCTGGCTGCCCGGGAAAATATTTCTTTTGTATGTATCATTTGAACCGATTACTTTTCGATTTAATATGGATAAAATTCAATCCCGATCATCCACGGTTTTAGGATATGATTGAACGGAGTCTGAATATCAAACGTGGCCCAAAAGGAATGAAAACAAGCAATATCAGATCCTTCATACACCGGGTATGCTTAAGTACCTTATACTGCTGACGAAAAGCCAGACCGATTTGCTTGTTCAACAAAGCCTTAAAAACTATCGCACGCAAATTCCGCTCGACATATTGCTTCTTTTCGTCAGGGCTCAGGGTTGAATATTCTGTCGCAAATTTTTCCTCAATTATTTTAACCGCAGATTCTCTATTTTCTACACTACTGGTAATACTCTTTGATGAAGTATTATAACTGTACTGAGTCAGTGGCTCATTGATCAAATGAAAGCGGGCATTAGACCGTGCAAGCCTTAACCACAAGTCATGATCCTGAAGTGCAGGCAATTGCACATCGAATAGTCCGGCACACATCAATGCATCCTTTCTGACCACTGCCAGAGAAGTACTTCCAATTTCATTTTTCAACAGGAGTTTATCAAAATTATCCTGACCATGTAAAATTCCAGGGCGACTATAATAACGGATACCCTCCTTTATCATGACAATTTCAGCTGGATGATAAATAACATCCAGACTGGAATTTTCATTGATTATTTTCGTGACAATTTCAATTTTTCGGGGCATGAACCGGTCATCATCATCCAGAAAAGCGATCCATTCTGCTTCTGCACGCTGAATACCCAGGTTCCGGGCAGCGGGTGCACCCCTGGCCGTACTGTGGCGAAACAACCGGGTCTTAAGCCCAGGCGGGGCGCTGGCGAAAATGTCATCTGTGACAGGGGGCTCAGATCCATCGTCCACCACGATCACTTCCCAGGGCAAAAGGGTTTGAGAATAAATGCTTTGAAGTGTCTCTATCAACAGCTCTTGCCGGTTGTGGGTTGGGATGACGATGGAAATTTTCATAAAGGACGTACGTGATGAGACACGGGATTACCGTTTCTTACCAAGGTCATTCTTAACCTTGGTAGTTGAAATACCTTCCGTTCTTTCGAGATAAACCACTTCGCAATGATCCCTGAGGAAATCAAATTTCCCTTCCCAATCCTTTCCCATAACAAAGACATCAATGGTATGATTCTTCACATCGTTGGTCTTCTGCTCCCAGTTTTTCTCAGGAATGACCTCGTCAACATATTTAATGGCTTCGAGGATGTATTTCCTCTCCTCGTAAGTATAATAGGATGATTTATTCTTCAATGCGTTGAATTCGTCTGTCGAAAGACCTACGATCAAGTAATCCCCCAATGCTTTTGCCCGTTTCAGAATATTGATGTGTCCACGGTGAATCAAGTCAAACGTACCATATGTGATCACTTTTTTCATGTTCAGTACGATATGCGGTTCGAATTCTGATGATAGAGTATCTGGAATGTATCCGAAAAATAAACTGCCTAAGGCTCTTTATCTCGGATATGACAAATTTACAAACTATTACTCACTCTACTTGACTTCACGACGGATTTTCAATATCTAAGTTTATCAAGCTTATATGTGTTAGGTACTCCTCATTCCTTAGTCCACTAAATGCCTTTTCTAACCTGAATTATTCATAAAAAATGAAAAAAAGAGGAGAAGAAATTTGGTTATCTCATTGGTAATCAATACATTTGAGGGGTAAAAGCTACAAAACCTCCCGTGAATAAAGGTAAAATTAAAACAATAACAGCGGTGGAAATTTTTCAAAAATATCCTCATCCACCCTTTTTTATCTGACAGAATTTGGGAAGAAGAAGGTGGAAGTTAGCTTTAGCCTTGAAGAAACCTCAAACGATGGAGGATTACTGTTGTTGAATGAAGTAGATGTAATCAGCAACCAACAATGGTCAGAAAATGGTAAATACGGATGGACAGTTTGGTCATAAACGCTCCCGACCGCTTTTCTAAGCGTATCAGGCCGGTTGTGCGTGGGGATGACGACGGAAATCTTATCTGAAACCATGATCAGGATATTTCAATTGCTACAAAACGTAAAAAATGGGATTATATCTTCTTAAAAATATAGTTTGCTGAATGGATGATCCCAAGATAATGATAAAAATATATTTCTCTCTTTATTTTATTGGGATGGAGCATGAGTGGCAATCTAAGAACCATTAAGATAGGCAGTTTCCATTTATTGAGCAATCCATATTTAATACCTGATCTGTATTTTCTCCTGTAGAGCCATTCCAGGGTGACCGGCTCATCAGGGAGAACGTGCGTAACACCCGCATTGAAAATTGCACAGGGTTTAATGCCATTTTTCAAAAGCCTTTTCATCATAAAATCTTCCTGGCCATCAGCCCCTGTCGCTGATCCAGGACCAAACAGGGGATTAAAATATCCTGAGTTCCTGATATCTCCCGCAAAAGCCCCCCAATTACAACCCAGAAAAAGATTACGATCTGCAAGCTGAGAATCTGTCAAGCCGGTGATAGAATGTGGAAAATATTTTAAAACGCCGGTAGGTAATTCCCCATTATACCTGACATCAACACTTCCGCCATAAAAGAATCCCCTCCCTTTCTTTTCAACGGTTTCAACATAACGTAACAGAGTTGCTTCCGGAATCAGGATATCATCATCGGAGAAAAGGATAAACTGATCATTCCCGTCTTCAGATTTCAGATAATGGTTCAATGCATTACTTTTTCCTTTTTCAGGAATGGCAAGGAATCTGGATCTGGATCCATGACAGGCAGCACTGTACTTCGATTCCAGTACTTTATAATCAGAAGAGTTGATTATCACGACCAGCGTCACAAAGGGTATATGGTCGATCATTGCAGCAATATTCAGGATATAGCTGCTAAAGGAATCTGTGGCGATTAAAAGTGTGTATTTAAAGTTCAGCTGTTCGTTGATCATCAGTAAATCAAACTCGTTACATAAGGTCTTAGATAAATCTCTTTTTGTCCGGACTGATAACAAAACATTTGAGAATGCGCCTGATTTCCCGGCTAGCTATCGGTTTGATCAAATCCTGTAACGGAAGGTTAATTTGCAGTTCAGGCATATAGTGATGATACAGATCCGGAAATTTGTATTTCAAATGCACCAGGTGTGAATACATGTACCTGTCCCATGCCCGCTGAGCCTCTCCTGAAAATTGATCACTGGCCTTAAGATAATCCCGTATTTGCATCCGGAGTTCGAGGTTATTGTTCCATATCTTCTGTCGCCCGGTAGGATCCTCACTTTTACACACCGACTCCAGTCTGAAATGAACCTTTGTTTGGAAAGAAGTATCATAAGCAATTTCAGCGCCTTCTTTCAGTTGATCGAACAGCAGAACATATTCAACAGATGACCTCCATGTTTCATTAAATCCGCCGACCTTATCCAGCATATCTTTTTCCCACAGGTTGGAAGAGGTTGATCCCAGGTTTGAGGTGATCAATCCCACCCAGGGGTGGCGGTTGGCGCGAACGGCGAATCTTTTCTTTTTCAGCCTGAAAACGGAATAATTACCCACAATCAGGTCACAGGGGTGAGAAGCAATGATCTTCACCTGATCCTGGATTTTGTCAGGCAACAGTTCATCGTCCGAATCCAGGAACTGGATCCATTCACCCTTTGCCTGCCTGAGGCCGCAGTTGCGTGCTGCGGAAGGACCAGGTGTCTTTTCTGTCAAAACCTGCACTTTACCGGGATACTTTTCACCATAAAGATCCATGATCTGAGGTGTATTATCGGTGGAATTGTTATCCACGAGAATGATTTCCGTATCAGGATAAACCTGGTAAAGGGTGCTTTCAATGGCTCTGGCCATAAAGGAAGCAAAGGTGTGGGAATTTCCAGGCTGATCCTTTCTGCAAGTTCAATCTCTTCTTTGCATGCAACCAGACACCGGTAGATCTGGTGAGATGGATATAAACCACTATCAAAAGCCTGATTATTAGCATTATACATGTCACAAAGTATCGCCGGATAGCGTTTCATTTCAGCAATCTCATCCACCTTACCATAAAAGGCGAAAAACTTGACATCGTCTGGGATTTCACCGTCAGGGCCACCAATAAACTCTTCAACGATCCACGCATCTGATACGACCGATTTGCTTTGTAAAAGCTGTATCATCCTGGTCTTGACTTCTCCCTGTGAATGGAACAGGCGATGAGTTTTCATCTCCAGAATCTCTTGCTCACTTTTCACAATAAAAATACCCGTTGCTGAGCACGCATTCACTGGTTTAATTACGCTGCCCGCTCTTAATTGTACTTCCTCACAAGATACATTCTCCTGGAAGTCCTCCGGTACACGTAAGCCCATTGCACGGGCAAAGCGTTTTCCCGATAGTTTGCTATTTATTTTCCATTCAGGTAAAAGGATCCCTGAACTATATTCCGTTCTTAAATAGACGGATGATGCAAAGGAAGTCTTTAAGGGGATATTGTACGTGTGCATCTGTGACAGCATTCTGTCTGTCAGCCTGAACGGCATTAAATCACGCGCAAGCATTCTGTAAAACGCAATTCTTTTACGAGCAGGAAGATGATTCGTTATACGGACACCCTGGCGTGCCATATAATCAGTCATGTTGCTAATCAGGGATTCCAGCCTGACCAATAATGTAATCACAGGAATGAGAATCATTCCGGCTAACCTGAGAAAGACTTTAGGGCGTTTCAATCCTTCTATGAATATCATATACTTAGCTTTTCCTGGTAAAAAATATATATAAGATGGCATCTAGCTGTGAACATATAAATTTCAATGGATTCCGTTTATTATGAATAAGTTCGGGGAGGTATTTAATGGTTCTGCCAAAGGCTTTAGGAATTGCCAAAAAAGGGTTCTTGCAAGCATCAACGGCTGCGACAACCCTTGGTCTTGAATTGTCATAAGGTGGTAATTTTCTGATAGTATTACTAAAAGTATGTGTGACAATATCATATGGGTAATAGACCACTTTAAGCCCACTTTTGATACAATCATGAATGAATATTGTTTCCTCCCCGGCAGGAAGGTAATTGTTTCCTATTCCAAATCGTTCATCAAAGAAAATCTTTTTCTCTTTGATTCTTTCTAGACGAAATGCTATTTCTATTGAAGATATAAAATGATGTCGGATTTTATTCAGAGAATAACTAAAATCAGGATATTGCTTATAGGCATTCTCACCATCTAGCGTTTTAATTTTAAAGCATGCCACATCAAGGTCAGGATCATTTTTAAAAACTTCTTCGATCGTTTGGAAAGTATAGGGCAGGTAAGTTACATCATCATCTGCAATGACAGCGATATCGCCATCAGCTATGCTGAGTGCATTGTTTCGATTTCGGGAAATGCCGAAACCAGGAATTTGTGATATCGTAACATCTTCTCGTTTAACTAGCTCTTTAGGTATATCTTTGATTTTTTTTCCCCTGTATTGATGCGACACAATGTACCTGACATTGTCCTGATAAGATTGAAGTATATGGTAGATTTTGTTAATCCCATCGTCGATAGTGCAAATAAGAATGCTGATCGTCATAGGTATTTCCTCCAATTCCTGGGATATAATTATTCTTAGATATAATTCTTGTTAAAATAAATGGAGACTGGGCAGGACTCACTATTCATGCTTTAAGGGTGAAATACCTGATTAAAGTCTTTAGCTTACGAAAAAAAGCTCTTTGGATTATCCTGACATAATCACATGTTGTAAACCAACTTTTATCCCACAAATGGATCGCATAAGTATTGGTTGTCGCATACCTCAACATATTTTTTTTATCCTTTCGTCTTGCAAGGGGAAGTGGGTAAAAAAAATCATACGGATAAATTTTAATTGTAGAAGGATCTTGAAAATCATTATAGACATTAGTAATAACCAAAGGTAATCTGAATTTATCCAGATGCTCAAGGTCAAAAATCTTATCGTTATATTCAAGTATTAACCTGTTGATTAATTCATTATTGGATTCAGCACCGATGATACCGGCACTAATATATTTTTGATCATCTTTTTCGTAACCAAAAAAAACCTTATTATCAAGCAGTGGATCTAGATTTTTTATCAAAAACATATCTGTATCAAGATAAATACCTCCATAACTGTACAAAGCCCAGAGTCTGCAAAAATCGGAAACAAAAGCATACTTTTTATGTTGATATGCACTTTTTACAAACGGATGATTCATGGGAGTGTTTTTTTCATTCCACAAAACCATCGTATAATCCGGAAGATACTTTCCCCAGCTTTCAATGCATTTTTGGACATTTTTGGGAATGTTTTCACTCCCGAACCAACAATAATGAATGATTTTAGGTATCATAAGGGTGTTGTAAGTATCAAGTGAATGCTTCTTTCCATTGTAGCTATTTTATTGAGTATTTTCATAAAAAATGTTTTTCTTAAATAAAAGAAATATTTGAATTCAAGATAAATTTTTAAAGCGTTGATGAACAAACCATGCCCAATAATATATGGAATGATTTCATGAATTGTAAACCTGCGAATATCCTGCAATAAAGTATCGTCTATTATTCGGGAATTTGATGTGGATGTATTTGATAATCTATAATATACAAGGTTTTGCGCTATCAATAAAAAGTAATATCCGTTTTTTAGGGCTTTAAAAAATAAAGGTGCATCTTCAAGAAGCCGATACCGTTCATCAAATCCTCCCAAATGCAGAAATAATTCTTTCTTTATCATCACAAAAGGAGCTATGGTTGGCCTTATGCATGCATAAGTGATTAATTGTTCATATTGCCGTGAACTTAAGACACTTGTAATTAACTCGGTTTTATTTAATGCGCCATTTTCATGCATTAAGACTCTATTGCAGCAAATTAACCTAGCAGAGGAGTCATTATCATAAATATGCCGTAAGAATGAAGTTATACATGAAGTATCTAAAAGGTCGTCCCCCGCAATTAATTTCAACCACTCCCCTTTTGCTGCATTGACTCCTCTATTGCAATTGGCTGGGATTCCTGTGTTTTCATTCGCTGTGATTAATTCTGTCCTTACAAACCGTACCTTATTCTGTTCAATCCATTGATTACAAATATTGACAGTCTCGTCCGTTGAGCCATCATCAGACACGATCAGTTCAATGTTTTGATAAGTCTGTGCCTTTGCACTTTCGAGGGTTTTGAGTACAAATTTAGCCGAATTGTAAGTGATAACGATAATAGAAACGAGTGGTCTTTCTGTATTCACTATTCGTTCTTAATAAATGAAAAGACAATTAAAAGTTCAGCTTTATATACCCTTATTTATATTATGCTATCCATTGATCCATAAACTCTTTCAGTTTCTGCTGATTGATCGAAAAATCATGGTGAATGTCATTCGAATTTATATAACCCTCTAATGCAGTTATGTAAACCAGTTCAACCTCAACAAATCTGGCCAGCGATGAGAAACCCGAAAATGGCAATTCATTATAAGTAAAAATAATGGCTTTGCATCCTTTTGAGCAGAATATCAAATTTGTGAAAGCAGCACCTGAGCCTCCAGAAATGATTTCTGCTGAATGGAATATCTCAATTTGATCAGCAATTGAATAGTTTTCCGGAATAATTTCCTCAAAATTATATCTCTTTAATACCTCAAACACCTCATTTTCATTGTATTGCCTCCTGTTACTAGCATTCTTTCTTGTCAAGAAAATCTTGTTTGGGAATTTATTCCCGGATCTGTGGGGAAGCAATTTGCTGCGCAAAAATTTCAGACTATTTAAATCAAATAGTGTATCACAATATTTTAATTCACTACCTACGGTGTAATTTGGCGGCAATAAATTCAATTTGGAAAAGTAATATAGCTTGCCGACTTTATATCTAACTCCATTGTCAATAGTGACTATTCTTCGCTTTTGATTATTTAACACATCAATCATTTCAACATATTGGGGTATCTTAAGGCATCTTTGATCTAGTAGAATTGGGATTTCTGTATCAATACCAAGTTCATTAATAATCTTGAACTTCGTTAATATTTCTATGACCAAATGATAGTAATTCAATGAGTAATTACCTACCATGGAAATTGCTTTATCAATGACTTGATCTGATATTTTTTCTTTTAGAAGGCATCTATTATTTTTATAATAACAAATTGCTTCATCAGTGTAAGCATATCTTCCATTCAAATTATTTTCCTTTAGATCATAAAGTGCTGTTGCATTTTCCAGAAGTATCAAATCAGAGCAACCAATAATGGCTACATCCTTAAATACTGCTCCATAATTTCTGAAACTACCTGCTTCTTTCATAAATTCATCATCCCCTTCAGTTCGATTAAATACTGGAGGATAATAATGAAGTGGTATCATTCTGACAAACAGGAAATCAATATTATGTATTTTCTGAGAAGCTACTTCACCTATTGTAATTAAATCACGAAGTTCATATTGTTTTGAAGTCAAATGATGCGCAATATAACGGACAACTTGATTTGAGCTTAGAAAGAAAAAAACATCTCTATACCTCCACTTATTCGGATTGAAAAGAATAATAATTCTAATTAGAACAATTTTTACATTTTCAGGGAGATTATTTTTAAGAAATTCTTTTAATTGATCAAACATATCTACGCTATTTAAAACTATTTACCACTTCGACAATAGTTTTAATTTCATCCTCACTCATTACCGGACTTATAGGCAAACTTAGTGCCTGATCATGAATCCGCTCTGTGACAGGAAAATTCATGTCATGCCAAATTTCATAGGCTTTTTGATGATGCGGAGGTATTGGGTAATGAATAAGGGTTTGAACTCCTTTTTCAGCAAGATATTGCTGTAGCTTGTCGCGATCGGGGTGGCGTATAACAAAGAGGTGCCAGACGTGTGAGGAGTTGTTTTGGTTACTTAGTCTTGTGTTTTGTATTTCGACATCGCTCAGTGGAATTGTTTGGAGTTTGGTATTGAAGAAGCCGGGAGGGGCTGGTAAAATGATATCGGGGTGATGGATATTCTCGCAGTAGTATTTAGCAATTTCATTCCGGTGTTGGTTCTCTGTATCAAGGTATTTGAGTTTTATGTCGAGGAATGCGGCCTGTATTTCATCCATTCGGCTGTTCAAACCCGGGTAATCACAGACATACTTTTGCCTGCTACCATAATTCCCTAATGCACGCACTATTTTAGCCAGTTCAGCGTCGTTTGTGGTTACTGCGCCGGAGTCACCCAGTGCGCCAAGGTTTTTAGCCGGATAGAAGGAGAAGGCGGCAGCATCACCGAGGGAGCCGGTTTTAAGGGAGGTTGAGGAGGAGGCATATACTGCACCGATGGCCTGTGCATTGTCTTCGATGATTTTCAGGTTGTGTTTTTGGGCTATGAACTCCAGTTCTTCACTCCAGCATACGCTGCCATAAAGATGAACAACCATGATGGCGCGGGTACGCTCGGTGATGTGTTGTTCGATAAGGGAAATATCAAGATTATAAGTGTTTATGTCAGGTTCAACCAGAATGGGCTTTAAGCGGTTATCGGTGATGGCAAGAATGCTGGCAATAAAGGTATTTGCCGGAACGATAACTTCATCTCCTTCTTTCATAAATCCCATTTCCATGTAAGCGCGTAGGATCAGCCTTAGCGCATCCAGACCATTGGCCACACCAATAGCATGTTGAACGCCAATGTAGGCAGCTAGATTTGCTTCAAATCTTTTTAGCCGGTCGCCCAATAAGAACCACCCGGATTCAATTACTTCTGCAGCGGCTTGTTTAAGCTCATCGGCATATTGCGCATTTATCTTCTGCAGATCAAGGAATTTGATCATGTTTTTATTCTTAGAGATTTTCAACAAGTTTACAAAATGTGTCCCATTGTTTTTCCTTCGTGCAGTGTGTAATTAGTTTTTCATGTGCCCGGGTTGCCATCTCGCGACCCTGATCTGGCAGGGACAAGGCATACTCGATCTTTTCAATCAACTCATTAGCAGTTTTATAGGTTAGAAAATCCCGATCCGGTTCCAGAAAATCCGGATAAATACCATCTTCACTGATCATCAGCGCTCCCAGGCCGATTGTTTCGTAAGTACGCATGTTTTCTTTAAACAATCCATTTTCGTCGCCGAAGGCATTAATCACAATTTTTGAATTGTTGATTGCATTGTATAGGTCGCTGGCATAGATGGGTTTAGATGAGTGTTCTTGAATAAGGGTTGGAAGAAGATTTTCGGTTCTACTATACAGTGTGAATTTGTTGAACAGCTTTAAATTTTTCTTTCTTAAAAACGATGGCAGATAATAATCAAGATGTATATTCACTTGAAAATCAGTACTAATAGCCCACTCTATCAGGTTGACAACAAGAGTGTTTCGTTCGCTAAAAAGTTGTGTGCTGTATTGTCCATAAAACAGGACATCAATATTTTTTTGATCGCTTTTAAATCTACTCCAGTTTGGATCAAATGCCGGTTGTAGAAGTTCTGCTTTAAAATTTTTACTTTTCCAGTACTTTACAAAAGGCTCAAACAAAGTTACCCTTAAATCATATTTCTCATGCAGGAAAGGATAATTGGTGATGACAGCATCCCAGCAAACCTTCTTCATTTTTTGATTTTCAGGTAGTTTTTCAACGAAATTTTTGTCATACCTAGGAGAATGATTGTAGAACACATCCGGTTTAAATGCCTCAATCTGTGCCAGTTTAATTTCATCCAGATTTCTGGTCTTAAGTCCATTTTCCTCTGCCCATTTGTGTTGCAACCGTTCGTAATCCCAGATAGTATAAAACACCTGTTCATGATTTCCTTCTAGGGCAGGCTTTAAGATATAGGTAGAGGCATATCCGTCTTTGATCAGTAAATCCCTGAGCTCATTGAAACTAAAATCACGCGATTCAATATCGTTTTTTTTTTCAAAAATTGGAATGTGAGGAGGATATTTATGAATACACTGGAAAACTTTCATGCAGCCGATTATTATAATTATTTTTTAGCAAGGGTTTATGATGACTATTCATCCTTATTAATCTTAATGGGTTCATGATGATGGAACCTGTACTTTCCCCCTGATTTGTCCATTAATTCACGATCGAGTATTACTCCACACCTTGTAATATAACCACTTTGACAAGCCGGGTTACCACGCCAGACAGTAAATGGCGGAACACTCCTGGTAACAACACTTCCAGCTCCTACAAGCGCATATTCTCCTATTGTTACTCCTGCGAGTATGGTTGCATTGGCGCCTATGCTGGCACCATGTTCGATGATAGTGCTTAAAAACGTATCCGGATATTGTTTGGAGCGGGGTGCAAGATCATTTGTGAAGGTTGCATTGGGGCCAATGAAAACGTTATTGCCAATTCTTAGTCCGTCCCATAACTGTACTCCGGATTTTACAGTGACATTATCACCGATCACAACATCATTCTCAATGAACACATTGAAATTAACATTGCAATTACGACCTATTATTGCACCTTTCAATACTACGCAAAATTGCCAGATGGTGGTTCCATCGCCAATTTGGGATGATAGCACTTCGGCTGTTGGATGAATATTAATTGCCATTTTTGATGAATAAGAAAGTGTGATAATCTCTAATATAGTCTTCTTCTTCATATTTTTCTGAAGCCAATACCAGGCAAACCGCCCCAGAAGAAAATTCCATAAGTTCACGCCAGATACCCGGTACCACTAAAAGGCCATAGTCGGGTCGGTTAAGGGTAACAACTTTTTTATTTATGCTATCATCCAGCAATACATCAAACGATCCGCTGGCTGCAATAATCAATTGCTTCAAAGCTTTATGCGCATGACCACCCCGGCTTTCTCCTCCGGGAATGTCATAAAGGTAATAGATCCGCTGAATATCAAACGGAATATTGATTTGCCCCTCCACGATCGTGATATTTCCGGCCCGGTTATGGATCTTATTCAGCGGAAGCACTACGCAATCATAAACATTACTTTGCATACGTTTTTCTATATTTTAAAAACTCATCATAGTCCCTGATATAATCCTCCTCCTCAAAATGGGTTGAACTGAGAACCAGTGCCAGGCTGTTGGTGGAAAAGTTCACCATTTGCCTCCAGTATCCTTTCGGAATATACAGACCATAATAGGATCGGTTCAGGGAAAAGATTTGTCTGTTATTACCGTCATCCACCACAACATCAAAGCTTCCCGAAAGTGCAACAATCAGTTCTTGTTGTACTTTAAAGGCATGACCTCCCCTGGTTTCTCCTCCAGGCACATCGTAGATCCAGTAAGTACGTTCGATTTTAAACGGGATATGACGGTTTTCCTCAATATATGAAAGGTTACCTCTTGGATCCTCGAATTTAGGGAGATTGATAATACTGGATCTTTTCATTACATTATTTTATAAAATTTCCATGATTAATAACGTTTAAGGCCCATGATTACAATGAATTATTGCCAATATGCAGTATCCGCTGGATTTTATTTTTTATTTTAAGGAATAGACGTGAAATTTGATTTCTTCCAAATAAATGATCATGAATTTGGTTATAAAATCCAGGCTTAATCAAAATATTTCTGTCTTTAAGCACACTTTTAATAAAAATAAACCATGAAACAAAATAACTATGGGCCAAGATACTTCTAACCACTTTTATTCTGCCAATCTGTTTCAAATATTTATCGGGAATTTTATCCTTTTTTGCCCATTCATACAACGAAATCCATAATTTTTCTTGATTAATGTTTCTATTCTTCTTATCAAAATAATTCCTGGTGATTCTGTTTTCAGAATGTACTCCCCTCATTGCAGTTGGATACCTTATTTCTCCCGGAAATAACCTGGCATAATAGGCAAGCCGGATCATAAATTCAGTATCCTGGTGGAGACGAAGTCCGTCATTAAAGCAATAATCTATTTGTTTCAGAATGTTGTTTTTTATTGTCAATCCGTCAAGGGAAAAATATCCTACTCCTTTAGATAACTGGATAAAAGAGGGAAATAGTTCCTCTGGTTGGACAAATGTATGAACCGTTGTCAATTGATTTGGAAATACTTGAGAAGACAGTTCCTGGGCTTCCGGATCATAATGATGAACTCCAATGGCATTATATACTCCATCCGCATCAGGGTTTTCAGCAAATACACGTTTGTCGGTTTCAAAGCGATTTGGCAGATAAAAATCATCCGCATCGAGAAAGGCTATGAATGGACAGGAAGCGTTCTGAAGTCCCAGATTGCGGCTGGCCCCTGCGCCGTGATTCCCCCTGTCAGGATGCCGCAGCAACTTGACTCGGGAATCTTTCTCCGCTAAATACCGGCAGATTTCCAATGCATTATCGGGAGAGCCATCCTCGATCAGCAGCACTTCCCTGACTTCAGGAATTTGCAGCGCCGATTCGACAGCTTTGGTTACGTAATTCTCAGCGTTGTAAACGGGGATGATGACGGAGATGTCCATTGATTACTGCCTGGTTGTAACAGCTTTTTCTATCGCCTTTTTCAAAATGCTTAAATACTGTTCCATCGAAAAGCTCGATCTGATCCTGTTCCTTCCCTTTTCTCCCATTTGTTCTGCTTTATCCGGGTTATCCAGCACCCAGATCATGTTTTTTGCCATTCCTGTAACATCATGTTCTTCCACCAGCAGACCCGTTTCCCAATCCAGGATCACATCCGGTATGCCGGCATGGCGTGTGCTGATGACCGGTAATCCGGCAGCACTTGCCTCCAGCACTCCGACAGGTGTCCCCTCCATGTCACCGTCGGCCGCAGTGATCGAATGCTGCACAAATGCACAGGACTGACCAAGATATTCCCGAAACTGATCTGGTGATATTATCCCCGGAAATTCCACCTGTTTTTCGATTCTAAGGTATCGGACGATGTTTTTGCAGGTTTCCAGCAAGTATCCATCACCAGCGATTACCATCCTGGCATCCGGGTGATGTTTCAATACTTCATGAAAAGCCAGGATTGTATAATAGGGTGCTTTTTTATCGACAAAACGTCCAATACCAATAAACAGTTTGTTGCTAAAATCTGGAATTACATTGAAAAACAGATCATTTGGGCCATAAGGATTGTAAACTATCTTTTCCTCAGAACAACCCAAGGCTGTTAATTTTTTTATCATCACACGGCTCACGGCGATTACAGTTGAGGTGTACTGAAACATTTCCCGGTACGATATCTCATATTTCTTGACTACGCTCTGTCGGACCGCATCGTGTCCGTGGAAATGCACAATAAGAGGAATGTTTGCCTTCTTGCACACTTTCATGACGGTAGTTCCGACCATGCCATATTCAGCTAAAACACAACCGATCTTTTCTTTTTTCAGGGATTTTAATAAACACTCTTCCGCAAAGGTCAGATCTCCCGGATACAGTGTGGTAAGGATTTTACGCTTTATCCTGCCCGCCATGGAGATTCGTTGCAATGAGCCTTTGCCTTCAAGCTTACCTGGAATAATGCCGTCGTAATAAAAACTCACTTTCATTCCGGGGATATTTCTGTGTGCCTGGATAAAGGTTTCAGAATAAGCGTTCTGGTTGTGGGAGATTATTGCCAGATTCATTTTAATCATTTATAAGCAGTTCCTGATAATCCTGTGATCATCGGCCCATCATCAAAAGAGACAGGTATTTTGTCATGTTTGATAAGATAACTGATAACAGGTTTTAATATAATAGATATTATTTTCCTTTTCCGTTTTGAAATATTACTTCTTTGCACCCATAAGCCAAGCATTTGAGCGAGGGAGGCATGCCAGCCACCAGTTGCATTAACTGTTATTGATGAAAAACCGCTATTCTTGAGATGCCGTTCAAGTGCAAATGGAGTATAACGGTACTCATCATGCGGAACTTCATGGAGGTTCCAGAGGAAAGGCACTGTGAAGAAAAGTACTCCCCCTGGCTTAAGTACCCTGAATATTTCTTTCAGTGTCACTTCCGGATTTGGACAGTGTTCTAAAACTTCCGTTGCAAATGCACAATTAAAGCGATTTTCTTCGAATGGCATTATTTCTCCATCCCAGACGTAATCTGGTTTAATACCCGAATCGTATTCCAGTGCATTTTCAATATCTAACCCTAAGTAATTAGTGACTGCTGAATTTTCTAAAATATACTTTTTGTATGGCATTTTCCCACAGCCTATATCCAATAGTTCCCCTTCAAACGTTGGAAGGACTTTCTCTAAAGAAGCCAATATGGAAGAGCGGATGTAATACGTGTCAATGTTTTTTGAGGTGAATGATATTTTTGTAAAATTGTCCATTAAAGATGTGTTTAATACGTGTTCTGATCGGAGCTTATGTCTTATTTTTTTAAAACAAGTTGGTTTTTGTTTTAAACAATTTCTATGAAATGATATCACATCAGATATTTCTTCATTGTATTTATAATTAAACTCTTTATTCAAAAAAGACATTAATTTAATTCTATTCTCATGGAAATTATCAATTATATGAGCTGTTTCAGTAATGCCACCCTTATGCTTCCTATATACACTCATAAATTCCGGTATTCTTTTAAGTTTTCCTTCATTAGCGACAATGCTAATCAAAGCCATATCGCCGCTAACCACTTTCGATAACCAATTGGGACAATAGTATGTGTCTCTTCTAAATAGAATAGATGAGGTGTGAAGAAGTGCGCGTGTTGAAAAAGTATCCAGGATTGAAAATACTTCTTTTTCGTATGTTCTCCATGCAATTAGTTGATCTTCCTTTTTTACATATGTATCATGAAAGCAAAGTGCATAATCAGGATTCGCTTCCATGAAATCCACCTGCTTCTGCAGCTTCATCGGATCGGTCCAGTAGTCGTCGCCTTCGCACAGGGCGATGTATTTTCCACGGGCTCGCGGCCAATTATATGTCGGAGAAATCATAACTCCTTGTGAATATTGATTTTTTTTTTGATAAATTGGGAAAATTACACTTGGATATTTCAGTTCATATCGTTTAATAATATCATATGTTCCATCCGTTGAGGCATCATCATGTATTAATATTTCAAACTTAAAGTTTGTTTTTTGCATCAAAAATCCTTCAATAGCGTCACGAATGTACTTAGCATGATTATATGTTATACAACTAATACTTACTAAAGGAATTGATGAATTTTCGTTATTGTTGCTCATTAACGGCATACTTTATTAATTCAAAATAAGTGTTTATATATTTTTTTCTTTCCAATGTTTTAAACAGGTTTGTATGCCATACTGTACAAAGCGTACCATTGTGTTTTTTGACAGTATCAATTATCTCTTTTGCTTCTTTTAACATTTCGGTTATCGTACTTCTATTTCTAAGAAAAACTGTATCCATGAGAACATAAGGTATTTCGTATAAATTTAACTTTTCTCTGGAATAAACATCAAAAACAGGAAAATCATAACAAATTCCACAGCGAAATCCATTGTGTTCCTGAAATCCATATCCACTATCATATGCAAGGTTATTATTGTTCCAGGTTTTGAGTGTGTCTGACTGATATATTAGATGATGTTGTCTCCCACCCTTGGCATTAGGAGCTATTTCAAGTAATCTTTTAAGCTCTAAATTAAATTGAGTACTATTATTGGTGCAATTTTCAGATGGATGAAAACCAATGTAATGGCCTCTATCAATAATACTGATTATTGTATCTTTTGTTCTTCTATCATCAAAGTGGTATGTAGAGCCTTTTTCATTCTTATCGCACATTTTGAAATAGAAATGATTCTTTAGTCCCACAACTTCACTAAACTGCATGAAATCATCAAAAGAATCAAATGGATTCATTGCATTTAAACGATAATACAAGTAGCTAAAAAATGAAACAAAAGCTTTTTTATACAATTTTTGACTTGAGATTAATTTCTTTAAATTAATACTTAAATCCTTATAAGTACTTAAATAAAGCCAATCTACATCGTGTGTTTGAAAAATATTAAATTTCCTGGTTATATTTACATTAACATGAAAATATGAAAAAAAACTACTTAATATATCTAAGTACTCATTAACTAAAGGACGTTTATACAATTTGTGCTTTATTAGAAACAGGTCATACTCATCACAACGTAATCCATCTTTTCGTTTAGGTAATATGAATTCCTCCCATCTTGTTAATAAGAAGAACGATGATGCAAAAATGTCAATACCACAATAGATTTCATTGACATTAAATTTGATTAAATCTCTTCCATAAATTATAGGTAGATTTTTACTTTTTAGTATTGAATAGCTTTCAGGAATGCTCTCCAAAGTCAAATATGATAATTCTTCTGTATAATAGTTAAAAAAATGATCTTCAATTATAATCCGCCTATTATCAAATATAAGATTGTAATCTGATATTTTGTTTTCGAAGCTGATATCACATCTTATACCAAGATAATCTTCCAAAAGTAAGCTAATAATATAAATTCTTTCGGAATGGTTGTTATTAGGGCACAGAACTTTGAAAATATTTTTATGTTTACCCATTTTGTCGCAAGGAAATAAATCTATTTTCCTTCATCTCTTTTTTTATGTCTAGAAGCATTTCCTTCAGACCAAATTTCACTTTATATCCTAATTCACTTTTTGCATTATCAATATTTATAACATAAGATTGTGAATTTGGCTTTTCTGGTTTTGCAATAATTAAAGATTTGTTGTGTTTATCAGAAAAAACATTTACAATTTCATTTAACATCGTATCTAGCCTTGTCGGTATACCTGTACCAACATTGTATACTCCTTTATTTAAGTTTTCAATAAATGTTGCCTTAAATATCAGTTGGCAGTAGTCTTTAACATATACCAAGTCTTTATATGCACCCGGATATCCCCACAGCTCGATATCCTTACCTTCTTTCGCTAATTCTATGAAACGATGAAATACTCTTGGTTTTTTTATACCGTCTACGTACCAATAAGGATTTTCACGATATTGATAAATGGTAGGAATCTTAAAAACAAATGCTTTTATGCTATACTGTTGATGATAGTGTTCAACTAAATCTTCGGCAAAATTTTTGGATAAAACATAAAGTACATGGTCACCTTTCAATGGGAAGTTTCGAGGTAAATTGGGAGTTATCTCTAATGTTTTTCCAAATTCATTAGCAATGCTACTCATTGTTTGAGTAAAAATAATACGCTCTGTTTTTGTTTTTCTGCAATACTCTAAAATGTTCAGAGTGCCAATAATATTTATGTTAATAAAGCTTTCTGAGTAGTGGTCAGCATCGTGCGTTGGTAGCCTAGCAGCCGTATGAATTACAGCATGTACATTATCTAGTGGCAAATTTTCGAAATCTTGTTTTCTAGAAATGTCCATTTTAATATATTTGAATCCATATCTTGAAAAGAAATCAGTATTTCTTCTTCCTAAACAAATTATCTCATACTGTCTACTATTGTAATAATCATAAAAATAATCTACTAAATATGCACCGGTGTTTCCTGTAGCTCCAAAAATTAAAATTTTTTTCATTTTATTTTTCATTTAAAGTTTTAAGTAAAATAAAGTCATTCATCATTTGACTAATTCTCACAGGTGAATTATGCATCAATATATCAATTATAGAAAGAAAAGGCTCAAATTTGGTGGAGAATTGATTATATGTCGTGTAAGAGGTTTTAATAAAATATAGCTTAATGTTGTTCTGATTAAAGTAATCCTTGTTATAAAGTTCAATGCCCCCAATTGGGTTTATATATGCTGTAGCATTCAGCTCTTTACAAATTGCGATAATTTTATGCTGCCCTTTAAGGGCATTATTTTTCTTGATATCTGAAGAAAGGAAAAGTTCAGAAGTTATATTCAAATAATCCAAAATTATTTCAAGACTATTTTTAATAAATAAGCTAAGATTTCGATTTTCATATAATATCACCTTTTCTATAAGTGCCATAGTTGGCTTGAAAAAAGGTGCTTTGGAGTAATTTAATTTCAAGGTTTTAAGAAATTTATTAAAATTATCAGAAATTTCTATTTCATTAATTAATTTGTTTTGACTTGCACTTGCTAAAGAAATAGTCAGGAGTTTTTTTTGACCGTTAATGATAATGTTATTCCTATTTATCCAACCTTTTTTTATATAGTTTACATCATCGTAAAGGACAAACTTGTCAGCCACATTAATTAATTGAAAATACCCCAGATAAGGGAACAAATAGGGTTGCATTATGGCTAGTTTCATTTCTCCTTGATCAAATGACAGATTAATTCAACAGTTTTCAATTTCAGTTCCGGATACAACGGCAAACAGATTACCTGTTCCGTAATTCTTTCAGCCAGCGGGAGTTTTCCGGGCATGGCAGACTCCAACCCCCGGTAGGTTGGGAACTGACTGATGAGGGGGTAAAAATAGCGGCGGCCGTAAATGTTCCCTGCTTTTAATTTTTCATACAGTTCATCCCTGCTCATACCATACTGATCCGCATCTGCAAAAACAGGAAAGTATGGATAGCAATGCCTTACCCCGGGCATATCTTCCATGAAACGGATTCCGGGGATGCCGGAAAGCATTTCCCGGTATTGAAGGGTGATCTGGCAGCGCTTTTCGATGTTCTGGTCAATGTGCTTTAATTGCAGCAAACCCATGGCCGCCTGCACTTCATTCATTTTTGCGTTGATGCCGGGAGCCACTACATTGGTTTCGCCACGAAAACCAAAATTCTTCAGATCATCAATGTGTCCTTTGGTCTTTTCATCATGACTGATAATGGCGCCGCCTTCAAACGTATTGTAAACCTTGGTGGCATGAAAGCTCATCACCGACAGGTCGCCGAAATTCAACACCGGCTCATTGTTTACAGTCACCCCAAATGTGTGGCAGGCATCGTAAATGATCTTCAATCCATAATTATCCGCAATTTCTTTGATCCGCACTACATCGCAGGGATTCCCATACACATGCACAGGCATGATGGCAGTGGTTTGCGGAGTGATGGCCGCCTCGATCCTTTCGGGATCCAAATTGCAGTACTCCGGTTCGATATCCACGAACACCGGCTTGATGTTGTTCCACCAGAGTGCATGGGTGGTGGCCACAAAGCTGTAGGGTGTGGTGATGACTTCACCCGTTATCCGCAGCGCCTGCAGCGCGGTGACCAGGGCCAGTGTACCGTTGGCAAAAAGGGAGATGTACTTCACTCCCAGGTACTCCGCCAGCTCTTTTTCAAACTGCTGGTGGAAAGGGCCGTTGTTGGTGAGCTGTCCGCTCGCCCAGATCTTTTCCAGATATGGTGTAAATTCTTCCAACGGCGGGATAAAGGGCTTGGTGACGGTGATCATAGGATGAGGGTACTGCGTTCTTTGTTTTTATTATGAAGTTGGAGCTTTTGTACTATTTAATTTTGCCAATATTGTTTACACTGGTGTTGTTCTATTTAAAGAGGATAGTTGTTGATGGTTTATTGGGTCTTGAGGAGCAAATTCTTTTCAAAATCAAGTAAAATTATAGCGTTTTGGTTTATATTATCTTCAGCAAAAACAGTGCAAATAGGAACTCCGATGGCCAGTGCACGGTTTATCAATAAGTTACAATAATTCATACTCGTTTCAGCAATTTTAATTAATTCATCATCCGACAGGCCTATATGATGTGTTACCATATGTCCGCCTTCATGTGCCCTTATTCTTATGCGCTTTACAACGGTTGAACTATGCTGGGCTTCAGATATACAAGCGCCCTGCCAAACATTATTGTTCTTAATTGATCATCCGGCAATTCATTAAGTTCTTTCGGAAAATTATGGCAAATCCCCTCCTCAAGCAAAAAACCCCTATCAGATACCCCATTGTTTAAATACAGATCATACTGCACAACTTCAGTAAAATACCTCATCAGTTTGGTTTTGCGAAAACCATTTAACATACGTTCATCCAGGTTCAAAGCCTTGGCAAAAAGCAATTTCCAATGTAACCCGCCATCCAACACATCCTCCCTTTCCTTTAGCTTTAAGCCGGGTAGTTTTTCACGATAATACCATTCGCCAGCAGTATGGTTCTTAATCTCCTCAAACAGCGTTGACTTTCCAACACCAGCCGGGCCAATAAACTCAATAGTGAGCCCTTTGGTTTTTAGGAGATCTGGTTTTTTAACGGGAGGCCTTATGAAAACAAGAAGAGGATATAAGCCCGTTATTTGCAGAATTTTCTTAAGTAACTTTCTCATCGCTCACTCAGAAATTCAACAGACGTTTTAATTTCCTTTTAATTCTTTGCAAAATACTATTCTTTTTATAGGGCATATTTTGTGTAACTGTCTGAATTTTAATAATATTTGCTTGATCCATAATATTTTCAAGATTCAGCTTTGATGGATTATCGGTATCCCAATAATATAACATCCCTTGTGCGGTGGGCAAATATAAGTTAGGATGGATCCCGTTAAGATATTCTACAAAATCAGTGTAAGTAATACCTGCTGAATCAGGGAGAACCTTATTATTGTAGGTAGCAGGAACTACCAATATCACCTTTTTTGCAATTCGCATTGCTTCTAAAGTACATTCTTTTTGGTAAGGGGTTAGATGCTGGTATACACGTAATGCCACAAACAGCTCATATTGCTTGTTTTTTACAGGCCATGGAAATACTCTTGCATCATGTAAATAAGTAGGTTCTTTCCCGGGGAAATTCCACCTTTCAGAATAGTCAATGGTGTCGCTGTCTTTTACACAGGAAACCCCCATGGTACCCATCTCCAGAACATCTTTTGATATTTCAATGTTAAGTGCCCTGATCAATTCAATGGTGCGGTGATGATAATCCCACCGCGTATCAATGGTTTCTGGGGTCCAGTGACCACCTTCTAGTTTTTTCGTTATTTCTGAATACTCTTCTTTAGTCAAAAAAGACAATGTTTGCATTTTAGTTTATTAGTTAATTAAAGAATTGATTAATCTTTTACCCATATGCCTTCAAGCTCTAACGGTGGCCACACATCACGCTTTGAAGTAACCTGGAAAGCTTTTATATTGTTTAGCCTGGCAAGCGGTTTAGAGCCAGGTTTCTCTGCAAATGCAATAGAAATATAATAAATACCCTTTGATAAATTAATCCTTGGAATTATAACCTTAAGTTCTATAATGGTTTTACCATTGTTTCTTTCAGATATTGTACCAATTTCATCAATAGGAAGCTGGTTTGAACAATCCCCAATTGATTTTTGCTCATAATCAAAAATATATATTGCACAAACAGCTTTTTCAAAACTTGTATCAATTTCCAAAACCAAACTGATCGTCAGATCATCCAACCTTTTAATAAGTGGCATTTCTTCCTCGCTATTGTTCACTGCCACCTTCAGTATTTTGATATCGGAATCGCTTCGGATAAAATCGGTACGGGTTCCTGACAGACTACTGTAATACTTATCAATCCCCTCTGACACATCAGTGCCTAAATACTTTTCACAGCCACCTTCCATCATGAGTATCTGATTGCACAGCCGGGAAACGAGCTGCATGGAATGAGAAACAAAAATCACAGCACAATTTTCAACAATCTGGTCAATCAGGTTAAAGCATTTGAGTTTAAAATTGAGGTCTCCCACGGCCAGCACTTCATCTACCAGCAGTACATCCGGATCCATGTGTGCGGCCACAGCAAATCCCAGCCTTACCTTCATCCCTGAACTGTAATTCTGAACAGGGGTGTCAATGAAGTCCTCCATTTCTGAAAATCCGACAATGGAGTCGAACTTTTGATCAATTTCTCTTTTGGTGAATCCCAGCACAGCGCCGTTATTGTAGATGTTTTCCCTGCCTGTCAGAATAGGATTGAAACCCGTGCCCAGTTCAATCAGCGCGCCGATGCGGCCCTGCATAGTAATACGACCCTTATCGGGCTTGATCAGTCCATTCAGCATTTTCAGCAGGGTGGATTTGCCCGCTCCGTTGTGACCGATCAATCCCAGACACTCGCCCCGACGCAGTTCAAAGCTCACATCGTTCACCGCCCAGAATTCACCTTTACGCAACTCGGGCTTCTTCGCTCTGCCGATCAGTTCAGTGCCAATATCTCGCACGCCGTACCATAACGAACGCTTCAGCCTGCGGCAGAACTTCTTGGAGACGCCCTCCACTTTTACGAGAATTTCATCGGACATACCTTCGTTTTAAAAATTCCAAATTTTAAAGTTCTTACAAATTGTTCAATTGTTCTACTGTTCTACTGTTGACTGCTGACTGCTGACTGCTGACTTTTCATCACGCTCCGATCCGCTCGATGATCATCGGCATGGCCAGGCGGTAAACGACCAGGCTGAGGATAAAGAGCAGGAAAAATGCCAGGGTGAAGATCCAGAACAACTGCATATCCATCACTGGTTGTGCCGTCAGCCAGTTGCGTGTCTGCGGTATCAGAGTCGCCAGTGGATTGAATTTCAATATCATTGCCGCGAAACCACTTTTCGGTGTCGGGTAAATGACCGGTGTCAGGTACATCAGGAACGGCAGTATCACCGTAAGTCCCCTGTTGATATCCGTATAGAGCATGCCAACAGGAGTAAGTGCCAGTCCAATGGAAAAACCCGTGACCGCGATAGCGAAAATACCCAGGGGTACCAGCAGCAAGCCTGTCAGATTAACTGTTTGCTGAAAGTAAACCAGTATGATCGTAAGCAAACCCAGTTTAATTAAAATATTGAATACCAGCTCGTAGATGCCTGCCAGCAAAAGTCCTTCGCGTGGTATATTGATCTTCGACAGCATAGCCTTGTTGGCCGTGACCTCCTTCAGGGGCAACAGGGTCGCCTCGTTGAAGATCTGCCAGAGCAGGGTCCCGGTAAGCACGAATACCGGATAGGAGATGCCTGTATCACCCATTTTCATGACGTTGGTACCCCGGAGAAAGATCCAGAGAGCCGCTGTCATCAACGGAGGGAACAATGCCCAGGCGAAGCCCAGCAGCGACTGCCGGTAAAGGGCCTTGATATTCCGTTTAAAAAGCCTGAATCCCAGTTCATGCGACTGGGGAAGATCCCGAATGATCTCAACCAGATGCCAGATGATTGACCGGTTGTAAGCCTCGGCTGAGTAAACGGTTACTTTATCGCGATAGGACATGATTAAAGATCAGTTATGGTTTAATTAGTTATTTGCCCGGCCTGAAATTTATCCTGACGAAAGTCAGGAGGCCTCGCGTTATTCGTTGTTATTCGTTGTTCGATTGTTCTACTGCTGACTGCTGACTGTTGACTGTTGACTGTTGACTGCTGACTGCTGACTGCTGACTGCTGACTGCTTCCCGCCACAACAAAAGCGCCTCAGGGTACGCCGGTAAATATTTCTGCACTTCCTCCGGTTTGATGATCATATACCGGATCTTCCGGCTGATCAGCGTTTCAGCTTTCTGTATAAGTTTGAGCAAATAAGCTGTATCAATATCGTCGCCGATCAATAAAATATCGATCACCGGATTGTCCTTTCCCAGGGCAAAGCTTCCGGTCAGATAGGCGCTGTGCAGCCCCCGTAGGTTCTTGATGACCTGATCGATGATCTGATCAATGCCGGTATGCTTCATCAACAGCTGCCGGATGGTGCCAAAAAGCGGATGCTCACGGTTGGCCCGGAATACCTTCTTATTGCCCTGCGTACTGGACCCGAGCAGCCCCGCCTTTTCCAGGTGGTTGAGCTCCAGCCGTATGGCGTTGCTCGACTCGCCAAACTCGGCCGACAGGTCGCGCAGGTACGAGGTGGTGCTGCTGTTGAGGAAGAACTTCATCAACAGCTTTATCCGGGTTTTGGAGGTGATCAGAGCTTCCAGCATTTGGATCGTATTCAATATTGAGCAACAAAATTACTCGATATTAATCTAAAATCCAAATTTTGGAGGATTTTTTTTAGTCAGCAGTCAGCAGTCAGCAGTCAACAGTCAACAGTCAACAGTCAACAGTCAAAATTTTACATTTTCTTAGGAAAATAGGGGGTACATTTTAAAGAAATCGGGATTAACCTATAAAAAACCTATGGGAACAGGATTGATAAATTTGAAAGTGTATAAGAAATCCTTTGAACTGGCGATGAAAATATTTGAGCAAAGCAAAAATTTTCCTAAAGAGGAGAAATATTCATTGACCGATCAAATCAGAAGATCCTCCAGGGCGGTCTGTGCCAACCTGGCAGAAGCGTATAGAAAAAGAAGGTATCCCTCTCATTTTGTCAGTAAGTTATCCGATGCTGATATGGAAAATACCGAAACACAGGTTTGGCTTAGATTTTCAACTGCATGTCAGTACCTGCCGGAAGAGATAAGCCTGATTCTTTTAAATGATTCACAGGAAATTGGCCGAATGATCGATCACATGATAAACAACCCTGAAAAGTTCACCCGAAACTGGTAATGCACCTGACCGTCGACTGCTGACTGTCGGCTGCTGACTGTTGACTGCTGACTGTTGACTTTCCCTGAACATCCATTGCCGATTACCCAGGTAGATTCAGAAGTGAAAGGTGAAGTAGATTGACGAAAGGAAGGATGAAATCCGATGTGATCCTTTATCTCAAGTTTCACCATATTTTGTATCTTTGAAGTATAAAAACTTAAAGTTGCTATGAATGATGAAAAATTAAATATTATTAAAAGTACACTTAATGTTTTTTTTCCCCAGTGTGGAATTCTTTTATTTGGCTCCCGGGCCAGAGGCGATCACAATGCCTCAAGCGATTACGATCTTGTAATCATTGTTGATGAAGCAATGGATATTACGCAAAAATGGAACTATCAGGCCCAAATCAGGAAAATACTTGCCAAAAAGAATTTACCGGTTGATATCATCATTCAAAGCGACGCTGAATATAAACTTAATAAAGCACGATCAGGTCATATTATACGATATGCTTCTCAGGAGGGAGTTTTAATATGAATCGCCAGCAAAAAGATTATATTCTCGAATGGATCCAGAAAGCCCAGGAGGACAAACTTGCCATTTTACGCCTGATCGAACCTGAAATTGTAGCTCCAACCGTAATATGTTTTCATTGCCAACAAATGGCAGAGAAATATTTAAAGGCTTACCTGATCTTTCATGGAAAAGAAATCATCAAAACACATAATATTGAATTTCTATTATCTCAATGTGCAGGCATTGATCCTGATTTTGACCATATTGATCCGTTAAATCTGAGTGATTTTGGCGTCAGTGTCAGATATCCTGGCGATCAATACATTCCGTCTGACAAAGAAATTCTTGAATATAAAAGGATTGCCTTTGAAATTGAACATATTGTCCTTTTAATCCTTCCCTCTGTACTATAAGTCGGTGGGAGAGCTTGTGCGGTATCAGAAACAGAGGTGGATGTAGATGGAGAAGTTGATTGACGACAGGAAGGATGAAACAAGAATTCATCTCCTCGTCAGTTGTGGCCGATAATGAGCGTCTGCAGCTCTCCAACGTCCAACCGCATGGAATTTGTAATTTGGAATTTGTTTGGATTTTGGATCATGGAATTTGGAATTTTTAACCAAACAGCTCCTCAATCCCACGCAGTACCTCTCCCACATCCGGATCGATATCAAAGACCAGCGAAGGTTTCAGGTAATGCAATTCATGCTCCTTTTTAAACCGCTCTTCTCCCCCGCCGGTGATATTTAACATTATGACCGCCCGGGAATCTATACGCTGATCACTGACCGCCTGTACCAGCGATGCAGTCGCCACAGCAGCTGCGGGGTGCAGGTCGATGCCCTCGGTTTCTTCGAACAGGCGAGCCGCAGCCAGGGCTTCCTCATTAGTGGACACTAGGATATCTCCCCCGCTGTCCATCAGCGCATCATACAATCCTCCGGGAATGGAATACGGAGGCCTGCGGTTCGACAACACCTTGGCCAGGATGATCTCAACCTGCCTCCGGGCGAGATCGTCGTCCATCGGCAGAAGGCTGCGTGAGCCCGCTCTCCAGGCGTCATACATGGGCGTGAAAGGTGCATTCTGCGATACCATCAGCTTCATCTTATTTCGCCCAAACCTGGCGTCTTCGATCAAACGCAGGTTGGCTTCCCAGGCGGCAATGGCACCGGTTCCGCTGCCAACGGCCTGAAAATAATAACCGGGAATGCGGCCCAGGGTTGTAACTGCAGATAACACGGTGGTTCCCATCCCGTCCCTTCGCGCCACATTTTTTGCTCCGCCTTCAGCAATAAAACGGGATTGCTTGCAGGCAATATTCGACAAATGGATCGCATCATAATAATCGCCGCCAGAACGGGAAACAATCAGCCGTACATTCTCCTTCACCGGTCCATCGAACCAGAGTACGTCAATATTGTCCTCCGGCACGCATAGTAATAATGGAATATCATTATCCGAACACACCCGTGCAAACGAGCGGGCCGTATTGCCTGCGGAGGCAACCACCAGCACTTTCCCCCTCGTATTGTCCAGGCGTGCACATACTGAATAGGCCTCGGTTTCCTTGAACGAGCAGGTGCGCATCATCGCCCCTTTCTCGGGCCAGTAACCGCTGAAGGTAATGTAGAGGTTCTCAAGGCCCAGCATACGTGCAAGCCCCTGGCTTTGATAGGTAACCGGAGCAGATGATCCTTTCTTCAACCTGGTTGACCGGCACCAATGGATCGGGTTGAACGATGTACCGAATACCATTACACTGAGCGGACAGGGACTGTTGCACAACGAAAAGGTGGGCCTTGGCGGGTATATGTACATGGATCGGCTGGGCCCAACCATTGACTTTGGCCTAATGACCACGTATGCTTATCTTCTCGATCTGCCCAAGGGTAAGTTATCGCTGGGTTTGCAGTTCGGATTCAAGCAGACACGGATTGATTGGCAGAGGCTGAACATGGAAGACATGAACGACTATTACCTGGTCGTACAGCCCAAGCCGCTGCTGCTACCGGACGCTAATTTTGGCACTTATTATTACACGCCCTATTTCTTCATGGGTTATTCCACAACGCACCTTTTTGATAAATACTTCTTTTCCCTTTACAATAATGATGAGTACTCTGAATTTATCTTCTCGCAAAATGCGTATTTATATACCGGCGGATTCATTAAAATAAAAAACATGGTACTGAAGCCCTCGGTGCTGGTGAAATACTGGGAGAAGGGCAACTGGGGGGTGGACATCAACACGGCGCTGAAGATCAACAACCTGATCTGGGTGGGGGCCTCGTACCGGTCGAACACCCGGTCGTTCGTGCTGCTGACGGAAGTGCGTGTGAATTCCCGCCTGAAGATCGGGTATTCGTTCGATTCCTATCTCGGCGACATCGGTAGTTATAACGTCGGCTCGCACGAGATCAAGCTCTGCTGGGACAAGCAGGCCAAGAAAAAACCCTTCGTGGCGAATTATTTTTAAATTGCGGTGCAGCGAACCGGAATATTTATTGCGTTGTTTCCCCAAACCGGTAATACACCTCCTTCTCCGTGAACACCATCTCGATGACCTTCATTAAAATAAAATTCACCAGCATTTCCTCCCCTTTGCTGCGTGAAAGATCCGTAAGCTGACACAACTCCAGCAGCGTAATGGTCCCGTTCCGATCCAGGTAATCGAGAAACAACCTTTCCTTTTCGGTATAACGGATCACGACTCCTTCCGCTTCCGGTGTCTTTTCCCAGACTTTCAGCAGCACCCGGTTCGCCAGCAGGTTCTGATCGTTCACACGGATATACGCCATCCATTTGCCATCGGGCTCCAGTGCAAAATAGGGCCGTTCCTCTCCCCTGGCGATGACCACCTCCAGCACCGTCTTCCCCTCAATCTCCCACTCCTTCGTGGCATACCTCACCGTCGGATGCACGTAAAGCAGCGCCGCCGTCTCCACCATGTACTTCTCCTCCTCCGACCGGATGCCGGCAACCACGCCATTGTCCTTCACCCCGATCAGCAGCGTGCCGCCATCGGTGTTCGCAAACGCCACCAGCGTCCGCGCTATCTTCCGCGAATCGGAGATCTCGAACTTGAAATCCAGCGTCTGATTCTCACCGCGCTGGATCAGGTTAGTTATGTAGTTCGATTGGAGCACGGAATACTGGTAAAATTCCAAATCTCAAGATACAAATTCCAATACATTGGAACGAAACGCCACTGAAGTAACGAAATATGAATCTTTTCCTACGATTACCGCGTAGCGGTTGAAGCCTTGTAACGTTCAAATAAAACGGGTTTAGGGGTTAAGGTAAGGATGAAAAATTTTTAAGGAAGAATTAGTTAATCATCGTATAATCGTAAAAACTCGTACGTATTCCCTGCCCAGCGAAGAAACTTCATCATATCGTCGAACGTGATCACCAGACTGGCTGTGTTGAGGTTGGGATGAAAACTGAGGCGTTTGGCCTTCAGCAGGGCCTCATCGAAAAAGACATGCACATGATCTTCCTGGTCGTGTATGAGACCAAATAACGATACGGATCCCGGCGTCAGCCCCAGGTACCTCTGCATTCGTTCCGGTGAGGCAAAGGTGAGCTTTCCCTGCTTCAGCCGTTTTTCAAGGTCGTGGATGTCGAGCTGGCGGCTGTGCTCCATGATCACCAGGTAGTGACGGTTGCCCTTGTGGTTGCGGAAGAAGATGTTCTTGCAATGCGTGGAATCGATATCCTTCCAGTATTTAAGTGCTTCTTCGATCGTATGCCCGGGAGGATGTTCGTGGTATTCGAACGTTATGCCCAGTTTGTCCAGGACTTCGTATAGCTTCTGATCGCCGACCATGATGGTAAAAGTATTAATAGTACTCCGCCTCCTGAAGGAGAGGTGGACGTGGGGTGAGTTAATTATTCGCTATATTTGTACAACAAAATAACAAAAAAATCCAATGCAATCCCTATGAAAAGAACCCTTCTGAGTATCATCATTACGTGTCAGCTTTTCTCCTGCTGCAACCAGGAGTCGCGCCTCTATCTGGACGAGCTGGATCTGTCCGCCATGAGCGCAGGATGGGGAGAGGTGACTGCCTGTCGGAGCGTGGAAGGAAATCCGCTCACCGTGGCGGGCCAGGTGTATGAGCGCGGAGTGGGAACGCATGCGGCCAGCACCATGCTGCTGGATCTGAAGGGCAGAGCTGTCACGTTTCACAGCTTCGTAGGAATTGACGACGAAAGTGGCGAAAAAGCGTCGGTTGAATTTTTCGTGCTTGCCGACGGATGGATCCTATGGCACAGCGGCCTTATGCATTACGGAGATCCTACACGGCAGGTGAAGCTGGACGTGTCGGACGTCAAAAAGCTGGGATTGTATGTTTCAGACGGTGGCGATGGTATCGGATGGGATCATGCCGACTGGCTCAACACACAGATCACGTACAACAAGTCCGCGCCAGTACCTGTCATGCCTGTTGCTGCCGAACCATATATCCTGACTCCAGCGTCACCGGAAAAGCCACGGATCAACGGACCGGACGTGTATGGTGCACGGCACGGAAATCCCTTCCTGTACAAGGTTCCGGTGACCGGAAAAAGACCTTTGACGTGCGTGGCGGAGAACCTGCCTGATGGGTTGAACATCGACCAGGAGACGGGGATCATATCCGGCTCCTGCGGATCGAAAGGCGATTATGCTGTCAGGATCAGGGCAATGAATGCATTGGGTTCGGATGAAAAGACGCTTTTGATCCGTATTGGGGATACGATCTGCCTGACTCCTCCGATGGGGTGGAACAGCTGGAACTGCTGGGGACTGAGCGTGGACCAGCAGAAGGTGCAGGCCGCCGTGGATGCGATGGTCAGCAGCGGGCTGGCCGACCACGGATGGTCGTTCATCAATATTGACGACGGATGGGAGGCGGACAGCCGGCTGTCTTCGGGTGAGCTGCCTGCCAACGATAAATTTCCCGACATGAAAGCCCTGGGGGATCATGCCCATCGCCAGGGGCTCAAGCTGGGAATCTATTCCTCGCCCGGCACCCACACCTGCGGCGGATTCCTGGGTTCATGGGAACATGAGGAGCAGGACACGCGCACCTGGGCCGACTGGGGGATCGACTACCTGAAATACGATTGGTGCTCCTATGAACGGATCGCCAGGGATCACAGCCTGACGGAGCTGCAGAAACCCTACCTGAACATGCAGAGCGCCCTGATGAAAATTCCAAGGGATATCGTCTTTAGTCTCTGCCAGTACGGGATGGGCGAAGTGTGGCAATGGGGCGCCACGTTCGGGGGCAACCTGTGGAGAACGACCGGCGACATCGTAGATACCTGGAACAGCATGGCTGGGATCGGCTTCAGCCAGGACAAATGCGCTCCCTTTACCGGCCCGGGGCACTGGAATGATCCTGATATGCTGGTGGTGGGCAAGGTGGGATGGGGACCCAGCCTGCATCCTTCAAGGCTCACACCGGATGAGCAATATACCCATATAAGCCTCTGGTGCCTGCTCTCAGCACCCCTGCTGATCGGATGCGACCTGAGCAGCCTGGATGATTTTACCCAGAACCTGCTGACCAACGACGAGGTGATCGCCATCAACCAGGATCCCCTCGGCAAACCGGCAGTCAAGGTCAAAGAAACCTCCACAGGACAGGTCTGGGCCAAACCCCTCAAAGATGGATCCATGGCCGTCGGCCTGTTCAGCACCGGCGACCGTTCCCCTGCAGGCATGTTCGACTGGGAAGGAGAGGCCAGGAGCGACACAGTGTCTGTGACATGGGAGGAAATGGGGATCACAGGGGCCAGATCGGTCAGGGACCTGTGGCGTCAGAAAGACGTGGGAACATACAACAGGGAACTCAAATTCCCGGTGAACCACCATGGAGTCATGCTTGTCCGGCTTATTGAAACAACACGTTAACAATCTGGTATCAAATTTGATAAACTGCGGACAAAATTTTTAAGACCCATCCATCATGAAAAAGACCATCACCCTTTTTGCCTGCCTTCTCATGGGTATGCATGTGATCCATTCCCAGGTTACCATTGAGGTGAAAGAGGAAAACAAAACCATCTCCCGGGGCGGCCAGCCTGCTTTCACCGTAGATATTCCCGGCGGAAAATTTGAATCCGTCAGGAAAGATTGGATCAAATTCCTTGAGTCGGGAACCAAACTTAAAGTGCAGGCGGTTTCCAACGAACTGTTCATCCATGGCGCTGTCTTCAAAAAGATCACCCTGGATTCGGTCAATGTGTACAGCTCGGTCTATGACCTGGATTCCAATATCAGGGTGACCGCCTGCTTTGAGGTCGACAGCGTATTCCTGAGCACCATGGCAGCAGATCCCAGGCAGAAAGAGCTTGCCGTTGCCCTGAAATCAGCAGTAAGGGACTTTGCAGTCGGTCAATATATCGAAGTATATGACCAGAAGCTCTCCGATGAGAACGCACAGCTAAAGAGTCTGGAATCAGAGCGTAAAGATCAGGTGGGTGCCATCGAAAAGCAGCAGAAATCAATCAAGGTGAATGAAGAAAACATACGCCGGTCGGAGGAAACGATCGACATCCTGGATGCCGACATGGAACTCAAGAACACCGAGATAAAGAATAAGAAAGCCGTGGTCGCGTCCCTTAAATCCTACGATCCGGAAGGATACAAGGTTGCAGACAAAGAACTCGGCGGGCTGGAGCGCGAAAAGAAAAAGATGGAAAATCAGCGGGAAAAAGAACTGAAAAGGATCGTGGAATACAAAAACGACATCAAGGAAGCAGAGCGTACCATCGACCAGCTGGAGAAAGAAGTTGAAAGCCTTGAACAGCAGATCGCTGACCAAAAGGATCGTATCGATAAGGTGGAGCAGGAAAAGAAGCGGATCCGGTAATTCAATCGAACGCTACTTTATTCACATAAAATACATAGCGTTTATCCTCATCGCTGAGCATCGTATTGCGGATACGCTGGTATCCATAGACCAGGAAGTAGTTCCTGTACCAGTAAAGCATGTTACTGCCCGATTCCGAGGTCATCTTATCGCGGGCATGCTTCGACTCGATCGGCACGTATTCGAGTGCCTGCTGCTCCTCGGTGGCTGTAAAGACCTTATAGGTGATCTCTCCCTTGTAATTGAACGCCATAATGGTCTCCTCCCCGTCAAAGATCACATTGACCCGGTTCTCCAGTTTATTCGAAAGAATATCCCATAGCTCCATCCCATTGTCCCAGAGCATGTTACCTTCTTTATCGAACCTGGTGATGAACGCCGAGGTATACCTGTAACCGTCGAATACGTTATAATAGGATGGCATGGGACGACCGTACCAATCGTACATCATTCTTGTAACTGTATGATATTCAGGATAATACGCTTCCGCGACAAAAACATAGCCGCCCTCCAGGCGAATGATGTTGTGTACCAGGAGGTTATAATCGATCGTGATCTCGTTGCCTTTTTTGTCCCGTTTCCTGATCCTCGACAGATCGCTGACTGAGAGGTTCTTATAAAATCCGGAAAATTCGGAAAAATTGTAGTATTTAATGAAATCATTCTGTGTACCGTTCAGCCGGGCCACAAATATTCCGGATGATTCAATGTCGAGGCCGGTATATACGTTGTCCATTTTCCCTTTGGGACTGTCCTTGAATGTCCCGATGATCAGTACCTGACGGTCATCGGGGAAAAGGATCTCGCCGCTGTTGACAAGGTATTTCGTGGCATCGTTGTTTATCGGAACGGTAAGCAGGCTGTCGCCCCGTGGATTGAACTGTCTGTAAAAAATAAACTCATTGGCCTTATCGTCGTAGGCCTTATAGAATGTGTGCAGGATCCCGGCAGTCGTGTCAACTTTCATATCCAGAAGGAAGGTGAACCTGGCATCGGTGACCGGGGTGGATTGCTGTTCTCCGGAAGTCATGTCAAAGCTGACGAAAAAAGACTGGTCTTCATCGGTGATGATCCCCAGAAGTGCTGTCTGGTTCCAGATCAGGAAGTGTGCGAGCAGGCACTTGTCAGGTATCTTTCCGGTCTTGGCCGTTATCAGTCCTTCCTTATCACATGGAACGACCACGATCTCAAAATTATTCCCCGGAAAATTCTTTTCGCCGTTGTAAAAGATCAGGTATAGTTGGTTGTTATGGCTAACGGATCTGTCATATTTCAGGTCCTTCAGGATCGGCATCTCCTGAATCCAGACCTGACGAAAATTGACATCGTAGAGTTTGAATATCCAGACCGTATGGTCCTTATCGTCGGTACTGACCACGCTTTCATAGAACAGCAGCATGCCCGCCGGGCCAAACGGTATGACCGTGAAAGGCTCCGTATCCTGCCGTGTTTCGATCTCCAGCCGAATGGGCTGGGAACCGGTTCTGGCCTGTTTCTCACCGGTTACCTGAGAAAAAAGGGATACGGTGCACAGCAGAAAGCTCATCAGAAGGAATATGCCTCGCAAATGCGACCTGGGGATAAAAAATGCCGTATAATTAATTTCTGAGATGAAAGGATTCATCGAGATGGAATTATTTTCTTTTAACCACGGAGATCATGGAGAAGGCACGGAGAACACGGAGGATTGATAATAAGGTATTTATTACTCTGCGTTCTCCGTGAACCCTCCGTGTACGCCGTGGTTAAACAAAATTACGTCACACTCCTCCGTCACAGATAACGCCAATGTCGGAGTTAAAATTTCATCTGACGCTAACTTTAGCACTACCTAGTGTACCCTTTTCAAGATCGGTTATCCTGAGTATATACAATCCTGTCGGAACCTCTTCCAGACTGATTGTAAAGTTATTCCCATCCAGTATGTAGCGTCTGATTATTTCACAACGTACCGAATAGAGTATTCCCTCATATCTGCCCAAAGGAAGATTCAGTTGGATCTGACCGGTGGCAGGATTGGGATAAACATTCATTTCGATTGCCGGGGCAGGATCAACCATTCCCACGTTGGCTTCGCCGACGATCACAATATCATCCACTTCCCAGGTGGCTGCTTCCGTAGTGGTGCTGGTATACTGGAAGGCAACAAATACCTGATTCCCGTCATACGCGGAGATATCTACCTGTCCGGACGAGGCCCATTCCCAGTTTCCCGGCGACAGGACCGCCTCAAGGGAAGTCCATTCCGCCTGGCCCGGATTGCCTGAACCTTCATAATCCGTGGAAATCTTGACCTGCAGCGCCGGGCCCGCATAGTTCATGGCAGAGATGAAGGTCAGGACCTCGTTATGGTAATTTTCAAGGTTCAGGGGAGGTGAGATCAGCCAGTCGTCGTTTTCCAGGGGGCTGCCGCTGAATCCGCTCATCCGGGCGAACCAGTTGTTGCTGAAGGAGGAAGGCTCCCATACCAGGTCGCCGGTCACCGAATAGGTCTGCCAATCGCCCAGGGTCTGGCTTTCAAAGTCTTCCTGATGGATCACCTTTAGATTGGAAGTGGTCGTCTCAGCCTCCGGAGGGGTGCCGTCGTTCTTATAATTGATGTATTCACCCGAATTCGTATAGGGGAATATTTTAAAGTAATAGGTGGTGGCGGCGGTCAGTCCGCTGAAGGTGAGGGTCCCGGCGCCAAAGTCAACGTTGGCTGCGCCGTTCCCGTCGGTGAAATCAGTGTCATCGGCCACAGGTACACCATCCTGGGGTGTAGTGGAAATGATACCGTCAGCAGCAAGGATAAGGTACCGGTGGGGCAGCTGGGTTCCTGTGGCATCGGTCCAGGTGACCACAATGTCGAATCCCTGGGGGCTGGCAGCAAAATCAGTTGGATACCCGGAAGGTTCAGGATCAGGTGTGAACGCGCCGAACAGCTGGTTGGCATTGATCGCACCCATGGTGGCTTGCTGGGCCTCCTGCCAGGTGAATTCAGCATACATACTGCCGGTGCCACCCAGCTGCAGCGACTGTCCGACGAGGGTGGCGCTGGATTCAGCCACTCCGATGTCCGTAGAGGTCATTCCGTTGGCAGGGCCGTCCGTTGCGGTCAACACTCCCTCCCAGCTCAGGAACTGACCGGCGACCACCGTGCCCTGGTAGGAGATGGCAAGTCCGTCTTCCTCACCGTTCTGGATGCCATTTTCCGGAAATGTAATATAAAAGAGGGTGATGCCTTCCACAGTGGCCCCTGAGGTGAACGTGTCCATGGTCCTGGCATCATACTGAGCTCCGTTGTTCCCGTTATAGAACGTGATGGTGAAATCCGACAGGGTATACCCACCGGCATTCTGCAAGGCGATTTCAACGAACTCACCCTGATCCGTGCCGGCGTTGTCGTAATGGATCTCATTCAGCCAGATGTTCTGCGTGCTGGCCAGATGACTCAGCAAAAGCAGCGCGATAAAGGTTAGATTTCTTTTCATAATATTGAATGATAGGCAGGTATTAATAAATCATTAATTTGACGGGTTTGGCCGGACTTTTCTCGCCGGTATGAAAAACCAGGAAATAGACTCCTTTGTCAAGTTCCTGAAGGTCAATTTCAGAGACAGATTCCGTAACGACGTTCCTGGCAACGGTTTCTCCCAGCATGTTGAGCACTGCAACCTCCACCGGGAAAAGGGGTGTCTGGATCCGGACGGAACCATTCGCCGGGTTCGGGTAGACCGATACGTTGAAATCCTCCGCCATGTTCCCGGTTCCCACAGCCACATGAATATATTCTGGCTTCACTTCCGTGCTCTCCCCGAAAACGTTGATCACGGTAAGGGTGACGTCGAAATCCCCGGCATCGGGGAAGGTGATCACCGGGTTTGGTTCTGCAGAAGTCTCGGGAATCCCGCCCTCAAACGTCCAGGTGTACAACGACAGTGGAAATCCGGTGGAGAGGTCGGTGAAGGTTACGTCAGAGCCTGTCGCGATCTCCGTTTCATTGGCCACGAAATCTGCCAGCGGAGCAAATCCAACAGTTACGTACCCGTACCTGGTCAGGGAATCCTCGCCATAGTTGTTGGTGACCAGGAGGGATACTGTGTAGATCCCTGCTGTGGAATACAAGATTTGCTGAGGATTCTGTTCAATGGACGACTCAGGTACGCCGCCCACGAAGCTCCATTGCCAGGTTTCGGGCTGTCCGGTGCTCAGGTCGAAGAAGCTGATATAGGTTCCCGGCGCCACGGCCGTGAAATCGGAAGTAAAGTCAGCAGCAGGCGGAGTGGCACAGCCTCTGCCCGGAGTGGCCCAGATCGTATCCCCTGCGGCGTTGACGGCTGCGAATTCGATAGAGGCCAGCCAGTTCTCTGGCAGCGAATTATCCGCATTCGGATCGCACAATGTCAGCGACGGTCCTCCCCCATCGGGTTCCAGTGGCCACGGGACCTCGTCGTCGTATTCGACGTAATCCAGTACCGTGTTGAAATAATCGGTGAGCTCAATATCTTCTCCGCTGTTGCTGAGGGCTCCTTCGTCCCACTGAAGCGATGCCACACTAAAGGTATTGGTGATCGCCTCTGAATTGGCAGCCACCACCAGGTATTCGCCGGAGGGTAGAATGACAGCGGGGAAGGTATAGTCAATCCCTTCAGAGAAATAAAGCCCCTTGAGAACGACCGGTAACGATCCGTTGTTGAAGATCTCGATGAACTCCAGGCTGTCGGTGCCTGTTTCGGGCGGGTTGTACATGATCTCGGTGATGACCAGCCTGGCCGGGATCGTGTCAAAGACGGCAATATAGTCGTTTCGTGTCAGCATATCCTCTCCGTACTCATTGGTTACATGAAGCTGTACGTTGTACAGCCCCGGCGCGCTGTAGAGAATATCCCGGGGATGCTGCACATTGGAGGAAGAAGGCGTCCCACCCGGGAACTGCCACTGCCATGATGTCGGCACGTTGGCAGACAGGTCGGTGAAATCAATGGTGGTGCCCACGTAGATCATAGTGTCGCTCACGGTAAAGTCGGCATGAGGGGTATTGTCGATGAACAGGACCTGGATATAATCTTCCCGCAGCAGGGTGTCGGTCCCGTTGACATTGTAGGCGATCAATTTCACGTCGTACCATCCCGGGGTCTGGTAGATGATCGGGCCGGGATTCGGTGAGGTGGATATTTCCGGCGATCCGCCGTGAAAGGTCCATAGCCAGTGGGTGGGGTTGTTCGCCGAAAGGTCCGTGAAATACACTCCCTCGCCCTGGTAGATGGTAGTCGTGTCGGCTTCGAAATCTGCTACCGGAGCCATGCTGCCGCATTCACCTCCGGGCGTTGCGTAGATTGAATCTCCTTCAGCGGTGATCACCGCCAGGTCGGCGGAGGCCATCCAGAACTCAGGATCTGAATTATCCTGGTAAGGATCGCAGAAGGTCAGCGAATGGCCGTACCCATCGGCCAGCGTATCCCAGGGAAGCTCATCCTCGTAGGCTACCATATCCATAATGATATTCAGGGGATTGCGGATCTCGATCGTATCGCCGTTGTCACCCAGCACGCCGCCGGTCCATTGAAAAGGCGCAAAGCCGAAAATGCTTTCAAAATCTGGAGCATTTCGGGCAATAACGATGTAGGATCCCGGTGAGAGGACGGTATCCGGAAAGATATAATCGATGCCTTTCGAAAAATAGGAATCCTGCATGTTCACAGGGGCACTGAAGTGGTTGTATAGTTCAATGAACTCGATGCCCTCTGCCTCCCCTTCCGGGGGGTGGTACATGATCTCCGTGATCATCACATTGGGAACTTCGGTAGGCATGATGATCGCAAAGTCACTGTCGCTTTCGTCGGCAGGATCGTCGTCGGCCTCATCGGAAATCCGGATCCTGTAATGGATGCCTGCCGGCTGTCCCACAGGAATGTCCCACGTCCATGAGCCGTTGTTCTCCGTGCTGTCGTTAAGCACCCCGAAGAGCGATCCATCTTTCCATAATTCAATCTTCACTGCTCCATCCATTCCAACCGATGTCCAGGTGATCGGGTATTCCTCCCCCTGTTCCCAGAACTCACCACCGTTAGGGCTGGTCACGATAAGGGAAGGTTCATGGTAGGCAACCGAATTGAGGATGCCGGGGGTGCCGCCGCCAACGATGCTGGCATCCCAGCTTTCCGGCTGTGTGTTATCCATTTCCGGATCGACAAGTTCCAGGGAAGGCCCTGTACCGTTTGGCTCGTCTGGCCAGTCACCGGTGCTCCCGTACAAGAGATAATCGATCACATCATCTTCCTTGTTGCTCAGTTCGATCTCCTCTCCCGTATTGGATAGGGAGTCTGAATACGGGCCATAGACATTCTCAATGCCATAATGAGCTATGATGGAATCCGGATTCCTTGCGATCACGAGGTACGCTCCCATCTCTAGGTGGATACCCGGAGGAAATACATAGGATATTCCCTCGGTGAACGACCAGCCCGAGAGCTCAAAGCCCACGGTATCCGCGTTATAGAGTTCAACGAATTCAAAGACGCTGTCAGCACCCAGTTCCGCGGAGGGATGGTACATTATTTCGTTAATGACCACTTTCTGGGCAAATATGCCTGCCGGCAGCAGGATGATCAATAAAAAAGGCAGGATCAGCAAGTTGATCCTCATGACAGGAATTTTCATTGCACCGTTGTTTTTAGTTGATGATCATTTTTTTGATGACACAAACTCCCTCCTCCTGCTGGATAAAACGGACGAAATAAATCCCCTGGTTCAGGAGTCCGAAATCGAGCCTGCAATGGGTCCGGGTCATCCTGTTTTCCCAGACCTTCTCTCCTATCAGGGAATAGACTTCCATGGTCGCCGGGACAGGGATGTTCTCCAGGATCACCTCACCGGCGGAGGGAACCGGATAAAGGCAGATCTCATGCCGTGTGCCGGAAAGATCATTGACGCCTACCGCAACATGGATATACTCCACCTTGGTGACCGTACTCTCCCCAAATGCATTGGTGACCGTCAGCTCAACGTCAAAATCTCCCGCGAGGTCATACTTCACTTCCGGATTTTGCTCGGTCGAAGCGGCAGGTGTACCTCCCGGAAACACCCATGACCAGGTTACCGGATCATGGACCGAAAGGTCTTCAAAAGAAACCGTCGTCCCGACGGTGATCTCGGTTTCGTCCGCGACAAACTCGGCCACCGGGGCATAGCCGGCAGTGATGTAATTCTCCACGGTCTTGGTATCGCTGCCCAGGTTATTGGTCACGGTAAGGGAAACCGCGAAACTGCCTGCCTCATTGTACTGGATATGCTGCGGATGCCGGTCATCAGAAGACGGGGGTGTCGCTCCTTCGAAGGTCCACGCCCAGGTTGTGGGGCTCCCGATCGAAAGATCGGTAAAATCAATGAACCCGCCAACCGCCACGATGGTTTCCGAAGCCACAAAATTGGCTTCAGGAAGGATCCCCTGGCAGCCTCCCATGGGAGTCGCCCAGATGGTGTCACCGTCCTGGTTGACTGCGGCAAATTCCGTGGATGCGTTCCAGCTTTCGGGCAGGGCGTTATCCTGGTCAGGGTAGCACAGCGTCAGGGAAGGGCCGAATCCATCGCACAGAGCAGGCCAGGGAGCCTCGCTGTCGTAGAGCACATGATCCTGCACTACACCGTACGGATCACTCAGCTCCAGTTCTTCCCCGCTGTTGCTCAGGGCTCCTCCTGTCCATTGATAGGCATTCACCCCCAACGTATTTTGGATAGCCTGGGCATCATAGGCCACCAGCAGATATTCACCAGGTTCGATGACCACGTCAGGGAAGGTGAAGTCCACTCCCTTTGAGAAATAAAATCCCTCCAGGCTGACCGCTACCATGTCATTATTATACAGTTCGATGAACTCAAGGGAGTCGGTGCCCTGTTCAGGGGGATTATACATGATTTCGGTGATGACCAGTGAATAGAAGGTGGAGTCTTGCACCGTAATATATCCTGATCTGGTTTCCGTGTCCTCTCCAAAGAGGTTCGTCACCGTAAGGGTCACATCAAAAGATCCAGGTGAAGAATAGACGATCCCTGACGGATCCTGATCGGTGGAGGTGGCGGGCGTACCTCCCTCGAACTGCCACATCCAGGTGTCGGGCTGACCGGTGGAAAGATCCGTAAAGTCAACGCTCATCCCCTTGAGTATCTCCTGGCTGCTGGCAGAGAAGTCAGCTTCCGGGTAAACCGGCACGCCGCAGCCAGCTCCGGGAGTGGCAAAGATAGAGTCGCCGGCCGCGTTGATCGCTGCGAATTCGGTGGAAGCAGACCAGTTTTCCCCCAGAGAATTATCCAGCGAGGGATCGCACAGGGTCAGGGATGGGCCGTCGCCATCAGCCAGGGTATCCCATGGCAGCTGGTCAAGGTAAGGCACAAAATCAATCTGTGTATTGAAATTATCCCTCAGCGCGATGTTCTCACCCCCATTGTTCAGCGCTCCTTCAGTCCACTGAAGCGCGGGTAAACCGAACACACTGTGGAATGCCACTGAGTCGGCACAAACCACAAGATAATCGTCCGGTTCAATGACCACAGAGGGGAACGTGTAGGTCAGTCCTTCGGAGAAATAGAATCCCTCCATATTGATGGCAAACGCTCCCATGTTGTACAATTCAAGGAATTCCAGGCTGTCAGTCCCACTTTCAGGCGGGTTGTACATGATCTCAGTGATGACGATCTGATATTCCGGCAGGGTGCATCCGGCCAGCGGCGACGCCCAGATCGTGTCGCCATTGCCGTTGACGGCGGCAAATTCAGTGGAAGGAGTCCAGTATTCGGGCAACGCATTGTCGAGATACGGGTAGCAGAACGAGAGGGAAGGTCCGTACCCGTCGGGGATGGTATCCCAGGGCGACTCATCGTCATAGGTAACGTGATCGATGACGTTGCCGAACGGATCCCTGATCTCAAGGGTTTCCCCGTCGTCATCCAGGTCGCCGCTGGTCCATTGCAGCGGCATGAATCCAAAGACGCTCTGGAAGGCCAGTTTGTTCTTTGCGATCACCACGCGTTCGCCCGGTGTGAGCTGTAAATTCTGGAAGGTATGTTCCACTCCGGAAGAAAAGTAGAAATCGTCGAAATTGATTATTGCGTTGCCTCTGTTGTAAATCTCAATGAACTCAAGGCTGTCGGCGCCTTCTTCAGGCGGGTTGTACATGATCTCGGTGATGAGCACCGGGGGAACCTGGTATATGCAGCCGGTTCCCGGGGAGGCGAAAATAGAGTCGTTGGCCGCATTCACGCCGACGTAATCCAGGGATGCAGACCAGTCATCCGCGATGGAGTTATCCAGGGAGGGATCACAGAACACCAGTGAAGGACCAAAGCCATCCGGAGACGTCGGCCAGGGAGCGGCGTCGTCAAAGGTGACAGAATCTACGACCCTGCCCAGGTTGTCGGCCAGGACGATGGTTTCGCCGCCGTTGCTAAGGGCTCCGTCGGTCCATTGAAATGCCTCCACGCCAAAAAAGTTGTTCATCGCTCCCGCATCAATGGCCACCAGGGTAAAACCACCGGGTGACAGCGATGTTTCAGGGAACGAGAAGACCACTCCCTCCCTGAAATGAAATCCCTCAAGATCGACGGCCAGTGTTCCCGGATTGCAGATCTCAAGGAATTCAAGGGTGTCGTTCCCTGATTCGGGCGGATTGTACATGATCTCTGTAATGACAAGTGAAGGAATGGGTCCAAAAACCTGTGTCAGTGTCTGGGGAGCGGTGGAAGGCAGTGTGAACGGCCAGTTTCCGGCAATCCAGTTGTGATCGCTGTCGTTCACTCCCCACTCCCATGTATGATAGCCATAGTCTACTGCCAGGTCAACCTGTACCGTGAAGATATGATCGCCTGCCAGCTGGTCGCCGTGTGTTCCGTCATCGTACAGGGGCGTATGCTCATTGCCGGAGTTCCAATTCGGGTCATAATTGCCCATTGTATCCCAGCTCCCTTTCAGGAAGAAGCCGTCAAAGGTCTGTCCCGCCGCGTCATTGATGATAAACGTAATCGTTGTGAAGACAGGGGGGGCGCCAGCCACCGTGGTGGTGTTGGTCACCATGTCATAGGTAAAGGATACGGAGTCAACACCGTTGGCCAGGAAATAGGTGTTGTCCCCTGTGCTCTGATCCCAGTTCCTGTTCAGGGTGACCTTGCATTCCCAGCCACCCTCGGGAACCTTTATCTTTTTTGTGTAGATATCATCATTGTCTCCATCGGTCATTTCGCCCAGTGTAGCTGCGGGATCCCAGTCGAGGCCACCCATCTCCGAGAGAAAATTACCGGTGACGGTAGGCGGTGTATGGGCCACAAGGTTCGCATCGATGTTGGTCTTCCAGGTGACAGGGGAAGCGGACTCAAGCACAATATGCTGGTTATTCGCAGGGTAGTTTGGGTTGTCCCAGCTATCCCCCTCGATCACCTTGTATTCGTTATCACCTTCCGGCAATGTTTTGGTCAGCTGAAAGAGCCCATTGGGCTTCTCGATCATGACATAATTGGGATCTGTCGTATTCCATCCCTGGAATGATCCCACGATCCTTGCAGAAGCAGGATTGGCTGCAATATCGGACTGACTCCTCGGATTAATCCGGTAGTACGGACCGGCACTTAACCAGTCCACCACACCGGTAATGGAAGCATAGGATTGGCCTACAACAAGTTCTACTGTCTCAAAATGGTATACCACATTGTCCCCGATATGGAAATAATGGATCGCTTTACTGTCCGACCAGCTGCATGTATAATCGTAATCAGTATACGATTCAACGGTGAAATTCTCAATTTTAACCAGCTGACCTTCCCATTTTTCTCCCGGGTCGGTGTTGGCAGGCAGTGTTTCGCTGATATCGGAGCCATTGATCACCGCAGGTCCGTAAGGGGTGTTGCCGGTAGAAATGGTGCTGAGCAGGGAAGGTGTGACCAGTTCGGTGAGGTTGTTATACACATCGCGTTTTGACCGGATGAGCACCTCGTCTCCCACACTGACCAGGGCGTCGAAATTATTATCATAGATCATCACCCCGTGATAAGCCGATGCATTATCGCTGATCCAGACATTGTTGAACGCATCATCAGCAGAGATGATCCCCTGGAAGGTGGCGAAATGGGTATTGTCCATCAAACCGTCCGGGTTGGTCGTATTGGTGTAGGAAACAGGCATGATACCCGCGTAGAAATCATATTCTGAAGGAATGGATGTATCCTGGATCTTATCCACCACATGATCGCCTGTCATGCTGGCGGATGGGCCGGTGAGGTGCACCAGCTTGTTGTCTGTCCCGTCGATAACAGCGGTTGTGAACGTGATCGGGGCGGTACCCGTAAGGAGGTAGTTGGCCGGGTTGACGGAGGTCACTGCGAGGTTGTAGATCACATCCAGTTCGGTGGCGGATTTCGCAAAGGCATACTGGATGGAGTTGGTTGGTGTACCGCCGAAGGACTGGCCATTGTTCAGCTGGCCCGGGGTGTCATCAGCCGGACCCTGCCAGCTGAACTGGTCGTATTGCGTGCCGGACCCGGAGAGCTGGAGGGACAATCCCAGGGGGTCACTTCCCCCTTCCAGTACCCCGATATCCACGGAGAGTACACCATCGGCCACTTCCCCCGAGCCTGTAAAAACTCCTTCATAGCTGAGAAACTGACCCGGGATCAACACTGACTGATACGACAGGGCCATCCCGTCGGGCGATCCGTTCTGGATTCCATTGGAGGGATAAGTAAAATAATAGATGGAGAAGCCGTTACTGGTAGCGCCGGCTGTAAAAAGATCCAGGGTCTTTGTTCCATAGCTGGTTCCGTTGAGCCCGTTATAAAGGGTCACCATAAAATCTGCAAGGGAGTAACTCCCGGCATTCTGGATGACCACCTCAATGAACTCGCCGGCATCGGTGCCCGTATTGTCATAATGGATCTCGTTGATCCATGCGTTCTGTGCCTGCAGAAAAAGGCACGATCCTGTCGTAATCAGGAAAACAAGGTAAAGTTTCTTCATGATGAATAGATTTGTAATTGGTCAGATTGGGTCAATCCTTTATCCAATTACAAATATATCCATATAAATGAAAGGGGGTGTCAATTTTTTATTAACATCAGTTCTTCACTTCCTCAAAGTCGACATCGGTCACTTCCTGGTCCTTTCCGGAGGATTTCGTGTCTCCCTGGCTGCCGGTTCCCTGCTCCTGGCCAGGTTGCTGTTGCTGGCTGGCCTGGTACATATCCTGGCTGGCTGCCTGCCAGGCATTGTTCAGGTTGCTCAGGGCGCTGTCGATCCCGGCAATGTCCTTGTTCTGATGAGCTGCTTTCAGGTCTGACAGGGCGCGTTCGATATTTTCCTTCTTATCGGATGGGATCTTGTCACCGTATTCCTTAAGTTGTTTTTCGGTCTGGAAGATCATGGCATCGGCGCTGTTCACCTTTTCCACCCGTTCCCGTTCCTTTTTGTCGGCATCTTCGTTAGCCTTTGCCTCATCGCGCATGCGCTGGATCTCGCTGTCAGTCAGTCCGGAAGAAGCTTCGATGCGGATGTTCTGTGATTTGCCCGTTCCCTTGTCCTTGGCTGTTACGTGAAGGATACCATTGGCGTCGATGTCGAACGTGACTTCGATCTGGGGTATGCCTCTTGGCGCGGGAGGTATCCCGTCGAGATGGAACCGGCCGATGCTCTTGTTCTGGTGCGCCATTGGCCGTTCGCCCTGAAGGATATGTATTTCCACTGATGGCTGGCTGTCCGAGGCGGTGGAGAACACTTCCGATTTTCTCACCGGTATGGTGGTGTTGGCCTCGATCAGGCGTGTAAACACGCCGCCGAGGGTCTCGATGCCCAGTGAAAGGGGTGTCACATCCAGCAGCAGAACATCTTTCACCTCTCCGGTAAGCACTCCGCCCTGGATGGCGGCGCCCACGGCGACCACCTCATCCGGGTTTACTCCTTTGGAAGGGGTTCTCCCGAAGAATTCTTCCACTGTTTTCTGGATAATGGGGATTCGTGTAGAACCGCCTACCAGGATGACCTCGTCGATGTCGGAGTTTTTCAGGCCGGCATCCTGCATCGCCTTGCGGCAGGGCTCGATCGTCTGGCGGACATAGGGATCGATCAGCTGCTCGAACTTCGCCCGCGTGAGGGTTCTGACCAGGTGCTTGGGGATGCCGTCGACCGGCATGATATAGGGCAGGTTGATCTCCGTTGTGGTGGAGCTGGAAAGCTCAATTTTGGCCTTTTCGGCGGCCTCTTTCAGCCGCTGAAGGGCCATGGGGTCCTTCCGGAGGTCGAGGTTCTCGTCCTTTTTGAATTCTTCAGCCAGCCAGTCCATGATGGTCTGGTCAAAATCGTCTCCTCCCAGGTGCGTGTCGCCGTTGGTCGATTTCACTTCGAACACGCCGTCGCCCAGTTCCAGGATGGAGATATCGAAGGTACCGCCTCCCAGGTCAAACACGGCGATCTTCATGTCCTTGTGTTTCTTGTCGAGTCCGTAGGCAAGGGATGCGGCAGTCGGTTCGTTGATGATGCGCTTGACCCTGAGTCCGGCGATCTCACCGGCCTCCTTGGTGGCCTGGCGTTGGGAATCACTGAAGTAGGCCGGCACGGTGATCACCGCTTCGGTAATCTGCTGTCCGAGGTAATCCTCAGCGGTCTTCTTCATCTTCTGAAGCACCATGGCAGAGATCTCCTGGGGCGTATAGAGCCTGTTGTCGATTTTCACTCGCGGCGTGTTGTTGTCGCCCCTTTCCACCTTGAAAGGAACGCGGGCCATTTCCTTCTGAACACGGTCGAAGGTCTCGCCCATGAACCGCTTGATCGAATAGATCGTCTTCTGGGGATTGGTGATGGCCTGCCGTTTGGCAGGATCCCCGACCTTTCGTTCACCGTTTTCCGTAAATGCAACGATGGAAGGCGTTGTCCGTCTGCCTTCGCTGTTGGGGATCACAACGGGTTCATTGCCTTCCATGACCGCCACACAGGAGTTTGTCGTACCTAAATCAATTCCAATAATTTTACCCATATCTAATCGTATATTAAATTATTAACTGTTGATTAGTGTCATAAATCTCAGATATGTATCCCGGTGCATTCCGATTTAAATCAGGACCGGACTTTTACTCCGGCCCACGTACCGTGAAATCTACCCGTTACCCCTCCCCCGTGGGGTAGGGTAATTTTAATGCCAGGGGATGGTTCAATCATTATGCCAAAGCAGGGAATACTGCCAGATGAGTGACAAAAAGGCAGGAAAGGCGACCGGTCACTTGCCGATTTCGGATTCAAACTTCAGCCCCTTGGTAATAAGGATCTCCTCAGTGAGGGAGCTGATGTAGTAAAGCCTGGATTTTTTGTAACGGCTCGAAAAGATACCGATCCCGTTCTCGACATTGGTGTATTCGGGACGTTCCTGGACTATGCTGCTGGAGGGATCGTTCACTTCCATAAACGTATTGAAGTCATCCCCTGCCACCGAGAAGATGTATTCGACAGAAAGGGCGTACCTGGCCGAGACTGTCTCCTCTTTCACAGGTTCGTAGGGGACAGTTTGTTCCAGAAGCTTATAGAAGCTGTTGTTCGCAAACTGGATCAGCATTTCCTCTCCTCCCCCGAGGTTTTCGGATTTCCTTGGAGGGTAAGAAGTTTCAACGTATTTATAGAGCGTGTCGGTGGTGCTATTGAATTTCTCCTTGTAATGGAACCGCATGATCACATTATAGAGCTTGCCGTATTTTGCCGAGAGCCATTCCAGATCCTTGGGAAAATCGTTATCCGGAAAATGGATCGTCGGTTTTACGGGATTATTGACGATCGGCTTGAGGATAGGAAAATCCGTAACCAGTGGAGTGGAGGCCGAGATGATCTTTCCTGTCAGGTTATTCGTAATGACGAGCCGGTACAGGCTCTCATCGTCAAGCTGCTGATAGGTGACGCAGCGGTAGACCACCTGTTTGGGGTAGTAAAACGTGCCTTCTTCCTTGTTATAGATGGTTGTCGTATCGAAGGTAAAAGTCTTCACAAGGGAGCCCTCTTTCCACGCTTCCATGACGACCGAAAGGTTGTTTTTATAGCTGGATGAATCGGGTTCCTGTGCCATGATCAATGCATTGCCTTCCCCAAGGAACGCTTTGTTGATCTTCAGATAGGAAATGCTGTCGGTCTGGTTGAGGAGTCCATAGACCACAGTGATATCCTCATATTCGCCGATCAGGTCTACGTCGGTGCTGCAGGAGGCGAGGGACAAGACGACAAAAAGGATGATCGCTAATTTATTCATGGCACAAAAGTACCATTAATGTTTTAATTCCTACATTTGTTTTCAATAAAAATGCCTGTTATGAACACATCCAACTTTGCCTCTGCAAAAAAGATCACCACCCATGTTCTTCAGGAGATGAAACATCAGGGTGAAAAGATCGCCATGCTGACATGCTATGATTATTCCATGGCGCGCATCCTTGACCAGGCAGGCATTGACGTCATCCTGGTGGGCGACTCGGCCTCCAACGTGATTGCCGGTCACAAGACCACTCTACCCATCACGCTGGATGAGATGATCTTCCTGGCCTCATCGGTGATGCGGGCGGTCAGCAGGGCCCTGGTGGTGGTGGATCTTCCCTTCGGCACATACCAGGGTAACTCCAAGGAAGCGCTGAACTCCGCCATCCGGATCATGAAGGAGGCCGGGGCGGATGCCATAAAGATGGAAGGGGGGCAGGAGGTGGTGGAATCCATCCACCGGATCCTGTCGGCAGGCATCCCTGTCATGGGACATCTGGGCCTGACGCCCCAGTCGATCCATAAGTTCGGGACCTATGTGGTGCGTGCCACGCAGACCGATGAGGCGGAGCGGCTGAAGGCTGACGCTAAGATCCTGGAAGAGGCAGGCTGCTTTGCCATCGTGCTGGAAAAGATCCCTGCCCGATTGGGTGTAGAGGTGACCGAGCAGATCAAGATCCCCACTATCGGTATCGGTGCTGGCGGAGGCGTCAACGGCCAGGTCCTGGTCCTTTACGACATGCTGGGGATCACCCAGGACTTCTCACCGCGCTTTCTCCGGCGTTATCACAACCTGATGGAAGAGATCGAGGGATCGGTGCAGAAATACATCAACGATGTAAAGATCAAGGATTTTCCCAATGCGAGAGAGCAGTACTAAGAGAGAGGAGAAAGGAGAAAGGAGAAAGGAGTAAGAGACGGAAACGAAAAAACAATTTAACAGTTTAACAGTTTAACAATTTGAAAGAACTTTGGATTTTGTGATTTGTTTGGAATTTGGATTTTGGAATTTGGATTTTTATGATAACTTGATATACTATCGCATCGAATCAATTGATATCAAGGATTCTTTACGAAGACAATCACCTTCTGGTGTTCAATAAGCTTCCTTCCGAAATTGTCCAGGGCGACAAGACCCGCGATGTTCCGCTGGTGGATCTGTTAAAGGATTACATCAAAGAGAAATACCATAAGCCCGGGAATGTTTTCCTGGGTGTAGTGCACCGTCTCGACCGGCCTGCCAGCGGTGTGGTGATTTTCGCCCGGACCGGCAAGGCATTGAGCCGGTTGAATGCAGTGTTGCGGGAGGGAAGCATGAAAAAGATCTACTGGGCGGTCGTCCTGAACAGCCCCACACCAGAGTCCGGTCACCTCGTTCACTTTTTACGTAAAAATGAAGAGCAGAATCGGTCGTATGTCTATGATCAGGAGGTAAAAGGATCAAAACGTGCTGAGTTGAATTACCGGCTGTTGCATTCGGCAGAAATATATCATCTGCTTGAGATAGAACTTATTACTGGCCGGCACCATCAGATCCGGGCACAGCTGGCCGCCATCGGGTGCCCGATCAGGGGCGACGTCAAGTACGGCTTTCCGCGTACCAACAAGGATGGATCCATCCATCTGCATGCCCGGCAGGTGGAGTTTCAGCACCCTGTTTCGAAAGAGATCCTCCGGATCGAGGCATCACCGCCGGAGGATGCGCTGTGGGGATTTTTCAGTCGGCATTTGTCCGGATAAATTTATCCGGACAACAAATCCGGTTTTATAAAATATTGTTAATCAAAATATAGTAAAAAAATTTGTCCGGATAGATTTTATCCGGACAACAAAATCATTGATTTGATTTCAGTTATAATTATTTTTACCCTGCTTAATATTAGTAATGCGTTCGGTTTGTTTTCCATAGAAATACTCCGCTTCCGGCGGATAGTATGATCCGGCGGATCTTTTTAAGTTGTTTCATGGAGGCTGTCCCAAAAGGGCAGCCTCTCTTGTAAAAATCCAAATCCCAGGTTCCAAATTCCAGGCACATTCCAATTCCCATGATCCAAGGTCAGTGTTGGGATTTGGATTCTGTGATTTGTTTGGAATTTGGGATTTGGATGCGGAAGGTTGCCTTGCTACCGTATCTTTACCAATTTATACCGCGTAGCGGTTATCGTATTGTAACGGAAGGATGTCACCCTTTCACCCTATTCCCCGTAGGGGATGAACAAAATCCTCCGTAACAAATTCATCCCATCATCCTTTGCCATGTCCCGGAATTTGGTACCTTTGTAAAAGAATTGTGAATTAAATAACAGATGATTTTAAATTATTGATTTTATGGAACTTACAGAAACATTGACCTCAGTCTACCTGACGGGGCTTGAAGAAAGGTACGGAGCGCACAACTATCACCCGCTGCCCGTGGTGCTATCCCGCGGAGAAGGCGTTTACCTATGGGATGTGGAAGGAAAGCGCTATTATGATTTTTTGTCCGCCTATTCGGCGGTCAACCAGGGGCACTGCCACCCGCGCATCATCAATTCGCTCATTGACCAGGCGAAGACGCTGACGCTGACCTCGCGGGCGTTTTATAATGATTCTCTGGGCCCATACGAAAAATACATCACCGAGTTCTTCGGCTATGATAAGATGCTGCCCATGAACACCGGGGCGGAAGGCGTTGAAACCGCGCTGAAGCTTTGCCGCAAGTGGGCCTACAGCGTCAAGGGCATTGCCGAATCAAAAGCAAAAATAATTGTCTGCGAGGGCAATTTCCACGGACGGACCATTACGGTGATCTCAGCCTCCACCGATCCGGATGCCCGGGAAGGCTTTGGCCCCTATACCCCGGGATTTGTCGTGATCCCCTATAACAATATCCCCGCGCTGGCAAAGGCGCTCGAGGATCCCGATGTGGCCGGCTTCCTGGTCGAGCCCATCCAGGGCGAAGCAGGAGTCTTTGTACCGGATGAGGGATATCTTTCCAAAGCGTACCAGCTCTGCCATTCGAAGAATGTGCTGTTCATCGCCGACGAGGTGCAGACCGGTCTGGCCCGCACGGGCCGCATGCTGGCCTGCGACCACGAGGATATACGGCCCGACATGGTCATCCTGGGCAAGGCGTTGTCCGGCGGAGTCTACCCGATCTCCACCGTGCTGGCCGACGACGAGATCATGCTCACCATCAAGCCCGGGCAGCACGGGAGCACGTTTGGAGGCAATCCGCTCGCCGCGAAGATCGCCGTCACCTCCCTGCAGGTGCTTAAAGACGAGAATCTTATGGAAAATGCGGAAAAGATGGGGCGGATCTTCCGGGCAGAAATGAAAAAGATCCAATCCGACATGATCGAGCTGGTCAGGGGAAAAGGACTGCTGAATGCCATCGTCATCAAGCCGAAAAACGGTAAAGAAGCATGGGATGTGTGCCTGAAGATGGCGGAGAACGGCGTACTGGCCAAGCCCACGCACCAGCATATCATTCGCTTCGCCCCGCCGCTGGTGATCTCCGAAGACCAGATCCTTGATGCAGTGAAGCGGATCAGGGAAGCGATCCTTTATTTTGGGAAGTGATGAATGACGAACAAGGAACAAAGAATTTTGATTTCTGAAATAACATCAAAATTCAAAACTCAACATTCCTTGTTCGTCATTCTATTCTTCCCTCATATTCATCATGGCGGTTTTAACGCTTTTAACGAAAATGGCTATCAGTTCATTGTTTTCGTTAATTGCTTTTTCAATGAGATCCTCAGCCCCTCTGCTGCAGGTTCTTTGAATTATCCTGAGACAGCTATAGGTTTCCCTTAATTCTTTCAGGACGATTTTAATTTTATGGATAAAATCCTTCCTCGATTCTCCGCTAATGGCCTCACCATAATTCAGTGCTGGCGATAATCCGGATCGGACAAGTTGACCCGATAAATAACTTCCTTCTTTAGAAGGAGGGAGGGATCGTGAAACTTCGATGATTAATTCAGAGAAATTAATCAGTCTCTCTTCAAGGTTAAAATTTTTCATTTTTATTGGTTAATCCCGAAAAATGAAAATTGTTACCCTGCTTTTATGAAAAATTTTGAAGTAATGAGTTAAGAACAGAGGAATGGTGATTTTTGAGTTCTGAATTGAATTCAGAGATTAAAGATCTTTGTTCCTCTGTTCGTAGATCTTAAAATTGTACCACAAGCCTGACATTGAGCTGCCTCGGTGTCAAACGGTTGGGAACGGGATACTGATAATTGTCAATGGTCCGGACCCAGAGATAGGAAACCGTGTTCTTATGCTGGAGGAGATTGAACACCTCAAGGCTTATCCAGGCATTCTCGATGTAACGAAGAGGATTCTTTTCAGAGAAAAACGTCCCCTGCCCGATCAGCTGCTTTGAAAATCCGACATCCACACGGAGATAGGGAGAGGATTCGAAAACATGCTTGTACTTTGGCTGATCCGGCGGGCCAAACGGCAGATTGGTCCCGTATAAAAACGTCATCTGCATCCGGTAGGTCGGATTCATGGGAAGATAATCCTGGAAGAACAACCCGAAATTGATCCGCTGATCCGTCGGGCGGCGGATATAGCCCGGATAAACGATGTTGCTGTCGGCATCAAAATAATGGTCATCCTCAATATCCTCCATGGTCTTCATGAAGGAAAGACTGGCCCAGGATTCCATCCCTCGGACAAACTCACCATTCACCTTCATGTCGATGCCCGCAGCATATCCGTGGGAATTGTTGGTGGCCGCATACCGGATCCGCACATTGTCGATGATATAGGGAACAAGATCGTCCAGCTTTTTATAATAGACCTCTGTCACGAACTTGAAGGGCCTCGACCAGGCTGTGAAGTTCCAGTCGCTGCCCAGGACGAAGTGGATCGACTTCTGGGCCTTCAGGCCGATGTTCAGGTTCCCTTCGTAATCCCGCATCTCACGGTAAAAGGGAGGCTGGTAATAAAATCCCGACGAAAAGCGAAAGAGAATATCCTGTTTCAGGCGCGGCTTGAAGGAAAGTGTAAACCGCGGGCTGATCAGGAGCTGTTCGTTCATATCCCAGTAATGAAACCTGATCCCGTAGGTGAGGGCAAGTTTTGACGAATCGGTGACCAGGATGCTCCAGCTATCCTCACCAAAAGCAGTGTACCTGTTGGACGAAAGGGTATGGTTGGCTCTGACGGAAGAGAAAAGCTCAAAGGGATGTGCCGGCTGGACCGACGGAACAGTGTATCCTATGGAGTCAGGAGGATGGGGAAGGGAAAAACCCGCCGAGTCAAGAAGCTCCCATTCGCTCAGCGCATCTTCGATCCACTCGTGCTGGTACTTCACTCCCCACTGGATATAATGCCGCGAAACATCACAGATCGCCCGGTGTTCCAGGTTTAAAACATTCGCGGTCAATTCATTGCGGGCATGGTCGAGGTAGGAGCCGACGCCCAGCAGTTCAGTGGGTTCTCCAAAATCCTCGCTGGTATAATCCGTTTCCAGGCGGGAGATCCAGTATTGCCCCAGAATGTCGAAATTCTCAGTTTCCAGGGTGCGGAATCCGGAAGCGATGAACTTCATCCTCAGGTTTTCCTTCAGGTTGTAATCCAGCGTAAGTCCTCCCAGGTAATTGACGAACTTATCCCGTTCATTCCCTTCCATGTAGACCGTGAATTTATACGCCTCATTAATGGCGCCAAAAGCGGTTTCCCTTGACTGGGGGACCACCTGGTAAATATTCCGTGCCATGTAGCCAAGGAAAGAGAGGCTGAGCTTTTTTGTCAGCCTGTAGCTGAGTAATGTCTGCACATCCGTATACACAGGCTTATAGTCGCCTTCGGTTTCCAGCCCTTTGAGGATATACTGGTTGTTCTTGTACCGTACGCCCAGCAGGTAGGTAAAGCGCTGGTTGCGGTCGGCGCCTTCCAGATGGAATGTTGCGCCCAGGAGGCTCAGGGAGACTGAGCCTGCCAGCCGTGTGGGCTGTTTGTATTTGATATCCAGGACGGAGGATAATTTGTCGCCGTATTCCGCATCAAATCCTCCTGCTGAGAAGGAGATGGCTGATACCAGGTCCGGGTTCAGGAAACTGAGTCCCTCCTGCTGACTCGACCGGATCAGGAACGGCCGGTAGATCTCAATATCATTGACATAGACCAGGTTCTCGTCGTAATTGCCTCCGCGAACCGAATACTGTGAGCTCAGCTCGTTGGTGCCGGCCACGCCGGGCAGTGTCTTGATCAGGCTCTCGATGGAGCTGCCCGAAACGGAGGGAATAAGGGTTGCGTCTTTCGGGTCGATACGCGTGAGGGTAGTGGTCCTCAGCTTCTGGTCTTCGATCACCACGTCGGGCAGCTCGGTGGTGGAAGGCAGCAGGGTTACGTTCAGCTCCTTCCTTTCACCGGGTGCAAGGTATACATTATACCGTTGGGTGACATACCCCACAAAACTGTAGACAACGGTGATCTCTGTCAGGGCAGGGACCCTTATTTCATAGTTACCTGATTTATCCGTTGCGTTGCCGCTGGGGAATCCCGCCACGGAAATATTGACCAGCTCCAGCGGTTCATACCGGCTGGCCGTCACCTTACCATAAATAGTAGCCGTTTCCTGACCCAGCAAACATACCGGCAGTAGAAAAAATAAAAAAATGACGCCAAGCTTTCTTCCACGCATTAAAGTAAACTTAGAAATTTCTTCTGCCCTCCTCACTCCTTTCTCCTCTCTCCTCTCTCCTCTCTCATTTCTTCCTCTTGAACTTCCCTTCCTTCCAGGCCTTGAAGAACTGTGCCCAGGCGAAGGGGTCAAGGATGGTGATGGGCTGTGTCTGGCCGATATAGTAATGCTTGTAGGTTTCCCACTGCATATAGTTCTTGTAGTTCATGCTCCCGTCCATGGGTGATGCCATGGCACGTTCTTTCATTTCTGCGCGGGCCAGGTTGATCCGTGCCCGCTCCAGGTCATCCTGCGGGATGTCCATCTTGACGAAGGCTTCCCTGAACTGTTCCTTGGTCGGCCATGGATAGATCACGGTTTCGTCCAGCATGATCGTATCCGCGGTCATGGTTTTGATTAGGGTGTAACGGCTTCTGGAAATGGTGTCAGGGATCGTGTACGAGGATCTCTTATACCCCATGGAGGTGAAAAGGACCGTATCGCCGGCACGGGCGACGAAGGAGAAATATCCGTAGTAATCCGCCACCGTGCCCCAGCGGGTCTTTTTGACCATGATGTGAGTAAAGGGTACCGGGCGGAGGCTGTCGGCTGTGACCACCACACCGGAGAACTGGACCAGCCTTTCCTTTTCTCGTTCTTTTTTCTGTTCACCGGTCTGTGACCATGATGCTGAGCCTGACAGCAGGAACAGAAAAAGGAAGAGGATATGGTAAATTCGTTTCATCAGCCGGTCACAAAGGTACCTTGATTTGGTTAATTAATAAAAAACGGCCGCCGGATAATTTTATTTTCACCGAAAGATCAAGAATGAATCCATTTACCCCTCCCCCGTCGAGGGTGCGTCAAAATACAATCTACCACGGAGTGCACGGAGGATTCACGGAGAACACGGAGTTTAAATGACTCGTTATCGGTCCTCTGTGTTCTCCGTTTTCCCTCTGTGAATTCTAAGACCAAATCACGAATTAAGCAAAATTTTGTTGGTATGTT
>JAEAME010000116.1_pt1 | contig 108649 bp, 101 predicted proteins | sample 8958731 | NCBI WGS metagenome assembly JAEAME01 (sample SAMN16933194, study PRJNA681113) | bioreactor sludge metagenome | isolation source: anerobic bioreactor sludge (Control) | place: India:Bengaluru | collected 2018-10-24
ATAAGTTCTTGTTTATTCGTTGCTCTTGCCATAATGCTTTCTTCTTGTAGGTTAATTTGCAAAAGTACTTATTTTACATGTATAATACTCATATACTTTTTACTAATTTGCATAGATATTATCGATCTAAATTAATTAATTTGTATATTTGAAAAACTGAAAATGTATGAAAACGAATATGTCTTTATTTAGGTTTTCGATAGTTGATTTTCTTTTATTATTGCTGTTCAATACAATTGTATTTGTTGGATTAATTGGAGGGATAAATTTTTTATTGGGACAATCTTTTTTTTCTGGCCCAAGTAGTTCATGGATTGTTATACTACCTTTTGTAATTCTACATCCCTTGCTCAGATCAATTTGGAATAGAAATGGAATTCTGATTATTGAAGATGAACAGACCTATTTATATAAATCAAATTCTATTCATAAATTCTTGATACAAAAAGGATATGTTATTACTCGACAAAATGAAACTGAAATAATTTATGATAAGGGAAATCGGTTAAGTCGTTTTTTGAATATTATATTTAGAGAGTATATTCAGATTAATTACATCAATAATGAAATCAGGATCCATGCCAAAAGAAATCTGCTTAATGAATTTGTGTGTAAGATTGAAAAGATAAATAAATCTTACTAAGCTAATTTATGTGAAACCAAGATATTTAATACTTAATTTAATTTGGAAACTTTAGATGGTTTTTGATTGTTTTAATAACATATAAAAACATAAATTATAATTAGTATGAAAAAGAAACTATTCAGAAATTGCCACTGGTTTTCGCTTACAATTTGTTTGTCTTCTCTTTTATTTTGTGCGAATCCCATCGTTGCCCAGAACAGTTTGTCGGAAGATGTATCTGTGCTGAATGCCAAGACTGAGACAGACCGGTATAAGTCTGTATTAAATCTCTCCGACGGGAAATATAAGGATGTGTATGATATTAATCTGAAGTATGCCAAGGAACAAAGCAGTATTCAAAATCTGGGTAAAAGTCGAAAAGCCACATTGAATGCAATTATGAATTCTGATAAGAAAAAAGCAAAGGAGCTGAAGACGGTATTAGATAAAGATCAGTATAAAGAATACAGCAAATGGTTGAAGGAAGAAAATGAAAAAAGAAAAGTAGAGATTGCTTCAATTGACGCAAAGGAAAAGGCTGCTAAAGCCGAACTAAAGGCCACCAAGGCCAAAGAAAAAGCTGAAAAGGCAAGAGAAAAGGCCGAAAAAGCAAGGGATAAAGCAAATAAAGCGGTTAACAAACACCGTGAAGCAAGATAGGACTTAGGGTTGAATTGCATAGCTTAAATAAAAGAGACAGATTATATGATCTGTCTCTTTTATTTAAATCTGATACCTGTATCAGAATATTTCGAAATCTACATTGTAAGTAATTCCTTTTCTCGTTTTAGAAGGTATTCTATCATAATAGATGTATTCGTAGAAACCGCCTTCGCTAAAGAATATTTTGGTGCGTGAGGGTCTCATGCGAGAGTTGTAATCCAAGTCGTTGAACATGTTATTTATCAATGGATCACAATCGCCTTTTCTTTGTTCAAGCAGATTTAAAAGGGTAAGCTGGCTGAATGGAATTCCTTCTCCCATGCGGGGCAAGTATTCATCTGAATCGTCAACAACAAGAACATCACCATAAAATGAAATAGGTACATGTAGCTGGTCGTAACCCGAAATTTCTCCTCCTTGATTTAGGTACTCTGTTATTGCGACAGTAGACACTTCCGTAGAATTGTTGAACCTGATGAAATAATTCCAAACATCTTGTTGGTCAGGAGTTAAACTTTGATAAACAGCTTCTGAATCGACGTGTTCTGTTTTTGAACAGGATAGAAGTAATAAAGAAAAAAGCAAATAAACAGTAATTTTCATTTGATTTATTTGTTGAGATGAGAGATTCATTTTATTTTTAAATTTTGTTAAGAGCCTCTTGTCATTTTGAGGAAACAAAGATACAAATTGATTATCAATTATTTAAGAGCCTCTTGTCATTTTGAGGAAACAAAGATACAAATTGATTATCAATTATTGTTATGATGTGAGAATTTGTTTGCAGTCGCCATTGTCCGACAAAAGCAACAATGTAAGGTTGCTGTTGGATAAGAGCTTGCTGCAATGGGTATAACACTCCTGTAACAGATAAGGGAAGAGCTTTTCTTGTTCTTCTTCAGGTATTATCCATAATTCACGGGCAAGTGTCAGTTGGTGTATCAGTTGTTCCGTTTCTTTGTTACAGCCCGACTGTTGAGCAGCCCGGATCAGGAAGTCTTTGTTCATAGTTACCTTCTTGCTGTGAGTATCCATATATCCTTCTGCCAGTTTTACAGCTTTGCCCAGCATGATGCCCATGCTGATGTGCGGCATTTTCAGTTCATTAGCGATTGAGAGTGTTTCGCCAATAAAATTTCCGAAATGAACAAATGCCTGAGGGGGCAATTCCGGGTAGTGTTCCTTTACGTATCTTTCACTCTTTGCTCCGGAATTGATAACCAGATGTTCTATCCCCAAGGCTTTGGCAACCTCAATTTCCTTGCGTATGGAACGAATAAATGCTTCGGAGGAGAAGGGTTTTACAATTCCGGATGTACCAATAATTGAAATACCTCCAACTACCCCAAGCTTTGGGTTAAACGTACGTTTGGCTATGGTTTCTCCTTCGGGTACCGAAATAGTAACGCTTAATCCGCCACAGTAAAGCGATGTAAGTTCGTTGGTTATCATTTTCCGGGGTGTGGCATTGATAGCAGGTCCTCCGATTTCGAGTCCCAGACCGGGAAGGGTTACTTTTCCTACTCCTTTTCCTGCAAGGAATTGGATTCCTGTCTGTTTGCTATATGCTACTGTTGCGTTGATTGTACAACCGTTGGTAACATCGGGGTCGTCGCCCGCATCTTTAACGACAGAACAAGTGGCCGAATCGTTCCGGACGTCGGTTTGAATAACGGGGAGTGTGATACATTCGCCGGAAGGAAGTGAAATAGTAGATGAATTTTGTTCTTTACCAGTCAAAAGGGCTATAAGAGCCGCTTTTGAAGCTGCCGTAGCACAAGTGCCGGTTGTAAACCCGCTGCGTAAGGGGAAAAATCCGGGAGCTGTTTTTTCCATGGCTTTATGCAAACCCAACTGTCCGGTCACGGTTATAAAGTTGTCCGGTAATATAGGCCTTTTAATTGCAAAGATAGGAATCCCAAACTTTCTGGCAGCTTCGGTTTTTTGTATAAAGTATCCGCTTTGGCCACTTTCCTTGGTTAGAATGGCATTTGGTTTAAGTATTTGGAGAAGATATGACTCGTCCTCTCCGGGTGTGTAGTAAAGAATTCTTTCGGAAGGGAATCCCTGCGCGGTTGCCAGAAGATGAGACTCTTCCCTGTCCAATATCCGGAACCAGCATTCATTGGCTTGCCAGTAGGAGCGAAGTTTCTGTATGGTTTGTACTCCGGTAAGTGCCAAAAGCTTTTTAATTTGATACTTTTTGAGTTGAGAGATTGCCTCATCATAAGAAGAACACCAGATAATATCCGGATCGCGAGGAGGATAAACCCGTTCGTATCTGATAACCGGAATATGTAAATTTTCGGCAACTTCACTAACCGTCTGATGTAATAATTTTGCAAAGGGATGAGCTGCATCAATCAGCAGACTGATTTTATGTTTTTCACAAAATCCGGTCATCTGATTTTCATTCATTCCTCCTGTTATACGTATTCCGTTTTTACATATGATCTCCTGCTTATCTCCCTTTGTGGAGTAATAGAATGGATGTCCGGCCTCGTCAAGGATGCGGACTACCTCTTTGCCTTCGGTTGTTCCTCCCAGTACAAGTATCATTTGCGAAATAGATGATGAAAGTTAGATGAATAGAGTTTGGATAATCCCTCACGATTGTCGATGGCTTCGCCTACTACAATCATGGTGGTCAAGGTGAGATTGTTGTCTTTTACAATCTTTACCAGGTTCTGCAATTCCCCTCGGTATATCCGTTCGTCTTTCCATGTTAAATGGTAGCAAGCGGCTACAGGGGTCGTAGGCGGATAGTGCTGAAGCAGCTCTTCCTGTACCTGGTCTACTACTCCGGCACTCAGAAATATACACATGGTACTTTGTGATTTGGCCAGCAAATGAAGTTTTTCTTTTTCTGGCATGGGAGTACGCCCTTCTCCTCTGGTGAGAATAATGGTTTGTACCCTCTCCGGTATGGTGAACTGTGATTGGAGTGCTGCTGCTGCTGCTTGAAAAGAAGATATACCGGGAGTAATATGGTAGCTCATTCCGTAGGTGTCAAAAAAGGCCATCTGTTCTTGTATAGCTCCATAGATACAGGGATCGCCCGTATGGAGACGTACAACGAATAATCCTTTGTCGTAAAATTGCTTCATTAATTCAAACTGTTCTTCCAGATTAAGGGCGGCCGAACTTCTTACTATGGCGCCTGGTTTAGCACAGTGAGTCAGTTCTTCCGGGACGAGGCTCCCGGCATATAGTATAAGATCGGCTTCTTCCAGCATACGACGACCTCTGACTGAGATTAGTTCCGGATCGCCCGGACCGGCTCCTACGATTTCTATATGCCCTTTTCTTAACGAAGTAATGTCTTGAGCCAGGGCAAAGGTAAAATCGTTTCCCTCTTTCAGCATTCCTTTTTGTTTTTCAATTAGAAGAGGGCCGCTTCCTGCACTTTTCCTTGCAGAACTTTCTGCAATGCCATACACTCCGGTTACTTCAAAGACTTTCTCGGAGGGATTGGGGATGTTTATATCCTTTAATTCGTCTGCCTGGTAGATGTGTATTTCAGAGTCCGGGAAGTATGCTTGAAGTTCCTGTAATAGAGGTTCATCTTTTTTCAGTTCAATGGTTGAGATGCTTCGAATGGAAAGGGGACTGAGCTGTTGTTGTATTATTACACTTTCAATGTATTGGCTAATACCTTGTGGAAAACAGTTTTTACGGCATCCGATTCCTACATGAAATACTTGCGGATGAAAATGGAGTGTAGGCATAGCCGGTTTGTACAGGTGGGGGGTAACAGCAATAAGTATGGCAAAGTTCTGCTGAGGAATTTCTTCGTATCTGTAGTATATGCTTACATGATCGGGCTTAGTACGTTCGAGATAACTGGTGCCTTGGTCTTTTACTTCCAATAAGAGAGCTACCGGGTTTTTGTTAACGAAGGACGCAATCAGCTTATTCATGGTTGCATTATGTACTGTTTCTTTCCATTGGTAAGTTTTGCCAAGAGTGTCCAGGGCCCAAAGGTCTGTATTATCACTTTGAGTAGTAATAACTGCCTGTCCACCTGTGATGCGTGCGATTTGTTTGGTAAGGCTGTTTGCCCCGCCGATGTGTCCGGACAAGACGGATACAATGTATTTGCCGGTGCTGTCTATATTTACGATAGCAGGATCCGTGTGCTTGTCCGTTATAAATGGCGCAATGGAACGGACGCAAATACCTAATGATCCTACAAATACAAATGCTTCGAATCTGTTGAAATGTTCCTTCAAAAAAGTTGCAATGGATGGAATAGTGTCCGTGAATATTGATTCAAAACTTGAATATAGATTCGATCCGGGAAGATGTTTTGCAATTGTTAGAGAAAGCTGGAGGCTGCTTTCTGAAACTACTAGTATGGCTATACCTGTTTTCATAAGGATAATATTATTGAGTGGTTGTCCGTTGTCTTAGACCTGGCGGCCAACACATGGATTGTATTGTAATTGTCTATTGTAATGCTTGTTTTTCCTGTAGGTTCCATCTCTGCGTGTTTGATCCCTTCGAGAAAGAGTGTTTCACTGTCCGAAGATACGGCGTTAAAAACGATGATTCCATCTGGGGTGAGAAAACGACTTACTTTCTTGAGTATGGAGTGCATTTCACCGCCGTGTCCACCTATAAAAACTGCATCAGGGACAGGCAGATCGCTTAGGTCTGCTTCCATGAAATTTCCTATAATGGAAGTGATCCCCGGAGTTCCGAATTTCCGGCTGTTGATTTCCATTAGCTCTTTCCCTTCTTCTCTTTGCTCGAAGGCTATTATCTTCAGATGAGGAAATTGCATTTTAGCTTCAATGGAAACGGAGCCAGTGCAAAAGCCGATATCCCAGAAAACATGTCGGTGGCGGAGATCAAGCATACTTAATGTAAGTAATCTGACGGGCATTTTCGTAATCATTTTTTTACGTCCGTTCAGTAAATGAAAGTCTTCTTCATTGATCCCGAAGGGGCGTGAGCGCAACCCGGTTCGTTCCATGATGAGGCAATTGGGGAAACGAAAAGTCTCGTTTGCCAATTCATCTACAGAAAAAGTCCGGATGCTTTCAGTATTATTACCAAGAAGTTCTCCAACGGTTATCTTATAATTGGTGTAGCCGTAGTGTAGCATGCGGACAGCGATTGTTGCAGGTGTTTTCTCCCGGTCGGTCAGTATGCCTATTTTCCCATAACTTTCAATCAATGCCTGATCCAAGGCATCCCATGGACGCCCTGTTAGCGAAACGATTTGCATGTCGTGATAAGGTAAAACCATACGGTGGGCCAACATCTGAAGCGAATTGAATGCCGGAAAAAGAACAATGTCTGCGTCTGGTAATTTGTTCTGTATTGTATTGGCAAAACCATAGAATAAAGGGTCGCCGGAAGCGAAGACCACAATTTCCGGATGTTCCAAATATTGTTGAAATACATGTTCCAACGGTACAGTAATATCTATCCATTGAGTATGAGCAGGAAGAAATCCCTCTACTATCCCGTGGTGACGAATTCCTCCGGAGAATACTTTTCCCGAACGGATTACAGAAAGGACTTCGTCAGTAAACTGCGGACTTGGATTGTCGTTGATTCCTATTATATAAAACTTCATAGATTATACGTCCCTCCCCGGACGCAGTTGTTCTGCATCGTTATAACTGAGAATAGCATTAACCAATGTGGCGGCCAGATTGCTCCCCCCTTTTCGCCCTTCTACGATGATTTTGGGTATTTCGTGAAATGGTTTTATCCTATGTTTGGATTCTTCTACGTTGACAAAGCCTACCGGCGCTGCGATGACTCCTATAGGGGCGGCTTTGTTTTTCCTGATAAGATCGCATAATTCCATCAGGGCGGTAGGGGCATTTCCAAATACAAAGAGCGCATCCGGATGTTCGGCTACGGCAAGTCTGATACCTGCTTGAGTACGGGTAATCCCTTTTTCGGTAGCAATTGGTGCGATCCGCTGGTCGGACAAATAGCATTTTACTTCAATACCCATCCGCTGTAAAGCTGCCTTGCGTATACCGGCTGCTGCCATGGTAACATCAGTAACAATGGTGACAGATTTACCAGCGTTCAGCTTCTTATATAGCAAGGCAACTGCACCGGGATCAGTATAAAGAAGTTGCTCCATTTCAAAATCGGCAGTGGTATGGATGGCATGAAGCAGGGCCCATTTGTGATCCAAAGGGATATTTTTGTTTTGCAATTCTTTTTCGATTGTCTGGAAACTGCGAATCATGATTTCTTGTCCGATGCCAGCCTCGATTGGAGTTTTGTCACGGAAATATCCCCGAGGAGTAACCATCTTGCCGTCAAATGATTTGGTTTGAGAATTGCCAATTATGACAACGGTAAACATATCCACTTGTTCCGGATTAAAGGCTTCCAGTGTGGTTGTACATATTTCCTGGTCTTCTCTGCCAGCCTGACGGACAAATCCGACCGGTGTTAATGGGGATCGGTCTTGCAGAAATAGCTCTTTGAGCCGGTGCAGTTGCCAATACCGTCCTTCGCTTCGCGGGTTATAAACAGCTGTTACAAAGTCGGCCGTAGCTGCTGCCACTATTCTTTTTTCAATCTTTTCCCAAGGAGTCATCAGATCCGAAAGTGAGATGATGCAGAAATCGTGACCTATGGGAGCTCCTAGTATGGCTGCAGCTTTCTGAAAGGCACTTATTCCGGGCAGTACTTCCACCGAAATGTTGCTTTTGCGTTCTTCTTTCATTTCAAAAATTAGAGGAGCCATCCCGTAAATGCCTGCATCACCGGAACTTATCACGCAAACTGATTTTCCTTCTTCTGCATAATTGAAGGCCTCTTCAGCTCTTGCTTTTTCCCGTTTCATTCCTGTATCAACACAGTGAGTCCCGGGAGTGATAAGTGTGGAAATAAACTGAAAGTAATATTTATATCCTACAACAACTTCCGCACTGCTAATGGCTGTTCGGACTGCAGGGGTAATATCTTGCATATCTCCCGGTCCGATTCCGGCGACGACTATTTTTCCTTGTTTCATTTGGATTGTTTCTTCTTATTCATACAAACGTATGGATTATTTATTTAATTTTTTTTGTTTTCGCAGATTCAATCTTCTTATTTTACGTATTACATATCTTGCTCCAAGTACGACTCCGGATACCGAAACAACGGTTCCTCCTAACATAAGTATCCATAGAACGGTTAACCGGAGTAGTGGCCTGGTAACCAGAAATTGGAAGGTAAGACCGTGCATTCCTTTATATAACCAGAAGTCCCACCGTTTACGGTTATTGTAATATCTGTATTGTCCGTTTTTGGGATTTACATAGTAGCAGCTATTGTCTGCGTCTGCTATCTCTAATTTGTAAACCGGTAACGGTAGATGGCCTGATTTTGCAAGGTAGTAGGTATCGTATTCTTTTAAGAAAGTTGTTTTTGCACTACCTTTTCCATGGATACTTTCAATTGCCTTTGTTATCTCTTTCTCCTTAAGATTTAAGGGTAGGATTTTGTTAGAAGAGGCATCCAACGTTATTTTTTTACTTGTAGTTACAATATGATATAAAGGTTTGTCGTGGAATCGTCCCCATTCGATCTTCTTAATAGTCCCGGAGAGCAGGCTTATCACTTCTCTATAGTCCAATGTATACAGTTCCGGACGAATTCCGTCTCCTTCCAGTATCTTTTCAATTGGGTAATGCTCTTTTTTCTTGATTATCCAATTGGGAGTTTCCGTTACCGACATCATACCGCTGAATATCCAGGTCAGGACAAACAGTCCGAATATAAGTCCCGTTATATGATGTAGCCAATACCATCGTTTTTTATAGGGAGATTTGAAACTACATTTGTTTTTCCGGCATTGTACGTATGCATGAATACCAACGTACAACCCGGCCAAAGTCATTATAATTCCCAATACGGATAAAAAGATAATTGACTTTGTCCAAAGAGCCTGATCTTGCCGCAGGCTGGTGAAATATACCCAATGAGGAATCGCCCCCATCCAGGACCAGAAACGTTCTTTTTGTGTCGTGTACTGTAGTACTTCTCCTGTTCGTGATGAGATGTATAATTCATGTTTTTCGTTATCCGAAAAGTAAAATTTTATAAATGGAAGTTCTTTTTTAAGTTCTTCAAACGGAGTCCATTGATCGAGTTCGTGCAATGTGTCAATCCTGTTGATTGAGGAGCTGTTCCATTTCTGAGCAATCTGATAGATTCTTTCATGGCTAATTTCCTGCAACTGCTCAGTTGAATCGGCAGGCAAGAGATAAACTTGTTTGTTGGTTTGAATCCGGAATACAGTCTGATTTAAAAATCGACTTACTTCAATGTTATTAATTTTCTCTTCCGATGGAATGCGGCCTGCTATTGTTTCAATGGGTGGGAGAAGAGAATCCAGTATTTCTGTTTTTTGCAACTTCTCTTTATCCCATACCTTTGGGAAGGTATGATACATCATAACTAACCCTGAAAGAAACCACATTAGAAACAGGATACTGAGTAAAGTTCCCAGCATCCTGTGAATTGTATATATGAATCGGGTTATGATCTGTCTAATTCCCTTCGTTTGCATATCGTTTCTTTTTATCAAGAATCTTTATCATTTTGTAGTTGCAGGCGAAACGGGCATGTTCAATAAATAGATCTTGAATCATGGGAATTTCGCCCAATCCTCTTAAATTGGTATTTACCCTGAATCCCTCTTTTTCGAGTGCACTTTTCCATTCGGTATCAATATCATTAACGGCATGGTCGCCGGCAACAAACATAAAAGGAACTAGCGTAACTTGTTTATTCTGATCAGATTTTAGCCGACGTAATACCGTTTCAAACGAAGGATAACCCTCTATTGTGCCTATATGCATCTGACTGAATCCTTTATCTTTCAACATATAGTCTAACATGGCATAGCAGGCTGTTGCCGGAGTATATGTGCCGTGACCAACAAACAGTGTAGAATTATTTCCCTTATATTCTGCACTAAGAACATCTACCACTTTTTCGTAATCCTCCACTGTGTACAGAAGTGGATTTCCAATACGGATATCTTTGAATTGCGGTTCCATGTTTTCGATTTCACGACGCAACGCTTCCATCTCTATCCCTTCGATTATATTGCTTGATTGCACTATAATATGCGTATACCCTTCTTTTTTTAATGATAATAATACTTCGGTGGGCGTTTGTTTGATTATGCTCTTTTGTTTCAGTCGGTTAATTACAATCCGGGAAGTGTATGCCTCACGAATAGTAACATCAGGAAACGCTGATTTCATTTTATTATTTATCACTTCGATTGTACGTTTTCTGGTAAGATCGTGCGTAGTACCGAAATGAACAATCAACAATGCAGCTTTGTCTCCTTGCTGCATTGTTTCAAACAAATTTGATTCTTCAAAATTATCCCCGTTGCTTGCCTTACATACAAAGCTTATTAATAGGGCAAGGCATATGAATGTATATTTCATTACTTACGAAATTTAAGAAGTAAACTTATATAGAAGGTGCGACCGGGCGACAGAGTGGCATAATTACTGTTGTAAGGCCGGTCGTCACGATAATTAAAAATGTTTTCGATACCGATACCGGGCTCAAGTATAAAATTTGTCAGGTTGTTGAATGTATGTCGTGTAGATAGATTCCATATCTGGTAACCTGGTGCATTTCCATACGTGCCGGTTTCAAATCGTTCACTTTGAAGTCTGCCTGCAAGATTGACATTTAATGTGTAAAAGCCCCATACTTTGTTCCAATTGCTGTTTATACTTCCGGAATGCTTTATACTACGAGGTAAACGCGAATCCGTATTCGTGTCTTTTGCATCCGCATAACTGTACGAACCACCCAGTGATACACCATATCCCAGATAGCTGTTTATTGAAATATCGACTCCTTTTACTCGTGCTTTATCAACATTCTGGTATTCCATACGTTTGGTTATACTGTTGGCAATGTCTGTTTCGGTAAGGGCAACTTGTTTACTGGTGATAAGATTGTCTAAATTGTTAATGTAGGCAGTCGCAGAAATCGAGAACAGCCTGCTCATGAATTCTCCGTTTATTGCATAATAATTACTTTTTTCGGGCTTAAGGTTAATGTTTCCGGCACTCAGCGTTCCGTTTTTCTCTTTGTTGTAATAGAGTTCTTCCAACGAAGGAGCTCTGAATCCACTGGAGTAGGTTGCTCTGAAATTAAATGCTCCGGGTGAATACATAAGTGACAGCTTGGGAGTAAACCTGTTCTTGAATGTTTCATGGTAAATATATCTCAACCCAACGATCGCCTGAAAATTCTGTAAGAATTTGATTTCATCTTGTGTATACAAAGCCATCGTGTACGCTTGTTTGTCTCCCGCAAGTGCTTCCGGATTCTTCAGTTTGTCAGTAACGTATTCGGAACCTATTGTGATTTTATTGAAGTCTCCAGCCATAAATACACTTTTTAGATTGGCATTGTAATAGTGTTGGCGTTTACTTAATGCCGATGTTCCATTCTTTATGGTAATATTTCCCTTTTTATCTTTTACATCCTTGATATATTCTTTGGTCCCTTCAAAATTGTCATTGTACAAATCCAGACTGATATAGGATGCATTTCCTAAAAGAAACTTACTTCCAAGTGCCAGGCTATAATCATTGTATGCCAGGTTATAGTCGTATTCTGAGACAGGACGGTCATTCTCTTTATTATACATACTGCCCCGGGCATAGAACGATAGAGCTTTCGTTGCAGAATAGGTGAAGTACTGGGTCAGAATGTTGGAGTAAAATTTATCAGAAGCTTTCTTGTTTGTTTCAGTCAGCTTCTCGTTTCCCTTTGAGTCGTATGTGATGGCTTGATTGTTTAGCTGCCAGCCATCCGATTGTCGTCTGTTATAGGTTGTAAATGAACCGAATTTTCCGGTGTTGATATCCATATTGATTGTCTGATCGAATTGATTTTCTTCAGCAAAGCGGGTTTCAGAGGTAACATTGATCAGATTTTTAGGCTGATCGGTAATTATGTTTATGACACCACCCATTGCTTCCGATCCGTAAAGAGATGAAGCTGCTCCTTTCAGTATTTCAATTCGTTTGACATTGCTAAGATTAATACGGGAAAGATCAACATTTCCGGATACATCTCCGGCAAGCTTCTGTCCGTTAATAAGAACCAGGATATGCTTATTCCCCAGACCGTTTAATGTCATATAACTGGCCATAGCCGTGGTGGAAAATGAAAAAGAGGGATTCAGCATGTTTAATGCATCTTTAAAATTTGTAATGCCAGCTCTTTTTAAATCGTTCCCGTTGATTATTTCCACTGGGACAGGGCTGTCTTGTATCCTGCGATGGGTTCCGGTTCCTGTAATTACAACCTGATCCAGATTTATGCCTGAATTTTCCATTTCAATAAGCATGTTCAATTGTGTTCCGTGGATTTTCTTTTCTACAGGAATGTAATTCAGGCAACTGGCACGAAGCGTGTATGACTCATCGGGAACATTTTTAAGTATAAATTCGCCTTTACTATTGGTTGCGCAACCAATGGTGGTTTGTTCCAGCCGGACGTTAACTCCTTCAATGGGTTTTCCGTTTTTAACGTTAACAACTTTTCCGCTTAGCGTGACTTGCGCTAACGAACAAATTACAACACATCCCCACAACAGGGTTGTTAGTAAACCTTTTCTTTTCATGTTTGAGAAATAATAGTTAATAAATGGCATCCTTTAACCCGAGGACGCGGAATTTATTTATCGACTGGCAGGTTTCCTGACTATGTCCAGAAAGCGACCTTCCCATTTCTCTCGAAACAGTGGTGTGAGCTTGCTTTCTTTTATTACTTTCTACTTTTGAAAGTAAGGACTTTACAGTAGCGGGTACTGTTCCGGATTCAAACCGGATTCCCTTTTATACAAATCGCAGAATGCGATCGTATCACCAAATCTGGGGCAAAGTTAAGATGTTTATTTATATTTGCACAAGAAAATTAAGATTTAATTATTTATGAAACCTCAATTGTTGGTAGGGGCTGCCTCTTCAGGGAGCGGTAAAACTACTTTTACTCTCGGACTACTCAGGGCATTGAAGAATCGGAGTTTGAAGGCACAACCCTTTAAATGTGGCCCCGACTATATTGATACTAAATATCATTTGCTAGCCGCAGGTGAAGAGTCGGTAAATCTTGATTTATTTTTATCCTCTGAATCGCATATCCGAAATTTATATGCTAAATATGGTACCAATTCGGATGTCTGTATTACAGAGGGAGTTATGGGTTTTTATGACGGATACGACGGTATGAAGGGTAGTAGCGCTAAATTGGCAGAGTTGCTTGGAATCCCTGTTGTGTTGATACTGAATGCGAAATCAATGGCTTATTCGGCAGCTCCTGTTTTATTTGGTTATAAACATTTTAATAAAAACTTAAACATTGCAGGAGTTGTCTTTAATCGGGTGTCTTCAGAGACTCATTATGCCTATTTACAACAAGCCTGTAAGGATACAGGGGTTGAGTGTTTGGGCTACATCCCGAACAAAAAAGAGCTTGAAGTTCCTTCCAGACACTTAGGCTTGTCAATTGACAATTCTTTTTGTATGGATGATTTCGCAAACAGAGCGGCAGAGATTATAGAGGAGTTTGTTGATTTGGATCGTTTGCTTAAAATATCAAACATGCCTTTTTGCCTGCCTGATAAGTCTGAGCAGGACGAGTTGGATATTAGAGGTGACATTAAGATTGCAGTTGCTTACGACAATGCTTTTAATTTTATTTACAGAGAAAATCTGGCTCAATTAAAACGGTTGGGAAAAGTTGTCTTTTTTAGTCCTCTTGATGATGCTAAATTACCTTCTGCAGATTTGGTATATCTGCCAGGAGGTTATCCAGAATTATATTTGGACAAGCTGACAGAAAATAAGACAATGCTTCACTCCATAAAAGCCTTTGCAGAGAATGGAGGTAATCTTTTAGCCGAATGCGGAGGGATGATGTATCTAAGTAAGGTGATTGTTGGCATGGATGGCAACCCTTATTCGATGGTTGGTGTTTTTGACCAGGAAGCTACCATGCAAGATATGAAACTTACCCTTGGTTACCGTACATTTACATATAATGGAATTGAGAATATACGGGGGCATGAATTTCATTATTCCCGGATTAAAGATCCTCAAATGGATTCAATATCAGATGTTTCTATATATAATGCGAAGGGATTGAGAACAAAAACAAATTTATTTCGTTATAAGAATACAATAGCAGGTTATACTCATCTATATTGGGGCGAGCTCGATTTGATGAATCTGTGGAACCATAAATGTTAGTTATATGAAGATTTATACAAAAGGAGGCGATAAAGGTCGTACTGGTATTTTTGGCGGCGAGAGGGTGGATAAGGATGATATCCGGATTGAAGCCAATGGCTGCTTGGATGAATTAAATTCAACCATAGGGGTTGTTCGATCGCTTTTGCCGGAAAACCACGAATGGCATTCATTCTTGTTTACTATCCAGGTGGAGCTGATGGTTGCTATGTCTGAAGTTGCTACACCGTCGGCTTTGAGGGATAAAAATCCCAATAAGATAAAGGAGGATATGGATCTTTACTGTGAAAAGGAGATCGATCGGATTACGGCTGCCATTTCTGAAAGTGAATATTTTATTCTTCCCGGAGGTACACCGGTCTCGGCTCATTGCCAGCTTGCCCGCACGGTTGCCCGTAGAGCAGAAAGACGGTTGTGGACATTACATAAGCAAGATCCGCTTCCCGAAACTGTACTTCGCTTTGTAAACAGATTATCTGATTTATTTTTTACTATGGCCAGGTATGATATGTATGTGAATGGAAGTGCCGAAGAACGCTGGAAACTGTTTTTATACAAGAGATAATTAAATCACAGGGGTGTTGGTAGCCTGTCAAAGACACCAACACCCCTGTAAATGTCTACAATCAATCGCCTAATGGAGTTTCTATCGTACCACCCCAGTTGGTGCTGACAGGATATAATGTAAATGTATCGTTGCTTAATCGTGATTCGTATAACTTTCCCGAATATCGTACCATTTTATTAATTTCAGGTGTTACGGAAGCTATGTGATAGTCTCTGAGTAATTGCCCGGCATGGTTGGTCGACTTTATCTTAGCCGACATCGTTTTTCCGGTTTCGGGAATAAATGTGAGCAAGGAATGGCTCTGATTTATTTTTCCAATATCCTCAGGAGAAAAAAGATGGGTAAAGGCTGTTGTGTCTGAGGATGCTGTTGCGATTCCGGTCAGTATGTTGAACTTGTCGGGATATCCTGAAAGTTTGATTTCAAATTGCTTGACTCCCGAATGAACACTGTCGGTTGCAAAGAACTCTAGTTTGCCAACTATTCGTTCGAGATTTATATCTTGTATTATTTCTTCCCCCGATCCTATCTCAAGTGTTATTTGCTTATAAAATGTGTCGGTTGTCTCTTGAAATGTAAACGAGTTGTTGTTTAGTGAATCAGTTGCTGAGGAATGTGCAAGCAGACAAATTTTATAGCTACCCATGGGTAGTTGATCGTAAATGATTCCAAAATCCTGAGAGTCGGTACTACTGTAATGCTGTTTCCTGAAGGGGGCGGTAGTGTTGTCTACCTTATAGACTACATATTCAATTGTGGTGCAGATTGATTCCAATGTGCCTGGTGCAGGTTCGGTAATCTCGTCTGCTTTAGTTTGTGGTTCCGGAATGATTCCCGTTGGATAACCTTTGGTCGCAACGTATGGCAATACCTCTTTGCTGAGTTGGACGCTAAATTGAACAGGATAGGTTTTAGAGTCTGGTTTTTCTTCTTCTATTAAAGGATTGCTGCAGTTGCAGAACAAAATTAAACACGCAAGAATAGAAAATTCTTTTTTACTCATCATAGTTGAGGTTTTAATGGTTAACACTGTTATTTGATTCGGATTAATATATTCCGACTTCCAGTCCACAAAGAAAACCTTATTATTTGATATTAAAAATAAATAATGAATAAATAATAGCATCACTCATTTTTTTTCTTAGATTTGTTCCATAACTTTTGTAAAAACCATAGTACGATATTGTTATGAAACAAAAAATTAAAATGGGAATGATAGGCGGAGGCAACGGTTCTTTTATTGGAGCTGTACACCGTATTGCGGCTAATCTGGATGGTCAGATAGACCTGGTGTGTGGATGCTTTAGTGGTACACCCTCTGTTTCTGTCGCTTCCGGACGTAACCTTTTCTTGCCGGAAGACCGGATTTACAATTCTTATCAGGAGATGATCGAAGAGGAAGCCAAGCTTCCGGAAGCTGAACGGATGGATTTCGTTTCTATCGTCACACCCAATCATGTGCATTTCGAACCGGCTATGATGGCCTTGAAGCATGGATTCCATGTTGTACTGGACAAGCCGGTTACCTATACGCTGGAGGAGGCCAAGGCATTACGAGAACAGGTGAAAGTTTCCGGAAAATTATTTGCACTTACACATACCTATACGGGTTACCCCATGGTGAAGGAGGCTCGGACAAGGGTTTTGCGTGGTGATATAGGGAAAGTGCGCCGTATTTATGTGGAATATCCCCAAGGCTGGTTATATAGTGATTGTGCTGGTGTAAATAAGCAGGCTGCATGGCGGGTAGATCCTAAGCGATCGGGTAAAGCAGGGTGTATGGGTGATATCGGCACTCATGCTTTTAATTTAGTTGAATATATTACCGGGCTTAAAGCAATAGAATTATGCGCGGAGCTGAATACGTTTGTTCCCGGACGTTTATTGGATGATGACGGTGCAATGCTGATCAGATACGAAGGGGATGCAAAAGGTGTCCTGACTGCATCGCAAATTGCAGTTGGTGAAGAAAACGCGCTAAAAATTCGTATCTACGGAACAAAAGGCGGTTTGGAGTGGTGTCAGGAAGAGCCCAATACCATGTGGATGAAGTGGCCTGATCGTCCGAGAGAAATGATTCGGACATCCAATGGGTATATGTCTGAGATGGCTGCTCATAATTCGCGTACCCCGGGTGGTCATCCTGAGGGATACATTGAGGCTTTTGCAAATATTTACAGAAATTTTGCTCTAACGTTGCAGGCAATGAAAGAGGGAAAAGAACCTTCTTCCTTATGTCTGGATTTCCCTTCTGTGCAGGAAGGAGTGAGGGGGATGCAGTTTATTGAAACTGTAGTAGCTTCCAGTAACAGTGATAAGAAATGGGTGAAAATGGTTGATTAATATTATATAGTATGGCTAGACCGGTTACGTTATATACTCTGCAATGGGGGGATTTGCCTTTGCAGACAGTTTGTGAGAAGGCTAAGGCTTTTGGTTACGATGGATTGGAATTGGGGCTGCCCGATCATTTGGATGTTCGTCGATCTGACAAAGAATATTATATGCAGATTAAAGATTTGTTATCGTCTTATGGAATGCAATTACACACGATTTCCACCCATCTGATCGGTCAGGCTGTGTGCGATCGGATTGATGAGCGCCATAAAAGTATTCTGCCCGATTATATCTGGGGTGATGGTGACCCGGAAGGTGTTAGTCAGAGAGCAGCCGAAGAGCTCATTCGTACGGCTCATGCCGCCAAAGCCCTGGGTGTTGATACGGTGGTAGGTTTTACCGGAAGTTCAATCTGGCATTATTTGTATTCGTTTCCTCCGGTAACGGAAGAGATGGTGAATGAGGGATATGCCGATTTTGCACGAAGATTTACTCCTATATTAGATGCTTATCAGGAGTTAGGGGTTCGTTTTGCATTGGAAGTACATCCTACTGAAATAGCTTTCGATACGGTTACCGCGAAAAGAGCGTTGGAAGCTGTTAATTATCACCCTTCGTTCGGATTCAACTATGATCCAAGTCATTTAGGTTATCAGGGGGTTGATTATGTTGATTTCATATATCAGTTCCCGGAAAGAATTTTCCATGTGCACATGAAAGATGTTTACTGGAGTGACACTCCTAAGCAGGTGGGTGTTTTTGGTGGTTATGTAACCTTTGGAGATCCCCGCCGTTTTTGGAACTTCAGAAGTTTGGGAAGAGGAAAAATTAAATTTGAGGAGATTATCCGGGCACTTAATCATATTGGATATTCCGGTCCGCTTTCTGTGGAGTGGGAAGACAGTGCCATGGATAGGGAACAAGGAGCAGAAGAATCGTGCCGTTTAGTGAAGCACTTTGACTTTATGCCTTCGTCAAGAGCGTTTGATGCAGGTTTTGAAAAGAAATAAGTGAATAAATAGTACAGTTGATATTTGATGAGCCCGGACTGATAATAAAAAGTCTGGGCTATCTTGTTGTATCTCCCTATATTATGATTAACTTTGCAGCCTAAATAGAAAGAAATAAATAAACGCATGAAAAAGATTAGAGCAGCCATTGTGGGATATGGCAATATTGGAAAATATGTTTTAGAGGCTTTGGAAGCTGCACCCGATTTTGAGGTTGCAGGCGTTGTTCGTCGTAATCCATCAGAGGTTCCGGTCGAGCTTAAGGAATATAAGGTGGTTAGTAAAATCACCGAACTTGAAAAGGTAGATGTTGCTGTGCTTTGTACCCCAACCCGTAGCGTAGAATCTTATGCGAAGGAAATTCTTTCATTGGGTATCAATACGGTGGACAGCTACGATATTCATGGAGGAATTGTTGCTCTGCGCCGCTCTCTGAATGCTGTAGCAAAAGCTCACAATGCTGTATCTGTGATTTCTGCAGGATGGGATCCGGGAAGCGACTCGGTTGTTCGTGCGCTACTTGAGGCGATGGTGCCTAAAGGTATTACATATACGAACTTTGGCCCAGGTATGAGTATGGGACATACTGTTGCAGTAAAAGCCATTGAAGGTGTAAAGGCTGCATTAAGTATGACTATTCCAACAGGAACCGGTATTCACCGCAGAATGGTATATATTGAAGTTAAAGAGGGATATGATTTTGCTAAGGTTGCTGCAGCAATTAAAGCCGACGAATATTTTGCACACGACGAGACACATGTAATGCAGGTGGAATGTGTGGATAATTTGCTGGATATGGGTCATGGTGTTCAGCTTACGCGTAAAGGTGTATCTGGAAAAACGCAGAATCAGTTGATCGATTTCAATATGAAAATCAACAATCCTGCGCTTACTGCTCAGATTCTTGTATCTGTTGCACGTGCTTCGTTTAAGCAACAGCCGGGTGCCTACACTATGATTGAATTACCTGTGATCGATATGCTTTACGGCGATAAGGAAGATTTAATAAGAAGACTGGTATAATACCAGTCTTCCTTACGGATATAAATATAAATACTATGTTATCATTTATTACCTGGACAGCAGATCCTGCTATCTTTTCCATTGGTTCACGAGAAATACGTTGGTACGGACTGGCTTTTGCATTCGGTTTTCTGATTGGCTACAAGATAGTGGAGCGTATGTGGAAAAACGAAAAACTGGATACAGCGTGGCTGGATCAATTATTGATCTATACCATGATTGGAACGGTGGTTGGAGCTCGTTTAGGTCATTGCCTTTTGTATGCACCTCAGTATTACTTATCCAACCCAATCGAGATATTGAAGATTTGGGAGGGAGGTTTAGCCAGTCATGGAGGTACATTGGGTATTATTATTGCTATCTATTTCTATTCGAAAAAGGTCAGTCATAAAAGTATGATGTGGGCTTTCGATAAGCTTGTGGTACCTACCGGGCTTGTAGCAGCAATGATTCGACTGGGTAATTTAATGAATCACGAGATTTATGGTCATGTAACGGATGTTCCGTGGGGATTCCGTTTTATTGACAACTTGCATCAATGGAAAATGGGAGCTGCCCCAGTGTTTACTGCACCAAGTCATCCAACCCAACTTTATGAGGCGTTGTGTTATCTGATAACATTCGCTCTTTGTATGTGGTTGTACTTCCGAAAAGAGGCTTTCAAGAAGGAAGGTCTTATCTTCGGTATTTTTATGATTTGTGTTTTCGCTTCCCGCTTTTTTATTGAGTTTTTAAAGAATGATCAGGAAGAATTTGAAGCTTCTATGTTGATTAATATGGGACAAGTGCTCAGCATTCCTTTCGTTTTGGCAGGATGCTGGTTCGTTTATCGGGCACTGCAAAAAAAGAATTAAATTATGTATAAACTGACAAGTATTGCGGATAAGGTATATTACGTAGGAGTAAACGACCGTCAGAAGGCCCTCTTTGAGAACCTGTGGCCGCTGCCGTACGGAGTCTCTTATAACTCGTATTTGATAGTAGATGAAAAAACAGTTCTGATAGATACCGTGGATGTATGCTATTCGGATGCTTTTCTTAGAAAAATTGCAGATGCGCTGGAAGGAAAATCGCTGGATTACCTGATTGTGAATCATATGGAGCCCGATCATGCAGGCAGCATCAGACTACTCCGTCAGCAATATCCTGATGTGCAGATTATCGGGAACAAAACCACCTTCGGTATGTTGGAAGGATATCATGGTATTACTACAGGTTTGTATGAAGTGAAGGAGGGAGATACTCTATCATTAGGTAAACGCCAGCTGATGTTCGTTATGGCTCCGATGGTCCATTGGCCTGAAGTTATGTTTACTTACGAGACAACGGATAAAATATTATTTTCAGCAGATGCATTCGGTACTTTCGGAGCGCTTTCAGGAGCTGTTATCGATGAGGATATGAATGTTGACAGATTCTGGGATGAGATGGTTCGCTATTATGCCAATATCGTTGGAAAATATGGTAATCCGGTTCAGCGGGCTTTGAAGAAACTAGACACAATTGAAGTAAACACCATTTGTTCTACGCATGGACCTGTTTGGCGGAAACATAAAGACAAAGCAATCGAGATTTATGATAAGTTGAGTCGTTACGAAGGTGAAGATGGCGTTTGTATCATATATGGCAGCATGTACGGAAATACGGAACAGATGGCCGAAGCGATTGCCGCCTCATTGGCTGAGAACGGGGTCAAGAATATTGTAATGCATAATGTATCCAAATCGCATGCATCGAATGTGCTGATGGATGTATTTAAATACAAAGGGTTGATTGTGGGAAGTCCTACATACAGTAATGCCCTTTTTCCCGAAGTAGATTCGATTTTGTCAAAGATTGAAATCCGGGAAGTTAAGAAACGCTGTTTTGGCTATTTTGGTAATTTTACATGGTCTGGTGCCGCTTGTAAAAGATTAGCTGCTTTTGGTGAAAAAATGAACTGGGAATTTATAGGAGCTACCGCCGAAGAGAAGATGAGTCTGAAAGAAGATATGTATGAGCAGTGTATTACATTAGGTAAAGCAATGGCAAACGCATTGAAAGAATCTAAACAATCGATTTAAATATAAAAAACTATGAGATTAATTATTGAGCCTAATTACGATCAATTGTCGAAATGGGCTGCTAACTATGTTGCTTCGCGTATTCAAAAAGCCAATCCAACGGCTGAAAAACCTTTTGTCCTAGGATTGCCAACAGGTTCTTCACCCCTTGGTATGTACAAAAATCTTATTGAATTGAACAAAAAGGGAGTTGTATCTTTCAAGCATGTGATCACATTCAATATGGATGAATACGTAGGATTGCCAAAGGAACATTCGGAAAGTTATCATTCCTTTATGTGGAATAACTTTTTCAGCCATATAGACATCAATCCCGAAAATACAAACCTTTTGAATGGTAATGCTGCCGACTTGGAAGCTGAATGCGCGGCTTATGAAGCTAAGATGAAAGCTGTTGGTGGGGTGGATTTGTTTTTAGGTGGTATCGGCCCTGACGGCCACATCGCATTTAACGAGCCAGGCTCATCTCTGTCGTCTCGTACCCGTATCAAGACTTTGACAACGGATACGATTATTGCTAATTCCAGATTTTTTGACAACGACGTAAATAAAGTTCCCAAGACTGCGGTTACTGTAGGTGTGGGTACTGTTTTAGATGCGAAAGAGGTCTTGATAATGGTGAATGGACACAACAAAGCTCGTGCATTGGCTCAGGTGGTTGAAGGTTCTATCAATCAGATGTGGACTATCACCGCATTGCAGCTTCATCCGAAGGGAATTATCGTTTGCGATGAATCGGCTTGTGCTGAGTTGAAAGTAGGTACCTATAATTACTTTAAAGATATTGAAAAGGATCATCTTTGTCCGGATTCTTTAATTTAATTGTTTTAATGATATTGGCAGGCTCCACTTTATTTATTGAATGTGTGGAGTCCTGTTTTTGAGCAAGTACTTGTAAAAAAACATGTACTTGCTTTTTTATTTATCGAACGGAATATTTTATATCTTGCACGCTGATTAAAATAATAACAATAGGTAATATTATGAAAAAGAAACTTTGTATACTGCTTTCTTCCTTGATGGTTTCGTGTGTTGCGTTCTCGTCTCCCGATGGTCGTGACCTTGTTCCCGAAGGTACATTTACGTCGGGGATTGAAGGTCCCGCAGTAGATGCCGCTGGTAACCTATATGCTGTCAATTATGCAACTAAAGGAACAATCGGACTAATCAAGTCTTCGGGTGAACACGGTCTATTTGTGACCTTACCCGACGGATCGGTTGGAAATGGAATTCGTTTTAATGCTGAAGGGGTGATGTTTGTGGCGGATTATACCAATCATAATATCCTTTGTGTTGATCCGAAAACAAAAATTATTTCAGTTTTCGCTCATGAACCGTCAATGAATCAACCCAATGATATATCCATCGCCCCAAATGGTACAATTTATGCCAGCGATCCTGCCTGGTCTGATAACACTGGTAAATTATGGAGAATATCGACGAAGGGAGAAGTGGTATTGTTGGAAGATTCCATGGGGACAACCAATGGAGTAGAGGTGAGTCCCGACGGACGCTTATTATATGTGAATGAATCAGTGCAGCGGAACGTTTGGGTATACGATATCGAGCCGAACGGAAATATATCCAACAAGCGTCTTTTTCATCGTTTTGCCGATTATGGAATGGATGGAATGCGTTGCGATATAAAAGGTAATCTTTATATATGCAGGTACGATAAAGGAACTGTTGTAGTTCTCTCGCCTGAGGGAAAAATCCTGTATGAGTATTTCTGTAAGGGTAAGAAGCCGTCAAATATCACTTTTGGAGGTGAAGAATTGAGGCAAATTTATATCACATTGCAAGATAGAGGATGTATTGAAGTTTTTGATGCGTTGAACCCTGGCGCTTCGCTTTTTGTGAATCCCTGACCAGCTTTCTAAATAAAGAGGCCTTATAATATACGCTTTTGCGTACTTTTGCGTTATAAACAAACATTTAACTGGTTAGACGCAAAATGATTGAATATTTAAGAGGTGATATAATTGAGCTTACTCCAGCCCGAATGGTTATGGAGTGTGGTGGTGTAGGGTATGAATTGAATATCTCATTAACGACTTATACTGCATATAATGGTCAGCATCAGGGTAAGATTTATGTTTTCGAAGTAATTCGAGAAGATGCCCACCTGCTGTTTGGATTTTATAATAAAGAAGAACGTGAATTGTTTTTGTTGTTGACAAGTGTTTCGGGTGTGGGCCCGAATACTGCACGTATGATTTTGTCTTCGCTTCCACCATCTGAGTTAGTTCAGGTTATTGCTTCCAAGAATGAAGCTGCACTTACTGCTGTAAAGGGTATCGGACTAAAAACCGCTCAGCGTATTTTGGTTGATCTCAAAAATAAAGTCAAATTACAGGGAGTTGTTGCAGATTCTGCCGTGTCTGGTTCTGGTAATGGTCAGATTGCAGAAGAGGCGATTGCCGCACTGGTAATGCTGGGCTTTCAGAAGGCTGCGTCTCAAAAGGCAGTTGCTACTATATTGAAGAGGTCTCCATCTCTTGAAGTGGAAAAAGTTATTAAAGACGCACTTAGAATGCTTTGATGAAAAGGGGGGCTCACTACATATTAGTTGTATGTGTTCTGTTATTCGGGACTGGTCTGTATTCGTTGAATGCGGATTATCTGATTTTTACATCAGAGGTGCCCGAATTAACTGAGCTTGAGCCTCAGGTAGTTCTTGAAGGAGATTCTCTTGATCCTCGTTATCCGGTGGCTAAAACAGTGCCGGAAGCCTATGACGATCTGATAAAAAAATCTCCCATGGATTTGCGTAATCCGGACAATGTAAAAACTTCGATAGAATACGATTTAAAGTCAAACACCTATATCGTTACGACTAAGTTGGGCGACATGCAACTGAGTACACCCATCTCTTTAACTCCCGAAGAGTATCAGGATTATAGTTTGCAGGAATCTCTGCGTGCTTATTTCCGACAAAAAAATGAAGAGAGTTACCGTGAAGAGATGAATAAGGAGCTTAAAATAACGGATATTGGATTTGATCTCGGTGCTGCAGAAAAAATATTTGGTAAAGGAGGAGTAAGAGTAAAGACTCAAGGAACTGCCGAAATTAAAATGGGACTTAAAAGTAACAAAACTGATAATCCGTCGTTACCACAGCGTTCCAGAAACCGTACTTTTTTTAATTTTGAAGAGCAAGTGCAGCTTAATGTACAGGCTACCGTAGGAGAAAAAGTGAATTTTGGAATGAATTATAATACGGAGACTACATTCGACTATGATTCAAAAAAACTTAAGCTGGCATATGAGGGTACTGAAGATGAAATCATAAAGGTGATGGAAGCCGGTAATGTTAGCATGAACACTTCAAACTCATTGATCAGAGGCGGTGCAGCATTGTTTGGGATAAAAACTGAACTTCAGTTTGGAAAGCTACGTGTAGGGGCCATTTTTTCTCAACAGGAATCTGAGTCGCAGACTGTTTCAGCAAAAGGTGGTGTACAAACCAAGCCATATGAATTTGCTGCCGACCAGTACGATGAAAATCGTCATTTTTTCCTTTCACATTTCTTTAGAGATACTTATGATGCTGCTTTGTCAAAATTGCCTTATATAAATTCGGGAATCAGTATTAGCCGAGTGGAGGTATGGATTACAAATAAACGAAGTAATTACGATCAGTCCAGAAATATTGTTGCTTTTTCCGATCTTGCAGAAAACAGTCATATCAGCAATCCACAGTTCAATCCTTCTGGTTCGCTTTCTATACCTTATAATGGTGCAAATACATTGTATCAGCAGGTTGTTACCGGTTATCCTGAAGCCAGAAATATAAATACGGTTTCACAGGCTTTTGCAGGCTTTATAGAAGGGGGAACCGATTACGAAAAGGTGGAAAGTGCAAGAAAACTAGATCCTTCCGAATTTAATTTAAATAAACAATTAGGGTATATTTCTCTTAAAACTCAGTTGCAACCAGATGAGGTGCTGGCTGTTGCCTACGAGTATACCTACCGTGGCTCAGTATATCAGGTGGGAGAATTCTCTACAGATAATTCAGTTAATACCACTAACAGCCTCTATGTAAAGTTACTTAAAGGAACCGCAATGTCTCCTGGCTCTCCATTCTGGGATTTAATGATGAAAAATGTCTATTCCTTGGGAGCATATGCAGTAAATAAAGAGAAATTCAGATTAGATATTCTGTATCAGAGTGATACCACAGGCGTATATTTACGTTACTTGTCGGAGGGAAATATCAAAGACGAGCTGTTGTTACGGGTGATGAACCTGGACAGGCTTGATGCAAAGAATGAGACTTATCCGGATGGGATTTTCGATTATTTAGAGGGATACACAGTTCTTTCGGAGAATGGTCGTGTATTCTTTCCGGTGGTGGAGCCTTTTGGAAGCCACTTAAGAAAAAAGATTGGTAATGATGTGATTGCCGATAAATATGTCTTTCAGGAATTGTATGATTCTACCCTGACTGTAGCGAGACAGTTGACTGAGAAAAATAAATTTCTGATCAAAGGCGAATATAAAGCTTCATCAAGTTCTGAAATCCAACTTGGTGCTAGCAATGTAGCCAGAGGTTCTGTAAGGGTAACGGCTGCAGGTGTGACGTTGCAGGAGAATGTAGATTATACTGTGGATTATACTTCAGGGATAGTAACTATATTAAATGAGAATATTATTTCCAGTGGTACAGCTGTGAGTGTTTCACTCGAAAATCAGTCAGCTTACAGCATGCAGCGTAAAACCATGATGGGGGTGGATTTGAATTATGAATTCAACAAGAACTTTAATCTGGGAGCAACTATCATGCATTTGTCGGAGTTGCCTTTAACAACCAAAACTGCATTTGGTGATGAGTCTATAAAAAATACGTTATGGGGACTTAATACCTCATATAAAACCGAATCGCAATGGCTTACAAATCTGTTTGACAAATTGCCTTTGCTTACTCTTACAAAGCCTTCGCAGATTTCTTTGAAAGCGGAATTTGCGAATCTGATTCCAGGTCATTATGAGAACAAATATACGGGCGGATATTCTTATCTGGATGATTTTGAATCGACGCAGACTGGAATTGATTTGTTAAATCCTTATCCCTGGACATTATCAAGTGTTCCTTACAGTGATGCTGCAAATAGCCTATTCCCTGAAGCATCGCTCACTAATAATATTGATTATGGAAAGAACCGGGCCTTACTCGCGTGGTATTATATAGATGGATTATTTACCCGTAAAAATTCATCGATTGCTCCCAATCATATTAAAAATGATTTGGATCAGTTATCCAATCACTATGTGAGAGAAGTAAAGACACAGGAGCTGTTCCCGAATAAAGATCTTTCATACAATGAGAATAATACATTGCCGGTACTTAACTTAGCCTATTACCCTACTGAACGGGGGCCTTACAATCTAGATGCAGACCGAATCAATGCAGATGGGTCTCTTGCAATGCCAGATAAAAGATGGGGTGGAATTATGCGTAAAATAGAACAGAGTGACTTTGAAGCTGCTAATATTGAATACATCGAATTCTGGATGATGGATCCTTTTATATACAATGCAAATGGCAAAGGAGGAGATCTTTATTTTAATCTTGGAGAGATTTCGGAAGATATACTGAGGGATGAGAAAAAGTTTTTCGAGAATGGTCTTCCAATTGATGGTGATTTAAGTTCTGTGGAAGAGACTGTATGGGGGAGAGTTCCAAAACGTCAGTCAACTGTATATGCCTTTGATAATACGCAAGGCGCCCGTAAACTGCAGGATGTGGGATTTAATGGTTTGTCGTCGGCTGATGAGAAACAATTTTCTACCTATCAGGATTACTTGTCAAAATTACAGTCGCGACTCTCAGGCGAAACTCTGGCTCAAATGATGGAAGATCCTTTTTCTCCATTCAATGATCCGGCAGGGGATGATTATCATTACTTCAGAGGATCTGACTATGATGTGAAAGAAGTAGGGATTCTGGAGCGTTATAAACGTTATAACGGAGTAGAAGGGAATTCGACTGCATCGGAGGATTCTCCGGAAAAGTATGATATATCAGCCCGTACTATTCCGGATGTTGAAGATATCAATCAGGATAACACGTTAAATGAATTTGAGAAATATTATCAATATAAGGTGTCATTACGCCCTAAAGATTTAGTAGTAGGAAGTAACTACATTGTTGATAGGAGAGAAGTTACTGTTAATTTGCGTAATGGAAAAGAAGAGACTATTCATTGGTATCAATTTAAGATTCCTGTAAAGAATTATAGCCAAAAGGTGGGATCAATAAATGATTTCAAAACGATCCGTTTTATGCGGATGTTTATGACTGATTTTAGTGAAACAACAATTTTACGTTTTGGATCTTTTGATTTGGTTCGTGGAGAATGGCGTAATTATACACAAGATCTTTCTAATCCGAAGCTGCCTCCGATTATTAATGCTTCGTTGGATGTGTCGACAGTTAATATTGAAGAAAACAGCGAGCGTACGCCGGTTAATTATGTACTACCTCCCGGGGTTAGCCGGATGCTAGATCCGGGCCAGCCACAATTACGTCAGCAGAATGAACAGGCATTATCTATGAAAATAACAAACCTTGCACCTGCTGATGCACGGGCTGTTTATAAAAATACCTATTATGATTTGAGGCAATATAAACGGTTGCAGCTGTTTGTCCATGCCGAAAAATTTATTAATGATGTGACTAATCTGTCCAACGGCGAAATGTCTGTCTTTATCCGCTTAGGTTCTGATTATAAAAACAATTATTACGAGTATGAAGTCCCGTTGTTACTTACCCCCCATGGTAACTACAGTACATACAATGAGACTGATCAATTTACAGTATGGCCGCAAGGAAATACGTTGAATTTTGATTTCGAGGTACTTACCAATTTGAAACTGAATAGAAATAAGGCAAAAAGGGAGGGGAACGAGAATGTAACATTCTATACACCTTATTCTGAGTATGATCCTGCGTCTCCGCTTAATAAGATAACGATAGTGGGTAATCCTTCCTTGTCGGAGGTCAAGACAATTATGATCGGGGTACGTAATAATTCCAAAGATATTAAAAGTGGTGAATTTTGGGTGAATGAGTTGCGACTTACAGATTTTAATGAAGACGGAGGGTGGGCTGCCAATGCTAACTTACAAATTGCTCTTTCGGATTTTGGTACGTTGAATATGGGGGGGCGTGTGGAGACTGCCGGCTTTGGAGGTTTGGATCAATCCATTGCAGAACGCAGGCTTGATGATTATGCCCAATACAATATGGCTGCCAATGTGGAACTTGGGAAGTTGTTCCCAGAGAAAACGAAAGTAAGTATACCGCTGTACTATGCTTATTCAAAGGAGACCACAAAACCAAAGTATAATCCGTTGGATCAGGATATCGTATTACAAGATGCTTTAAATTCGGCAACGACCAAACATGATCGGGACTCTATACTTGATTTTTCGCAAGATAGAACCATTATTAAAAGTGTGGCTCTTAATAATGTAAAAGTTGACGTGCGCAGTAAAACTCCCATGCCATATGATCCTGCAAACTTTTCAGTGGGGTATTCATTTAATGAATCTACAATGAAAAATCCCGAAACACAGTATGAAACATCCAAAGATTACCGGGCAAACTTTAGTTATTCTTATTCTCCTTACGTAAAGCCGTTTACTCCTTTTAAAAATGTAAAAGAGAAAGGAAGTACACGCTATTTAAAAGAATTTGGACTTAATTATCTCCCCTCAAATATTTCATTCCAATCGGCCATGATGAGAAATTATTATGAGCAAAAGCTGAGGAATTTAGATGATTTGGGCGGCCAGAATAATTTACCTGTTTCATTTAGTTCGACCTTTTATTGGGATAGAGCATTTAGTTTGCGATGGGATTTTACAAAGAATCTGAATATTAATTTTACATCGGGCACGAATGCCCGTATCGAAGAACCTAATGTGCAGGTTAATAAAGAATTGAATCCTGATCAGTATAAGGTATGGAAAGATTCTGTTAAGCAAAGTATTTCTGACATGGGTAAACCAATGAAGTATGATCAGACTTTTACTGCGACTTACACATTGCCTTTTGCTTTAATCCCTGTTATGGACTGGACAAGTGGTTCTTTATCTTATAATGCATCTTATAATTGGGAGCGTGGAGCCGAAATAGATTCGTTGACAGAAATAGGCAATACGATTACGAATCAGCGTCAGTTTGATATTTCAGGTCGTTTTAATTTGGTTTCACTCTATAATAAGAATAAATTCCTAGCTAAGGTGAACCAGAAATTTACCCCTACCACCCGGGTGACATCTGCCAGCTCAAGGAATAGAAGAACTCCGCCGGCACCGTTGAAAGTGGAGAAAGATATTAAATTGAGTCCGGATAGTACGGTTAAAATAAGACATAGTCTGGCATCAAAGAAAGTGCGTGTTTCTGCGCGTGGAGCAGATGGGAAAGTTTATGCAATCAAATTTAAAGCAATAAGTGCCGGTGAAATTGAAATACTGAATCTCGACACGACAGCAATTAAAGTGTCAATACTTCCCGGTCCCGATTTGTCAAACGAATTATGGTATAAGGTTGCGGAACATGGAACGCGTTTCTTAATGATGTTACGCAGTCTGAACATTCAGTATGCAATTACAGATGGAATGATGTTACCCGGATTTCGTCCTGAAATAGGAGATTTTATCGGGCAGAGTAATACCGTGGGAGGAACTGCACCCGGATTAGGGTTTGCTTTCGGATCAGTAAGGCGTAGCTATATTGATGAGGCTGATGAAAATGACTGGCTTGTTAAAAATGAAGATAATGTTTCGCCAGCAATTATCAATCATGCACGTAATTTCACCTTGAGAGCAACACTTGAGCCTATATCTGGCCTTAAAATTGATTTAAATGCCAATAGGGTTGATACCCGCAATACCGAAATAAAATATATGTATCAAGGTATGCCTGAAACCTATGGTGGTAACTTTACTATGACTACCATAGCTGCTTCAACCGCTTTTAAACGATCGAAAGCCATTGATGGATATAATTCTGAAACATTCAATACTTTTTTAGCAAACAGAGAGGTCATAGCTTCCAGGTTGGGGGCTGTTTACAACGGTCTGTCTTATCCGGATAAAGGCTTTCTGGCAGGGTCTGCATTGGCTGGTCAGCCCTATAATTCTGAACTGGGTAATGTTGGTTTAAACTCATCCGATGTTTTAATACCTGCTTTTCTTGCAGCATATACAGGAAAGAATGCAACAAATGTTTCTCTTTCGCCCTTCCCTTCTCTTTCGAGTTTACTTCCAAACTGGAGGGTGACATATGATGGACTTATAAGAGTGGGTGAACTTAGAAAGTACTTTAAAAGTGTTTTATTAAACCATCAGTACCGTTGTTCCTATAGTGTTGGAGCTTTCTCTTCTTTCTTGAATTGGGTTGATGCCGGGCAGGATGACCTGGGCTTTATTAGGGATGTTCTTACCAACAATCCGTTACCCTCATCTCCTTATGAAATTTCGGCTGTAAGCATTACGGAGGGATTTAGCCCTTTGATCGGAGTGGATGTAACTTTTCAAAATAATGTTACTGTTCGTTCAGAGTACCGTACTACCAGGAATCTAAGCCTGAATATCTCGTCCTATCAATTAGTGGAGGCAGTTTCTAATGAATATGTAATAGGACTAGGTTATAAACTTACCGAGTTTAATAAAGTTCTGAAAATGAAACAAACCAAGGATTTTAGCAATGACCTTACGGTTCGCCTGGATTTTTCTTATCGGAAGTCGCAATCCCTCATTCGTAAGATTGAGGATAATTTTACACAACCAACCTCGGGAAATATAGCAAAAACGCTTCAATTATCTGCTGATTATGGTTTAAGTAAAACCCTTAGTCTAAGAGCGTTTTATGATTTACAAATCAATGAACCATTGGTTTCATCGGCATCTTATCCTACATCCAATTCAAATTATGGCATCAGCTTGCGCTTTTCACTTGCTCAATAGTCTATAAATGGGCTGGTTTTAGAAGTTTTATCAGATTATGCTAGGGCTTTTCTTTCAATTGTAGTATGTTAATGTCTATTAAATAATGTGAATGCTTATAGAGTTTGCTGTTATAGAACAGAAACTATTGCGTAACTTTGTGCCGTTTTTAGCGGCAATAATACGAAATAAAGTGGCTAACTTGTTTGGTTTCACGGAAATAATGCGTAAATTTGCTGCCTGAAATTGAAATATATAGATATATAATAATAACACATTCAAAGTTTAAAAAGAAGAAAAATGCCTACAATTCAGCAATTAGTTAGAAAAGGAAGGGAAACTTTGGTAGTTAAAGGTAAATCTCCAGCATTGGATTCATGTCCTCAAAGACGTGGTGTATGCGTGAGAGTTTACACAACAACACCGAAAAAACCGAATTCTGCAATGCGTAAAGTTGCCAGAGTTCGTTTAACAAATGGTAAAGAAGTTAACTCTTACATTCCGGGAGAAGGACACAATTTGCAAGAGCACTCAATCGTATTGGTACGTGGTGGTCGTGTGAAAGACCTTCCAGGTGTGCGTTATCACATTGTTCGTGGTACCTTGGATACAGCTGGCGTTAACGGACGTACACAAAGACGTTCTAAATACGGAGCTAAACGTCCTAAGGCCGGAGCAAAGGGAGCACCCGCAGCACCTGTTAAAGGAAAGAAGAAGTAATTATTACATCCCTTCAAACTGAGAATTTAAATTTTAGTATTAAAGCTGGTTTGAGTTTATTTGGATAGGCTACAGGTTGAGTAAATGGTTCGGCGGAACCGTTGAAGACAAATTAAGGCAACCAAGAACAAGAACAAAATTTTTGAAAACAAATGAGAAAAGCAAAACCAAAGAAAAGACAGATCCTTCCGGATCCTGTTTTCGGTGATGTTAAGGTTACGAGATTCGTTAACCATTTAATGTATGATGGCAAGAAAAATACTGCCTTCGAAATTTTCTATTCCGCTCTGGAAATCGTTAAGAATAAATTACCTAACGAAGAAAAGTCTGCTCTCGAAATTTGGAAAGCTGCACTCGACAATATTACTCCTCAGGTCGAAGTGAAATCCCGCCGTGTTGGTGGTGCTACTTTCCAGGTACCTACTGAAATCCGCCCCGATCGTAAAGAATCCATTTCTATGAAAAATCTTATCCTGTATTCTCGTAAGAGAGGTGGTAAGACTATGGCTGACAAGTTGTCTGCAGAAATTGTTGACGCTTTCAATAACCAAGGTGGTTCTTTCAAGAGAAAAGAAGATATGCACCGTATGGCTGAAGCTAACCGTGCATTTGCTCATTTCAGATTTTAAATAAGGCAAAAAGAAAAACAATGGCTAAAGCTGCAGATCAATTATTAAAGTATACAAGAAATATCGGTATCATGGCGCATATCGATGCCGGAAAGACTACGACTTCTGAGCGTATTCTTTTCTACACCGGTTTAACTCACAAGATCGGTGAGGTGCACGATGGCGCTGCAACAATGGACTGGATGGAGCAGGAGCAAGAGCGTGGTATTACTATCACTTCTGCTGCAACTACTACTTTCTGGAATTACCTGAATGAAAAATATAAAATCAACCTGATTGACACCCCGGGACACGTTGACTTTACTGTAGAAGTAGAGCGTTCGTTGCGTATTCTTGACGGTGCCGTTGCTGCTTTTTGTGCTGTAGGTGGTGTTGAGCCTCAGTCTGAAACTGTTTGGCGTCAGGCGGATAAATACAATGTTCCGAGAATTGGTTACGTAAATAAGATGGACCGTTCAGGAGCTAACTTCTATGAAGTTGTAAGTCAGGTTAAGACTGTACTTGGTGCAAATCCATGTCCAATTCAAATCCCTATCGGCGCAGAAGAAACTTTCAAGGGTGTAGTAGACCTTGTTAAAATGAAAGCTATTCTTTGGCATGATGAAACAATGGGTGCTGAATATGAAGTAGGACCTATTCCTGCTGATTTGCAAGAGGAAGCAGAAGAGTGGAGAGACAAGATGCTTGAAGTACTTGCTGAATGCGACGATACTTTGATGGAAAAATATTTTGAAGATCCTTCAACTATCACTGAAGATGAGATTGTAAATGCAATCCGTAAAGGAACAATTGCTATGCAGATCAATCCGATGATTTGTGGTTCTTCATTCAAGAATAAGGGTGTACAGACATTGCTTGATGCTGTTTGTGCATATTTGCCAAGTCCTGCTGATACTCCTGCGATTGAAGGTACTGATCCTAATGATCCGGATAGAACAATTGTTCGTCATCCAGTAAGTGACGAGCCTCTTTGTGCTTTGGCATTTAAGATTGCTACAGACCCTTATGTTGGACGTCTTTGTTTCTTCCGTGTTTATTCTGGAGAACTTCCTGCCGGATCTTATGTTTATAATGTTCGTTCAGGTAAGAAAGAGCGTATTTCTCGTTTGTTCCAGATGCACTCAAATAAGCAGAATCCGAAGGATGTTATCGGATGTGGAGATATCGGTGCAGGTGTAGGATTTAAAGATATCCGTACCGGAGATACTCTTTGTGACGAAAACAATCTGATCTCATTGGAGTCAATGGATTTCCCTGAACCAGTTATCGGTATCGCTGTTGAGCCAAAAACTCAGAAAGATATGGATAAGTTGGGTATGGGATTGGCTAAATTGGCCGAAGAAGATCCTACTTTCCGTGTTCAAACCAACGAAGAAACAGGTCAGACTGTAATTAGTGGTATGGGTGAGCTTCACCTTGATATCATTGTTGACCGTTTGAGAAGAGAATTCAAGGTTGAATGTAATCAGGGCCGTCCTCAGGTTACTTATAAAGAGGCTATCACAAAATCAGTTCAACTTCGCGAAGTTTACAAGAAGCAGTCTGGTGGTCGTGGTAAATTTGCTGACATCATTGTTCGTGTTGAACCGGTTGATGCAGGCTTCGAAGGCGAATTGCAATTTGTTGACGAAGTTAAGGGTGGTAACATTCCAAAGGAATTCATCCCATCTATTCAAAAAGGTTTCTTGAAAGCTATGAAGAATGGTGTACTTGCAGGCTATCCTTTGGATCAGTTGAAAGTTACTGTTATTGATGGTTCATTCCACCCGGTTGACTCAGATCAGCTTTCGTTCGAAATTTGTGCTATCCAGGCATTCAAGAGTGCAGCAGAAAAAGCTTCACCTGCTTTGATGGAACCAATCATGAAGATGGAAGTTGTAACTCCGGAAGAAAGTATGGGTGATGTTATCTCCGACTTGAACAAACGTCGTGGTCAGGTTGAAGGTATGGAATCAAGCCGTACAGGTGCTCGTATCGTTAAAGCTAAAGTTCCTTTGGCAGAAACATTCGGATATGTAACATCTTTGCGTACGATTACATCAGGTCGTGCTACTTCTTCAATGCATTTTTCACATTATGCTGAAGTATCTTCTTCAATTGCTAAGCAAGTTTTGACAGAGGTTCAAGGTCGTGTGGATTTGATCAAATAATTTAGAAACATATAAATAGATATGAGCCAAAAGATCAGAATTAAATTAAAGTCTTACGACTATTCTCTAGTAGACAAATCTGCTGAGAAGATTGTAAAGACGGTAAAGGCTACCGGTGCTGTTGTAAGCGGCCCTATACCTCTGCCTACGCATAAGCGTATTTTTACTGTGAACCGCTCGACTTTCGTAAACAAGAAGTCTCGTGAGCAGTTCGAACTCTCTTCTTATAAGAGATTAATTGACATCTATAGCTCAACTGCTAAAACAGTTGATGCATTGATGAAGCTGGAGTTGCCCAGCGGTGTAGAAGTTGAAATTAAAGTGTGAGTATTTAAAAATTAAGTGAAATGCCAGGATTATTAGGAAAAAAAATCGGAATGACATCCGTTTTCAGTGCCGAGGGAAAAAATCTTCCATGCACTGTTATCGAAGTGGGTCCTTGTGTTGTTACGCAAGTTAAAACGCTCGAAAAAGATGGCTATGAAGCTGTACAGTTGGGTTTCCAGGATCAAAAGGAAAAACACACAACACAGCCTGAAATGGGACATTTTAAGAAAGCAGGCGTAACTCCCAAGAGATACTTGGCCGAGTTCAAGAATTTTGAAACCTCTTATAATTTAGGAGATGTAATCTCTGTAGATTATTTAGAAAATGCAGGTTTCGTAGATGTTATCGGAACATCTAAGGGTAAAGGTTTCCAAGGTGTTGTTAAACGTCATGGTTTCGGTGGTGTAGGTCAGTCTACTCACGGTCAGCATAACCGTCTTCGTGCACCGGGTAGTGTTGGAGCATGTTCTTATCCTGCTAAAGTGTTCAAAGGAACTCGTATGGCTGGTCAAATGGGTAACGAACGTGTAACTGTTCAAAACCTTCAAGTGATCAAGGTGATGCCTGAACACAATCTTTTACTAGTTAAAGGATCTGTACCAGGAGCAAAAGGTTCAATCGTATTAATTGAGAAGTAATGGAACTGAGCGTATTAAATATTAAAGGCGAAGATACCGGAAGAAAGGTAACTTTGAATGATGCTATTTTCGGCATTGAGCCCAACGATCATGCTATTTATCTGGATGTAAAACAGCATTTAGCAAACAAACGTCAGGGAACACACAAGTCGAAAGAGAGAAGTGAACTCTCAGGTAGTACCCGTAAGCTTATCAAACAAAAAGGTGGTGGCGGCGCTCGTCGTGGTGATATTAACTCTCCTTTATTGGTTGGTGGTGCACGTGTTTTTGGTCCTAAACCCAGAGACTACGAGTTTAAATTGAACAAGAAGGTAAAAGGTCTTGCACGTAAATCTGCCTTGGCTTACAAAGCGCAAGCTAATGCAATCGTTGTAGTTGAAGATTTTGCTATGGAAGCTCCTAAGACAAAAGAATTTACTGCAATTACTAAAAATCTGAAAGTGGCTGATAGAAAGTTACTTTTAGTTTTAGCGGAGAGAAATAATTTTGTATATTTGTCGGCTCGTAATATCGAGAAGGCAAATGTGATAACTGCTTCAGAAATAAACACATATGCAGTGCTTAACGCTACAAGTTTAGTGCTGACAGAAAGTTCTGTGGCTGTTATTGATAATTTATTTAAAGCATAAGGAGTAAAATAATGGGAATTATTATTAAACCTATAGTAACAGAGAAACAAACAGCGATTACTGAAAAGATGGCTAATCGCTATGGTTTTCGTGTTTCTCCTGATGCCAACAAGTTAGAGATAAAGAAAGCGATCGAAGATATGTACAACGTAACCGTAGTTGATGTTAACACCATCAACTATGCGGGTAAGTTGAAAAGTCGTTACACTAAATCAGGTGTAATTAACGGAAAGCAGGCATCTTTTAAGAAAGCAATCGTAACGTTGAAAGAAGGAGAAACAATCGATTTCTTTAGTAATATCTAAGAAGAAAAATGGGAATACGTAAATTAAAGCCCACAACACCGGGGCAGAGACACAAAGTTATTGGTGCATTTGATAAAATCACTGCAAGTACACCAGAGAAGTCTCTTGTAACAGGTAAAAGAAGTACTGGTGGTCGTAACAATACCGGTAAGATGACAATGCGTTATCTTGGAGGTGGTCACAAACAAAAGTACAGATTTATTGATTTCAAGAGAAGCAAAGATGGCATTCCTGCAACAGTTAAGTCAATCGAGTACGATCCCAATCGTACATCACGTATTGCACTGTTGTATTATGTAGACGGAGCAAAGAGCTATATCATCGCTCCTAATGGTCTGGAAGTTGGCCAAACAGTGGTTTCAGGTAGCGATGCTGCTCCTGAAGTAGGTAATACGCTGCCTCTGCAGAATATTCCTATTGGTACGATTGTTCACAATATTGAATTACGTCCCGGACAAGGGGCTAAGTTAGTTCGCTCGGCTGGTGCTTTTGCGCAGTTAACTTCGAGAGAAGGTACCTATGCGATCATTAGAATGCCTTCAGGCGAAACTCGCAAAATTCTTGCAGCTTGTAAAGCTACCATCGGTAGTGTTGGCAATTCAGACCATGGGCTTGAAAAATCAGGTAAGGCCGGTCGTTCTAGATGGCTTGGTCGTCGTCCTCGTAACCGTGGGGTTGTAATGAACCCAGTTGATCACCCAATGGGTGGTGGTGAAGGACGTGCATCAGGAGGACATCCTAGATCACGTAAAGGCTTATATGCAAAGGGCTTGAAGACAAGAGCTCCTAAAAAGCATTCTTCAAAGTATATAATTGAAAGAAGAAAGAAGTAAACTGATTAATTAAGTAAACTATGAGTCGTTCGCTAAAAAAAGGCCCGTATATCAATATCAAGCTTGAAAAAAAGGTTTTGACTATGAATGAGTCAGGCAAGAAAGCTGTGGTTAAGACATGGGCAAGAGCTTCAATGATTTCGCCTGATTTTGTAGGCCATACTATTGCAGTTCATAATGGAAATAAATTTATTCCTGTTTTCGTTACCGAAAACATGGTTGGTCACAAGTTGGGAGAATTTTCTCCAACTCGTACTTTCCGTGGTCACTCCGGTGGTAAGAAAAAGTAATATCGGTAGTAACAGGAATTCAGGAATCTGAAAATTAAAAGAATCAATAAAATGGGTGCTAGAAAAAGAATATCAGCCGAAGCAAGAAAAGAAGCCCAAAAAACCATGTATTTCGCAAAATTGCGAAATGTGCCAACTTCTCCCCGCAAGATGCGTCTCGTAGTAGACATGATCCGCGGTATGGAAGTTTTCAGAGCACTTGGTGTTTTGAAGTTTTCTAATAAGGAAGCTTCTGCAAGAGTAGAAAAATTGCTACGTTCAGCGATTGCAAATTGGGAGCAAAAGAATGAGCGCAAAGCAGAAACAGGAGAACTGTTCGTGTCTTCAATACAGGTAGATTCTGCTACAATGTTGAAGAGAATGCGTCCAGCTCCTCAAGGAAGAGGTTATCGTGTTCGTAAACGTTCGAACCACGTTACCTTGTTTGTTGATACACGTAGTACAAACGATAGTCAAAATTAATTGTAGATGGGACAAAAAGTTAATCCGATTAGTAATCGTTTAGGAATCATCCGTGGATGGGATTCCAACTGGTATGGCGGAAATAATTATGGTGAAACACTGTTGGAAGACAGCAAGATCCGTAAATATATGAATGCCCGTCTGGCTAAGGCTAGTGTATCACGTATTGTTATTGAACGTACACTGAAGTTGATCACAATTACAGTTTGCACATCACGTCCGGGTATTATCATCGGTAAAGGTGGTCAGGAAGTTGATAAGTTGAAAGAGGAGTTGAAGAAAATTACTGACAAAGAAGTTCAGATTAACATCTTTGAAGTAAAAAGACCCGAATTGGACGCAGTGATCGTAGCAAACAATATTGCACGTCAGCTTGAAGGTAAAATTGCATATCGTCGTGCTATTAAGATGGCTATTGCCTCTACCATGAGAATGGGTGCCGAAGGTATTAAAGTGCAAATCTCTGGTCGTTTGAATGGTGCTGAAATGGCCCGTTCAGAAATGTATAAAGAAGGAAGAACTCCGTTGCACACTTTTAGAGCAGATATTGATTATGCTTTAGGTGAAGCGTTGACAAAGGTTGGTTTGATTGGTATTAAAGTTTGGATCTGTCGTGGTGAAGTTTATGGTAAGAGAGATCTTGCTCCTTCATTTACTGCTTCTAAAGATTCAGGTCGCAGAAATGACAGCAATACCTCAGGCAACAGAGATAAGAACTTCAAGAGAAAGAAAGCTAATCGTTAAACGTTAGAAAAAACAAGAGATGTTACAACCTAAAAAAACAAAGTTCAGAAGACAACAAAAAGGTCGCATGAAGGGCGAAGCTCAGCGTGGAAACCAGTTGTCATTCGGATCATTTGGTATAAAGTCATTGGAGTCCAAGTGGATTACAGGTCGTCAGATCGAAGCTGCCCGTATTGCTGTAACTCGTTACATGCAACGTCAGGGCCAGGTTTGGGTACGTATTTTCCCAGATAAACCAATTACTAAGAAGCCTGCAGAAGTACGTATGGGTAAAGGTAAAGGTTCGCCAGAAGGATTTGTGGCACCTGTTACACCAGGACGTCTTATTTTCGAGATTGAAGGGGTTCCTTTCGATGTAGCTAAAGAAGCATTGCGCCTTGCAGCTCAAAAGCTTCCGGTTACTACAAAATTTGTAGTAAGACGTGATTATGACTTTCAAAATCAAAATGCGTAATTGTTATGAAGATAGCAGAAATTAAAGAATTAAGCACAAAGGAGTTGATTGAAAGAGTAGATGCTGAAGTAGCAGCTTACGATCAGAAGAGAATCAATCATACTATTACTCCTGTTGACAATCCTGCTCAGATTAAACAACAACGCAGGACGATTGCGCGCATGAAGTCTGAATTGCGCTACAGAGAACTTAATAATAAATAATTGAGCCTGATGGAAACAAGAAATTTAAGAAAAGAAAGAACAGGCGTAGTAGTTAGCAACAAGATGGAAAAAAGCATCACTGTTGCTGTTAAATGGAAGGAAAAACACCCCATTTACGGAAAGTTCGTTAACAAGACGAAGAAGTACCACGCTCATGACGAAAATAACGAATGTTCAATCGGCGATACTGTAAAGGTTATGGAAACTCGTCCATTGAGCAAGACAAAAAGATGGAGATTAGTACAAATAATCGAAAGAGCGAAGTAAGATGATACAACAAGAATCAAGACTAGTAGTTTGTGATAACAGTGGCGCAAAAGAAGCTCTTTGTATCCGTGTTTTGGGTGGTACAAGAAAGCGTTATGCCTCTGTTGGTGACGTGATTGTAGTGGCAATCAAAAGCGTTATACCTTCAAGTGATGTAAAGAAAGGTGCAGTTTCAAAAGCTATCATCGTTCGTACAAAGAAGGAAATTCGTCGCCAGGATGGTTCATACATCCGCTTTGATGACAACGCATGTGTTTTGTTAAATGCCGGTGGTGATATTCGCGGAAGTCGTATTTTTGGTCCGGTAGCTAGAGAGCTTCGTGCAGCTAATATGAAAATTGTTTCACTTGCTCCGGAAGTACTTTAATTCAGTAAAACTGTAAGTAATGAGTAAATTACATATTAAAAAAGGCGATATAGTATTTGTTAATACTGGCGAAGACAAAGGTAAGACTGGTCGCGTGCTACAAGTTCTTGTAGCAGATCAGCGCGCCGTTGTTGAAGGTGTTAATATGGTGTCAAAGCATACCAAGCCTAATGCAAAGAATCCGCAAGGAGGAATTGAAAAGAAAGAAGCACCCATTCATATTTCGAATTTGAATGTAGTAGATCCAAAGTCTGGTAAAGCTACTCGTATCGGTCGTAAGTTGAATGCTGAAGGCTCTTTAGTTCGTTATTCAAAAAAATCAGGGGAGGAAATTAAATAATGAGCAATACTGCCAATCTTAAAAAAGAATATCAGGATCGTGTTGTTCCTGCTTTGATGAAGGAATTTGAATACAAATCTGTAATGCAGGTTCCTGTTTTGAAGAAGATTGTTATCAACCAGGGCTTAGGTATGGCTTCTGCTGATAAGAAGATTATTGATATTGCTATCAGCGAACTGACTACTATTACAGGTCAGAAAGCGGTTGCTACTGTATCAAAAAAGGATATTTCTAACTTCAAACTTCGTAAGAAAATGCCTATCGGTGTAATGGTAACATTACGTCGTGAGCAGATGTATGAGTTCCTTGAAAGACTTGTACGTATTGCTTTGCCACGTATCCGTGACTTCAAGGGTATCGAAAGCAAGTTTGATGGAAGAGGTAATTATACATTGGGTATTCAGGAGCAAATTATTTTCCCTGAAATAAATATCGATAGTATTACCAAAATATTGGGAATGAATATTACCTTTGTAACTTCTGCGAAAACAGATGAAGAAGGGTATGCTCTGTTGAGAGAATTTGGGTTGCCTTTTAAAAATATTAAAAAAGATTAAGTAGTTATGGCTAAAGAATCAATGAAGGCCCGCGAGGTTAAAAGAGCGAAGCTTGTTGCGAAATATGCCGCTAAAAGAGCTGAACTTAAGGCTGCTGGCGACTATGAAGGTTTGCAAGCTTTACCCAAAAATGCTTCTCCTGTACGTTTGCACAATCGTTGCAAATTAACAGGTCGTCCGAAAGGCTATGTACGCCAGTTCGGCATTTCACGTATTCAATTCCGTGAAATGGCATCAAATGGTTTAATCCCTGGTGTAAAGAAAGCAAGTTGGTAAGAATTTTTTTAGTTTAAATATTGTCCGGGAGTCCGGATCAATTTAATTATTTATTATATGACAGATCCTATTGCAGATTATTTGACAAGATTGCGTAACGCAATTAAAGCCAAGCACAGAGTCGTAGAAGTGCCGGCGTCAAATTTAAAAAAAGAGATCACTAAGATTCTTTTTGACAAGGGCTACATTCTTAATTTTAAGTTTGTAGAAGAAGGTCCTCAAGGCACAATTAAAATTGCCTTGAAGTATGACCCCGTAAACAAAGTAAATGCTATTAAGAAACTCGAAAGAGTTTCTTCTCCGGGTTTACGTAGGTACACTGGTTACAAGGAAATGCCAAGAGTATTGAATGGTTTAGGTATTGCTGTTCTTTCTACTTCTAAAGGTGTTATGACAGACAAAGAAGCCCGCGATCTTAAGATTGGTGGTGAAGTTTTATGTTATGTTTATTAATTTAGGAGGAAAGTAGAATGTCAAGAATAGGAAAATTACCAATCCACGTACCAGCCGGTGTTACTGTTACTATCAAGGATTCTGTAGTGACTGTTAAAGGTCCTAAAGGTGAGCTTGTTCAAGCTGTTAACCCTGCTATCGAAGTATCTTTCGAAGCTGGTGTCCTAACGTTAACAAGACCGACCGAAAGTAAAGAACATCGTGCTATGCACGGTCTGTATCGTTCATTAATCAACAACATGGTTCTGGGTGTATCCGAAGGTTACAAAAAAGAACTTGAACTAGTAGGTGTTGGTTATCGTGTATCTAACGCAGGCCAGTTGTTAGACCTTTCATTAGGTTTCACTCACAATATTTACTTACAGTTACCTGCAGAAATTAAGGTTGAAACCAAATCAGAGAGAAATAAGAATCCTCTTATTATCCTTGAATCGGCTGACAAACAATTACTAGGTCAAGTATGTGCAAAGATTCGCTCATTCCGTATGCCAGAACCGTATAAGGGTAAAGGTATTAAGTTTGTAGGTGAAGAAATCCGCAGAAAGTCTGGAAAGTCAGCAGGTAAGTAATTTACGTAAACTGAAATTATTATGACAACGAAGGAAGAAAGAAGATTAAAGATAAAACGAAGCGTACGCAGCAAGATCTCTGGAACTGCAGAGCGTCCACGCTTGACTGTGTTTAGAAGCAACAAGCAGATCTATGCACAGGTAATTGACGATACAACAGGCCGTACACTGGCTGCTGCTTCATCTTTGAAGATCGAAGACAAAGCTCCTAAGAAGGAGATTGCAGCTAAGGTAGGCGAGCAAATTGCCAAGAGCGCTCAGGAAGCTGGTGTTCAGGCAGTTGTTTTTGACCGTAATGGTTACCTGTATCATGGGAGAATTAAAGAATTAGCAGATGCTGCTCGTAACGGCGGCCTTAAATTTTAATTAAGATGGCAGGAGTTAATAATAGAGTAAAATCGACCAACGACTTAGAGTTGAAGGATAGATTAGTTGCAATTAACCGTGTTACAAAAGTAACCAAAGGTGGACGTACTTTTAGTTTTGCTGCTATTGTAGTAGTTGGAAACGAAGATGGTATCGTTGGCTGGGGCTTAGGTAAGGCTGGTGAAGTAACGACAGCGATTGCTAAGGGTGTAGAAGCTGCTAAGAAAAATTTAATCAAGGTTCCAGTTCACAAGGGTACTATTCCTCACGAACAACTTGCTAAATTTGGTGGTGCAGAAGTTCTTATCAAACCGGCATCTCATGGTACCGGAGTTAAGGCTGGTGGTGCTATGCGTGCAGTACTTGAGAGTGTTGGTATTACCGACGTTTTGGCTAAATCAAAAGGATCTTCAAACCCTCATAACCTTGTAAAAGCAACTATTGCTGCACTTGGCGAGTTGAGAAGTCCGTTTACTGTAGCTCAGAACAGAGGTATCTCAGTTGAAAAAGTGTTCAGAGGTTAAATAAGGGAGGTATAATTATGGCGACTATAAAGATTAAACAAGTAAAAAGCAGAATTAAATGCCCTAAAGTACAGAAACTGACACTTGATGCACTTGGCCTGAAGAAATTGAACCGCGTTGTAGAACACGAAGCTACTCCGGCTATTCTTGGTATGGTAGAGAAAGTGAAACATTTGGTTTCTGTAGAAAAGTAATAATTGGTTTAAAAAAAATAAATTATACAAAATGAATTTATCAAATTTAAAACCTGCTGAAGGATCTACCAAGGCCAGAAAAAGAATCGGACGTGGTCCGGGTTCAGGATTAGGTGGTACTTCAACACGCGGACACAAAGGAGCTAAATCTCGTTCTGGTTATTCCAGAAAGATTGGTTTCGAAGGAGGTCAAATGCCTATTCAGAGACGTTTGCCTAAATTTGGCTTCAAGAATATTAACCGTGTAGAATATAAGGCTATCAACTTAGACACTTTACAGCAATTGGCAGAAGCTCAACAGCTTTCTAAAATTGGCGTTGAAGAACTAATTGCAGCTGGCTTTATTTCAAAATCTCAATTGGTTAAAATTCTTGGAAAAGGTGAATTAACTGCAAAGATTGATGTTGAAGCTCACGCTTTCTCAAAAACTGCAGAAACAGCCATCCAAGCTTTAGGTGGAAATGTTGTTAAAATCTAAGCTATGAGAGCAATAGATACAATAAAAAATATCTGGAAGATAGAGGATCTGAGAAATCGGATCCTCACCACTCTTTTATTAGTAATGGTATATCGTTTTGGTACGTATGTTGTTATTCCAGGTGTTGATCCCAAAGCATTAACCGCTTTGCAGGAGCAGACAAGGGGCGGATTATTAGCACTTCTTGATATGTTTTCAGGAGGTGCCTTTGCCAATGCATCTATTTTTGCATTAGGTATCATGCCATATATCTCCGCATCCATTGTTATGCAGTTGTTAGCCATCGCAGTTCCCTCTTTCCAGAAACTTCAACGTGAAGGCGAGAGTGGCCGTCGGAAAATTAATCAGTGGACCCGTTACCTAACAGTAGCTATCCTTTTGTTCCAAGGTCCTACGTATCTTGTGAACCTAAGTGTACAGCTTAAAGCTGTAGGCGCCGCTTTACCAGCTGGTTTCTTTTTTACTATTTATAGTACTATTATTCTTGCTGCAGGAAGTATGTTTGTCTTGTGGCTGGGAGAGAAAATCACAGATAAAGGTGTAGGTAATGGTATTTCATTCATTATCCTCGTTGGTATTATAGCTCGTCTTCCTCACTCATTGTTCCAGGAATTTATCTCCAGAACAACTGAAAAGACAGGTGGACTTGTAATGTTCTTATTTGAAATGTTGTTCCTTTTGCTTGTTATTGCAGGTGCTATTTTATTGGTACAAGGTACCCGTAAAGTTCCCGTACAGTATGCAAAAAGAATTATCGGTAATAAACAATATGGTGGTGCAAGACAGTATATCCCTTTAAAGGTTAATGCTGCAAACGTTATGCCAATCATCTTCGCACAGGCAATCATGTTTATTCCAATTTCAATTGTTGGTTTTGCAAGCAATCAGGAATCAAGTGGTTTCTGGGCTGCTTTTATGGATAATACAGGATTTTGGTACAACTTTGTATTTGCAGTGTTGATCATTCTCTTTACGTATTTCTATACGGCAATCACCATCAATCCAACGCAAATGGCTGATGATTTGAAGAGAAATAATGGGTTTATTCCAGGCGTTAAACCGGGTAAACATACTAAAGACTATCTTGATACCATTATGGACCGTATTACTTTACCTGGCGCATTTTTCCTTGCATTGGTAGCTATCATGCCTGCTTTTGCGAGATTGGCAGGTGTAAGTATGGAATTCTCCCAATTCTTTGGAGGAACATCTTTGTTGATTTTGGTTGGTGTTGTGTTAGATACACTACAGCAAGTTGAAAGTCATTTGTTGATGCGTCATTACGACGGATTATTAAAATCAGGAAGAATTAAAGGACGTTCAGGCTCAGTAGCCGCTTATTAGTAAATGATCTATTTAAAGACAGACGAAGAAATTGAGTTGATGCGTGTGGCCAACCAACTGGTAGGTAAGACACTTGGTGAATTAGCCAAGCATGTTGCCCCCGGGGTCACAACGCTGCAACTTGATAAGATAGCCGAGGAATTCATTAGGGATAATGGTGCAACTCCGGCATTTCTTGGATACGGAGGATTTCCAAATTCGATCTGCGCTTCGGTTAACGAACATGTTGTACATGGTATCCCTTCATCAAAAGTTATTTTGAGAGATGGAGATATTATTTCGATTGACTGCGGTACGCATATCAACGGATTTACAGGAGATTCGGCTTACACATTTTGTGTAGGAGAAGTATCCCCCGAGGTAAGACACTTGTTGAAAACAACGAAAGAATCCCTTTATAAAGGAATTGAAGCGGCTGTTGATGGCAAACGTGTAGGTGATATTGCAAATGCTATTCAGACGTATTGTGAAACCCGTAATTATTCTGTTGTACGTGAATTGGTAGGACATGGATGCGGGAGGAACATGCACGAAGAACCGGAAGTTCCAAATTATGGACGTCGTGGTTGCGGACCACTTTTAAGAAGTGGAATGTGTATCTGCATAGAACCTATGATTAATCTTGGGAGTAAAAATGTCGTTTTTGAAAATGACGGATGGACGGTACGGACGAAAGACCGTAAACCATCGGCACATTTCGAACATTGCATCGCAATTCGTCCTGACGGACCTGATATTTTGTCTTCGTTTAAATTTATTGAAGAAGTACTAGGAGATAACGCAATTTAATCTAATTGAATTTTATATGGCTAAACAGTCAGCAATTGAACAGGATGGAGTTATTATTGAAGCATTGTCTAATGCAATGTTTCGAGTAGAATTGGAGAACGGACATGAAATTACTGCTCATATCTCAGGAAAGATGCGTATGCATTACATTAAAATTCTTCCCGGTGATAAAGTAAGAGTTGAAATGTCTCCGTATGATTTATCGAAAGGTAGAATTGCTTTTAGGTACAAATAAAAAAAACAAGATATGAAAGTAAGAGCATCTTTAAAGAAGCGCACCGCAGAATGCAAAATTGTAAGAAGAAAAGGTCGCTTGTATGTAATTAACAAGAAAAACCCGAAGTTTAAACAACGTCAGGGATAATTTATTAATTTTGCACAATAATTTTAGTAAGTAATATGGCTATAAGAATAGTTGGTGTAGACTTGCCACAAAATAAAAGAGGCGAAATTGCTTTGACTTATATTTACGGAATAGGTCGTAGTCGTTCAAACTATATTTTAGATAAAGCAGGCATTAATCGTGATATCAAGGTAAAAGATTGGACAGACGATCAGGCTGCCCAAATCCGTGAAATAATTGGAGCTGAATGTAAGGTAGAAGGGGATCTACGTTCTGAAGTTCAGTTAAATATCAAGCGACTGATGGATATCGGTTGTTATAGAGGTGTGCGTCACCGTATTGGTTTGCCATTACGTGGCCAGAGCACAAAAAACAATGCTCGTACACGTAAGGGTAAAAAGAAAACTGTTGCAAACAAGAAAAAAGCTACTAAATAATAAGAGTTAATATGGCAAAAAAAACAGTCGCAGCAAAGAAGAGAAACGTAAAAGTGGATGCTTTTGGACAAGCACATATTCATTCTTCTTTCAACAACATCATTGTATCGCTTGCAAACAGCGATGGCCAAGTAATTAGCTGGTCTTCTGCCGGTAAAATGGGTTTCAGAAGCTCTAAGAAAAACACTCCTTATGCTGCCCAGATGGCTGCACAGGATTGTGCTAAGGTAGCTTTCGATCTTGGATTAAGAAAGGTAAAAGTATTTGTTAAGGGACCGGGTAACGGACGTGAGTCTGCTATCAGAACTATACACGGAGCAGGTATTGAAGTAACAGAAATTGTTGACGTTACTCCATTGCCACACAACGGATGTCGTCCTCCTAAAAAGAGAAGAGTTTAATTAACAATAGTTTCCTGCACATGGATCCGGAATTGTGATAAGATTGCAAATTATCCCTCTCTGCAATCGCGGCTGCACGATTCCAGATTCATACAGAACATTTAAAACAATAGAAAAATGGCAAGATATACTGGTCCAAAATCAAGAATTGCCCGTAAATTCGGTGAGGCTATTTTCGGAGCTGACAAGGTTCTTTCAAAAAAGAACTATCCTCCGGGACAACATGGTAACTCCAGACGTAAAAAGACTTCTGAATACGGAATTCAGCTTCGTGAGAAGCAAAAAGCTAAATATACCTATGGTGTATTAGAAAAACAATTTAGAATCATCTTTGAAAAGGCTTCACGCAGTAAAGGTATTACCGGTGAAGTTCTGTTACAGTTGTTGGAAGTACGTTTAGATAACCTTGTATTCCGTCTTGGCTTGGCACCTACAAGAGATGCTGCACGTCAGTTGGTTTCTCACCGTCACATCGTTGTGGATGGTAAGGTTGTAAACATTCCTTCCTATTCTGTAAAACCTGGTCAGGTAATTGGTGTTAGAGAAAAAGCTAAATCATTGGAAGTAATCACTGATGCTTTGGCTGGTTTCAATCACAGCAAATATCCTTGGATTGAATGGGATCAGACTACTTTAAGCGGAAAATTACTGCATACGCCAGAAAGAGCTGATATTCCAGAAAACATTACTGAGCAGTTGATCGTAGAATTGTATTCTAAATAATAATTGATTCCATGGCGATATTAGCATTTCAAAAACCCGATAAAGTATTAATGTTGGAAGCGGACAACTTCTTCGGAAAGTTTGAATTTCGTCCGTTGGAACCCGGCTATGGTATTACTGTAGGTAATGCCTTGCGCCGTATTCTTTTGTCGTCGCTTGAAGGTTTTGCTATTACATCAATAAAAATAGAAGGAGTAGAACATGAATTTGGTACTGTTCCCGGTGTTTTAGAAGATGTAACAAACATCATTTTGAATCTTAAACAAGTAAGATTCAAACATATTGTAGACGACGTAGAGAATGAAAAAGTAAGTATTACTGTTTCGGGTTCGGAAGAGTTCAAAGCCGGAGATATAGGTAAGCAACTTAATGGATTCGAGGTGTTGAACCCCGAATTGGTTATTTGCCATCTAGATTCGAGCGCAAGTTTACAAATTGAATTAACCATCAATAAAGGTCGCGGTTATGTACCGGCAGACGAAAACAGAGATCCGAATGCAGACATCAACGTTATTGCTATCGACTCTATTTTTACACCTATACGTAATGTAAAATATTCAATTGAAAACTTTCGTGTTGAGCAAAAGACGGACTACGAAAAACTGGTTCTTGAAATAGCCACTGATGGTTCTATTCATCCGAAGGAAGCGTTGAAAGAAGCTGCTAAGATTCTGATTCATCATTTTATGTTGTTCTCAGATGAAAAGATTGCTACCGAAACAGTTGATACAGATGGTAATGAAGAGTTCGATGAAGAAGTTCTTCACATGCGTCAGCTACTTAAGAGCAAACTAGCAGACATGGATCTTTCCGTTCGCGCATTGAATTGCTTGAAAGCTGCAGATGTTGAAACGTTAGGTGAGTTGGTTAAATTCAACAAAAATGACTTGTTGAAGTTCCGTAACTTCGGAAAGAAATCACTTACAGAACTAGATGAACTGCTTGAAGGCTTGAACCTTTCATTCGGTATGGATATCACGAAATATAAATTAGATAAAGAGTAAAGCGATGAGACATAATAAAAAAATCAATCACTTAGGTCGTACAAATACTCACCGTGAGGCGATGCTTTCTAATATGGCTTCTTCTTTGATTAAGCATAAGAGAATCTTTACCACGACAGCAAAAGCCAAGGCACTTCGTAAGTATGTTGAACCACTTATTACAAAGTGTAAAGACGACAGCACACACTCACGTCGTGTTGTTTTCAGCTCACTACAGGACAAATATGCTGTAACTGAGTTGTTCCAGGAAGTATCTAAAAAAATTGGTGACCGTCCAGGTGGTTATACAAGAATCATTAAGACTGGTAATCGTTTGGGTGACAATGCAGCTATGTGCTTCATTGAACTTGTAGACTACAACGAAAACATGTTGAAAGAAAATGTAGCTAAAAAAGCTGCTAAAACACGTCGTTCAAGAAAGAAGGCTACTACAGCTGAAGCAACTGTTGCTGAAGCTAACGAAGCATCTGCTGAATAAGTATTCAAGTATACATAATATGAAAAGGGGTAATCCATCGGATTATCCCTTTTTTGTTCCTTATATCTTTGCTTATTTAAAGATATATGTTTGGCTTCCGAAAGATATATCTTTGAATCTTGAAAGCTATATCTTTGGACTTAAAATGATATAACATTTAATACAAAATGTATATACTTTTTAAACCAAATGTAGTGACTCACACAAATAAAACCATCTATTATACACTTTGCTATAATATCTCCTGTCTTACATGTCCAATATACCATCTTTCTTTGAATTCTGCCAACATTCCACCCCCTGCCTTTGTTATATTACAGTAGAATAAGTATAACTAATTTCAAAATAGTAAAGTATGAATATTGCAAAAATTATCGGACGTGAAGTATTGGACTCCCGTGGTAATCCTACTGTAGAAGTTGATGTTTGGTTGGAATCCGGCGCTTTTGGTCGCGCTGCTGTCCCTTCGGGTGCTTCTACCGGCGAAAACGAAGCCATCGAACTACGTGATGGAGACAAAAAACGTTACGGTGGTAAAGGTGTTCTCAAGGCTGTAGAAAATGTAAACAAAGTAATTGCTCCTGCTCTTTTGGGTTATAATGCTCTTCTTCAGGTAGCCATCGACAGAAAACTTATTGAATTGGATGGAACCAAAACGAAATCTAATTTAGGTGCCAATGCAATGCTTGGTGTTTCATTGGCTGTTGCGAAGGCTGCTGCCAATTACCTTGATTTGCCATTGTATCGTTATATCGGAGGTACCAATGCCTATGTATTGCCGGTTCCGATGATGAACATTATCAATGGTGGTTCGCACTCCGATTCTCCTATTGCATTTCAGGAATTTATGATTCGCCCTGTAGGTGCTTCAAGTTTCCGCGAAGGATTACGTATGGGTGCCGAAGTATTCCATGCTCTTAAGAAAGTTCTTCACGATAGAGGTTTAAGTACAGCTGTTGGTGATGAAGGTGGTTTTGCGCCTGTTCTGGAAGGTACGGAAGATGCTCTCAACTCTATTCTTTCTGCTATCAAGGCTGCCGGTTACGAACCAGGAAAGGATGTAACGATTGCTTTGGACTGCGCTTCTTCCGAATTTTATAAAGACGGTATTTACGACTATTCAAAGTTTGAAGGTGCTAAGGGTGCCAAAAGAACAGCAGACGAGCAAGTTGCTTACCTGTCTGAATTGGTTTCTAAATATCCTATCGACTCTATCGAGGACGGTATGGATGAAGGCGACTGGGACGGATGGAAGAAGCTTACAACAGCTCTTGGCAGCAAATGTCAGCTGGTAGGAGACGACTTGTTTGTAACTAACGTAGACTTCCTTAAGAAGGGAATTGAAACAGGTTGTGGTAATTCCATCCTTATCAAAGTAAACCAGATCGGTACACTTACCGAAACGCTGGATGCTATCGAAATGGCTCACCGTAATGGTTACACTTCAGTTACTTCTCACCGTTCCGGCGAGACTGAAGATGCTACAATTGCTGATATTGCCGTTGCAACCAATTCCGGTCAGATTAAAACAGGTTCATTAAGCCGTTCGGATCGTATGGCTAAGTACAACCAGCTTCTTCGTATTGAGGAAGAATTAGGTAGCCGTGCAGTTTATGGTTATGCCAAATTGAAAAAATCTTGCTGCTAATTTGTAAAAATTTATTTTAAATATCTGAAGAGGGATTTCTTGTAAAAGAGATCCCTCTTTTTTTGTATCTTTTTCTCTTTAAACATCTTACATCATAATATTAGTCTTATAAAAATTCCATTTTTGAAATATCCTTGCATAAACTTAATACAATGTTATGCAAGGTAGTGTATTTTAACATTTATTTTTGTAACGCTTTCTAAAGTGCATGCGTCTTATCTCTAGAAACAAGAACAATAAATCGAAGAGATATGAACAAGCTATTATTTACATTCCTATTTTGCTTTTGTTGTGCAAGTTTAATTTTTGCACAGAGCCTTAAAATTAGCGGGCGAATTACAGATGCACAAAGTAAAGCACCGCTCGAATTTGCAAATATCGTACTTACCACTGCCGACACCACATTTGTTGGGGGTGCTACTTCTAACATAAACGGAGATTTTCTGGTTGAGAATGTTGTTCCGGGCGACTATAGATTGGTAGTCTCTAGTGTAGGATATAAAACATCCGAAACTGTTCTGCAGGGTGTTGATGAAGTTGTAAACTTAGGTTCCCTTGAACTGGAGGAAAACAGCGTATTGCTTGATGAGGTTACAGTTGCTGCATCCAACGAGAAAAGCAACTCCGACCGCAAGATTGTTTTTCCATCCGATAAGCAAAAGAAAGCATCATCCAATGGAATCGAACTGCTGAAACAGATTGCCTTGCCTCGTTTACAGGTAAATGCCTTGCAAAGAACACTTTCAGTTCCCGGCGGTGGCGAGGTGCAATTGCGTATCAACGGTATTATCGCTACAAACGAAGAGGTTATTGCCTTACTCCCGGAAGATATCATAAAGATAGAATATCACGACAACCCGGGTTTACGTTATGGTAATGCAGCTGTTGTATTGGATTACATTACAAAACGAAAAGTATCCGGAGGTAATGTGTCGGTCGACTTTACCAATGCGGTCAATGCCGTATGGGGAGAAGATCAGTTGTCGGCCAAGGTTAATCATAAGAAATCAGAGTTTTCACTTTCGTATCGTCTTGCTACCCGTGATTTTTATCAGATGTGGCGCGAAAACGAAGAGAAATTCAATTTTGGAGATGGCAAAGTAATTAACAGAAAAGAGGTAGGTCAGCCGGGACATTTAGGAATGTATTGGCAAAATGCATCCATGCAATACAATTATCAACCAGACGATAAAACGGTTATGAATGCGACGTTCCGTTATTTCGGTAACGAACAAGATCATTTCGACTATTACAGCGACCTTTATTTTACGGATCGCCCCAACGATATTCTGAAGCTGACCGACAAAACAACGGCTTCCACCAAGCGCCCATCGCTTGACCTGTATTTCCAGAAAACACTTCCGGCCAATCAATTACTTGTGGTAAATGTGGTAGGCACTTACATCGGTTCCAAATCGGGACGTTTCTATCAGGAAAATCAAAACGGAAGTTTAATTTCCGATATTCAGAATAACGTGGATGGAAAAAAGTATTCAATCATTGCGGAATCCATTTATGAAAAACAGATGAAAGCCGGAACATTCAGTGCCGGATTGAAGCACTCACAAGCTTTCTCGGACAATACCTATACAAACGGAAAAAGGTATGTAACCGAAATGAGACAAGCAGACACCTACGCTTATATTTCTTTTAAAGGAAAACTAAAGAATCTGGAATACAATCTGGGTATCGGTGGAACAAGAGCCTGGTCGTTCCAGGAGGGTGATGGCGATGGTTACGAGACCTATACTTTCAATCCACGTCTTACACTTCAATACAATTTCCCTTCCAACGCCTATTTAAGACTTCAAGGGAGTGTTAACAACAATCAACCCTCTTTGTCGGAATTAAGCGCCGTTGACCAGCGGATCGACTCCTTGCAGATAGTAAGAGGAAACCCATTGCTCCAGCCCTATACATCGTATCAGGTAAATCTGTCGGGAGAAGCCCGCAAAGGTATCTTTACCGCCAATTTATGGTCCTCATACGAATACAGACCCAAAGCCATCATGGATGAGAAGTTTGTTGAAGGGAACCGGATTATCAATACATTCGACAACCAGAAAAGCTGGCAACGTCTTTCCGTGGAAACAACCTTAAAAGTAAAGCCTTTGAAAGACCTTTTGCAAGTATCGGCAACCGGTGGGGTAAACCATTATCTGAGTGATGGAAACACTTACAACCATGAGTATACGAACTGGTTCTACAGAGGAGATTTATCCTTTGTTTACAAAAAGGTGATGCTGGCGTTTCAGATTCAAAGTAACTGGAACTGGTTCTGGGGTGAAAATGTATATGGTGGCGAAAACTATCATCTGCTACAGGCAAAATATAACATGAAGAACTGTTCAATCGGACTGGGTGTATTCAATCCGTTCTCCGACAACTATAAAGTGGTTAACGAAAACTGGTCGCAGCATGCCACCATTAAGAAAGCCAATTACATCAATGAATCTTCCCGATTGGTTATGGTTCAATTTTCGTGGAACCTAAGTTTCGGAAGAAAATATGCCAGTGCTCAGAAGAAACTTCAGAACAGCGATAGCGACTCGGGTATAGTTACAAACAGCAAATAAGATTTTTTAAGTTGTAAATAATTTTTTGGAAGAGGCTGGCCAGTGATTGGTCGGCCCTTCCTGTTAGATATAACACACGCTGAAATGACGTCAGATCGGACTGCAAAAACAATGCAGCCAATCGCTGTCAGGTAAGCAGCAACGATGGGTTTACCAGGTCTCTGTTCAGGTTGTCTGTCACCCTTAACTGCATCGGATAAATAAGAATGAATCCCGTTTTATTATGCTGATTGTTTAAGAAGTGATGAATCCGGTTCATGGCCGGGTGATAAGACGGATTCTCTTTACGACTCATTATAATAAGGAAACTATCATTCACTTTAACCTCTGCATTTAATGTATTGAAGTTATCCCAGTTTTCAAATTCTTTGTATTCGGTACCAACCGACTGTTTACTGCAAACTTCTTTCAGGTGATTCAAGGTATGTGCAGATGAATAAAAAACAATTTTAGTACCGGTGTTTTTTGCCAGACTCCATACTTTATGAAGCCAAAAAGGGAATCCGAGCTCTTTTTCGGCCTTGTCCGGTACGATAACCAAATACCTGCTTACAGTGCCTAAGGGTTGCATCGGTTTAAAGATTAAGGTTGTGGCATTGCTTTGCAGTAACAAACGTTCGGTAAGATTCCCCAGGAAGGATTCGGTAATCTGCTTCTTTTGATGTAATCCCATTATCAGATAGGTAATTTTTTGTTCTTTAATCGTATTTGTAATCGCGTTTACCACATCCGTATCATATCTTAGCAAGTCGCTTAAACGATTGTCCGTAGCAGAGGCATGGATAATTGCCTTCTCCAGAATCTTCCGGGCATCTTTATCGGCCTGATCATCGTAATCGTCGGTACTGATTACATTCAGCGCAAACAACCGCGATTTTTTCCCTTTCTGCTTGATGGAGGCGCTCAACTGCACCAGATCGTCTACTGTTTCCTCGTTGCTTACGGTTATAAGAATCCGTTCGCGTTCCATAACGTCGGCATCCCCATTGTCTGCCGATTCTTCCAGGGCAATATTCTTTGCCCCTCTCTGTGCTGCAAAAGAGGCGATCGTACATGTAACCAATATCATGAAGATTGTTCCATTTAGCACATCTTCGTTCAATAAACGGATGGGTGCCCCGTTGCTGTCGGTTCCGGTAATCACATTATAACCTACAATGACAGCCGCCAGGGTAGCGGCAGCTTGTGCATTGCTTAAACCAAAAATAATATCGCGTTCGTCTCTGGTATACTTAAATTGCTTTTGTGTTAACCAGGCTGCCAGAAATTTGGCAAGGGTGGCTATAATCGTCATCACTACCGCTACCTTAATGGTTTCGAAGTTTACGAAAGATCTGAAATTAATAAGCATGCCTACTCCGATCAGGAAAAAGGGAATGAAGATGGCATTTCCAACAAACTCCACACGGTTCATCAAAGCGGATGTACGGGGAATGAGTCTGTTCATGGACAGCCCCGACAGAAACGCACCTATAATAGGTTCGATACCTGCAAGTTCGGCCAGAAATGCTCCGGTAAATACAATTACCAGAACAAAAATATATTGTGAAACATTGTCGTTAAAGCGTTTAAAGAACCAACGGCCTATGATTGGAAACAATCCCAATACGATGGATCCGAAAATAAGAAGAGAAATAAGGATCTTAATCCAGAAAGAGGGGCCGACTGTCCCTTTGGACATTTCAACAATTACCGTAAGCACAAGTAACGCAAGGGTGTCGGTAATCATAGTTCCACCAATGGTTATGGTTACCGCCCGATTTCTGGTAACCCCCAATTTGCTTAGAATAGGATAGGCAATCAGGGTATGCGAAGCGAACATACTGGCCAGCAGAACCGATGATATCAAGGAAAACTGGAGTATGTATACCCCGGTAATGATGCCTAAAGTCATAGGAATCAGAAATGTGTACATGCCGAATACCAGACTTTTACGGCTGTTTTTCTTAAAATCGTCGTGATCTATCTCCAATCCTGCCAAAAACATAATATAAAGCAATCCGGCTGTACCCGAAAGAATAATACTGCTGTCGCGTTCCATCAGATTAAAACCAAAAGGTCCCACAATTGCTCCGGCAATTATCAGCCCCAGCAAATGAGGAATTCTCAACCTGTTTAGCAACAGAGGGGCGAATAGTATGATAAGTAATATTAACAGGAATTTTAGCACAGGATTATCAATGGGTAGTCCTGTTACCAGTAGTATTGAAAGGTTCATATGGAGTCCGGTTTATTATTTGATGTTATTGCAGAACAATGTTACAGAAAAAAACTGAAATATCAAAACAAGCGAGCCGACCAATCACTGGCCGGCTCGCTCCCCTATTGAACCTATTATTATATGAAAGTAAAAATGATTACTTTATGATAGATATACGGTGAAATTGAAAATTAATACTCAACAAACCGGTTATTTCATGTATTTTAACCACGAATTATTCTTTTCGGCCTGATTATAAGCTATTTTTTGTAGACTTTTACATAATCTATTTTGAATGTATCGGGAGCTACGGCCTTTTTGAAACCTTCCAGTTTATCCCTTATTTCCATGCTCAGGATTATATATTGATCTATTTTGGAAATCCCTTCGTTTACTTCAAAAAACTTAAGACCATCAATGTAAAAGGCATAATTCTTTTCGGTCCACTCAAACCCGAAGGTATGAAAGCCTTTATCCAGTCCTTTCAATCCGCTTTTAAGCGGTCCCACCGATTGCATTTCGGGCCCATAAGCCCAGTGTAAGGCATGCGATAAGGTATCCGGACCTAATTCGTTAAAGTATTCGAATATATCCATTTCAACACCGTATTCAGCCGGATCTGTTCCCTCCGATATTTTGGGCGACTGCATCCAAAATGCGGCCCAGGGGCCTACTGATTTCTGCAGCTCGGCACGGCACTCAAAATAACCGTAGGTAGTTTCAAACTTACCTTCCGAACCAATCATGGCTCCCAGTATGCTGTCACCTTTAATGTCGTACATCAATAATAGATTGCCATTTTCCACTTTAACCATCGACGAGTCGTTGTATCCGATCCTGCGGCTGCCCAGTCCGCGCAGGCTCCATTTGGTGGTATCCAGCTTTGTGCCGTCAAAGCTATCCATCCAAACCAGTTTATATCCATTATCTGTTGGAACAAAGGGTGTTTGCGACAAGGCATTGTTATCAGGAAAAGAATTTCTTGGGTTTGGAGAGCAAGACCATCCTGCAATGAAAAGAATAAGAAGGATGGGAGTAAATCTGAATATTTTCATATGAATTGAGTGTAAGGATTAAACAAAGTGAACAATAAAAGAGAAGGGGGAGAGCTTGCTCTCCCCCTTGATATCCATATATTTAATTATAGCGGTTCGTATCCCACCATACACGAACATTTTGTCCGTCGCCCTTTCCCTGGTTAAGGGAACTTTCCTTTGAGTAATGATTCAGATTCCGTTCGTCATCGATATAACGGAACTTCTTGATAAACTCCCCAGATTTAATAAGCTCATTGTCGCTTTGAACCACCGGAGCAAGAGCCGGATAACCTGTTCTGCGGAATTCGGTCCACGCCTCTGTACCATTTGGATAGATGCCAATCCATTTCTGGGTGATGATTTGCTTCAGCTTGGTTTCAAAACTTGCTGCAGCATCCCATTTTACATCTCCGCCGTTAATATAAGCATCGTCGGCAGCTGTAGAATAGAGTGAGGCACTTACACCGGCGCGGGCTTCGTCAAATGAAGCACGGATACCTGCTATGTAATTTTCTTTAGCATCTCCGGCGCCTGCCCAGCCACGTAAGGCAGCTTCTGCTTTCAGCAAACAAACCTCTGCATAGTTCATGATTACCTGAGGTTTCACGATAGTACCTTGAGGAACGCTTCCTTCCTGTACAGACCCTTTGGCTTTCTGATTCCATTCGGGGTAAACATATAATCCCCAGATGCAGGAATTATTTACAGGTGCATATTCCGGTTTCGTTAATTCGGAAGCAGGTAATCCGTTGGGAACCCCACGGTATTGAACCTCAGAAGTTCCGTAGGCATATCCTTGAGTCTGACTGAACCAAAGGGGTAGTCTGGGGTCTTGTACAGAACTTTCAGTCAGCATGATATCGATCATTGTCTTACTGGCCCTGAATTCGTTCCAGAAACTGATGGTCCACAGGGAGTGACCTGCATTTGCTTCTGCATTCTTGATGGCGGCATTGTCGCTGTTGCTGCTCATCAGGTTCTCTTTCAATGCAGCTTCACCTTCGCTTTTTGCTTTGGCCGGATCAATGAATGATAAGCGTAAAGCATAACGTAAACGCAGCGAGTTGGCTAATTTCACCCATTTGGTTAGATCCCCTCCAAAAAGAATATCTTCGTTGCCGTACGAAAGCTGGTTCGCTTTATTGCTTTTCAAGGCAGTAGCAGCCTCAGTAAGCTCTTTAAAGATATCATAATAAATATCTTTCTGAGCATCGTATTTGGGTTCAATAATACCTTGTCCTGCTTCAAAATAGGGTACATCACCGAAACAATCGGTAGTCCGGGCAGCTCCCATGGCCGAAATAATACGCATTACCTGATACATATTATCGTATTCGGGGTGTTTGTCCAACATAGCCTGCACTTCATGCAGGTTCTTTGAAAGGTATACGTAGTATGAACGCCAAAAACCATCTTTCACCCAGCCGTCTTTCCATTCATAACGGTCGGATGGGAAGTAAGAGGCTGTATTGGCGAAATACTGTGCATACAGATTGGTATGCAGATTGTCTCCCACCTGGTATTCCCATGAGCGGCAATTGAACCCATAGTCAATCATTTTAGGAAGAATCAGGCTCGGACTTACTTCGGTAGCAGCCAACGGGTTCCTGTTCATTTCTTCAAAATTACCCGTACAACCTGCTGTTAAACTGCCAATGAGGCAAATAACACTTAATTTTTTTATGGATAGTTTCATTGTTGTATCACGAATTAGAATTTAACATTTAGAGTAAAGCCATAGGAGCGAGTAGGAGGTAAAGAAGAATATTCAAATGCTTGTGCATAATCTTCGCGGGAGAATGAACCTTCCGGGTTTACAGGAGCATTTTTGAATATGTAAAACAGGTCTCTACCAACGGCTGATAATTTTACACTCTTGATCGGGAGATTTCTCAACCATGAAGCCGGAAGCGTATATCCCAAAGAAAGTTCACGTAGTTTAGCATAAGAGGCATCGTACAGGAATTCTTCTCCAATACCATAGGCACCGCCAATGGTTGCGTAGTAATCTTCCGCCTTAACCGCTTTTGTGTTTTCGGCACCGGTTGAGTTTAGAACACCATTAATAACCATACCTTCTGCTCCACGGCCTACCAGGGTTTTAGCTGAAGTACCTGCAGTACATGCATACATATCTGTTGTAGAGATGAAGCTGCCTCCGGAACGAATGTCTACCAATGCATTGAATGATACATTCTTGTAGCGTAATGCAGTAGAGAATGATCCGGTCCAGTCCGGTGTCATGTTACCGATCACCTTGTCCGATTCCGAAATCGGCATTCCGTTGTCGCCAATAAGGATTCGTCCTTCTGCATTCCGTTTGTAAGCTTTGGATACGATGTCTCCAAAACGTCCGCCTTCGTCAACCACCACTTTTCCAACACGGGTTTCACCCAGCACAAAACGTTTCAAGGTAGGATCAAGTTCAACGCATTCCGTACGGTTCATACCCCAGTTCAGTGTGATATCCCAGTTCCAGTCTTTTGTCTGAATCGGCGTACCGGTAAGCATCACTTCGATACCTTTGCTGGCCATTTTACCGGCGTTGATGCTTTTTAATTCATAACCAGACGATCCGGGCATGGTAACATTCAGAATCTGATTCACCGTGTTTGAGTTATAGTAGGTAACATCAAATCCCAAACGACCGTTAAACATTCTCATTTCAACTCCACCTTCTGCAGATGTAGTCTCTTCTGGTTGCAGATTATACAAAGGATAGGTAGAAGACGTGGTAGCATTCAAGATATTACCGTTTGTTTTACCCAGGGTATACACGTTATACAAAACGTACGGATTGGTATCGTTACCAACCTTGGCCCACGAACCTCTCACTTTCAGGAATGAAATCTGTTCAGGCAGGTCAACCATTTCCGAAACAATACCCGATAAACTTACCGACGGATAGAAATAAGACCAGTTGTTTGATGGCAAGGTAGACGACCAGTCGTTACGGGCTGTTACATCCAGATAAACCACACTCTTATAACCTACTGTAGCATTTCCCAATACAGAGTTGACACGTTGTTTTGAATAACCTTCAGATACGGTCTGATTTCTACCATTGGCCAATGCAACCAGGTAAGGGATATTAAATATACCAGACGAACCGGAAAGATTGTTCCATGTAAAATAAGTGGTTGCAGTTCCTACGTTGGCAATTACACTGAAATCATTGAATTGTTTGTCGAAGTTCAACATAAGGTCGGCATTGAACTCCTGGTTTGTAGCTTGTGTATTCCAATACTGACTACCGTCCGAAGTCTGAGAAGACTGAACATACGTGCTGTAGTTCTTGATCTGGTCGTTGTACCAGTCAACACCCACACGGCCGGTAAGTTTCAGATAATCTGTAAATTTGGCGCTCATCTGTACTTTCCCGATCAAACGGTTGCGGATATCGCGGTTTCCGTTGGCAGGCAATGTAAGTGCATAAGGATTCAGATATTCATTGTTCGGTCCCGACCAGTTTACAATATGTCCGTCCTGACCAACCGGATTCTGCAGGTCTTGTAAACGGATGCTTCTCGGCATGTTGATCAACATCTTCATAACACCATATTCTCCCTGAGCCGGACGATTATTAGCCTTCTGGCGCATAAAGTTTACTTTTGCACTCAAGTCGATAAACTTGCTGGTAAACTGGGTATTCAAATCATAATACTGACGGTTCAGCGAATGATTCGGAGTGATACCCTGGTTTCTGGAATCAGAAAAAGAGAATCTGGCTGTCAGGTTATCAGAACCTCCCGAGGCCGTCAGCGTATTTGTGTAATTAGATCCGGTTCTGTAAAAATCGGAAACATAGTCTTTCTGCGGCGCATAGGCATAATCACTGTAATTGGAGTCTCCGTAGAATTCATTACGCCAGTTGGCTATAGTTGTTTTTCCATCCATTTTAGGTCCCCAGCTACCCTTCGCATTGGTAGAGAACACCCCGGCAGAACCCTGTCCGTATTCATTCTGATATTCGTACGGGTTATAGGCTTCGCTGAAACTCAGGTTTCCGTTGTATTCGATTACCATCGCACCGCTTTTACCTTTTTTGGTGGTAACGATAATAGCTCCGTTCTGAGCTCTTGATCCATACATAGCAGCCGCGTTGGCTCCCTTCAGAACCGAAATACTTTCTATATCTTCCGGATTGATTTCGGAAGCAGCTCCGGAATAGTCCACGCCACCCCATTGATTGGCTTTGTCTGTTACATTATCACTTACAGGAATACCGTCTATCACCCACAAAGGCTGGTTATTACCGCTCAAAGAGCTGGTACCACGTAAAACAACGCGGGTAGATCCACCCATACCGGTTGTAGATTGATTGATCTGTACCCCGGCAACTTTACCCTGCAGCATGTTGGCCACACTTTCGGAACGGTTTTCACTCATACCATCGGTCTTGATTTCCTGCATGGCATATCCCAACGCTTTCTTTTCGCGTCTGATACCAAGAGCCGTAACAACAATCTCGTCGAGCTCTTCTACAGAAGAAGCCAATACGAATTCAATAGATGAGCGGTTGCCTACCTCACTTTCCTGAGGTTTGTATCCAATGTACGACACTTGTAATACGGCATTGGGATTAGCCACTTCAATTGAAAATTTACCATCAAGATCGGTTATTACACCGTTTTGCGTACCCTTAACCACCACGTTGGCACCAATGATGGTTTCGCCGTTTCGGTCTTTCACCACACCGGTCACTTTTTTTGACTGCTGGGCTACAGAAGGCACATTGTTTTTGTGGCTCAGTACGATTTGTTTGTTACTGATGGTGTAGGCTACATCCTGTCCTTCAAATAATTGATCCAGAATTTGTGTGATGTCTTTCTTTTTTACAGAAATGGATACCTTGTTGCTTACATTTACCATCTTTTTGTTAAACAGAAATCTGAAGTCAGATTGCTCTTCGATCTGGTTCAGCACCTCTTCAATCGATACATCCGATAACTTCATGGATAGTGTGGTGGTCTGTGCATACGAGCTGGAGGCAAATCCCTGTAATACACCACATAAAAGGAATAACAAGCATAATTTCATAATCCGAAATTGTTTGGCGGCAAATCCTTGCCGAATGATTTCATTAATCAGAACTGAATTCATATTTTTGTATTGTTTAGTTGAAAAAACAGGTTAACGAAACTTAAAAGCTAAACAACCTGAAGGGAGGGTGTACGAGGCCTTCCCTTCTATCTGTTAAGCTTGCTAAAAAATAGTGCTTTGTATCATGTCATAGGCTAAAAAGTTTAAATAGTAAATAAGGTTAAATTCTTTACTTCTATAAATAAGACAGTCCAGCCCTAAAAATCCACAATAAGAAATGATTTTTTTTATTTTTTCAACTTATAAACTTCTACTTTCCGTCTTTTAAGAGCCAATTCGTTGGCCGTTTCCTGATTATAATTCACATATCGGATGGGTGCCGATAGTTGGAGTAAGCGTAGAATCTCGCTGAGCGACTCCTGTTTGAAGGTTGCCCGGTAGGGTTGGTTGGCAATTTCCTTGTCCATCACCACTATTTCAACATTAAATGTTTGCCCCACACGTTTGAACACATATTCCAGCGGATCGTCCCTGAAAACCATCAGGCCGTCTTTCCAGGCATACCATTTGTATGGATCGGTCTTTTCAATTTTACATTGAAGGGTATTTTTGTTGAAAGAGGCCCTTTCTCCCGGAAACAAATCGAAACGCTTCTGCTGATTGATGGCCATTCCGATCCGCCCTTTTACCATGGTGACCGAAGTCATCGAATCTTTTGGATAGGCTTCCACATTAAATGCGGTACCTGTGGCTCTTACATCTACCCGGGCGGTATGTACGGTGAAAGGATTTTCGGGATCCGACTCAACCTCAAAGAATGCCTCACCCTGTAACGTAACTTTTCTTGAACCCTTAGTGAAGCGGGTAGGGTATTTAAGCGAACTTCCTGCATTAAGCCAAACCTTCGAATTATCTGGCAGATTAACTTCCACAAAAGTACCGTAGGGGGCGAACACCTCTTGCTGCGTAATGTTTTCCGGTTCTTTTGAAACGAGCAGATAAATAAGAGACAAAAGCAACGGAAGCAACAGTATGGCAGCAGAACGTTGCCAGTAAACAACCACAGGGTGCTGAGTCCAGTGTAGTTTGTTTATCTTATTTAATACGGAATTCAATGCTTTCTGATCGTCTATCTCTTCGGGGTTGAAGGCCGGATTCAATCCTTGCCAGATGTTTCTGAGGGCTTCGAATTGCATACGGTTATCCTCGCTTTCCTTTATCCAGGAAAGAAGAGCCTCTTTTTCCTCCTCCGTACAATGTCCGGACAAGTATTTAATTACCAACGATTCTATGTAATTGTCTGTGTTCATTTATATACGCTTAATAATAAGACAGATCAGTTTATTTTTTTCCACAAGGAAATAACATTATTTAATGATAATATAATGAAAAATAAACCGGGAAGATAGAATTCTTTCAGATAGCTCCTCAAGAACTTGATCGCGGCGGCAATCCGTACCTCGATGGTTCGTTCGGAAACATTCAGACGAGCAGCTATCTCTTTATACCGCAGCCCTTCAAATTTATTTAATAGAAATGTCTCTTTTATGGCAGGCGAAAGTTTATTTAACGCCCTTTCGAGGTGTTGATTCAAGTCGGAATACAGCATGTAGTTGTTGGTGTCGTATTCACTTGTAATTTCGCTCAGCTCAACATCTGCTGCCGACAAATCTTCGTGATCCGATCCTTTTCTGCGGATTTCGTTGAGGCACCCGTTGCGAACGGCTGTAAGTAAATAAGATTTCAAATAGGTGTCGATCTGGATTACATCCCTGTCATTCCATAATTTTAGAAAAATGGATTGCACCACATCTTCACAGTCCTTCTTGTCTGCCAGAAAATTTCCGCCAAACAAGACCATATCCCTGTAATAATGCGTAAAAATAGAAGAGAAGGCTGTTTGATCGCCTTTCTTCAATTTTTCCAATAGTATTTTTTCGTAAGGCAGATTCTGTTCTTTCATACGAAGTAACTTTATTATGAAATATAGCGAACCAGCTGTTCCTGTGCTTATCACTTTAGCTCGTTGCAAAGATACTTTTTTTCTTTGCAGAAGTGTTAGATAATGATATAAAAAGTGAATAAGTCTAAAATGAGAAGGCCGACTATCCCCTAGCCAGCCTACCCAGTATAGAACCTTATATTTAAAAAAGAGAGAGAGTGTGTGTAATCTCTTCCCGCGTTACAGTGAAATTTTCGTGATTTCTCACTTTGTTCAGAACGATATTCCCCACGGCTTTAGCCGCTTCTTCAGAGGGAAATGCCATTACAGTATCAATTGCCGGAATGGTGGGTTGATGAATTATTATCTTTTTATCGATAGATATATTGTATCCCCATCCATCGGAAGTGCGTACCGTCTGCAACGCAGTCCGAGACTTTTCCGGAGTTCCCATTTTTCCGGAAAAAAGATAGAATGATAGAAATGCAAACGGAAGCAGTAACAGACCCCAAAGGGCCTGTTTACCCTTAATATTCATCATCATCGTATTCATATGGGTGTAATTCCCAAATGTCATCAAAGCGGTATGTACTGCTTTTACCCGTTGTCACATAACCTCTTTCTCCGTTGGAGAAGGAGACTGTTGCCGTTCGCGCCGTTCCCTTAAATTTAGCCACATTCTCCCATAAATCGGTTGTGGGATAATATTTCCAGCTATCACTGCGCACACTTCCGCTTTCACCACAGCTTAAATAAGCAGCACCATCTATCACGAAAGCTACGCCATTGGTGCGAACGATACTATACTCATCATCGTAGTCGTCGTCCGAAGTATCTGCGATATCCCTCAGCTGGGTCCACTGACCGCTTTGGGCATCGTACTTCCAGAAATCGTCTACATATTCACCGTTATTCTGTCCACATAAAACATAAGCCACATTGTCAATTACAAACGAGGTTGCCCCCATTCTTTTGGATCCGCCGATACTCACAATCTGCTCCCACGAGTTGCTTGCCGGATTAAAGGCATAGAAATCCTTAAGGTAGTTGCCATCGTATCCGCATCCTATATATCCCTTGTTCCCCACACCGAAAGCAACGGCTCCATAGCGACCCGACCCCGGATAGTCGGCCTGCTGTGTCCACTGGTTTGAAGTTGGGTCGTACTCCCAGAAATCTTTCAGGTAATTCTCTCCGTCGTAACCGGTTCCCAGATATCCTTTGCCGTTTACAGTAAAAGCAACGGCCGAATTTCGGGCAGTTCCCGGCATAGAGGCTTTCTGTGTCCAGAAATCCTGTTCCATATCATATTCCCACAAGTCAGACAGCCTTTTCTTCCCATCGTATCCGCAAACAAGATATCCTTTGTTGCCGATTGTAAAGGACGATGCATCACTGCGCGCCAGCCCGTCAAAGTCGGATACACGGTACCAGGTACCTATTAAATCTTCGTCTTCATCACTGCCGCAAGCTCCCATAATAAAAGGAAGCATCACCAACAGGAAGGTCACTAATTTTTTGTGTGTCATATACGTTTTATATCAATTTTCTGTCGCAAAAGAATGGAGATATTATTTTGCAGCCAAATTAAATCGGCAGTCCGGGTAGTTGAATCGTTCAAATGCGACGAAGCATCGGTCAACGGTATACGAAGCATGTTGGGTCCGTTTACCAGCCCATATATCAGTTTGGTGGATTAAGTGGGGGAATCTGTAAGTTCAAGTTGCAAGCCGCTGCCTAAACTTCGTTATTTGCGTTCAAAAAAGTAAAATATACGTATATGCGCACATTTTTTACATTTGCAATACTGATGCTTTTGTTTGCCTCGTTACCCTCCTGTTACGACGAAGGTGCTACCTTTGGCGAGAATCTGGTTGATTCATCCTTTCGGAATGTCACGGCAGACACCTCTTCGGTTACAGTTACCAATGTCCGGATCGATTCGCTGGAGACTTCAGGAACGGAGACAATTCTGGTAGGTGAATACTCTCATACTCTGTGGGGTACGGTTGCTTCGATGAGCTATATTCCGTACAGCAGGCCCTCATACAGTACGGATATTGAAGAGACGGTAAAGCTCGATTCGCTGGTACTTAAACTTTACTACAACGGATACTACCTGGGGGATACTACCCAATGGCAAACCCTTTCGGTGTATCCTTTAAATGAAAAAGTGGTACTGAATGATAACGATTATCTGTACTCCCATTCCTCGTTTTCCTATGGGAAGAATGCTTTGGGAAAGAAAACATTCAAGCCACATCCGGGTAGGGGGGAACCGGTCGAGATTCGTCTTTCCGACCAGCTCGGACAAGAATTGCTTACCCGGTTCCATAACCGTGACGAGTCTGTTTCGGACGATATGTTTGAGGAATATTTTAAGGGTATCGCCCTGGTAGCCGAATCGGGAAGTAAAAACCTGCTGGGTTTTTCGGTTGGAGATACTTTGTCTGCCCTTACGCTGTATTATCATGTGGACGACGAGTTAAGAAGTCCCCAGTCGATGGTGATATCACCCAATACCTCCACCCAGTTTAATCATTTTGATCACAACCGCTCCGGTTCCCTGTTGCCGGTTACGGCAAACCCGAAGGAGGAGATCCCCTCGGCTCAGGTGGGAGACAGAGGGTTGCTGGCAGGTGGACTGGGTTGGTATACCCGTCTGGAATTTCCCTACCTGAATAATATCCTGCAACAAGGGGTACAGGTAGAGATACAGAATGCGATGTTGCGTATTTATCCGGAAATAGGAACCTATTCAGAGTTTAATGCCCTGCCGGACAGCATATACCTTTACATCGCCGACGAGAACAATGTGGTTACCGAAGCCGTAACCGACTACCTGGGGACCCAGGTACAGGGCGGAGTGTTGGTGAAGGATGAGACTTTTCATGAAAATACCTATTATTATTTCGATGTAACCAGTTTCATGCAACAGGAATTGGGAACCTTCGGGATGAATAAGCATAATCTGCAGCTGGTATTGCCCTCAAGCCACTATACCTCTTCGTTCAAGAATCTCACATTCTCGAGTCAGAAAGGGAAAAACCCGCTCAAATTACAGTTAACATACACCATTTATGAAAGTTATTGATAAAATACATTTCCTGATCGCCTCCATCTGTCTTTTGTATACCACAGGTATCAGCAGTCAGAATATGACTACCTCTCCCTATTCAATGTTTGGAATCGGCGAGCTCACCGACGGGCAATACGGTCAGCATGCCGCCATGGGCGGAGTGTCTGTCGGTATGCGCGATCCCATACTTATCAACAGTGTGAACCCTGCCGGATTGACAGGCCTCGATAGTCTGCGTCTGGTAGCGGATGCCACGGCATTTGTTAAGAACGAGTGGTACAGTTCCAGAGGAACCCATACGAATGCCACTTCCGGTAATCTCTCCTCCTTTTCCATGGGCGGACGGATTATGCCACGTTGGTATATGTCGGCAGGGGTCTATCCCTACAGTACGGTAGGTTACTATTTCAGGACCAAAGAGCCTGTAGAGGGGACGGACGGAAGTTACTACTACAGTACATTTGAAGGTAGCGGGGGACTGTCCACCGCTTCGCTGTCAAACGCCATCATGCTGAGCCGGCACCTTTCGCTGGGTGTCACCCTGAGCTATGTTTTCGGGAACATTACGCAGACCGAAACACAGGAGTCGATGACGGTTGCCCAGAAAATGTACACCAACGCATTTAATGCCCGCTTTGGGTTGCAATATACAAAGCAGCTGGCAAACGATCTGGGTGTAACTGTGGGGCTGACCTTTGGATATAAACAAAAGCTGGTATTGGATAACACAACAACCGTGCAGACCAGTTCGGCCTCAACGGAGCGATCTCAGAAGTTCCTCACCCAATACATTCCTCCCTTTGTGGGAGTAGGGGCATCGGTTACCCATAAACGGATCACTTATGGTGCCGATTATACCTTCAGAAAGTACAGTACGCTGGTATCGACAGATAACCGGGTTACATTTCGCGATGTACACGAGGTAAAGGCCGGAATCAGCTATTTGCCGGCTACCTATCAGTCGGAATCATACTGGCGCCGCGTATCTTATAAAGCCGGCGTAAGCCTGTCCAATCCCTACTTGTCTGTTTCCGGTAAAGACGGCTTTTCGTGGCGGGTGAGTGCCGGACTGGGTTTCCCTGTATCCAACGGACGGATCCATACAGCCCTGTTTTACGATAATACGCAGCTTACCGGCAATACCTTGCGGTCGTCTGCCCTGGGCTTATCCGTTTCATACACCCTGAGCGAATTATTCTATAAGGTGAAGCTATAACAAAGACAAAGGGATGGAACCATACAGAGGTTCCATCCCTTTGCTAACATCCGGAAGACAGCCTTATTCCTGCAGGGAAAGCCGGTCCAGGAATGCCGGCATATACGATTCGCTTATAGGAATGAGATCATTGCCTATTTTGATACGTTTGCGTTCAATGTAACTAATCTGAGGCAACGACACGATGTACGAACGATGTACCCTGCAGAAGGAGCCATCGGTGAGGCTCTCTTCAAATTTTTTCAGACTTACCTGGGATAGCAGCGGTTTACCGTTTGTGCGGTGCACTTTAACATAGTCGCCATACCCTTCCAGATAAAGAATCTCCTCTTTTTTAAGACGGATGATCCGGGTCCCCTCTTTTACGAAAACAGGCAGCTCTGCAGTCTCCTTATGTAATACCTCGTGTACGTCGGCAAGGGCCTTGTCCAGTTTCTCGAAATAGCTCATAAGTGTGTCCAGGGTGGACGCATCTCCGTCGAATGTAATACATTTAAGCATGATCCTATGATTTTAAGTTCTGCTGCAAAAAAAGCGGATTATTCTGTAAAGAAAGGTTAATCGGCGTTCAGAGAGTCTATTTTAAGGGTGAATCGCCCGGGTATAGCGGCGAAACGGAATAGAGGATAGGATTGATTGCCCTTTTTTCTTGTATTTTTGTGACGAGCTTAATTACTACTCTATGGAATCAAAAACAAACGATCTGCTTGTGGGGATTGTGGTATCCGGATTACTGAGCCTTTTTGTGAATTTCCCCCTTCTTACAAGGAGTTACGAAATGCTTACCGGTTTTACCAGTTCATTTCCTTCGGCACCCGACAGGCAATATATGTTGTTGTTTGCCCTGGGATGGTTCTTCTTTTTTGCATTTATCCTGTTCATACTAAGCGGACAGACCTATCTGTTGGGGAGCAGGTTGTTTAAGGGGGCCGAATATGGAGCAATCATCACCATGCTGATAGTAGGTTTGCTGGCCGGTTGGGGAATGAGCGAACTGTTCCCTACAGCCAGGCAGTTTTTTCTGAACGATTTATTTGGATTGGATACTTTCCCTTCCGAGAGGGTTGTCTTCCACCATGCTCCTCCGGCAGATCTGGCTGCTACTGCCTCCATGCATCCGGGACCGGATGGAACGTTGCTGCCTGAAGGTGGTAACAGGATGCCTTTTCCGCGCAAACCATTTTTTATGCCTTTGCTTACGGAGCATCTTTTTGTGATGTTGGTAACCATGTTAAGTGTTGTGCTTATCCGCTCGCTCCGCAGCAAACAGGAAGTGCAGCTGGCTTACGAACAACTTAAATCGGAAAAACTTCAAACCAGTTACAACGCATTGATGGGACAGATCAATCCTCACTTTTTTTTCAACTCGCTTAACGGGCTTAGTTCGCTGGTAAGACAGCAGAAACAGGAGCAGACCCTTACCTATCTGGATGAGCTGTCGGGTATATTCAGGTACGTCCTTCAAAGCAACACCAAAGAATTGGTCACCCTTGCCGAAGAATTACAGTTTGTAAAGGCCTATACCTATCTGCTGCAGGTCCGGTACGAAGGTAAGTTTTCCAGCTCGATACAGGTAGATCCGGCATTGTTATTGTATAAACTACCCATTTTGAGTATTCTTCCGTTGCTGGAGAATGTAGTGAAACATAATGTAATTAGTAAACAATATCCCCTGCAGATTGATATTTATACCACATCGGATGCCAAAGTGGTGGTTTCGAACCGCATCCAACCTAAACGGGAACAACCCGAACCGGGAGGACTGGGACTTAAAAATCTATGGGGGCGCTACCGGATGCTTACCGGCAAGGATATTGAAATCTCCAACCGGAAGGAATATTTTAAAGTGTTTCTGCCACTGGTAAGTACGGATCCCAAATGTAAAGGAAATTGATAATCTATGAAAGCTGTTATTATTGAAGACGAAACTGCTGCCGTAACAAGTCTGAGGGCTATGCTGACCGAAAACCAGGTGGTTCAGGTAGATGTAATCGCCGAGCTTGAAAGCGTGGAGGAGTGTGTGGACTGGTTCCGGAACAATCCGGCTCCGGATCTTATCTTTATGGACATACATCTGGCGGATGGTTCGGCCTTCGGTCTGTTTGAACAGGTGGACGTACCGTCGCCTGTTATTTTTACAACGGCCTTCGACTCCTATGCTCTGCAGGCTTTTCAGGTAAACAGTATCGACTACCTTCTAAAGCCGGTTACTACGGCCTCTCTGGCCAGGGCGCTCGAAAAGCTGAGGCGGCTTACCAGCGAAGAGCGCAACAGTCATATCGAACACACCAACGATAGTATCCGTACCCGCCACCTGCTGAAGAATCTGCTGATAACCAAAGCCGATAAGTTTTATCCGCTACCCGTTGACGAGGTTTGCTTTTTCTATACATTGAATGAAAAGGTGATGGCCTACACGGCCGATGGGAAAGTGCATCCGGTAGACCGTACCCTGGATGCATTGGGTGAGCAGCTGGACGGAGATACTTTTTTCAGGGCCAACAGACAGTTTATCATTGCCAGAAAGGCAATCCGCGACATCGATCTTTGGTTTGGAAGCCGGTTGTCGGTCAATCTCCAGATTCCCCTTCCGGAACGGATCATAATAAGTAAAACCAAAACACCCGTCTTTAAGAGATGGATTGCTGCCGAACAATAGTGAAGATAACTAATTTACCCTTAAGTGTAATTTTTTTTATACTTAAGTCTAATTTTTATTTTACTTAAGTAAAGTTTTACGCAGAGGGGGTCTAAATAACAAAAGAGGTTGCATCCGTATGGAGCAACCTCTTTGTATTCTTCAAAAAGGGAGTGATTCTTATACTCTCTTTTCTTTGATTCTTGCCTTTTTACCGGTAAGAGCACGCAGGTAATACAATTTCGCTCTGCGAACTTTACCAACTTTGTTTACGGTGATGCTGTCGATGAATGGAGAATCCATTGGGAAGATTCTTTCTACACCGATGTTGTCAGACATTTTACGAACTGTGAAGCGTTTTTTGTCACCGTGTCCTGAGATACGGATAACTACGCCGCGGTAGTTCTGGATACGTTCCTTGTTACCTTCTTTGATACGGTAAGCAATGGTAACTGTGTCGCCACTCTTAAAAGCAGGATGCTCTTTCTTTGTAGAAAATGCTTCCTCTGCAATTTTAATTAAGTCCATCGTGTTATAGCTTTTTGAATTGATTTTTAACGAAACGCAATTTAACGGGCTACTTTTCCCGACAGAGATTACGTAAAGCGGTGCAAAGTAACGAAACATTTGCGAGTTAACCAAATACAAGAATAAGTTTTTTGAAGAGAGTGAAGTTTTATCTATATTTGAAGGTATGAAAAGAAAGAGTATGATGAAGAAGTTGATAATTGCCTTGTGCTTAGGAACTTTAAGTCTGCAGGCAGGGGCGCAGACGGAACCTGCGCTGTTTCAGGCAGCAGATAAAACGATGATGACTCACTGGGTGGATTCGGTATTCGACAGCTTGTCGCCCGAAGAGCGAATCGGCCAGCTGTTTATGGTCATAGCAGATCCCTCCTCCAACACACGTAATATGAACCGGCTGCTTACCTATGTAAAGGAACAGAAGATAGGAGGTATCCTCTACCATACCGGGAATCCCGTCACTCAGGCAACGGTTACCAATAAATTGCAGGAAACGGCCCGCGTCCCTTTGCTGGTGGCGCTGGACGGCGAGTGGGGCTTGTCGATGCGCCTCACGGGTACCCCGCGTTTCCCTCAGAATATGATGCTGGGAGCCATCGAGGATATTTCTCTTTTACGCGCTTACGGTGAGGAGGTTGGCCGGCAATGCCGGGAGATGGGTATCCATATCAATTTTGCGCCGGTGCTGGATGTAAACAGCAACACCGGAAATCCGGTTATCGGATTACGTTCATATGGAGAAGATCCGCAGGCTGTAGCCGAACGGGGGAGTGCCTATGCCGCCGGAATTGAGTCGGCCGGCATCATCTCCGTAGCCAAACATTTTCCCGGTCACGGTGATACGTTTGAAGATTCGCACTACACCCTCCCCTCGGTTTTTCACGACAGGGTGCGGTTGGACAGCATTGAATTGCCTCCGTTCAGAAGATATATCAGCGACGGATATGCCGGGGTGATGACCGGCCATTTGTACGTACCCGTTCTGGGAAGGCGGTCGCCGCTCCCTACCTCTCTCAACAAGGAGGTGGTTACCGGATTGCTTCAGGAGGAGTTGGGGTTCAGGGGGCTGACCTTTACAGATGCTCTGGCAATGAAGGGGGCCTCTGTTGCAAGTAAAGACACCAACTCGTGTGTACTGGCCTTGCTGGCTGGAAACGATGTGCTGCTGGCTCCGGCTAATCCTGCCAGGGATTTTACAGCCGTGAAGGAGGCTATTGCCAGCGGGGTGCTGGATGTAAGGGATATCGAGTCGAAGTGCATTAAGATTCTTCAATACAAATACATAGCGGGGCTGTCTAATTATCGGCCGGTGGAGATTGCGGGTCTGCAGAACCGGATCAACACTTCCCATGCCGCCTACCTGGTGAACCGGTTGAATGCCGAGGGACTTACCTTACTGAAGAACGACAACGATATTTTGCCGGTCAGGGCTCTGGCACGCAAAAAGATTGCCGCACTGGCCATTGGCGAAAGCGAAGGAAATCCGTTTCAGACCATGTTGAACCGCTACGATTCGGTGGCCTGTTTCCAAATCTCCCGCACGTCGAGTCCGGCCGAAATAGCTAGGGTATACAAGCAACTCAATACCTACGATCTTATTTTATGCAGCGTACATACGGTGCGGATACCGGAGAACGATGCGTTTCGTAAGCTTACAGCAGCAAAGCCGGTTGTGCTCACTTTCTTTACGCTTCCCTACTATTGTAAAGAGTATGCAGCATCCATAAACAATGCCAAAGGGATGCTAGTAGGATACGAAAATACGGATGCAGCCCAGACTTATGCAGCCCAGTTGATTTTTGGAGGTATAGCGGGTAAAGGCAAATTATCGGTTACCATACCCGACCTCTATTTTGCCGGATCGGGACTCGCCACCGAACCGGTCCGCCTGGGTTATCAGGAGCCCGAAGCCGCCGGTCTCGACCCGGCTAAGCTTGCCGAGATTGACAGTATTGTGCAAGAGGGACTTCGTGCCAAAGCCTTCCCCGGATGCCAGGTGCTGGTGGCAAAAGACGGACAGGTCATTTACAACAAGTCGTTCGGTTATTATACCTACGACAACCTGCAGCCTGTAACCGAACGGGCGGTATACGACCTGGCCTCGTCGTCCAAAGCGGCCGGTACTGTTACCGCGCTTATGAAGGCTTATGAGAAGAAGGGCTTCACCCTGAACAGCCGGTTGGCCGAGTTTGTACCCTCCATGCAGAACTCCAATAAAAAAGACATACGTATCCGCGACCTTCTGTACCACGAATCCGGACTGGTGCCCTCCATTACTTTTTATACTTCGGCCATCGACTCCTCCTCTTTCCGGGGCAGCTTGTACAGTCCTAAGAAAGATGCGGCACACCCCAGACGCTTCGATGCCAATTCATTTGTAAATACAACCTTCCGGTACCGCTCTGATCTGGTCTCCGATACATTACGCCCCGGTTTTTCCACCCAGGTGGCACGTAATTTCTACTTGAATAATACCTTTCGGGATACTATTTTCCGTATAATAGCCCAATCGCCGTTGCAGACTCCCGGTAAATACCTTTATAGCTGCATTAACTTCATTTTGTTACAACAGGTGGCCGAGCAACAGATGCAGATGTCGTTGAATGAAATCCTGGTACGTTATTTCACGACTCCTTTAGGTGCAGGAAACACCCTGTATAATCCGCTTACCCGGATAGACAGTCTGTGGATTGTACCTACGGAAGACGACTTTTTTGTGCGCCGCCAATTGCTACGGGGCTATGTGCACGATGAGGCTGCCGCATTTATGGGGGGCGTTTCCGGCAATGCGGGATTGTTTTCCAATGCAAACGATCTGGCCAAGCTGCTGCAGATGTTGCTGAATGAAGGGGTATATGGCGGCGAACGATACCTTCAGCAGGAGACACTCCGTCTCTTTACCCAGAGTAAGACGCCCAATTCGCACAGGGGATTGGGATACGACAAGCCCTGGCCGGAGAATCCCAGACTTTCTTCCTGCGGACTACTTGCTCCGCGGTCGGTGTATGGCCATACCGGTTATACGGGTACCTGTTTCTGGATCGATCCGGATAACCGGCTCATCTACATATTCCTGAGCAACCGGGTGCACCCCACCCGAGCAAACAACTCACTTGCTTCCATGAATATCCGTACACGTATCCAGGATGCAATCTATAAATCTTTTAATGGGAAAAGTAAAAAATAACTCGTACTTTTGTTGCCTGGATTTTTACTCCCGGAATTTTTAATTACAAAATATAAAATTATGCTATTCGGTCACGGTGACGATTATTTTAACTCTCAGACAGAAGTGAAGATCAACTTCAGTTCCAATGTCTGGCATGGCGCAAATCTGGAAAAACTAAAAGAGCATCTGAACACACAGTTCGACAAGCTTTCCCGTTATCCCGAGCCCGATGCTGCCACACTTAAGCGATTATTGGCCCGCCGGCACGAAGTGAATGAAGAAAATGTGGTGGTGACCAATGGGTCTGTCAGCGCCTTTTACCTTATTGCCCAAGCCTGGAGAGGTGCCAGTTCACTTATTGCAGTTCCCTCTTTTTCTGAATACGAGGATGCTTGTTGTTTGCATGAACATAAGGTAAGCTTCTTCTCGACAGGAGACGATTTGCAGGAGGTTTCTTTTGAAGGACAGGATTTCTGCTGGATCTGTAACCCGAACAATCCGGATGGAAAGATGATTCATCGTTCGGAATTATTGGCTTTGATAGCAGCGAACCGCAATACTATCTTTGTGGTGGACCAGGCCTATGTAGCCTTTACTACAGAAGATCTGTTAAAACCAGCAGATGTTAAGAACAATCCGAACCTGGTTATCATACAGTCTATTTCCAAGGCCTATAATATTCCGGGACTTCGAATCGGTTACGTTATTGCACAGTCTGACATAACAGAGCGAATCAACAAATACCTGATTCCATGGTCAATCAATGCATTTGCGATCGAAGCCAGTAAGTATATTCTGATTCATCCGGCTCAGTTTACTTTGCCTGTACGTAAATGGCAACGTGAAACAGCCGAATTTATTTACCAGCTGAATAAATTGGATGGAATTGAAGTACTTCCTACGGCGTCCACCTTCTTCCTGGTGAGACTGAAGACCGGTGTAGCAGCCGACCTGAAAAACTGGTTGTTGTCTACCTATGGAATCCTGATACGGGATGCTTCGAATTTCCGTGGACTGGATGAAACATATTTCCGTATCTCTACGCAAACAGCCGACGAGAACAGACAGTTTACAGAAGCGTTGGCCGAATGGCTGAGTCTGCAGAAATAAGCTGAGATATTAAAAGAAAAACGGGCTACATTTATGAATGTAACCCGTTTTTCTTTTTTACCAACTTAAAATCCTATTCAACCTTTTTGTTAAGGAAGATGTGGAACAAAAAGCCACCGATAATAAGACCTAAGCCAAGTAATAAAGCAGAATTTGATGCAGCTCCTGTGTACATGCATCCAATTAGTACAAGTACGCCAATCAGGAGTACAATCACTCCCAGTGATTTAATGAATTCATTCATGGGTATAGATTTTTTATAATTATTTTCTTTCTAGGTGCAAATAAAGTAATAATAAAGTTACTGCAAAAATATTTTAGAATAAAAATAGCAAAAGCCCGAAAAATTGCATTTATATTTGGCTTACTAAACGAAACACCATGAAGCGCATCCTATACATCCTCTATACATGGCTCATTTTTGTGCCTGTCTTTTTAGTGCTTACTCTTCTTACAGCCCTTGTTACAATGGCGGGATGCTTCCTTGGAAATGAATCTGTTTTCTCTTATTGGCCAGGTAGAATCTGGTCACGACTTACCTGTTACCTGGCTCTTTGTCCTGTTACGGTTCGCGGCCGCGAACATATCCCTGCAGGTAAATCGTGTGTATTTGTATCCAACCATCAGGGGGCATTCGACATCTTCCTGATTTATGGATTTCTGGGTGTTCCCTTTAAATGGGTGATGAAGGAGGGGATAGGCAAGATTCCTTTTGTAGGAGCTGCCTGTCGTGCTGCCGGCTTTATTTTTGTGGAGAATAAAAAAGGGGGTGGTTCGGTCCAGGTGATCCGTAAAGCCGAAAGATACCTGGCAAACGGAACATCCATCGTTATTTTTCCGGAAGGTTCGCGTACATATGATGGTAAGATGATCCGATTCAGAAAAGGAGCCTATCAGCTGGCTGCCGATCTGAAATTACCATTGGTGCCCATTACCTTAAACGGTCCTTTTGAAGTATTACCCATCGGCAGCCTGAACCTGAAGCGCCATCGGATGGAGCTTATCATTCATCCTCCGGTGTCCACCGAAGGCCTGGTGCCCGATCGTAAAGGCCTTGAGCTGTTAGCCGATCAGACACGCCAAACCATTGCATCCGCTCTTTGGGAAAAATACAGGTAAAATCCTTACCAGTTTTTCAGAATCCCCGTCTTGGTAATTTTGATTCCTACACCCAAGCTGCGTCCAAATAGTTCGCGGGCATCTCCAGCCACTGTTCCTGTAAATTGCCAGTCTTCAAGTTTAGGATGTTTGTATGTAATATCCAGTAAACCAGATACACCCTGTTTGATATCGCGAAACGGCCGCGCATGACTTCCATAGGTGTTCATAGCCGTTGCAAGAAGCCGGTAAGATACTTGTGTTGAAAGTTCGCCCGATATCCCCACATGCCAGTCACTCACGCGGTTGTTGGGAAATCCAAGTGTTCCGTCTTCGTTGTATTCGGGTGAAGGAATTAACGGAGATCCTATACCTCTGTTAAAGTAAGAAACACCCGTGGTATATTCGCCGTTGTTGTAATAGCTGTCGCCACCGCCGCCCCGTCCGGGATACTTGTCGTGATCAAATTCAAGGAAATGGAATTGTCCGCTTTGGTTGCGTGTAACCACATGTTCCACCACCACTTTCTGCACCCATCTACAGGTGTGAAGGTTCACCTCAACGCCCCACAGACCGTCGGTACCGTTGGCCAGCTCCATCCCCGATTTATCTTCGAAATACCACTGATGATACGCTCTTGCCGACAGCTTCTGTCCCTGATAGGCCAGCTCCATGTCGTACGATCCGTAATGATTCCCTAATACATTAATCTGGTCGGACAGAGTAGCCCCTTCGCCACCCTCGCTGCCGGTAACCACACGAATGAAATCGCGGAAGGATTGGGGTTGTTTCCCAATTTTAGGGTTACTGGATGTTCCGCCCCACTGTACCCAGTGCTGCAGACCAACGGTTGCTGAAACGGGGAAATTTCCTTTGGTATCTTCCAGACGCAGATAACCGGATTTGTGATGCCATAATACATTGTCTACATACGTAGTGCCGGGGCGTACAGTCTGTTTCAGGTAGGCTTCATCGAACGATCGCCCTACGGCAAAATCACCTTTTACCTGCAGCCAACCCTTTGTATAGGGAACCAGGGTGAAGTGCGGCATACTCAGGTTAAGCTCCGGAATAGGCCGCGCATTACCCGAATGAACCATGTCGCCGGAACTTAATGCTTTGTTCCATAAGGAGGTGTGATTCTCTTTGCTGCCGATGGTTAGTCGTAAATTTTTATAGGATACTCCGGCGAAGAATTCCTGGATCAGTATATTCCGGTAACGGGGTTCTACGGCGGCCAGACTGAGACCGGCCTGCCAGCTCCAATCTTTATTCAAACTTTGATGATGCGCGATACCTGTCAGTCCATAGCCGTTGCCTGCATCCAGCGGAACAAGTCCGTATCGGTTGCTGGCAAGCCAGAAAGGAGTATTTGTTCCACTAGCTGCCGATGCAAAAACTTCGGCTTTCCATGAGGTTGTATTTTCCAGGGTTTCTTCCTGTGCAAAAACCGTCCAGGCAGGAAGGAGTACTGCTGCACAGAGAGCAAACAATTTATATGTTTTCATTGATCTTCATTATTAGTCTGAAGTACAAAGATACATTTTATAATGTAATTTAATAAACATCAAGCTTCAATTGCTGTTATATTTATAGATGAGAGGTTGTTATTCCTTACTGGGGGTGACCATCTTTTTAAGTGTCTTTTTTACTATTTAGTATATATAATTTAATAAATCAGTGAATGCTATTATTCCCTTCATTACTTTTTATCTAAAGTAATAATCCCTTTATTTTCTATTCAGTTGATATTTTTACGGTTGATTCGGGAAGAATAATAACGTTGTTTTCTACACTCCGGAACTTTCTGTTCCACCCTCAGCTCTAATCATTTTATTTAATCATTTCCATTTGAAGGGTATACATTTATGTATTATCACCAGTGGGTTACCTGTGTTTAGTACCAACTTAAAATCAAGAAAGAACAAGTATGATTCGTGTAGGCATTACCGGACAGTCCGGATTTATAGGTACTCACCTATACAACACGTTTGGGCTTTATCCCGGCGAATTTGAGCGTATTTTATTTCTCGACGACTTTTTCCACGACGATGCGGCTTTGAGAAAATTTGTCAGGCAATGTGATGTTATAGTTCATTTATCTGCATTGAACCGTCATTCTTACCCCAAAGTTTTGTACGATACGAACATGCGTTTAGTCTCTCAGCTTATTGCTTGTATGGATGCCGAGAAAGTGACTCCCTATGTATTGTTCGCTTCGTCCATTCAGGAAGAAAAGGATAATGCTTTCGGTAAATCAAAGCGGGACGGACGGCTGATGCTGGAAGAATGGGCTGTTAAACGAGGAGCTTCCTTTACCGGACTGATAATCCCCAATGTGTTTGGTCCCTTTTCCAGGCCATTCAATAATTCTTTTATAGCTACATTCTGTTATCAGCTTACACATGGTGAAACTCCCCAATTATTGCAAGATTCGGACGTTAAATTGGTGTATGTCGCTAATTTGTGTGAATTGATAATTCAGAAAATCAGAAAACAGGCCAAAAAGACAGTTCATTTAGTATCTTGCTATGAAGTCTCATGGGATTTTCAGCATAGAGTGTCTTCCATTCTTAATCTCCTCCAACAATATAGGGAGCTTTATCTTCATAGGGGGATTATTCCTGAGCTGAACGATCCGAACGACTTTAATATCTTCAATACTTTCTGCAGCTATATTGATTTTAAAAGCCACTATCCCGTTAGACTCGAACAGCATCCGGACATGTTGGGAATGCTGGTGGAGACTTCACACATGGGGGTGGGAGGGCAGCTGTCATTCTGTTCTACTTTGCCTGCTGCCACCCGGGGAAATCATTATCACATCAGAACGTTAAGCCGATTAACCGTCATTAAGGGGCAGGCTCTTGTGAAAATGCGTAAAATAGGAACGAAAGAGATCCTGGAGTTCAATTTGGATGGGAACACGCCTTCGTATATTGATATTCCTGTCTGGTATGTTCATAACATTACTAATGTTGGTAGTGAACCTCTTTATATCCAGCTTTGGCAGAATAAAATCTACCTCGCAGAATTAGATGATACCTTTTATGAGCAGGTCTAGAATTTTATGTGTTACCGATAGTCTTCATTCGGGAAGCTCGCAAAGTCAGCTTGTCGAAATAGCCTTATTCCTCTGTCAGATAGGATACGATGTAGAGTTTATGGTTTATAAACCGGACGATTCTTACGAGTATGTGCTTAAACAACAAGGGATAGCGGTAACACGTATTGCTCCCTGTAATCTTCTGCAACGCTTTTTCAGGATTCGGAAATTCATCCGGAACGGAGGGTTTAATCTGGTGATCGCCTTTCACCGTACTCCTTCATTTATTTGTGAACTTGCAGGGTTACCCCGACGCAGCTGGAAGCTGGTTGTTAGCGAACGTAGCTCCAGACGCTATAAACCTCACTCGTTTCTGGAATATTTATATGCCTATTTTCACATCTATGCAGATAGTATTGTATGCAACACTTTTAGTAATTGTAATCTTATTTTGCAGTCCAACACAAGATTAGATCCGGATAAAGTACATGTAATCTATAATTGTCACGACTTTTCAGGCTGGAAACAACCATACCCTCTTCCAACCGCTACAGCAGGTAATAAATTGCGGATGGTAATAGCAGCCAATGTTTCGGATATCACTAATTTAAATGTTTTTATAGATGCGATGCTCAGGCTAACGCCGCAGGAACGCTCAGTTTTACATGTAGAATGGTATGGATGCGGCTCAAAAAAAAGTTGCAACAGTGAGGTGCTGGAAAATGTGAATAAGGAAATTCAACAAAAAAAGATTCATCTCATGGCGAGCAACCTGCCTTACGACCTGACAGAGATTATTGCCGAATCCGATATTGTGGGGCTTTTCAGTTATAAAGAGAAGCTGCCACGCGAGCTTTGTACAGCCATGGCTGCTGGTAAACCCATCATATCTGCCAATGTATCCGACTTCCCGCTTTTAGTTGAAGAGGGTAGAGGTGGTTTTACTTGCGATGCCGAGAATCCCTCCAGTATAGCGGATGCTCTTCGAAAAATGATCAGGATCAGTTCTTCTCAGCGGCATGAAATGGGAAGATATAATACACAGCGCGCCCGTTTCCTTTTTTGTAAAGAGCATACAGTACAACGATATGTAGTATTATTTCAGAAGTTGCTTACAATGTAAACAGCATCAATCCCTGATGTGGGTATGCAACAAGATAAAAATCAACCCGCACAACGTGTAGTGCCGGACAATGGTCTCCAACTTAGAGCTGCTGTTCTTAAATACCTGTCTTATTGGAAATGGTTTCTTGTAAGTATTGTTTTTTTTGTTTTTCTTGGCTTCCTATATCTTAAAACACGGGTAAATATATACGAGAACAGTGTGTCGGTTTTGTTGAAAGACGAGAACACTGCTTCCGAAGAAACCTTGTTGTTGCAAGATCTGGGAATGAAAGCCGGAAAAAATAATATCGAAAACGAAATTGCCATATTTAAATCTCCTGATTTAGCTTCCCGTGTAATCATCTCCCTTGAACTGTATACGACTTATACAAAAGACGGCACATGGGGTGTGGCAGATATGGAAATGTATGGGAATGCCCCATTGTATATCCGGTGGGAAGATATTGATCCGGAAACGATCCCTGCTCCGGTTACATTTATATTTACACCGGATGGACAAGGCTTTCGTGTGCACGGAATGTATCAGGGACAACCTTTCGAAGCGCAAATAAAGAAACTTCCTGTTTACCTCAAGCTTTCGATGGGGCGTTTTTACGTCAGCAGAGGATCGAATCCGGACCCGGAATTTAGCCGGACTCCCTACGAATTCTCTGCCTCGATTATTAATCCGGCTTCCATGGCCCGTACATTAGCGTCGGCTTTGCTGGTCACCCCTTCATCCAAACAATCTTCCGTTCTAACGCTTAGTATCCAAAGTCAGAACCGGCAAAAAGGATTGGACTACCTTAAACAACTTATTCATTTTTATAATGAAGATGCCACCAACGATAAAAATATGGTTGCACATAATACGGCTGTATTCATAGATGAAAGAATAAAGGAGATATCAGTCGAATTGGGGATGGTCGAAAAGAAGGTGGAAGACTTCAGGCAAGCCAAGCAGGTAACGGATATTGCGGTCGAGGCGCAGCTTTTTTTGGGACAGACCGGCGAGAATGAACAGAAAAGAGTGGAGGTTGAAACTCAGCTTAATCTGATTAGATTTGTGGAGGATTTTATACGGAGGGAGTCCAATTCAAATAAGCTGATTCCCAATCTGGGGGTGAGTGATGCGGGACTAGTTACTGTAATCAACAGTTACAACCAATTGCTGTTACAAAAAGAACGGCTCGAATCATCTTCATCCGAAAGCAATCCTGCTCTCATTCAGATGAAGGGGCAGGTGGCCAGGATGCGCCAAAACATTCAGGCGTCATTAACCAATGTGCGAAGAGCTTCCGAAATTGCCCTGCAGGAACTGAACCGACAGAATACCGTAACCAATGCGAGAATCCAGAATATTCCGGCCGTAGAACGTCAATACAAGGATATTCTCCGCCAGCAAGAGGTAAAAAACAATCTGTTTGTTTTTTTATTGCAGAAAAGGGAGGAGACTGCACTTACCCAAGCGGCAGTAGCGCCCAAAGCTAAGATTGTATCTAAACCCTATACCTCAGACCAGCCGGTGTCACCCAATAGACCGGTTATTCTGATGGTCTTTTTTTTAATCGGGTCTGTTCTTCCTGTAGGTAGTATCTTTATAAGAGATCTTTTCCATACACGGATCGAAGGGATAAACGACCTCGAGCAACTTCAGGATATCGATGTTATAGGAGATATTCCGGTTTTACGCCCCATTAAAGGCTCCGCTCTTATTGTAAAGGAAAACGATGATAGTCCGGTCGTGGAATTATTTCGTACCCTTCGTAATAATTTGCTTTTCATGCTTAACGAACCACGTAAAAAGGTGATAATGGTCACCTCAACAATTCCTTCAGAAGGTAAAACGTTGATTAGCATCAATCTGGCCCGAAGCTTGTCGTTGATGGAAAAAAGCGTGCTGTTGATAGGAGGTGATATCCGAAATCCTAAACTTTCGCACGATCTGGGTATCGAACGGGTGGTCCATGGATTTTCTTCCTTGTTGGCCGGAATGGATAAAGATTATAAAAGTTTGATAAAAGAAATGTATCCCAACCTTCATATCCTGCAGTCGGGAGCCGTCCCTCCCAATCCCAATGAATTGTTTTCCAGGCTCACCCTGGAGCAATTATTCGTAAGGCTTCGACGTGAGTACGATTATATAGTGATCGATTCAGCTCCGGTTGGAGTTGTGTCCGATTCATTCATGCTCAACCGTATTTCAGACCTCACGCTTTATATCATGCGTGAAAAACTTACACAAAAAGACACTGTTCATTTCCTGAATAGTATAAAACGTGACGGCCGGCTTAAAAACCTGGCAGTAGTTTTAAATGGCAGTTCATTGGATGGTAAATACGGAAACTACAAGTACGGGTATAAATACTCTTACAGATACGGTTACAGTCAGCATTACGGTTATAAAACAGTGAAACAAAAAGTCTGAATAATTTCTCAGCCATATAAGACTTCAATTACTTATAATTAACAGGAGCTGTTTTAAATATCTCTAAAATCTCAATCAAAAAAGCCGCTGCGCTGTTTTATATATGCCCCTTTAGACAATGAGTCGCTCTGCTTGGGAGTGACCATCTTTTTAATTGAAATACCTCTCCTTAACCTCTTCTTCAATGTATTGAATCAGTTCTCTCCTAACCCATTTCAATTTGAAGGATTTTCTTTTCAGTAAGGTGTTCCAAACCACCTTCAATAAACAAATTTACTTTCTTATTTTTCAAACCACCCCTTCTTATTAATGATTACCATCGGACCGGCACATCTGTCGTGTTCCTGTCTGGTGCATCAGAGTCGACAGAACAAAGCTAATTGTCAGAGCTATGAAAGTCTTAGTAACCGGAGGCAACGGGCCGATCAGGTTTACTCTGTGTGAGAATCTTCTAGCAAAAGGATATCATGTGGTTTGTGTACAACCTGCCGGAATAAGTCAACAAAACTTCATCTTACCTCTATTTTGTCTCTTTCCACTTACTTTCAACTTGATAAATTGCGACCTGTCCCGTATTGACGACTGTCGTAAAGCGTTAGATGGAAGCATGTATGTGTTTCACGACGTCGATTCGGGTAATTTGCTCAACCTGCTCATTGCATCCCGTGATGCAGGTGTAATTCGTTTTGTGTGTTACCATTCGTTTCTCCGCATCGATATGAAAATATTAAATCAGTTTTTGCCCGATTCGGCCAATCAGGTATTTATTCTTTCAAAAGGGAATCGTATGTCATACAATGAGCTGATCGGTAGTCTTCAACAATCTGATTTTACTGCCTTAACCAAATAAAACGATACATCCTCAGCCATTGAAATAAGCAGTTACGGGAAGTTACAATGTAAATATATTATACAGTTTATGTTGGTGTTACAGATCAATTCAGTTTGCGGATACGGAAGTACCGGCTCAATAGCGGTAGATCTGGCCAGTGTATTGAATAAGGAGGGACATTCATGCCACATTGCCTATGGTCAGTCGTCCACAACCTATTCCCCAAGTTATAAAATAGGGGGACGTATGGAAAATCACCTTCATAACCTGTGTTCGCGTCTGTTCGGGAATCAGGGATACTACACCCATAACGGCACCTTGCGTCTGCTTGGTTACATCCGGAAAATTGCTCCGGATGTGATACATCTCCATAATCTACATGGAAACTATCTTCATATCGGCTTATTATTTGAATTACTGAGTGAATTGGATGTACCTGTAGTATGGACCCTGCATGATTGCTGGGCATTTACAGGAAAATGTACACATTACACAACTGTTGGATGCACAAAATGGAAGACAGGGTGTTATGAGTGCCCACTTTATAGAGCATACCCTCCCAGTCTGTTTTTTGACAGGTCTCAACAATTGTACGAAGATAAAAAGAGATGGTTTACTTCTCTCTCTAAAATGACAATAGTCGCAGTATCCGACTGGCTATCCAAAGAGGTTTCCATGTCATTTTTGAATAAGTATCCGCAAGAACAGATCTACAATTGGATAGATCATACCATCTATTACCCGCACCCCACTATCCGGTGGCCGCATGCCGTCATTCCAACAGATAAGTTTGTCGTGTTAAGTGTAAGCGGCGCGTGGACAGCCGGAAGTTCCAGATACGAGGATGCTGTCCGGTTAGCCGGAATGTTACCAGACGATATGCAATTGGTATTGGTCGGTAACAGAACGGCCGGGACTCATTTCCCTCCGGGAGTCATTCATATACCCTATGTGAATTCAGGAGAGCAGTTGGCCCAACTTTATTCAATGGCCGATGTATTTGTCCATTTTTCGACCGAGGATACCTTTGGAAAGGTGATTGCCGAATCCATGGCTTGTGGAACCCCAGTAGTTGTTTATAACTCGACGGCTTGTCCGGAGCTTCTTGCTCCCGGTTGCGGCTATGTGGTTCAGCCACGCAGAGTAGACGATCTCTTCCTTTCCATACAGAAAATCAGAGAATCGGGTAAACCGCAGTTTACAATACCATGTATCGAAAATGTGAGAAGCCGTTTCGGATACCATACAAACACTCATCAATATCTTGATCTTTACCAGCAGGTTGCCATGCTATGATCATACAATATGTCGTTATATTCATTACGTTGGTTGCAGTCTTTTTTTTCAGTAACACCCGATGCGACAGCGAATCCGGACAACAACAGATGCGTAAGTGGTTTGTTTGGATTCTTAGTGGTCTGTGTGTGCTTCAATCAGGCCTCCGGCACATCGGTGTTGGAGCAGATACCTATAGCTATTTGCTGCTTTTTGAAGAAGCCCATGAATCTTCGTGGCAGCAAATATTTCACAACTTTCATGAAGTGTATGTAGAGGGTACCGGAAAGGATGCCGGGTATACTTTGCTTGTCAAGATCTTTCAGGTTTTTTCAACCGATTACAGAATGTATCTACTTTTTGTTGCCATTTTCTTCTTTACGGCTTTTGCCGTTTTTATCTACAGAAATACAGAAAATTACAGAGATATCGTTTTTGCTTTTATTCTTTATGAAGCGCTATTCTATGCCTTCTTTTCCATCACAGGCATACGCCAGACTTTGGCAACCGGTTTTGCCTTGTGGGGATTCGAGTGCATCAAGTCTCGAAGATGGATTGTGTTTACTAGCCTGATCTTATTCGCTGCATTTATACACAAATCTATCTTGCTATTTCTTCCTTACTATTTTATAGGGAACATCCGTCGGAGTCGTACAATTTTTATTATAGCAATTCTTGGCTTTCCGGCTCTGATGGTGTTCAGAAGAGCTTTTGCCATATGGCTTGCGTCGCTTTCGTTCAGCGATCTGTATATGATGTATGCAGAGTCTACCTACAAGTCGGGGACCTATACCTTTACTGCTTTGATTTTACTTATTGCTTTTTTCGGATGGATATTCATGAAACCTGTCCTTGAATCCAATCCCGGATCTTTCCGGTATTTTAACGCGATGGCTATTGCCATTGTACTTACCCCGCTTACCTGGGTAGATCCTTCGTTAATGCGTGTAGTGCAGTATTTCTCTGTTTTTATGCTCGTACTGATTCCCGCAATTGTAAATGCCGTTATAACCTATCCTGTTGCGTTACGCACCTGGACATATGCCATAATGATAGCGGCATTGATCTATCTGATAGCAAAAGTGGGACTGGATTATAAGTTTATGTGGCAGCCTATGAAGGTGGAAGGAATATCCTATTAAACCAAAAAAAATATGAAACACAAATCATTAATCGATGTGGCCGTATTGTTTATCTTTTTTGTACGGCCTCTCCAAACGGCTAAAGTTTTTGAACAAATCAAAAAAGCCCGTCCGGCCCGTCTCTACCTTTATCAGGACGGACCCCGCGAGAATCGGCCGGACGATTTGAAATCTGTTCAGGAATGCAGACAAATTGTGGAAGATATTGATTGGGAGTGTGATGTGCACCGCTATTATCAGGAGAAGAATGTAGGTTGCGATCCCTCCGAATTCATTGCGCAAAAATGGATGTTTGTCAGCGAAGAAAAAGGAATTATACTGGAAGACGATGATGTTCCTTCGCAAAGCTTCTTCCCTTATTGTAAAGAACTGCTCGATACCTATGCAGACGACCTTCGGATCAACATTATCTGTGGTATGAATAATCTTGGAACAACAGCTTCTCCTTACAGCTATTTTTTTACCAGAAGAGGTTCGATCTGGGGATGGGCTACCTGGAAACGAATTGTTGACAAATGGGATGGCCAGATGAATTTTATGGACGATCCCTATACAATGATGCAGTTGAGGAATCAATTTCCCCGCCGCGAATTCAGGGATATGCTTATCCGTTTCACCAATCACCGCAACAGTGGTAAAGCATGCTACGAATCGATTTCGGAAGCACATCAGTATTTAAACCATCAGTTGAATATTGTGCCTTCGCTTAATATGATTACAAATATCGGATTAGGAACCGAAACCACCCATGCGGTCGATTCGATAAACAAACTGTGCAGGTCGATCCGCAGGGTATTTTATATGAAACGCTATGAAATCAGTCTACCGCTTACGCATCCTCCTTATGTACTCGAAGACAGGGAGTATTTGAAAGCATACGATTGGCTGATGCGGCCCGGAATTGTCCGTTCCAGCTTCAGAAGGGCAGAAAGTCTTTTGTACCGACTATTTCCTTTCTTGGGAAAGTAATCTATATGAATCAGGTAAATCAGATAAAGGCAGGAGCAATCCTCTCTTATGCAACTATTTTGCTGAGTGTGGTAGCCGGACTGTTGTACACTCCCTGGATGGTACGACAGATCGGTATATCAGATTATGGACTTTATGCACTTACCGGTGCATTCTTATCCTACTTTCTGATGGACTTTGGTTTGGGATCTGCTATTGCACGTTTTCTTGCCGTTGCAAGGGCAGAAGGTGACACAACGCAAACGTCCCATTTATTAGGTATTACGCTGAGGCTTTCCCTTATATTGGACGGTGTTATATTTTTGTCAATCGCTGTTTGCTATCTTTTTCTGGAAGATATTTTTGGCGAGCTAACTGCAGCTGAACTGGTTAAGTTTAAAACTATATACCTGATAGCCGGTCTTTTCAGTATTATCACGTTTCCATTCACCCCATTAAGCGGAGCGCTTATCGCTTACGAACAGTTTGTTCCGTTGAAGTTGCTTGATTTGATACAGAGGGTAGTTACGGTTTTATTGGTGATAATTGTTCTTTTGGCAGGATACCGACTCTATGCCCTGGTCTTTGTAACCGGATTAACCGGCTTTTCCGTCACTCTATGCAAATATATCTATCTGATCAAAAAGATGGGTTTAACGATCAACCTCCATTCATTCAATAGGTTTAAGGCCAGAGAGATGCTTTCTTTTTCTTTTTGGGTGTTCCTAATCGGGATAGCCCAAAGGTTATTGCTTAATATTGTCCCCACTTTGCTTGGTATCCTGTCGGGTACGCGGGAAATAGCTCTTTTTTCAATTGCCATGACCATTGAAGCGTATACCTGGAGTATTGCCAATGCGCTGAATGGCCTTTTTATTCCTCAGGTGGCCCGGATGTCAGAGTGTGAGACGGCTAAAGAAGATATCACCAATCTGATGATTCGGGTAGGGCGGTTGCAGCTGCTTGTTTCCGGTTTTATACTTACTGGCTTCATTGTCTTCGGCAAAGCCTTTATTTTACTCTGGATGGGCAGTGCTTTTGAAACTTCCTACTATGTAGCTCTTTTTCTCATACTACCGGGTTTCATTACATTGACCCAGGAAATCGCCTATACCCTTCTGTTTGTAGTGAATGAACTCAAGTACCGGGCGGTTTTATTCATTGGTGCATCGCTGGTTAGTCTTGGTATCGGAATATGGCTGGCTCCCCGCTTTGGGGCCATAGGAGCAGCAACAGGTGTGGGTGTGGCCCTTCTGTTGTGCCATATAATAGGGATGAATGTGGTTTATTCGCGGATACTCGGACTTGGAATCAGACGATTTTTCACCTCCTGTCACCAACCTATGCTGGCTCCCATGCTTATAGCAGGTACAGTGAGTCTACTTATTCAATACCTCTTTCCCATTCAGGGATGGGTGGCATTTATACTTTCCGGAAGTCTTTTTACGGCTCTTTTCTTCCTATTTATGTGGTACGGCCCTATGAATCTTGAAGAGAAAACATTACTTGTTAAGCTGGTTAAACGACTTTCATTGCAGACTGGTCAACAACAATAAACAGAACAGTCATGACCCTATTTAAAGACAAAATACTACTGATTACCGGCGGAACCGGTTCTTTTGGGAATGCGGTTGTGAAGCGGTTTGCCGATTCAGATATCCGCGAGATCAGGATTTTCAGCCGAGATGAAAAGAAACAGGACGATATGCGACATCACATGCAAAATCCAAAGCTTAAGTTTTACATTGGTGATGTACGCGATAGGAAGAGTGTAGACGGAGCAATGATGGGGGTGGATTACGTTTTCCATGCAGCTGCACTTAAACAGGTTCCTTCCTGCGAGTTTTTCCCCATCCAGGCCGTACGAACCAATATATTAGGAACCGAAAACGTGCTTGAATCAGCTGTTTTTTATGGCGTAAAGCGGGTCGTGGTTCTTAGTACGGATAAGGCCTGCTATCCTATCAATGCAATGGGAATAAGCAAAGCGATGATGGAGAAGGTCGCCATTGCTAAAGGCCGCTCTCTGGGAGTGGATGCCCGTACCACCATTTGCTGTACACGCTACGGTAACGTGATGGGAAGCAGAGGGTCGGTCATTCCCCTGTGGATTGATCAACTGAAAGAGGGAGGTGAGCTTACTATTACCGATCCGAATATGACCCGCTTTATGATGACACTCGAAGATGCTGTCGATTTGGTTGTGTACGCCTTCAGGCACGGAGAAAACGGCGATTTATTTGTCCAAAAGGCACCGGCAGCCACGTTGGAGCTGCTTGCAAAGGCCCTGATCGATTTGTACAAATCGGATGCTGTTATCCGGATTATAGGTACACGTCATGGTGAAAAGTTATACGAAACACTTGTTACCAGAGAAGAAATGGCAAAAAGTGAAGATCATGGCAACTATTTTCGCATCCCATGCGATTCCCGCGATCTTAACTATGATAAATTCTTTGTGGAAGGGCAACCGCAGGTTTCGCAGTTTCAGGATTACCATTCACACAATACGCATCGACTGGATATAACAGAGATGCAAAGTCTGCTGCTTAGGTTAGAAACAATAAAAGAAGATCTCCTATTATGATACGTATCGGTATAACGGGGCAGACCGGTTTTTTAGGAACCCATCTGTTCAATACACTGGGACTTTATCCGGATCGTTTTATCCGGATTCCTTTCTCCGACGAGTGCTTTACGGATCAGGACAAGTTGCGTAGCTTTGTCTGTCACTGCGACGTGATAGTACATCTGGCAGCTGTAATCCGTCACCCGGATCCGGTCCTTCTCAAAGAGATCAACATACGTTTGGTGTATAAGCTGATTGAGGCTATGGAGGCTGAAGAGGTAGCGCCCTATGTACTTTTTTCTTCATCTACGCAAGAGGCTTTGCCCAATCCTTACGGAGAATCCAAACGTATGGGCCGGCTATTGCTTGAGCATTGGGCTCAGCGAAACGACGCATCCGTCACCTCTCTGATATTGCCAAATCTTTTCGGCCCATTCGGCAGACCCGAATTCAATTCGTTCGTCGCCACTTTCTGTTATCGCTTAACACACGGACAGGCTGCCTGCATTGAATCAGACAACACCGTATTTCTGTTGTATGTGGGTACGCTCTGCCGCTATGTTGTTGATAAGATACCCTTGGTTATACAGTCGGCCGAAAGAATTACGGAGTGTCTTAAAGTGCCTCATGAAATAGAATGCAGCGTTTCGGATATGCTCGAAAAACTAACATATTACAAAGAAACCTACTTTGATAAAGGTATTATTCCCTCCCTGAAAGATTGTAACGATGTGAATCTTTTCAACACATTCAGGAGCTATGTGGACCATCTCCTCCGGTTTCCGGTCAGGTTGACAGCTCATTCGGACAACCGTGGAGTGTACGTGGAGACTATCCGTACGGAAACCGGAGGGCAGGTTGCCTCTTCTACCACATTGCCGGGCATCACCCGTGGCAACCATTACCATACCCGGAAAGTAGAACGTTTTAGTGTCCTGCGCGGAAAGGCTCTTATCTGTTTACGGAAAGTGGGTACTTCAGAGGTATTCAGTTTTACACTCGACGGAAACGAACCTTCCTACGTGGATATTCCTGTGTGGTATGTTCACAATATCACCAATATCGGCGACGAAGTTCTGTATACCCAGTTTTGGGTGAATGAATGGTATCAGGCAACCGATAGTGATACCTATGTTGAATCTGTTTAAAAACGAGTTCTATGAAGAAGCTAAAAGTGATGACCGTAGTGGGTACCCGACCGGAAATCATTCGTCTGGCCTGTGTTTTACAAAAGCTGGATGATTCGGATGCCATCGATCATGTGTTGGTTCATACCGGACAAAATTACGATTACGAACTGAATGAGGTGTTTTTTGAAGATATGGGATTGCGTCGTCCTACCTATCTTCTGCATGCAGCCGGAGCCAGTGCCATCGAGACCATAGGTCAGCTTCTGATCGGAATCGATCCGGTACTGAACAAGGAGAAACCCGATGCACTCCTTATTCTGGGTGATACCAATTCCTGCCTTTGCGCTTTGGCAGCCAAGAAAAGACATATTCCGGTCTTTCATATGGAAGCCGGAAACCGATGTTTCGATCAGCGTGTGCCGGAGGAGATAAACCGGAAGATTGTCGACCATATCAGCGACATCAATATGCCTTACAGCGACATTGCACGAGGGTACTTATTGTCGGAAAATATTCCACCCGACCGGATTATCAAGACCGGTAGTCCGCTTTACGAAGTCATACACCGCCACTTGTCCAAGGTACAAAGATCGGGAGTACTTGAAACCCTCGGATTGCCCACGGGAAGTTATTTCGTAATTTCCTCCCACCGGGAAGAAACCATAGACAATGCCGTTTGTTTTGGGAAACTGGTTGATATAATCAACCTTATTGCCGAGAAGTTCGGATATCCGGTTATTGTTTCCTGCCATCCGCGTACGCGTAAAATGGTTGAAAAGATGCAGGTGCGGTTTCATGAAATGGTAAAGCTTATCAAACCCCTCGGTTTTACCGACTATCTGGCTCTGCAGCTACATGCCAAGGCTGTGTTGTCCGACAGCGGAACCATTTCGGAAGAATCGGCTATACTTAATTTCCGGGCACTTAATCTGCGGGAAGCACACGAACGTCCCGAAGCCATGGAAGAGGGAGCTGTCATGATGGTGGGCCTTAATTCTCAACGGGTGATGCAGGGGTTGGTTCAGCTGTTGCATCAAAAAATTGGTGCCGAACGTAATTTCCGCATTCCATCCGATTACCAGGTCCCCAATGTCTCCGACAAAGTACTCCGAATCATCCTCTCTTATACCGATTATATACAACGGGTTGTATGGAAAAAAAACGAATTCTGATTATCTCCGGTGAGGCCTGGCAAGACAATACCAACGGGGGAAATGTGCTGACCAATCTGTTTGGCAGTATGTCTGATTGTTTCGAATATGCACAAATATACTGCAATCAGAACCTGCCCAACAACGCTGTCTGCAAACACTACTTCCATTTGTCGGAGGCGGAGATACTCAAAGCATTCTTTACCCGTAAGCCATTGGGACACAGGCTGACGGAACAGGAGCTCCTACAGGCAGCAGTCAGCCCCGAGGTACCCGATACTCCTCTGGCTGCATGGGCCCGTAAACTGAGGTTTGATATTTTTTACACCCTGCAGGATTGTATGTTCTACTGTTCTTATTGGAAGACTCCAGCCCTGGCAGATTTTATCAGGCAATTTAATCCCGACATTGTTTTTGCTCCTCTGTACTACCGAATCCATATGCATTTACTGGACCGCTATGTATCCCGACTAACGGGCAAGAAACTGGTCTCCTATGTGTCGGACGATTATTATAGCTACCGCCAGTTTTCCCTTTCGCCGGTATATTGGTTCAACCGGTGGGTTTTACATAAGAATATCGAAGCTACATCTAAATATATCCAACTACTCTATACCATGACCCGCGAACAGCTTAACGAATACCGCGATGCCTTGCGGGTGCCCATGAAGATTCTCCGCAAGGCCGCCAACTTTGACGATACACCTCCCTTTAAAACAACGCCCAACACACCTCTGAAGCTTCTTTACGGAGGTAATCTTATCTATAACCGGTGGAAAACAATGGCCTATGTGGTAAATGTCCTTCGCTCCATCAACCGGAACGAGGTATTGATTCAGCTCTATATTTATAGTCAGACTCCTCTTACTAAACAGATGGAGCAGGCCTTGCACGATGGACGGAACAGCTTTTTTATGGGGAAAGTAAGTGCACATGATCTTGAACTACAGCAAGCAACCGCAGATATTCTGTTGCATGTAGAATCCTTCGATCTCCGGCAACGACTCGTCACCCGACTTTCTTTCTCAACAAAGTTGGTCGACTTGATGCATAGCGCCCGGTGTATTGTTGCTATATGCTGGAAAGAAAGTTCTCCATACAAATACCTGCATACGCAAGATGCAGCTATCTGTGTTGACCATCCTTCCAGAATAAAGGATGTCTTGCTGAGGCTTTTGTATAATCCGCCTTTGCTGAATACCTATGCCAATAAGGCCTGGGCATGCGGGAAACGAAATCACAATAAGAAAGAAATAATTGAAAACCTGAAAAATGAGTTATGCGCAATCCATTAGTCTCAATAATAGTTCCTGTTTACAATACGGCTCCTTTCCTGGTAAACTGTTTAAATAGTCTGGTTGGACAAACATACCGGAACATCGAATTAATTGTTGTAAACGACGGAAGTAAGGATAACAGCCTCGCCATTATCGAACAGTATGCACTGTCCGATATGCGGGTGAAGGTTGTAAACCAGGAAAATAAAGGTATTTCGGGAGCAAGGAATGCCGGAATCGAAAAGGCCTCGGGTGAGTACATCCTGTTTGTGGACAGCGACGACTGGATCGATATTCAAACCTGCGAATACGCTGTGGAAAGGGTTTGCGAAACCAATGCCGATCTTGTATTTTGGTCCTACGTACGCGAATACGGCACAAGTAAAACCCTCAGAAAAGATATTTTCAATACAGATACTTTTTTTACAGGAGAATCATTCGAAACCTTGCTGATCCGGATGGTCGGACTAACAGGCGATCAACTCAGACATCCCGGACATGCCGATTCATTATCGTCGGTATGCAACAAGCTTTTCCGCAGCAGAATAATTAAAGAAAACCGATTGTGTTTTACTGATACAAAAAAGGTTGGAACCGAAGATCTTCTTTTTACCATCCAGTATGCATTTCATTGTAAAACAGCATCGTACATTCATCATCATTTCTATCATTACAGAAAGAATGTGGTAACCTCCCTGTCGTCCACATACAGACCCAACATGCTCAATCAATGGAAAGCACTTTTTGAAGAGATAAGTCTCACTTGTATGCAACATACAAAAGATCCTCGTTTCGAAAAAGCTTTACGAAGTCGTATAGCCTTAAGTATTATCGGATTGGGACTTAATGAGTGTTGTTCGTCGGCTTCCCGTGCACAAAAAATAGCAGCAATAGCATCCATTCTGCGCCAGGATCCCTTCCGCACCGCATTGAAAAGGCTCCCGTTAACCTGGTTCCCGTTGCATTGGAAACTCTTTTTTGCCTGTGCCAGGTATCAGAATCCTTCTTGTCTCTATAATTTGCTCTGTATTATCCAACGTATTATCCAGCGATAAGGATGAAAAAGCTTGTATTTGTAACCACCATCCCTATTTCTTTTCATTTCTTCAAAGGACAGTTGCATTACCTCAAAGACTATTTTGATGTTTTTGCCATCTCCTCACAGAAAGCTGAATTAAAGGAAATAGGCGAGCGGGAAGGAGTAGAGGTGATTCCCATCCCCATGGCTCGCCCCATCTCCCTTTGGAAAGATATTAAAAGCCTGATTCTTTTTGTGTATACCTTTCTGAAGCTTAAACCCGATATAGTTCATGGGAGCACCCCAAAAGGTGGTTTTTTGTCCATGATAGCCGCCTGGGTCACCCGTGTACCTGTACGCATTTACATGTGTCACGGTCTGCGTTATCAAGGAACCTCCGGTTTGTTGCGTCAGGTACTGATAACCGCCGAACGGATTACCTGCGCTTGTGCCAGTCACGTGCTTTGTGTCAGTAAAGGCGTATGGGAAACATTGAAAACCGACCGCATCTGTATAGGCAAACCCACCGTAGTCCTCAACGGAAGTTCCAACGGTATCGATCTTGATTATTACAGACGATCCAGGGTTACCAACCGGGCTCGTCTTATGCGTAAATACCATATCACCTCTTCCAACTTTGTATTTTGCTTTATCGGAAGGGTGGCACAAGATAAGGGAATGAACGAACTGCTTGAAGCCTTTCAGCATTTAAGCCGGAAATATAGTCACCTGCGTCTGCTTATTGTTGGAAACGAAGAAAAGGAAGACCCCGTATCCGAACAAGCCCGGTTAATCATGGAATTGAGCCCCTATATCTACTTTGCAGGTTTTCAGAAAGACATCCGTCCCTACTTATCCATCTCGGACGCTCTTCTGTTGCCCTCCTACCGTGAAGGTTTCGGTATGGTATTGATGGAAGCGGCCGCTATGGGAGTGCCATCCATTGCATCTGATATCATCGGCTGTAACAATGTGCTGATTGAAGGAGAAAATGGTCTGTTTGTACGACCTCACGATGTAGCTTCATTGGTAGAGGCAATGGAACGGATGTACACGGATAAAACGCTGCGCGATCATATACGAAATGTTACACGACGTTCCATCGCTGCCCGTTTTGAGCAGAAAATGGTGTGGCAAGCCTATCTGAACAACTATCTACGGTTGCAGCCGCAATAAACAAGTATCTAATGAAGAAAGACTATTTTCCAGAGTATGGGTCCGATTACCATTTTTGCACGAATGCAATCGGTAATCCGGTAACGAATATTACAGCCTGCAAATCAAGTTTCTTTGGGAATTGCAGGCATGCATTGCAGCATCTCCTGTCCAGCCATTCCTGGAAGAGAATATGGCTACCTTTTTATTATTGCTATGATGTGGTGGATGCCATCCGCGAAACAGGTATACATGTCAGTTTTTATGCTGACTCGCCTATGGCCGACGATGTGTCTGTTATTTCAAAGATCCGATTTCATAAAAATGATGTTTTGCTGCGGATGAACTACTTCGGACTTCGAAGTTGGCGCGACAACCGTGATGTGCCGGTACCTGTAATAGAAGATCATTCACACGACCTTACCGGACAATGGGCGAGGAAAAGCAATGCTCAATGGGTGGTGGCTTCTTTGCGGAAGACACTGCCTCTCCCCGAGGGAGGAATTCTTTGGTCACCGCTAAACCTTCCGTTGCCACCGTCTCTCATACAAACAACATCCAACGAACTGCTTTGTTACAAACGCCTCACAGCCATGCTCCTTAAAACATTGTGGTTGCAATCCCATCCCATATGTAAGGATGATTTCAGACAACTATACATGCAAACCGAATCCGATTTCGAGCTATTGGGTAAGTCGGATATGGCTGCCTGCTGCAAAAAGCTTTTAAGCCAGATGGATGCCGGTTCGTGGTATCATCAGAAAAGACAAAACTGGAAACGATTTTCTTCTTTGATCAGCGATAAGGTGTCACTGCTTCAACCGGAAAATTTCCGTACCTGCAATCCCTATTCATGGATTCTGCAGTGCAGGAGTAAAACCGAGCGCGATGAATTGAAAGAACGTCTGATCGGCCATCATATCTACCCGGCCATACTTTGGCAGATACCAATAGATGATTTTCCGGAAATTGTTTCGCTTAGTCAGACCCTGCTTTCTATCCCTTGCGATGCACGTTACAGTGCAACGGATATACAGTTCCTGATTTCCAGGATTAAAGAACAAATAAACCGATAAAGTAATGTATAAGCACGTTTTGAAAAGAGTTTTGGACATTGTTATCTCCTTTACTGCTCTGGTCTTAGTATCTCCGCTTCTATTGGTAGTATCCATTTTACTATTACTGTTCAACGAGGGTGAAGGTGTATTTTTTGTTCAGGAAAGACCCGGTAAGGATGGAAGATTGTTCCCCCTTATCAAATTTAAGACGATGAAAGATACCTGCGATTCCTTCGGTCAGCTTTTGCCCGACGAAGAACGTCTCACCTCCATCGGCCGTTGGATCCGCTCCACCTCCATCGACGAGCTCCCTCAGCTTGTCAATGTGCTGAAAGGAGACATGTCTCTTATTGGTCCCCGTCCCCTTTTACCTCAATACCTCCGTCTTTATAACGAGCGACAAAGACGCAGGCACGACGTCCGCCCCGGCATTTCGGGATGGGCACAGATTAACGGACGTAACCGTATCCCCTGGCCTGTAAAGCTGGAATACGATGTTTGGTATGTAGAGCATATCAGTTTCAAGATCGATCTGATTATTTTCCTGCGTACCATACGAAACGTTTTCCTGCGCGAAGGCATAAATGCGAACGACAATAACACTATGCACCCATTTCTGGGAAATGATTAAAAAATGAATGTTATGAGCGAATTCCGAATTATTACATTTGCAGAGAAAGAGGTGTGGGATAATCTGGTTACCTCTTTCCCCAATCACGATGTTTACTACTTGTGCAACTACGCCAAAGCGTTTCATATACATGGAGACGGTCTTCCGCTGTTGCTCTGCTATGAACAGGACTCGTTCCGTGCCATCAGTGTGATTCTCAAAAGAGATATTGCCTGGAGCGATCCGTTCATCGGAAGTATACATCCCGGAAGCTACTATGATCTGGCCACACCCTACGGATATGGCGGTTTTATCTTTGACGGGAATCCATCCCCCGATGATATCCGACAGTTTTATGAAACATACATTCAGTGGCTGCAACGCCAAAACATCGTTTCCGAATTTGTACGTTACCACCCCTTGTTGCACAATGCCGAATGGTTACGAGAGGTTAGCGCCATAACCGATCTGGGTAGAACTATCGCAATTGATCTGCAATCGCCCCACGTAATCTGGAATAACTTCACGCCTCAGAACCGGAATAACATCCGTAAAGCCCAAAATTCGGATGTAGTGGTTCGTCACGGTAAAGAATGGAAATTATTTGTCGAGTTCAGGAAGATGTACGAAGCAACCATGGATCAAGATGAGGCCGATCCATATTACTATTTCGAAGAGGCCTTTTATCGTTCGATCTGTGATGATCTTACAGACCATCAGGAGATATTTTATGCCGAGCGAGACGGGAAAATACTGGCCATGGTCATCATGCTGTTTGCCAACAAACTGATGCATGCCCACCTTGCCTGCTCGTTGAGCCAGTTCCGCTTCCTGCAACCCTCCAACCTGCTTTTCTATGAAGCCGCACTTTGGGGCTGTACTCAGGGATTCAGAGCTTTGCATCTTGGAGGGGGTGTTTGTTGCGGCGAGGATAACCTTTTCCGATTCAAGCAATCCTTCAACAGACATTCCGATAACCGTTTCTCTGTGGGTAAGTATATTGTAAATCAGAAAATATACGAATCCCTAGTCACCCTACGGGAGGAGATCGACCCCGATTTTCAACCCGATTCTCCCTATTTTCCGCTATACCGGGCTTCCCAAGGCAACTATTATCATAAACATAACCTGTGTACCTGCAAGGATTCGACCCATATGGACGGAATCATCCTGAATGAAGAAAGTCAACTTACCAACCCCATTTCAGTATATGGTAACGCTCAATGATAAAATTCTTTTACGAAAACCAGATGCCCGCGACCTGGAGGATTTATATGCTCTTAAGAATGATGAAGAGACTAATGCGCTGATAGGTGGTTTCACTACCGGCTTCAGCCGCGAGATGATCCGGGACTGGATTTTGCTGCATATAAATGCGCCCGATGAGGTGCTCTATGTTATCCAGGACCTTGGCAGTAATAAACTAATAGGGCATGTGGGACTTTATAAAATAGACTACCGTATCCGTAAAGCGGAATTTGCCATCCTGATCGGTGACAAAGAGGCCAGAGGGAAGGGATACGGCAAACAATGCACAGACTATATGGTGCGATATGCTTTCGAGCAACTGAATCTCAACAAAGTGGAGTTATCCGTATTAAGCACAAACGAACGGGCTATCTATATCTATCGTACCTACGGATTCGAAACGGAAGGAGTACTCAGACAGGCACAATATAAAAACGGAAGGTATCACGATGTCATTCTCATGGCTAAGTTTAATCACCTATGTACCTATATGGAGCAAGCGGTCACGCCAAAGTGATCATGGATATATTAAGGGCTACAGGTGTACAGGTGGAAGGTCTTATAGAGGATAACCCGCAGCTCACCGAATTGTTGGGGTACCCGGTCTGTCACCGCGACGAAAACCTGGGTCCGGTTATTGTCAGCATCGGAAACAACCTGCTCAGAAGGCAGATTGCCGAAAAACTACATGTCGATTTCGGAACGGCCATTCATCCTTCTGCAGTAGTGTCACCTTTCGCCCTCGTTGGCGAAGGAACCGTCGTGATGCAGGGAGCCATCATTCAGTCCTGCGCCCAGATCGGTAAACATTGTATTATCAATACGGGTGCTTCGGTGGACCACGATTGCCGTGTAGGCAACTATGCACATATTTCACCCCATGCCACCTTGTGTGGCAACGTACTGGTTGGCGAGGGTACGCAAATTTGCTCCGGAGCCGTGGTCATACCCGGTGTTCAGGTGGGCAACTGGACGGTGGTGGGCGCCGGTGCCGTTGTTATACGCGACCTGCCCGATCACGTGGTGGCTGTGGGCAATCCCTGTCGGATTATAAAAACAAATCTTATCTGAACAACCTGATATGAACAAACGAATCTGGCTTTCCCTCGGACATATGTCCGGTCGCGAACTCGACTATATACGCGAAGCGTTCGATACCAACTGGGTGGTTCCACTGGGTCCCAATGTGGAGGGTTTTGAAAAAGAGCTCACTGCCTATCTGGGGCAAGGACGCTTTGTAGTAGCCCTTAGTGCCGGAACTGCCGCCCTTCACCTCGCAGAAATTCAATTGGGTGTACAACCCGGCGACGAGGTGGTCTGTCAGTCTTTTACTTTCGCTGCCTCAGCTTTTCCCATTGCCTACCAGTATGCAACCCCGGTGTTTGTAGACAGTGAGAAAGATACATGGAATATGGATCCTGTCTTGTTGGATCAGGCCATCGGCGACAGAATCCGGAAAACCGGAAAGAAGCCCAAAGCCATCGTTGTGGTACATCTCTACGGAATGCCTGCCAAGATGGATGAAATCAGCCAGGTTGCCAACCGTTGGCAGATACCTCTGATAGAAGATGCCGCCGAAGCGTTAGGGTCTGAATACGATGGCCGGCGTTGTGGTACATTCGGCGAATTCGGTGTGTTGTCATTCAACGGTAATAAGATGATTACTACTTCCGGAGGAGGAGCACTAATCTGCCGTTTGGCCGAACAGGCCAAACGCACCCTCTTTTATGCCACCCAGGCACGCGACGATGCACCCTATTACCAACATTCATCCATCGGATACAACTACCGGATGAGCAATATCTGCGCAGGGATAGGCAGAGGGCAGATGACCATCCTGTCCGAACATGTGGAGCGGCGGCGACAAATACAAAAGCTCTATACCCGGCTGTTGGCAGGTGTTCCCGGACTCTCCATCCATCAGGACCCTTCTCCCAGGTTCCGGTCCAACCACTGGCTAACCTGCCTGCTGATCCGTTCGCAGCTTACCGGAGTTACAAACAACCAACTCCGGCTGGCACTTGAGTCGGAAAACATCGAATCCCGACTTCTCTGGAAACCCCTTCATCTGCAGCCCGTTTTTGCTGCCAGTCCCTGGTATGGCAACGGTACGTCCGAACATCTTTTCAACAGCGGACTCTGTCTGCCTTCCGGTCCCTCACTCACCGATAACGACATTGCCAGGGTAGCCCGCATCATCCGTCAGACCATTGCTAAGGCAAAAAGGAACAGGCTCTTTACAATGGCATTTCTTTGCTCGCGATTGTACAGGGAACCGTTCTCCGGACAAACAAATAATCCCTTTCATACTAAGTTTTCAAATAATAACACCAGAAAAAATATTCCCAAAAACAGCCATATCTCTCCATTCCGCGCTAAAACAATTTCCAACATAAAGTATACGGAGGTTATCAAAGTGAAACACCATCATGGTTCTGTTTCTCTGTAACGGATGTGCATAAACTACATCCCAATGTGGTATTTCCGTTTTTTTAATATATGGAAAGAAACATTGTGATTTTTATTGTTACATTTGCCGTAGTAAGTTAAGAAATGCTAATGATGAAAACTCATGGAGAAGATACTCATCTTTTGTTGAAACGTGTTTCTGCCGATGATGGAGATGCATTCAGATTCTTTTACAACCTTTATTATAAGGATGTATTTCGTTATGCGTATTATTTTCTGGGAAATAAGGAGAGCTGCCGCGAAGTGGTTAGCAATATCTTCTTCTCTATTTGGAAATCCCGTTCGTTGCTTACTAAAGTGGACAATCTGGAATCCTATCTTTTTATTGTGTCCCGTAACGAGTCTCTTCGTTTCAGGCAACAACAGTATCTGGAGGAAGCTGTCTCTTTGGATGAACTAACTTTCTCACTGGAACATGCTGCACCGGATTCGCCTGAAAACGATCTGCTTTACAATGAAATGAATTCTACCCTGTCGGACATCATCCAAAACTTGCCCGATCGTTGCCGTATGGTTTTTATTCTTTCCCGCCTGGAAGGACTGGAGTACAGTCAGATTGCCCAGCGGATGAATCTCACCGAAAGTACCGTCCGCGTACAGATGAAAATTGCCATCGATAAAATAATGGTGGCCCTGCGCAAGTATTATCCACACCTCACACTTGCTGTTTTTTTTGATTTTATCTCTTTTTTCTAAAAAAATCATTTTTTCTTTAAACAAAATCAAGACCGGTTGCCTCTTCATTTATAAGAGCTCTTTTTTCCTGCTTTATTAAGTTTGGAAGAAGAGATTCAGATTACCTTAAATGAAATAAAATGAAGAGTGAAAAAAATAGGACCGACGAGACAACCGAATCCCTTTTGCGTCGTATCAAGCTAACAGCCGGTGTAGATCAGATGGCGGACGAGATGCAGGATTCCATCTATAATGATGTGACACGTCGCATCAATCGGGCACGACAGATCAACTACCGCCTTAAATGGATTTCCGTGGCGGCCTCCCTCTTTATTCTTATCGGAGCTGGATCCATGCTGGTCACCCATTTAGACTCATGGAATGACCCGGAACAACTCTCGGTCTATAACCCGGAAGGAAGCACTCCTAAATCCATCTTTTTACCAGATGGAACCGAAGTTATTCTCAATGCCGGATCTACAATTGTCTATCCCTCCCGATTCAATAAGAGTATCCGAAACGTCACCCTTACGGGTGAAGCCTATTTTGATGTACAGAAAAATCCGGATAAGAAATTTGTAGTACAAACCGCACAACTGGACGTAACCGTTTATGGTACCCAGTTTGCTGTAGAGGCCTGGAACAACGATAACGAGGTGGAAGTTACCCTCCGTGAAGGAAGCGTTGGTGTAAAACCCTCAGACAGCTTGTCGGAAACTACATTAAAGCCCGGCGAACAGGCATGCTATAACAAGGAGAGGCAAACACTGGATATCCGGCGGGTAGATGTGGATAATGCAATTGCATGGAAAAAAGGAATCATCCGCTTCGAAAATGAATCGCTCGGGTCTATTGCTGCCACTCTGGGCCGGACTTATAATGTCGATATAGAAATAACGGACGATTCGCTGAGGCAAATCCTCTTTTCGGGAGAATTTAAGAAAGGAGAGGAGCTGGAGCGCATATTGAAGGTTATCACATCAGATAAACGTAGCGATTACAAGATGGATCGTAACCATGTGACACTCTTTGTTAATAAATAACAGTAACTATTCACATAAATACTATTAAAACCATGGCGAATACATCGTAGTAAAAAAGAAAACCGGAAAATGCGGCCACATTTTCCGGTAAACGACCTTAGTTCTAAAACACATATTTATAATCTAAAATCGTACAAAGGTATGAAATTAACTCAATCACTTGTATCGTCTATTCATAGAAAACGATACAGGAAAATAGTAAACGTTATGAGGCTGACTATCGTCTTTTGTCTCTTGTCCCTATTTTGCGTACATGCAGAATCAACGTATTCGCAAGCCACCAGCATCACTTTGAATCTCAAGAATGTAAAGTTGGCTGAAGCTCTCGAAGAGGTGAAAATGCAAAGCGACTTCTCTTTCTGGTACAGAAATGATGAGGTAAATACAGAAAAAAGGGTTTCCATCTCCGTCAACAAACGGAACATATCAGATGTACTTAATGCTTTGCTTGCAGGCGAAGGATTAAGCTACAACATCGAAGGAAACTACATTACGATTTTTAAGCCGGAAGCAAAGGCCGGCAATCAGGCTGTAAAGCAGTCCTCTACTGTTCGTGGGCGTATCCTCGACGAGACAGGTGTGCCCATTCCCGGAGTTAACGTAGTGGTGAAAGACCAGAATCGCGGGGTGGTAACCGATATAAATGGATACTACATCATCGAGGCCGGAGCAAACGACGTGCTTCAATTTTCATTTATCGGCTACCACACACAAGAGATTGCCGTGCGTAAAAAGCAAACTATCGATGTAGTACTACAAGAAGCAGTCACCATGCTTGACGAAGCCGTGGTAGTAGGTATGGGTACCCAACGCAAGGCCAGTGTAGTTGGTTCCATCGCAGCGGCCCCAGTATCAAGTCTGCGTATTCCACAACGTTCACTAACCTCGGCACTCTCCGGAAAGATTGCCGGAGCGACGGTTGTGCAACGTTCCGGCGAACCGGGCCAGGACGAAGCCAATTTCTGGATCCGCGGTATCGCCACCTTCGGAAATAACAAGACTCCCTTAATCCTGGTGGATGGGGTAGAACGCAGCATGTCCGATATTTCCATCGAGGAAATCGAAAATATCTCTGTTTTGAAAGATGCCTCTGCAACTGCTGTGTATGGCGTGCGTGCAGCCAATGGAGTTGTGCTTGTCAACACCCGCAAAGGAGTTGCCCAAAAACCGGTTATTGAGGTGAAGCTCGAACGAGGCATCGCCGATCTGCCGGGGCTGCCCAAATACCTTGACGGTCCGGACTATGCCATGCTTTACAATGAAGCATTCGGAGCCGAGAATTATTCGCCCGAGTATATAGAGAATCTTCGCAATCATACCAATCCTTACCTTTATCCCAACGTAAATTGGTTTGACGAAGTATTCAAGAAATATTCCAACAATACCAGCGCCTCAATGACAATCCGAGGTGGAGGCGATGTGGCCCGCTATTTTATCAGTGCCAGCTACCTGGAAGATAATGGAAATTTCAAGAGCAGTAATATTAACGACTATTCTTCAAATATTGAGCTTACCCGTTATAATTTCCGCTCCAATGTGGATATGACTCTCTCTAAAACCACGGTGTTGAACCTGGAAATCGGAGCCAACCTCGTAGACACACATACTCCCGGAACCGGAAGTGCAATCTACGGAACAACCTATACTCCTGCACAGGAAATATTTTACCACGCCAACCGGGCAACTCCGTTGTCCAATCCGGTCCGGGTACCCTACGGTAAAGACAAAGATGGAAATATTCTGTACGGCTGGGGAGCTCCGGCTCAGGTAGGCGAGAGCAACCCTGCCGAAAGATTGTTTGGCTCAGGTTACGGAACAGAATATCGTACTCAGATCATGTCACAGTTGGTTTTGAATCAGGAACTGAGTATGTTGCTGAAAGGACTTAAGTTTGTGGGCTCTTTTTCCTTCGACTCAAACAACGGGACCGATATATCGCGCTTCAAGAACTCTTCCACCTGGGCGGTTACCGGAGTGAACGAAGAGACCGGCGAATTGGAGGTGACCGAAATAGATAAGGGGCGAGAATACCTTGGATATGCCAAGACCATGACCAGCAACCGGGCCAAAGAGTTGAAGGGTCAGTTGCTTTATGATAACCTGTTCGACGAGAAGCATCGGGTGGGAGGTATGTTGATGTACTATCAACGCGACTATATCAACGGAGCTGCCGGTTCATCCATCCTGGCGTTACCGTATCGTAAACAAGGTCTGGCTGCCCGTGCAACCTATTCGTTCGCCGACCGCTACTTCGGCGAGTTCAATCTTGGTTACAACGGGTCAGAGAACTTCCCAAAAGGAAAACGATTCGGATTGTTCCCGGCCGGCGCTGTTGGTTATCTTATCTCCAACGAACCCTTCTGGCATGTTCCGTTTATCAATGTGTTGAAATTCAGGGGATCCATCGGATTGGTCGGTGCCGAAGCTTTACCCAACGGTGAGCGTTACGGTTACCTTTCCACCTATGGAGGCGGACTGGGAGGATACAACTGGGGACTTACAGAAACCATCACACCGGGTGTAGGCGAAGACAACATCGGGGTGACTAATCTAACCTGGGAAAAGGGGTTGAAAAAGAATATCGGATTCGAACTCAAAATGTTCAACAATGCCATCTCTTTGGATGTGGACTATTTCCACGAGCGGAGAACCGATATCCTGGTACAACGTAAATCGTTGCCGGCCATCACCGGAACCAACTCCCAACCTTTTGCCAATATGGGTGAGATGACCAACCAGGGTGTCGAAACAACGGCCGAATTTAACAGCAAGATCGGTCCTGTTGGATACCGTATCTATGGAAACTGGAGCTTCACCCGCAACAAAATCATCGAACAGGATGAGGCAAAGAAGAAAGAGGCATACCGTATGCGTACCGGTCACCGTTACGGACAACAATTCGGTCTCATCGCACTGGGCCTTTTTGCAGACCAGCAGGATATAGACACCAGTCCGGTTCAGAAGTTCGGAACGGTTCGTCCGGGCGATGTAAAATACCAGGACCTTAACGGCGACGGCGAAATCACCATCGAAGACGAAACAGCTATCGGCTATTCCAATATCCCCGAAATCATTTACGGTTTTGGAGCCCAGTTCGATTACAAGGGTTTTGATGTAGGTATCTTTTTCCGCGGACAGGCTCATGTAAGTTATGCATTGGGCGGATCAACCTTCATCCCGTTTATTGAAGGGGTAGGTAAGCACAACTTGTACGAAAAAGCCCTGGATCGCTGGACAGTTGATAACCCCAACCCCAATGCCTTCTATCCCCGTATCTCCAATGGCCGATCAACCAACAACTGGCAAGCATCCAGTCGCAATATTTACGACGGAAGTCTGCTTCGTCTGGCCGATATCGAGGTGGGTTATACCTTCAGCAAGAAGTTGCTGGCACCGATGGGAATAAAATCATTACGTATTTACCTGCTCGGAAATAATGTGGCCCTCTTCTCCAAATGGGATATGTGGGATCCGGAAACCGGCACTCAGAACGGAAGCAATTATCCACTGTCCAGAAAGTTTAATATTGGTCTCAGAACATCATTTTAATGCAAACGATTATGAAAACTACCTATATAAGTATTCTATTTTTCCTGTTGATGCTGACAGGATGTACCGATTTTCTCGACAAGCAGCCGGACGACATGAAAACCGACGAAATGGTTTGGAAGTCGCGTAAAGAAACCGAAGGCTACTTGGCCAATGTCTATGCCTCCATCCCGGAAAACGATTTCCATCGTCTGGATCCCTGGATTGGGTGTTCAGACGAAGCAGACCTTACCTGGACGGTTCACCCTACCTATGCTATTAACCTGGGTAATTGGTCGCCGAACAGCAGCTTCTACAACAAATGGGGAACCTATTACAAAGCCATTCGAGCCTCTCTAGTTTTCGAAGAAAACGTGGCCCGTTGTCCGGAATTGAGTAATGATCTTATCACCCTTCGAAGAAAACGTGGCCCGTTGTCCGGAATTGAGTAATGATCTTATCACCCGTTACAAAGCCGAATCCAAATTCCTCCGCGGTTATTATTACTGGCTGTTGATCCGTCAGTATGGTCCGGCTGTGCTGATCAAGGAACTGCAACCCACCGATGCAGATTGGAACAACTATCCACGTGCCTCTTTCGATGAGTGTGTAGATTATATCTGTCAACTGATGGATGAGGCTGCAGCCGATCTTCCTTTGCATTGGCAAAACGAAACCAATAACCTGGGTCGACCCAATAAAATTGTTTGTGCAGCCGTAAAATCAAAAGTGCTGTTGCTGGCTGCCAGTCCCCAGTGGAACGGCAACAAGGAGTATGCAAACTTCAAGAACCAGGATGGCAAAGCTCTGGCCAACACCACCTACGACGAAAGTAAATGGCGTAAAGCAGCCGAGGCAGCGAAACAGGTAATCCAGTATGCCGAAAACAATCCCGATGCCAAACTCCGTTTGTATAAAAACAACGAAAACGGCGACGGTACACAGTTTAACCCCTATAAATCGTGTGTAGATGTACATGTTAAACTATGGAATTGCGAAGTAATCTTCGGCAGAACCAATAATGCCAATCCCCGGTCATGGATGGTACACGCATCTCCGGGCCCCAATAACCTGGGCGGTGTAGCTCCTACCCAACGGGTGGTGGATGCTTTCCTGATGAAAAACGGAAAACCTATTGACGATCCCGAATCGGGTTATGTGGAAACCGGATTTGCCGAAAACGGAAGCGATTACTGGAATCCGAACAACTATAATTTGACAACAGACCGTATCAAGATGTTGGCAGATGTGCGCAACTGTGTATCCTGGGGACATTGGCCCGGTGAATGGAATATGTATGCCAACCGCGAACCACGTTTCTATGCATCCATCATGTACAACAAACGCGTTATTCCTCAATTACCGGACGATGTGGCTAAACGCGACTACTATAACTCCACCGGTCAGAAAAACGGTTATGCACGGGTTGAATTCTATTACGGAGGTATGTCGCGCCAGTCGGGTTCCTACACCTTCTTCCCACGTACAGGTTATCTGGTACAGAAGTTCAACGATCCGCAAGCCAATATGCGCGACCGTACCTATCCGCAAAACTATGGAATGGTTTATATCCGTTACGCCGAGATTCTGCTCAATTACATCGAGGCTTTGAATGAATACGATCCTTCCAATGCCGATATCCGCAAATATTGGGACTTGATCCGCGAACGAGCCGGTATTCCTTCTGCGTTCGAAGCGACACCGGGTATGGCCGGCAACAAGGACCTGCAACGCGAATGGATTCTGCGCGAACGACAGATCGAACTTGCCTTCGAAGGAGATCGCTACATCACCACCCGCAGACGCTGGCTTGCTCACACCGAAGATCAGGGCGGAGCAACCGACAAACGG